>ERZ773169.214-NODE-214-length-85049-cov-14.797256_pt1 | contig 85049 bp, 74 predicted proteins | sample MGYA00580536_ERZ773169 | MGnify/ENA primary metagenome ERZ773169 (study PRJEB29015, sample SAMEA2737814) | human gut metagenome | biome: human gut; feature: human-associated habitat; material: faeces | place: China | collected 2012 ... | reverse complement strand
ATACAGATTAAGGGTTGTAGAACAGAAGCGTTTTGTAGTTGGTGGAGCAAAGTATGCAGAGGATTTGAAGAGGTTTCATCAGTTACAGGATGAATATCTGCTGCTTGTGAATAATGACATCAAAAGTGTTGTGGAGCTTGTGGATTTCATAGGTGAGCAAGAAGAAAAGATCCAGCAGATTGAGGACAGACAGCAGGAGATATACAGAGAAAGCTCGAGCCGGAAACGTAACATTAAGTCAGAAGAGCAATACAGGGAATATCAGATGTGGCATGTGGAAGTGCAGGAAGAACTGGACAAGCTAAAGCAGGAGAAAAAGGATATTAAGAGGCAGATACAGCTTGCTGAAGACATTATAAAAGAAGACTTGTATACAGCTTATTATGCGGTGTCGGTGAATGAGGAGATTGTTGCTGACAGGGATGTTGAGATACCGGGGATGGAAAAGGAGGCTGTGTCAGAGAAAGATGTGGCTATTGAGCCGGAGACGAATGTTGAGGTAGTGAATCCAGACAATAATCAGAACGATACGTCTGTAATGCCAGATATTTGTAATGTCTCTGATGTAAATACGGCAAGAATGGATGAAGATATTACTGATGTAACAGGTAAAAGTGAATTTATGGAATCTGAAGAAAAAGTGTCTGTGGACAAAGCTGGCTGGATTGTCAGGAGGATATCAGAGCTTGGTGGTTATGAGGATATTAGTGATTCTGTTAAGGCTGATATATTCGGATTTGATATTGCTGATGTTAGTGGAAGCATATGGTTGTTCTCGGATGTAATGAAAAGGCTGGGTATAAAGCTGGATGGAGACGAAATGTATGAGGAATTCCAGAGAATTTATGATGAGAGTGTTGGTAGAGATGCTGGTAAAGATAAAGCAGAAGATAAGATGTGGAATAGGGGCAGAGGAAGGTAATTCCTCTGTCTCTTCCAGTTATGTATTAGATAGAAAAATATTAATTCATTAAGTTTTATATGCTTAAAAATTATTTTGACATCATCAAAAAATATGTTTATAATATAAAAATAGATAGTAAGCAGGAGGATTGGTGCATGACAATATCAGAACAAATAAAAGTATTGTGCGTGAGATGTGGTGTAAGTGAAGCAGAACTGGCAAGGCGGCTGGGAAAATCGCCACAAAGCTTTAATTCGAAAATGAAAAGAGAAAGTTTTACAGTAGAAGATTTAGAGAAAATTGCAGATGTATTGGGTGTCGAATTTAACAGAGAATTTATATTAGCAAATGGAGATAAAGTTTGATGAAGAATATTGTAAAAGAATTTAAACTTGGAGAATTATTTTGTGGTCCTGGCGGATTGGCACTGGGAGCAACGACAGCGAAGATTGAAGATTCAGATTATAAGATTATTCATAAATGGGCAAATGATTATGATAAAGACACATGTAATACATATACGAGAAATATCTGCCCAGATGATGGCGATAGTGTTATTTGTGGTGATGTAAGAAAACTTGATATTGACAGTCTTGGAGATATAGATGCATTGGCTTTTGGATTCCCATGCAATGATTTTTCTGTTGTAGGTGAGCAAAAGGGATTTGATGGTGTATATGGTCCGTTATACACATATGGAGTAAAGGTATTAAAGAAATATAAGCCGCTGTGGTTTTTGGCAGAAAATGTTGGCGGATTAAAGAGTGCTAATGATGGAAAGGCATTTCAGAAGATACAGGAAGATTTGAAGAATGCTGGATATAGAATATATCCTAATTTATATAAATTTGAGGAATATGGGGTGCCGCAGGCAAGACATAGGGTAATAATTGTTGGTATTAGAGAGGATCTGCCATATGAATTTAAAATACCTAGTCCAAAACCATATAAAAATGTTGATGTTACTTGTAAGAATGCAATAGAGAATCCTCCAATAGGAAAAGAAGCTTATAATAACGAGTTAACAAAGCAATCCGAAATAGTTGTAAAGCGATTGAAATATATTAAACCAGGAGAAAATGCGTTTACTGCGGATTTGCCAGAAGAATTGCAGCTTAAAGTGAAAGGGGCAAAGATAAGTCAAATTTATAAGAGGTTAGATCCAGATAAACCTGCATATACAGTAACTGGTTCAGGCGGTGGTGGAACGCATATGTATCATTATTCGGAGCCAAGAGCATTGACTAATAGAGAGAGGGCAAGATTACAGACATTTCCGGATAATTATATTTTTGAGGGGTCTAAAGAGTCTGTTAGAAAACAAATCGGTATGGCGGTACCTGCAAAAGGAGCTAAAATCATATTTGAAGCTATTTTAAGAACATTTGCGGGAATTGACTACGAAAGTGTAGAACCAAGTATAAAGGAGTAAGGTATGTATACTGATAATTTTGAAGAAGAAATATTATTTACACCAGCCAGAAAAGATGGTGAAGCATGTAATCATTTGAAAATTGTTACAGCATTTACCGATGTTGAGAGAATATCAAGTCACTTGATAAAACTATTTGATGGCAGGAATAAAGAATATGTGTCTGGAATAAAGGTGGACATTATACTTGGAATGACAAAAGGTACGGGTCTGACACAAAAGAAACATGACAAGATATGTTCATTGATAAAAAGATTGAATAGTGTATCTGGAATGCCTCAGATATCATGCAATTATATTGTGGAAGGTAAACAGGTACATTCGAAGGTGTATGTATGGTGCAGGGGGCGAAAGGCAATAGAAGCTTTTAATGGTTCAGCTAATTATACCATGAATGCATTTTTTGCAAGAAGAGAATGCATGGATGTATGTAATCCTAAAGAGGCAAACCATTATTTCAATAGTCTATTACCTGATACGATAAATTGCTTTGATGGGCAGATAAAAGATAAGGTTTCATTTTCTAGCAAGAAAAATGTGGAAGATGATGTTGCGGATACTAATTTGGAAAATTTATCTTGGGAGAATTATCAGACTATTGAGCCGGTAGATACATTAGAAGTTTCTTTACTGAAAGCTGATGGCAGCGATACTGGATATGGTTCTGGCGTAAATTGGGGAATACGTAAAAATGGCTATAAGAGAAATAGAAACCAGGCGTATATTCCATATAATGTGGCAGATCATAAAGATGGATTTTTCCCAGATGTAAATGCTGATGGAACGTATCCAGTGTTTAAGGTTGTAACAAAGGAATATGATGCTTTTTATATGAGACAGGCACAAGCAAAGGGAAAGGCATTAGAAACTCCAGAAAGTAATGCGATAATAGGAGAATGGATAAGGCATAAACTTGGAGTGCCAGATGGTACATATATTACAAAACAGATGTTAGAACAATATGGTAAAACAAAAGTTTTGTTTAAAAGGTATGAAGATGGTATATATACTTTGGAATACTAATTCTAGCATTAAGGAGTAAACAATATGGAGCAGAAGGTCAATATTGATATTTTAAATGATTCACAAAAACAGGCGTTAGTCTGCATGTATTATGCTATGCTTCCCAAAACAGATGTAAGGTATAAGCAGCGGATGCATGATTGGGAAGTGTTAGAAAAGAGATTCGGAATAAAAAAATCAACATATAGGTATGCAAAGGATACTTTTGATTCTTATTTTACTGGTAATGGAAGAAAAGGCTGGGGAGAGAGTAGAGATTTAAAAAGACGAGGTATAGCATATCAGGAAGTATTTGATTTATATAAGGATTATTCTGCAGATCAATTGGAAAAAGCTGTAGCGGAGATTATTCATAGATATGAGTATGAGGAACCAACATTTGTATCTATGAAATGTGGTTTCACAGAAACAGTACATAACATTCTAAATGGTAATAAATATATAACAGTGGATGGGGTTTATACGCTGAAAGAGGAATTGAATATAGGAAAAACTGTATTTGTTACATTAGGAGGGGATACAGGAAAAGCAGAAGTGGATTGGGTCCCAGGGTTTATAGGAGTAGCACATGTTATTAAAGAGCCATATGATTTTGGATATAATGGTAAAGAAAAGTACTTTAAGTTTGATATAGAAGTTGACTGCGTTTTTGATAAGCCATTTAAAAGAGAAGATTTTTTAAGTTATAGAGACGCATACGATGCTCCATATATAGGACCAGAGTTATCAAGAGATCCGTCACAGGCATTAAGTACTTTGGATATGATAAAGGCTGTTGCTGTTATACGTGCAGTACTTGATGAATTCCCGGAAATGCTTGAAAAATTTAAAGAAATTTTTGACAGAGAGTTTATGGACAGGGTGCTTGGAGCAGTTACTGTGATGATACCAACATCTGTAAAATTTGGAGAAAGCAAAGAGGATGCAGTAAATTCTATTCAGGAAGAAATGAGCATAGAGAATGAAGGCTCTGAGGAGGAAGAAATGGAATCTAAGCCATATATTGAACCTGATTATTATACAGGGTGTTCACGAAAAAATAAGGATACAGGGGCTGTATATGCACACAATAGAATTGTATTTGGAGCACCAGGAACAGGAAAAAGTTTTAAGCTGAATGATGAGCAGAAGGATCTTGTTTCAGAAGGTGGAGAGTACGAAAGAGTTACATTCCATCCAGATTATTCATATGCTAATTTTGTTGGAACATATAAGCCAGTACCTACAAAAAATGGAATATCATATGAGTATGTTCCTGGACCATTTATGAGGACATATGTAAAAGCAATAGAAAATGGACAGTCAGTGAATAAGGAAGATGTAAAACCATTTCTGCTTCTCATAGAGGAAATTAATAGAGCAAATGTTGCCGCTGTATTTGGAGAGGTATTTCAGCTTTTAGATCGCGACGATAGAAATGCAAGCCAATATCCAGTTAAACCTTCTGAAGATATAAAGGCATATTTGGCAAAAGAACTTGGTGGAAGGCCAGAGCAGTATGATGAAATAAAGATACCAGATAATATGTATATCTGGTCAACTATGAATAGTGCTGATCAGGGCGTATTTCCAATGGATACAGCATTTAAAAGAAGATGGAACTTTGAATATATAGGTATTAACCATAAGGAAGAAAAGATTAAAGATACATATTTAGTGTGTGATAAAGCACAGGTGCCATACAGAGTTGACTGGAATGAGCTTAGGAAGGCTATAAATACAACACTTGCTTCTAGAGATTATAAGATAAATGAAGACAAGCTTATGGGACCATTTTTTGTATCTAAAAGCATTTTAGAGAATGAAGATGCGTTTAGAGAAACTTTTAAGAGTAAAATTATTATGTACTTATTTGAAGATGCAGCAAAGCAGAGAAGGCATATGTTGTTTGGAGGCTGTGATGAGGATATAAGAAACCAATATTCAACGATTTGCGAGGAATTTGATAAAAGAGGCATAGATATTTTCTGTAAAGAAATCCGAGACAAAATCAAGAAAGAATATTTGAGTGAATTAGAATGAGAAGGGAATGTTACTGGATGATTTCTAAATATGTCAAAGAGCAGAAGCGGTATACTCAAGATGAACTTAGAAAAATATTTGAATGCACTGCTGATGAAACAGTGCAGATTATAAGAAAGTTAAAAGAGTATGGAATTGTTAAAAATGTAAAAAAAAGTGATAGGCAAAGTATGCTCTCTGACTTAGTTGAGGAAGATATCAGAGTAACAGATATCGAAAGTGGAGAGCGGGAATTATATTATGTGTTTTCATTTGTTGGAGTAATTGTTGTATATGGACGGGTATTAAAGTGTTATCCTAAATATATTAATTCTTGTGGTAGTCCAGTAGCGCAGATGAAGCAGATTATGCGTGTTTTGGAAAAATATAATTCAAAAGAGCAGGTAATAAAACTGTATAATGAAAGTGATGATGGAGGATCGTTTAACTTATTGGCAGTAATGCTGTATTTGCTGCAGGATTATTATGATAATGGAATATATGCTAATGACGTTGAGATTGTTGAGACTAATGGTACAGGAGAAATACTGTGGGACAGAACAATCAATGAAACATTTTCATATATATCAAATAACAGGCCATATTATACTGAATTACAGACAAAAAAGCGGACTTCAGATGAATATGATTTTATAAGACGCTTACATGCATGTGTATTGACTAAATTTTCAAAGGAACTTGAAGAATCGGATCTGCCAGAGTTATTTAATATTGTGACAGTAGAGCTGTCGGAAGAACAACTGGAAGATTTAGGTGATGAAGATTATATTTTATATAGGATACAAAATGAACTTAATGTGCAGTACAACACAAGAAAACAACTAGTGTTGAAGGCAATGTATGCGTATGTAGCACAAAAAGCAAGCTTTAATAACATTGATAGTTTTAGCATATATGGTACAAACAGCTTTAACTTAGTATGGGAAAAAGTATGTGCACGGAATTTTGGAAATGTTTTAAATGTAAAATTATCAGAGCTGCCACTTGGAGTTTGTGATGATTATAAAGAAAGTAAAGATAGTACTTTAATAGAAATAATTGATAGACCAGTATGGCATAAGACTTCAGATAATATTAGTGATGAAAAGTCAGATACACTAAGACCAGATTTGATTAGTATTTATGAGTGTGGTGAAAGTGGAGAATATTGTTTTGGCATATATGATGCAAAGTATTATAACATTAATTTTCATAAGCATGCGTCAGAATACAAAGTTATAGGACAGCCTGGAGTGGCAGATGTTACAAAGCAGTATTTATATCAGCTTGCGTACGATGATTTTATAGCAAAGCAAGGATACAAATATGTGCAGAATATGTTTTTTTGTCCTGATGAATCTGGGGATAAAGAATATGGATGGGTGCAGATGGATATGCTTCATCAAATTGGAGATAAAAAACTAGAGAATGTAGCAGTTGTAAAGCTTTGTGCATCAGAAATGTATTCTTTATATTTAGCAGATCATATAGTTAGTGAAAATGAGATGGACAAATATATTCCAGTAATTGGACGACATGAAGTAGATAGTCAAAACTTTGCAAATAGGATGATGGCATATCTTACGAGAATCACAACTGCCAGTAAATTGGCTGAAAAGAAACTTGAAATGAAATCGGATAGAGGCAGGCTTATATATCCAAAACAGATAAAAAGAGAATTAGGTGCAAAAATTATATATGATGCTATATGCCCCGTTGCAAGTAATGCTTTTTATGGATTTAATCCATATGAAAAAGAAGGCCATGAAAGTATGGTGGCAGAGGATATGGGCGATTCTTATAATCGTTGCAGTCAGATTGCGGATGCCTCTATTGAGATAGAAAAAATTATAAAAGATTTATCAGAAGTGGAGCTTAGAGATGAAAAAGTACTTAAAGTAGTACTTAAAAAATGCATTGAAAGTAAATCAGATATTAAACCTATGGCGGATGGAAAGTCGCTTGATATGCTGACAGATAAAATAATGGAACTTGTTAGAGATGTGTATTTATAGCGTGCAGCTAATGTACAGTTAAAGAATAAATGCCAGATAAAAAGCAAATGAGAAAAGAACTGGAAAAGTTGGGGGAAAACAGATTGTTGAGGTGATTTTATGGCAGACGATTTAACAAAAGAACAGCGGCATAAAAATATGAAAAATATTCATGGGAAGGATACCAAAATAGAAGTTATATTAAGAAAGGCTTTATGGAACAAAGGGTATCGGTATCGCAAGAATTATAAAAAACTTCCAGGAAGTCCAGATATTGTGCTGACAAAGTATAAGATAGCTATTTTTTGTGATGGAGAATTCTTTCATGGAAAAGATTGGGATACTTTAAAAAAGAGACTTGAAAACAGTAACAATAGTGAGTACTGGATTAGCAAGATATCCCGCAACAAAGAGCGGGATGATGAGATAAATAAGAAATTGGACTTTGAGGGCTGGACTGTAATCCGGTTCTGGGGTGAAGATATAAAGAAACATACAGATGAGTGTGTGAAGGTTGTGGAAGAGACAATTGTAGATACAAAGCTAATGGATAATTATTTAGAAGAAATTAGCTATGAAGATAAAAATTACAAATAAAATATTCATTGATTGTTTCTTTTATATTATAATAATCTTCAGCAGTAACATAAAACTTAAGCGATTCTTCATTTAGGAATATATTGTTTTGACTAAAATACATATCTAAGGGGAATTGTTTATTTGTTTGAATATTATGCTTTAATATAGATAGAAATTTATCATGAGAAAAATTCCCATCAATAATTTTATCGCTTTCAAGAAATGAAATGAATTTAAAATATCCTAAACGTTTATATGGATATAATAAATAATCAATGTAATCATATATATATTCATATAATTTTGGAGATATATGTGTGATTTCAATAGATTTTTTTTTGATCAATATGGATATAGTTTTCATAAGGATTATTCCTCCATATTAATTATTATATACAAAAGGAGCAGAATTATGAGTGATATTGAAAAGATTAATATTCAAATCCATCCACGTGCGTTTGCTGCATTTGGAGAGGATTTAGTGACAAATGATGTTGTTGCAATTATTGAGTTAGTAAAAAATTCATATGATGCATATGCATTTGAAGTAGAAATAGAGTTTGGAAAAGAAAAAAATGGCGAAAAATACATTTCAATATCAGATAATGGTCTAGGGATGGATAAAGAAACTATAATAAATGCATGGGCAACTATTGCTACACCATATAAAAAGAAAAAACCAGTTGTTGAAAGAACGGTTGATGGTATACTGAAAAAGAGAATAGTTTCTGGAAATAAGGGGTTAGGAAGATTTTCAGCAGCAAGACTGGGTGCGGAAATGATTATGATAACAAAATCAGAGCGAGATGTACCATTAAAAGCTTATTTTAATTGGAATTTATTTGATGATGTTGATAATATTTCAGAGTGTTGTATGAATCTGGAGATGTTAGAAAAAAATGATTTTAAGCCAACGGGAACAAAAATAGTCATTAAAAAGCTAAAAAATGATTGGACAGAAGATAAAATATCTGAATTGGTTGATGAATTGTCTCGCTTAATTACACCATTCGAATCAGTTTCAGATTTTAGTATAAAACTTATATCACCCTATAATAATGGTGAAAAAATAACTGTAAAAACAGAAGAATTTATTGAACAACCAGTATATAGAATTACAGGAAATGTTACAGAGGAGGGAACGATTGAATATTCGTATTTGTATAATAACGGAAAAATAATTAGGAATTCGGATGATTTGATAAAATGGTCTGAGGAGAATTATAGAAATGCTAAAGACATATTTAACGAAGGTAAATTACCCCTATATACTTGTGGCAAATTTTCATTTGAATTGAGAGTATGGGATTTAGACTCGGAAAGTATTCAAGATATTTCAGATCGTTTTAACATAAAGAAAAAAAGGAAGATAAGAAATAGTATTGCTTTATATAAAGGTATATCTGTATATAGAGATAATGTTTTGGTATTGCCTAAATCGGAATCCTCCAGAGATTGGTTAGGACTTGATTCAAAGAGAATTAGTGATTTAGGAAGAAGAATAAGTACAAGCCAGGTAATTGGAATAATACATATTTCTAATGAAAGCAATCCAGAAATTAAAGATACCACAGATAGAGAAAAATTAGCGGATACAGCAGAGTATAAGCAGTTTGTAGAAGTGATTAATAATATAATTGAAGCTTTACAGAGAGAACGATTAAAAGACAAAGTTGAAGAAAAAAAGAAAGAGACTTTGACAGATATTATTGCACCTTTATCAGCTAATAAGCTGTTAAATGATGTTGAGACAGCAGCAAAACATGGAGCAAGCACTGAGGTAATAATTGATTATGTTCGAGGTTATCAAGAACAAAATGAGAAGAATTTAAAAGAGTTAAATGAAAGATTGGTATATTATGCTCAGACAGCATCATTAGGGTCGGTAGCAATTGTCATAATGCACGAATTTCTGACGGGATTGACATGTATAAAAAGGTTTTTGAATAAAGTTAAAAGTAAAACAGAGGAATTTGATAAACGGGAATTACAATATTTTGAAGATGCAGAGAGAAGTCATAAAAGAATTTTAGAGGTTACAGAAAGCTTTGCTCCACTGTATAAGAGAGATCTTAGAAAACAAAAATATAGGGTCAATTTAAGGGATTCAATTAAAAAAAGTATTAGTCTTATTAAAGCAAAAAAAATAAGTAAAGATGTTGAATTTGAGCTGCTTATTGATGAAGATATATTTGTTAAAATGAGTGAAGGCGAGTTGCAGACAATTTTAATTAATTTATTTGATAATTCATGTTATTGGCTTAAGGATACACCAGATGGAGAACGAAAAATATGGATTAAATTAGAAAAAAAGGAACAGGATAGTGTAATATTTAGTGTTAGTGACAATGGAATAGGAATTAATGAAGATGATGCCGAAAAAATATTTATCCCAGGTGTAACATCTAAACCTAAAGGGATAGGAATGGGATTGGTTATAGTAACTGAAATTGTAAAAAGTAATAGTGGAACAATTGGCGTTAGAATACCAGGCGATGAAGAAGGTGCAACATTTGTTTTGGAATTACCAATTTGGAAGGAGTAATTGTAGATGAGGATACTGATTATTGAAGATAATATAGAAACGGTAAGAGGCATATGCGATAATGCAGAAGACGCTGGATGGGAGCAAGAAGTATGTGATTTTGATGAATCAAGTAAAATAATTTTGGATTTTAATCCAGATATAATAGTTATGGATTGGATGTATGATGTTGAGAATATTGATAGAGGTGAACCTATTTTTAAGGAAATATATGAAAATGGTTTTAGACCTACAATTATTTTTTCAGCAGTAGCAGATACTATTGATTTACCAGATTATATGAAAAATACTCCATTGATAGAGATAATTAAAAAGGGAGATGAACAAATTGTAATAAATAGAATAAATGAATGGGAGCCATACATTTCGGCAGTTAAAAATTTAAGAAGCGAAATGAATAATGCATTATTGACATCAATACAGGTTGTTGATAATTTTATGAAAATGGAGAAATATCCAGGAGATGATGTATTGAAATATATGTTGAAAAAAAGAACAACATTTTATTTTGATAAAGAATATATTGGCAATATACCTCCAGCGTGGATCCAATACGAATATCCGCCTATTCACGATACTTTTTTGGTCGCTGATATTATAAGAATATATTCAGATAAAACTAATATAAATGGAGTAGGAAAACCAGATGAGTACCGTATAATACTGACGCCATCGTGTGATATGGCAAGAGCTAAGAACGGATTTATAATATTGGTTGCAAAATGTAAAGAAGCTAATATGTTTTCTGATGATGCCCAAATTAGTGGAGAAGAATTAAAAGATGAGAACATCGTTACTGCAAAAAGAGAAAAATTGATACATTCATTAAATACAGGGTACAATCATTCAAAAGTTGCATTACCATTGTTGCCAAATAAAATACCATATATGACGATTGATTTGAGAAAACTTGAACAAATTCGTATAGGAGATATAGCAAAATCAGAAAAAGAAATAAAAGAGAATACTAAATATTATAGAGTAGCTTCAGTAAGTAGTCCTTTTAGAGAACAAATTGTTTGGGCATATATGATTAATTCATGTAGGCCAGGTATGCCAGACAGGGATATGTTTACATGGGCAGAAGGGATACTTAAAAAATGAATGCGATAGATTTTTTTTGTGGCGGAGGAGGTATAACAAGAGGGCTTATACAGGCCGGGATTAACGTCGTTTTTGGGCTGGATTCAAATCCAGAATGTAAAAAAACATATGAAGAAAATAATCATATTCCGTATTTAGTTAGAAATGTGCAGGAAGTAACCGCTGAAGCACTCATAGAAGAGTTCCCGATTTTGCAAGACAATGAAGAATTGTTAATGGTTGGCTGTGCTCCTTGTCAACCGTTTAGTGTTCTGAATCCCAATAATCCAAATGAACATAGATCAGTAAATTTATTAAATGAGTTCGGAAGAATAGTACAAGGTATACATCCTGCTCATATTTTGGTGGAAAATGTGCCAGGTTTAAAAGGCAGGGGAGGAGAAGTACTTCAAGAATTTTTGGATATGTTAGATGCAGAAGGGTATAGATATGATTTCAATATTATTAATGCAAAGAATTATGGTGTGCCTCAGAATAGAAGAAGATTTGTTTTGATAGCATCCAATAGATTTCAACCTAATATTCCACCTGCAACACATGGAGAAGGGCTTTTACCATATGTAACTGTTTATGATGCTATACATGGTTATCCAGCATTGGAAGCAGGAGAAAACAACGAGGATATACCAAATCATAGAGCAGCTGGACTTTCAGATATTAACATGCAACGTTTGCAAGCAACACCAGCTAATGGTGGTAGCAGAACAGATTGGCCTCAGGAGCTTTGGTTAAATTGTCATGAAAAATTTAATGGTCATACAGATGTGTATGGAAGGATGGAGTGGCAAAGAGTAGCACCAACACTGACTGTAAAGTGTTTTAGTATTTCAAATGGAAGATTTGCTCACCCAGAACAAAATAGGGCAATATCGCTTAGAGAGGCAGCTGCATTACAGACTTTTCCAGATGATTATATTTTTTATGGAAGTTTGCAAGAGATTGGAAAACAAATAGGAAATGCAGTTCCAGTTTTACTTGCTGAGACTATCGGAAGATACATTCTGGGACAACATGAATTACTATAACTTACTTAATAAAGTTTATTTTATATATATAAACTAATAGCGAAGATAATGGTTAGTAAAAACCTCTTGTTGCAAAAAGGCAGTTAGATATTATATTTTTTATAAGTGAACAAATGAACCTGCAAGCCACCAGAACTACACATAATAATGAAAAAATGCAATGGTACTGGATTGGTACTAAAAATATGTGAAACGAAAAATAACGTGTGGAAAAGATATGAGCTATCAATACAAAATAGTATAGGTAACTACATTGAAATAACAAAGATTAAACCAAACTTTGCGAGTTTGAATAACGGACTAAAATGCCGAAAGCCTGTATTTATGCGGGTTTCCGGCATTTGTTTTATCAAATGGCTCTAGTTTGGCTCTATTTGTGGGCGGAGTAATTGATGCAAATGTAATTATTGAGATGAATGAAAAGGAAAAAATGATATGAAGAAATGCAAACTTCTTTTACTTGATTTAGACGGAACTTTATTACAGAGTGACAAAACAATATCAACTAGAACGTTATCAGCTCTAAAAAAATGCAGGGAAAATGATATATTGATAGGTGTTTCCACCTCCAGAAGTGAGCAAAACTCTTTGGTATTTTTAAATGAATTGATGCCCGATATTTTAATATCGAGTGGAGGGGCATTAGTAAAATACAAAACAGAATATATTTATAGGGCAGAATTTTCCGAAGAAGAAACTAATGTGATGATTGACATGGCAAGAAATATTTGTGGAAATAATTGCGAAATTACGATAGATACAATAGATGCACATTATTGGAATTATAAAATAGATCCTAAGAAGTTAGATAAGAGTTGGGGAGATAGTATTTATACAGATTTTTCAGATTTTAACGAATGTTCATTAAAAATGTGTGTTGAGATATTTAATCAAGATAAGGCAGATAAGCTGGCTCGAAGTCTCTCTGATTGTGATTGTATTCGTTTCTCTGATGGATTTTGGTACAAGTTTACAAAAAAGAATGTGACGAAAGAAAACGCAATTATGAAGATTACGGAAGTATGTGGATTTAGTACAGATTCAATTATTGCATTTGGAGATGATTATGCAGATATCGGAATGCTTGAATTATGTGGAACAGGTGTTGCAATGGGGAATGCGATTGATGAGGTAAAAGAGAGAGCGGATATTGTAATTGGTTCAAATGATGAAGAGGGAATTGCGGATTTTATTGAGAATGAAATATTATAGATATGTACATGGAGAGGAAATATGGTGGAAGGGAACTGATCATTGCACTGCCGGAAAGCTTTGTGGATTATGAACCGGACAAGCTGTTGAAACTTTTTACGGAACACTTCAGACAAAATTACGGTGTGGAGTGTATCGCCGCTTTGCACCACAACAAACGTAAGACCAACTATCATATCCATCTTATCTTTTCGGAGCGAAAGCTACTTGATGATCCTGTGGAGAAGATTACCACAAGGAACATGTTTTATGATGAAAACGGAAGGCATGTGCGAACCAAAAAAGAGATACTGGATGAAGCTGGTCAGCTTCGAAGCGGTTGCAAAATTATTCCCAAGGGAGAGGTGTATGAGCGTAACATTTTTACCATCAAGGACAGCCGGTTTAAGAGCGACAGTTTCCTTGATGAAGTAAAGCGTTCCTATACAGACCTTATCAATATTTATGTTCGGGATGATAAGGAGAAGCTGAAAGTATTCGATAAGAATAGTGTGTATCTGCCCATGCAAAAGGTTGGAAAAAACAATCCAAAAGCAGAGCAGATAGAAGCGGATAATCGGGTTCGTACCATGTGGAACCAGACGGTGGACAGGGCGTTGGTCAGCGGTGTGCCGGAGGGACAGATTTTAGAAGTGAAGCAGAGTGAAATCGGACAGAAAGCAAAGGCTTCTATTCAGAAGTCGGGGAGAAATCCGGTACTATTCAACAGCCTGATTATGACGGCAATATATGCTTTGGAGCTTCTGATTAGTAAGGTGTTTAAGAGAGCTTCAGAAAAGGCTGATAAGGTGACTGAAACGTTTGTAAAGTCAGAGCCAGAGCAGATGAAAGTTTGGGAAGTCAATGAGCCTAAGATGGCGAAAAGTGAACCAATACCGGAAATGCCGAAGAAGTCCGAGCTTGCTTCCAAGTATCCAAGAATTGCGGATATTTATAGTAAGCTGGAAAAGCAGAATGAAGCTATCTATCATAGGGAGCAACAGCTTGCAAATGTGGAGAAGGAGATTGCAGAAACGAAGGGGATCTTCAAGGGAAAACAGTGCAACAAGCTTCAAGAACAGGCGGAGCAGTTAAGAGCACAGATAGCCAGCATGAAGCAGTATTTATCAAGTATTGTGCAGGGTTATGGTTATAAAAATGTAAAGGAGTTCTTGGCTGAATACAGAGCTTCCAAAGCTGAATACAGCGATTATCAGTCGGCAGTTGCAAGGTGGGAACAGCAGACCGGAAATAAGGCAGAGTCGGGTAGCTTAAAGGCGAGGTTGCAGCGGAAGCAACAGGAAGTGAAGGAACAAGAAAACAACAGACAGAGCCACTATTACAGGAATGACAGAAATAGCAGATAGACAATAGTTTTATGTGAGGTATGAGGCGGAGTGTAATGCTCCGTCTTTTATAAATTATGATGCGAAATAACTGATGTTATGATATAATTTAAAAAGACAATTGGTAGAGGTGAAAACATGTCTAAACTGATAATACTTAGGGGAAATTCTGGTAGTGGAAAAACAACAATTGCAAAAGAAATTCAAAAGAACTTTGGCAGAAATACTATGCTTATTTCACAAGATGTTATCAGAAGGGATATGTTAAGGGTAAAGGATGGAGAAAATACAGAGGCGATATCTCTTATGAAGGAATTATTGGCATATGGTAGGGAACATAGTGATATTGTCATTTTAGAAGGAATTATGTATGCGGATTGGTATAAACCTTTATTTGAGTTAGCTATCCAGTTATATGATACGAAAGTATATGCGTATTACTTTGATATTCCTTTTGAAGAAACATTGAAAAGACATCAGACAAAACCAAACTGTAACGAATTTGGGGAAGAAGCAATGCGTAAATGGTGGAGAGAAAAGGATTTTTCAGGTGTATTAATGGAAAGAATTATTACATCTGAAAAAGATATTCAGGGCATTGTGAGTGATATTTGTGATAGTGTTTTAAATAGTTAAGTAATAAGTTGCTGAATTAAATCATTAGATGTGGAGATGGCGTATGATAAAAGCATTCTTTCTGGATTTTTATGGAACAGTAGTTCATGAAGATGGTGAGATAATAAAGAAAATTACACAGATAATATACGATACTGGCGAAGTGGAGAATATGTCAGAGATTGATGCGTTTTGGTGGAATGATTTTCAAAATATGTTTACAAATTCTTATGGAGATTGTTTTGAGACACAAAGAGAATTAGAAAAGAAGTCCCTTAAGCATACATTGATAAAATTTGGTTCAATTGCTGACGTTGATAGATTAAGCAATTATATGTTTGAACATTGGGTAAAACCGCCTATTTTTGAAGATTCATTAAAGTTTTTTGAATCCAGTCCAATTCCAATTTATATTGTTTCAAATATAGACACTGCGGATATTTTGAAAGCAATAGAGTTTCATGGATTGACTCCGACAGATGTATTTACATCAGAGGATGCTAGAGCGTATAAGCCAAGGAAAGAACTGTTTGAGCTTGCATTGAGAACTACGGGACTGAAGGCTGATGAAGTAATCCATATTGGAGATTCTTTGTGTAGTGACGTTAAGGGTGCTTCGTCAGTTGGCATTAATGCTTTGTGGCTAAACAGATTTGGTAAACAGATTCCTAATGGAGTAGAAAGTATATCAAGTTTACTAGGTGCTTTAGATAAAAATCTTCAGTCTGATAATAGATTCTGACTGTAGAATATGGGAAAGAAATTAGGACATTACATACGGATTGAGGTGGAGGTTATTTTGGAGTATAGAGAAGTACAACGAATTGCAAAGACAACTATTGAATATGCAAAGACCATAATAAAGCCTGGAATGAATTTGTTACATTTAAGAAAATTATGTGAGCAGAAAATGTTAGAATTAGGGGCAGATTCTTTCTGGTATTGGGATATTGGAGCCTTTGTATTTGCAGGAGATGAAACTACGGTATCGGTATCCGGAAAACAGTATGTTACAAGTAATAGGATTATTACAGAAAACGATATTGTGACAATTGATTTAAGCCCTCAGTGTGGAAATATCTGGGGAGACTATGCCAGAACAATAATACTTGAAAATGGTGTGGTAGTAGATAGATGTAAAGTTTCCAATGAAGAGTGGAAAAACGGCTTGGCAATGGAAGACAGACTGCATCATGAATTAGTGGAGTTTGTGAGCAAAGAAACAACATTTGAAGAACTCTATTATCATATTAATGAGATTATTTTGAAGGAAGGTTTCGTTAATCTCGATTTTATGGGAAACTTAGGGCATTCAATTGTGAAAGATAAGAATGAACGTGTATATATAGAAAAGGGTAATACTCAAAAGATAAGTGATGTAGAATATTTTACTTTTGAACCGCATATAAGCATTCCTGATTCAAGCTATGGATATAAGAAAGAAAATATTTATTATTTTCAGAATGGGAAACTAGTTGAATTATAAAACTCGCACCAGTGGTGCGAGAAATGGAGAAGTGCATGGGAAAGAATGAAATTGTGGGATATGAACCACTTGTGGATGATTTAAAAGATTTGATCCATAAAAAGCAGTATCAGGTTCTGAAATTAATCAATTCAGAAACTATAAATTTGTATTGGGAAATTGGAGAAGAAATTTATAGACAGCAGGAAGAAAATGGTTGGGGAAAATCAATTGTTCAAGTACTCTCAACAGAATTGCAAAAAGAGTTTCCTGGAGCAAAGGGATATTCAGCAGCCAATCTGTGGCGAATGCGTAATTTTTATTTAACTTACCGTGATTCTGAAAAACTCGCACCATTGGTGCGAGAAATTAGCTGGAGCAATAACATCATTATTATGGAAAAGTGTAAGGATGATTTGCAAAGGGAATTTTACATTCAGATGGTGAAAAGATATGGATGGACAAAACGCATCTTAACTAATTTTATCGAAGCACAGACCTATGAGAAATATTTGTTGAATCAGACGAATTTTGATTTAACGCTTCCGGTAGAGCAAAGTGTAAAGGCTAAGCTTGCGGTAAAAGATGAATATACATTTGATTTTGCGGAATTGTCACCTGAATACTCTGAACACGAATTAGAAATGCAATTGGTAAATAACATAAGAGCGTTTTTGATAGAAATGGGTGGAGATTATACATTCATCGGAAATCAATATCATCTGATGGCAGGAAGCAGGGATTTGTATATTGATCTATTACTTTTTCATAGAAGGTTGAGAAGTCTGATAGCCATAGAGTTGAAAATAGGTGAATTTGAAGCAGAATATGCCGGAAAGATGCAGTTGTATTTGACAACGTTGGACGAGCAGGTCAAATTGCCAGATGAGAATCCGTCAATCGGAATTATTATTTGCAAGAGTAAGGATAAAACTTATGTAGAGTATGCGTTGAAGAATATTAATGCTCCGATAGGTGTGGCTACATATCAGTTAAGAAATACGTTACCGGAAGAGATGAAAGCAATGTTGCCAGAGCCGGAGGAGATTGTTAAGAGGTTGAGGATATTCGAAGAGATATAGTTCAATTATTGGAAATATAACTAGAAATTGAGACGGTTATGTGATTGGTATATATAAAGAATAATAGAAGAGGAAATTACGAAGGATGTTATTAGAAAATATTCATGGTGTAATTAGGCGAATAGATTATACATTAACGGATGCTGACATTGATATTTGGGCTCAACAATGTATTTTGGCAGTAGAGAACGAAACATTTGATTTTTCAACAAAGGTAAAAGAGGTTTTTACACAAAGCGGAAAAAGACGGGTTATTTACCATTATCCTAAATTATCGGTTGAAAATTTTATTTGTCATTATTTGAAGAAGCGTTTAGATAAAGTGTTTAAGATTGAATATGCAAGTAGAAGTAAGATTATAAACTTGCTCTTTAACACAATACCAGCACTAAAGAACATGAACGATTTTGTAATAATCCGAGCGGATTTTAAATCATTCTTTGATAGTGTATTATCACGCTTTGTTTATGAAAAATATGTGTTGCCATCATTATTACCTAGGGGAGATAAAGATATATTAGAAAAGTACATAGATGAATATAAGTATTGTTATGCAGGATTATGCCTATCCAATGGTATGACAGAGATAGTGTGCCGAGATTTTGATAAGAAATTGAAAGCAAGGTTGACATCATACGGTGTGTTCTTCTATGAACGTTATGTGGATGATATGCTTATTATGTTGAATAGCTATGTTTCACAAGATGAAATCATTGATATCATTAATACGACAATAAGTGAGATCTTTGGTACTTGCCCGGTTAGATTAAGTACATCACCAGGAAAGTTTTCATACATATCAAGGAGAGGGCTGTTAGTATTCCAGAAATTCAATTTTTTAGGATATGAGTTTTTTATTAATGAATTTAATGGGAATATTTCGTTTCAATATGGCATTACTGAGAAGAAGAGAAGTCGATATTCCAATATAATTGAACGTGCTTTTGCTCAATATGCAGTAAATCACGATGAAGAATTGCTTAGACAAAGAATTAAAATTTTTTCTTCACGAGTTGTAATAGCAAGACAGCTGATGGGGACTTCCTTTGATTGGCTAACAAAGGGAGTGATAGCAAATTACAATGAACTTCGAAATTATACCGGCTATCTCCATAGAGACACCAAAGAGTTTCTAGAGAATTTATATTATATTTTGTTAAGAAAATACCATTTGAAAAGACCATATTTTATTCCTAGAAAATGTAATGAGGAAAGTATGTATAACCTTTTTTCTAATATGAAGAGAAATAGAACACTTCTTTTTGAAGAAAATATTGGCATTCCAAAAGAGGTTCTTTTGGCCTGGATGTTAAAGATTGATGCTAGTTATTCAAGTCGAGGAAAAGACTATTATAGAATTGTGATAGACTACCTTGAAAAAATAAAAATAGAATAGCATCCCCCGAAAGAGATGCTATTCAAATACAACGTATGGTCTTCGTATTGAAGGTACTTTGTATAGCTGACGTGTGTAATCCAAAGGATTACTTGAACATTAAATGCTCAATAATTATTATTAATCAAAATGGGGATAAAGTCAATGAATTTAAATAATATAAAACGAAATCAGTTAGATTACTTATTGACGGATATTTTGCCAAATGAGTTATCAGATAGATTTACTTACTCACATTTTTATGAATATTTGATAGAAAGATCAGATGAAGTAGAACAAATGTATAAACAGCTTGAGGAAACTAAAGCAAAGGCTGAAGGAATGTTTCAAGGGAAAAAGTGTTGGGCATCAATGCCATTGAAATATTCAATAATGAAAGAATTACATACTGTGAGAGAGATAAGTTTAGTGCAGCCGCTTGCAGCACTTGAAATGTTATTATTTGTTGGTATATATCAAAAGGAGTTATTGAATTTATTGGACAAGAATGCTTGTTTTTCTCTACGATATCATCATAGAAATAATGATCTTTGCTATAAAAATAGAAACAAGTCCGTCATAAGGTATTTTAGTGAGGAAAGCAAGCAGGCAGGAAGAGAAGTAATTGAGCAAACAGGCATGTTTTTTAATATTCTGCCATATAAATCGATTTCTGCGTTTACATCATCGGAAGAATGGCTTGTGTTGAATAGTAAATATGCCTATTTTATTAAAACAGATTATAAGGCTTGTTTTGATAGTATATATACGCATACATACACATGGTTAATTGGCAAGGATTCCATTGATACAAAGGAATTTGACAATAATTCAAATATTTATTCTACCATTGATAGAGTATTACAGAACATAAATGCAAGAAGATCAAATGGCATAGTTGTTGGACCGGAATTTTCGAGAATGATTGCTGAGTTAATGTTGCAATTTATTGATGTTGGTGTTAATAGTAGACTTTTAAATTCGGGAGTTATTTGTGGTCAGGATTATAATGTGTATAGATATGTGGATGATATTTTTATATTTGCAAAAACAGAAGAGTTAGCTAATTTGATTGTAGAAATGTATTCTGAATTAGCAAGAAAGTATTTACTAAGATTAAACGAATCAAAATTATATAGAAGTAAAGTTCCTTTTGTTTTAGAAGGTTGGTTAATTGAAGCCAATTTGTTTACAAATCGAATATGTGAAATGCTTTTTACGACTAAAGAAGAGCAAAAAGCATATGTTGAACGAGAAATGCAGATGGAAAATGATAATGTACGACCATATTTGTTGAAATCGCATGTTATTCGGTATGGATCGAAATCGAAACAATCGATAATGAATCAATTAAATGAGATTGTTTGCAAATATGAAACTAAGGATAGAACATTGATTGCATATTTTCTTAGTGCTATATTAAATCATGTTGGTAAGAATAAAGATAAGGTGCGAATTTTTAAGAAAGATGTATCTGAATCAACAGTATTCAGCTTCTTGGATCTTGTGTTTTATGCATATTCTTTTTTCCCTAACTATAATAATACGCAGAAACTTTTGTCAATTATTAGTTATGTACGTGATGAGTATGATATTTTTAGTAAATCTCGGAGCCTTCAGAATTTGTTAAATAAATATGCATTTGTATTTGAAAAGGCAAATTTGAATGATATTGTTGATTTATTTTTGTTCTGTGCACAAGCTGAAATTGAAATCCCATATGTGGAGGAAGAAAGGATTGTTAAAAAACTGTATGAGAAAGACGATCCTATTCTTTGGGCAACCTATTTATTGTACTCAAAGTATAATGAAAAATATTATAATGACATCAAAACAACAATTGAGCAAATATTAGTTAAACGGATTGAAGCGATTAGGGTACAAAAGTCAATTTTTGAGTATAGAGAATTCTGGTGGGTGTTGGTATTTAACAAATGCCCGCTATTGTCATCTACATCGCAAATACTAATTAATGGAGTAATTAATTCCCTTCCATATACGGGGACAGGAAATAGAAATTGTGCAGACATTGCACTAGATGTTTTTGTGGATTATTTGAAGAATAATGGTGAACAATTTTTTGAGTGGGATATGTCAAGGAAGGATTTCCTTCGTACTATTACTTTTAAAACACATGAGAAAAGTATTTTTAAAAATTATAAGGAAAGTGTTGCTTCTTTGGTATGGGGAAGTATATAAGTTGACATAGGAAGGATTGAGACATTTAAAAGAAAACTTACTGTTATAGAAACATAAAAAAATTAATGCCACTTGAAGATTAAATAATATGAAAAAATACATAAAAGAATTAGAGAAGATTTTTGAAGATGCCAATAAATCGTTTTTAAGAAAAAATGCTACGTTGTTCGAAACACGAGTTTCTGAAAGAACTTTGTGTGGAGCTTTGATGATAGAGCTACATGAAGTATTGAAGGGAACAAAGTTTTCGGATTATTTTGTAGATGTGGAGTACAATCGTAATATTGGTGGAACATTAAAAACATTGAAAAAGACCATTCGCGGCTTGGATGAACAAATTGTAACAATCAATTGTGATTTGATTGTGCATAGTAGAGGGCAAAATGCAATGTGTGACAACCTTATAGCATTGGAGATGAAAAAGTCAACAGGAAGGCAAGTTGACAAGGATAATGACAGAAATAGGATTGAATGTTTAACCAAAAGCCCAGAACAAGATGTATGGAGTTATGGTGGTAAAGCATTACCTGAGTATGTTTGTGGATATGGCTTAGGTATTTATTATGAAGTGAATTTTAGAAGAAAAATTATTTTGGTGGAGTATTACAAGGAAGGTTATTGTTATCGCCAGTACGAGATAAAAATAGAGTAAGAAAGATGGCCTTTTTGTAAAAAATGAGAGGAGAATGATTGTGAAATGTTTTGTTTCAAGAGAATATAATTTAGCTCCTACTATATTGAATCAGATTCAGGAAGTTCTTGATGAATTGAAAATTCAATATTTTGACATATACTCACAAGATTACGGTACGGATATTTCTTCAGGAGTAGTAAAATTAATTTCGAGTGCAGAAATTGTTATAGGAGTGATAACCCGAAACTCGACTAATGTTTTATATGAAATTGGAGTGGCAGTAGGAATGGGAAAGGCAGTATTTCTATTGCTTGATGATTCAGAAGAAATACCTTCGGATTTATATAATCTGACATATATAAAAATCAATGATAATCTTAGAGAAAATCTTATGTTGCCATTAAAATTTTTTGTGGATAAAAAAAGGGAGAAATCTCAGATTGATTATACAAAATATTATAAGAAAGTACTAGAAACTGAGTTTGCATCCAAAGATATCTATGTAGAAAGAGCTAAATATATTAGGGAAAATAGGGACGGAGCTGAATTTGAGCGTTTAGTTGCTGACTTGTTTGCGGAAATAAAGGATCAATATACAACAGTGAAGTTTCAACAAACAGAAAAGAATGAAGAATATGATTTTGCTGTTTGGGTTGATGAATTGTTTGGAAATATCGTGAATCCTATTAAATTTGAATTGAAATTAGGCGATATGTCTTTGAAGAGAATAGAAGCACTAGTGAATAAATTGGCTAGGCAGACGAAAAATCAAGAACTTATTATTATTTTGTGCTGCGGTAAGGTGGAAAATTATTTAAATACAAATTCCAATGTTTTGGTAATTGAGTTTGAGGATTTTTTGGATAAAATAGAAAAATATGGTTTAGCACATGCTATATGGTATTATAGATGCTTGGGTGCTCATGGAAGGAGTTGTGAATAATGATTCCTTATGATACAGATAGAATTAAGCAGATTATGGATGAGAGCCAAAGTAGTAATTCAACATACGATAAAGGGAAAAAACTCGAGGATTTGGCATGCTACCTTTTTGAGAAGCTGCCTGGAATTACAATTGCGAAAAGAAATGCAATGAATCAATATGATACAGATGAGATTGATGTATCAATATGGAATGATAAGTATGAAGATGGTTTGCCATTTATCAATAACATTTTTCTCGTGGAATGTAAAAATTGGAGTGGTTCTGTAGGAAGTGTAGATGTAAACTGGTTTGCAACTAAAGTTGAAGATAGAGGTTTGGATTTTGGAGTTTTGCTTGCTACTAATGGTATTACAAAAGAAAGCAATGAAATAAAAAGAGCACAGAGTATTTTGTCAGGATATTTGAGAAAGCATATTCGTATTATTGTCATCGATAAAGAAGAAATACTTAGTTTAAACAACACAGAAGATATGGTTAGGATGATAAAAGGCAAAATCTGTGAATTGGTTGTTAATGGGTAAAATATGTTGTTTTATTTGTTTGATTTGATATAATATATTTGTGGCAACACTTTGGCGACAGAAAATCAGTAAGCCAAAATAAAATATGTAATAGAAGTAAAAAATCGGCATTTTCGCAGCGAAACCTAAACAAAATAGTTTAATGTAAAACAACAACTTGCCGAGTTTGAATAACGGATTAGAATGCCGAAAGCCTGTATTTATGCGGGTTTCCGGCATTTGTTTTATCAAATGGCTCTGGTTTGGCTCTATTTGTGGGGAGAGTAATGGAGTTATCAGTTTTGAAAAGGTAAATAAAAAAGGAAGAAGGTACAAGCTATGTTGCCAACAAGAGAAGAAGCACTGAAGTTAATTCGTGATGGGTTATTATTTAATCCGGGACCTTGGGGAAAACATTGTTTAACAGCAGCACACTGTGCAGAAAAAATAGCAAGTGCATGTGGTGATATGGATGTTGAGAAAGCATATATATTAGGTTTACTACATGATATAGGAAGAAAATTTGGTGTAAGACATCTTGGACATGTTTATGATGGATACGTATATATGAAATCATTGGGATATGATGAAGTAGCAAAGATATGTTTAACCCATTCTTTTAATAATCATACGATAGATGAATACATCGGAAAATTTGATGTTACAGATGAAGAATTGACAATTATAAAAACTGAATTAGCAAAGACCATATATGATGAATATGACCGGTTAATTCAATTGTGCGATTGTTTGGCAGGAGCGGAAGGAGTTCTTGATATAGAAAATAGGATGAATGACGTAAAGAAAAGGTATGGCTTTTATCCGCAGGACAAGTGGAATTCCAATATGAATTTGAAGCAATATTTTGAGGGGAAAATGAATAAAGACATTTACCTTATATGTGAGAAAGATACATTTGCACCAGGAGATTTATGATCTTATAAATATATTTTTACTACAAGTTTTATGAACAGGTTGGAGGTGGTTAAGTGGATATTTTATTTAAAAATGACGATTTTGTATTTTCATACAGGGTTGGCGGTATATTGGAATATAACGGGAAAATTCTGTTACAGCGTCCGAAGAATGATGATTATGCCATTATTGGCGGACATGTTGCGGCTATGGAGACAAGTATGGAAACTCTTAAACGGGAATTTGAAGAAGAGCTTCATGCTAAGATAGAGGTAGATAGTCTGTTAGCAATCGGAGAAATTTATTTTCCATGGGGAAAAAGACCCTGTCATCAGATATGCTTATATTATAATGTACATCTGGTGGATGATAATATTCCATTAGATGGAGTGTTTCATGGATATGATGAGCTGGATAATGAAAGAATTGATTTGGATTTCTGCTGGGTTTCACTAGAAGATTTAAAGAAGGGTACTAAGGTATATCCTTTAGAGTTGATACCATATATCCTTGAGCCAGGGAAAGAAATTGTACATTTTGTTTCAAAGCAGATTTGAGGAGATAGTCAATGATAGAAAATATGAAGGTAGAATTTGGCGGAACATCAGATATTGATTCATGAATGACAAACGTGCTTTGTGCGTGAAGAACGAACAAGATATTGTTGGCGTACTTTTATATTCAAGGAAGCATAATATGATATGTTGTTTGGCTGTTGATCCAGCTTATCGAAAAAGGGGAATTGCTTCGATTCTTTTAAAAGAGGCACTTGATAAGCTTGACAGAGATAAAGATATAACTGTGTCTACATTTAGAGAAAATGATGTTAAAGGAATTGCACCTAGAAAATTATATAAGAAATTCGGATTTGAAGAAGGTGAGCTGATTGAAGAATTTGGATATCCTAATCAAAGGTTTGTGTTGCATACTGACAAAAGTGCTGATAATGTAATAATTGGTACAAAAGTAACTGTCACAGTCGATAGACCATTAGGAAGGTAAGACGCAGGAAGATATTGCAGAAGTTATTGGAATATCGAGGCATGTATATGTGAGAATTGCAGGATAGTACAATTTGAATATTAGATATAATAAAAAAAGGAGCATGCACATGAGCACACAGACATTCACAATATCACCAATTCCAGACGACATATTTGCTAAGATGCAGGGAAAATCATTTAAGGACAACTGCACCGTGCCAAGAGATGATTTGAGGTATATTAAAGTTTTGCATGTTGGGTTTGATGGTGAAACACATGTTGGTGAGCTGGTTGTGAACAGAGTGATTGCTGATGACGTGCTTGATATATTTAAGCAGCTTTATGAAGCGGGTTATGAGATTGAAAAAATCCGCCTGATTGATGAATATGATGCCGATGATGAAAGGTCAATGAGAGATAATAATTCTTCGGCATTTAATTTCAGGTACATTTCCTATTCAACGACGCTGTCAAAGCATGCGTTGGGGCTGGCGGTTGACATCAATACACTTTATAATCCTTATGTGAAAGATGTTGATGGCAGAAGAAATGTAGAGCCTGCCAATGCTGAAAAGTATACAGACAGGAGCGTGGATTTTCTGCATAAAATAGACCATGACGATTTGTGTTACAAGCTGTTTGTGGAACACGGATTTGAGTGGGGAGGAGACTGGGAGCACGCAAAAGACTACCAGCATTTTGAGATGACTGACGAGTGGATTGAAAGCCATGCTAAAAATCAGGGGAGAATGAGTAAATGAAATTATTATACGGAACAGGAAATCAGGCAAAATTAGCTGCGATGAGAAGCAGACTCAGGCAAATTGGGATAGAATTAGTAGGATTAAATGATTTGAAGGCTGATGGGCTGGATATTCCTAAGGTAGTGGAAAATGGCAATACTCCGCTTGAAAATGCACGATTAAAAGCAAAAGGTTATTATGAAGCTTTTCATATTCCTGTATTTTCGTGTGATTCAGGATTGTATTTTGATAATGTTCCTGATGAGATTCAGCCGGGCGTACATGTACGCAATGTAAATGGTAAGCGTTTGTCAGATGATGAGATGATAGATTACTATTCTGGATTGGTGAAAATTTACGGTAATCTGGTAGCGAGATACAAGAATGCGATTTGCTTTGTGATGGACGATACACATATGTATGAGGCAATGGAGCCGTCTATGGAAAGTGAGAAGTTTATTTTGACAGATAAACCACACAGTACAATCAGAAAAGAGGGTTTTCCGCTGGACAGCATATCTTTGGAGATAAATACGAATAAATATTATTATGATTTGCCGGAAGATAAATTAGAACAGGTTGCTGTTGAGGACGGATTTTTGGAATTCTTTAAGAATATTTATTGTGTGTGCGAAAAGGATAGTTTTATACCGGGAGAGATATAAGCTTTGATTTTTAAAGAATATAACCAAACTGACATAATCAACATAAAAAATCAAATAGACAGGTTAAGAGCATGCGGAATCGGTGTTGCGGATTTGCCGCAGAATTTAAGGGATTCTGTGTGGAAAATTGTTTACTGCGAGTTGAAACAAAATGGCAGCAGACAAAATACCGTCAGCAAAGCGGCTGACGGTGTCTGCCAGAGCAATATACTTAAAAAAATGTTTGGGCTGCCGAAAGATGTTTTCGGGAAAAAATATTGGAATATGTATTCGCCCGACAGTAAGATAAGGCAGGAAAAATACAGTGATTTGCAGCTGCCGTTTAATTACGCACAGGTTGAGTGCAATAGTGTATACAGGGCTATGATTCATCATATGATAACAGGGGCGGACGTGCCGACGGATACGGTTGTTGATATTTTCGGGAAATTCGGGCTGGCGGCGGCATTGTGTGCAGGTGGATATAAATATAAAATAGTATGCCTTAATGAGCAGAATTTTTATTTGTATTCGCTTCTTCAGGACGTGATGCGAAAGCCCGTAAAGTTTTATAAAATGATAGATGAGGAAAGAAAATATCTGGAAATCAAGCTTGCCGACAATGAGATAAAAGATATAATGAAGTCACAAATACAGCATCTTGGACAAATCAAGGTACTTGTCTATTACGGAGTACGAAAGAATGTCGGAGGACAGTATTCGTATGAATCTACGGGATATACGAAAGAGCAGATTGCCAAGTATATATTTATATGTTTGTGTTTTGCACCGGAATACTGGGTGGAGACTAATCTGGAAGTAAAAAACAATAAAATGGTTACTGGGTGGCTTGACGATGAAAAGACATATAAGAAATGTGTGACAAATTTTGTGAAGTTATCGCAGGAAGATTTTGTGGCTTTTGCCAAGAAATTTTCGGAGTTGAAATTTGTAAACTGCGATATAAGCAGGGTTATTGATATAATAAGAAAAAATGCAGACAGTCAAAATTATAGCAGCGGTGACATACAAAAGTTTCTTCTTTATATAGATGTACCGAAATATATAAAAGAATATCAGCGTTTCGGATTTGACGGCACTATGATGATAAGCCTTTTAAAAATGCTCCATCACTACGAGGGCAACTGGATTATGACATGGTCAACATTTTTACAGAAAGGCCTTAATGATGAAAATCCCACGCTCTACGATATGTTGTATACACAACAGGAAATGCAGTCCGATATATACATAGCACATGGGAACTACGAGCGTTTTGAGGAAAAAGTGCCCGTGAAAGTTATATATAACATGTTTGATATGATAGACAAAGACAAGAATTTATTTGTTTTCATTTACAGGGATAAGAATAAAAACAAGCAGCAGAATATCGTTTTTGTTACTGATATAGATTTTGATGAAATTGATTGTGAATCATTTTTCCGAAAATATAAAATGGAATTTAACGGAAAAGAAAAGTTATTAAAATTAAAGTGGCGTGAATTTAAAAAGAATTATGTGAAGTTTTCATAAGTGTAAAAATCGTGCGACGGGATAAAAATTTTTTTTGAGAGAGTGCAGAAAACCTGTGCTCTTTTTTTATTTATAGGCTGATAGCATGATTAAAATCCGGAATTTATAATAAGCTCATAAACAAAAACAAACGCACAAGCGAAAGGAGAAATTATTATGATGAGAGTATTGACACCAAACGGAAATGTAATTGAGGTAGAAAAGGCAGAAGCAATAGTCGAGAAAAGAGTCAGCTTTAACGGAAGGGACATCAGACTGTGTCAGACGGCAAAAGACAAAAGCCAGCCTGCCAGCGGATTGTATTTTTCGGTAAAAACGGAGTCGGTTTTTACTATTGCAAATGAAGGAAATCTTCTTGTTGGAAATCTTCCCGTTGATACAGTAAAGAAAATTGTCACAAATCTTGCAAAAGACGGTTTCTGTGATTTGAGCGGATTTGATTACCAGCCGGAAATCGGAATCAACGACAAGCCTGTATTTGACGAAGGCAAATCGCATCCGTATTTTTGCAGAAGCAATGTTGCAATGATGTTTGCACCGAGACAGAATATGGATTTTCCGATAAACGGAATTTCAAATACAGATACCGGAGTAAATTCATTTCCGCAGAACAATACTGAGGAAACAGATATTTTTAATGATGATTTGTGGGCTGATGACAGCTATGATAATGATAGCTGTGATGATGGCTTTGATAATGGAGAAGAAAATTAAAAATGCCTAAAATATATATTTTAAGAGCAGATTCGGCGGGAAATGTATATCGTGGGTATGAATGTGATGTACAAGATTATTCGGACATGATTAAAATTCCCGACATACAAAAATTTGCACTTACAAAAAATATCGACATTTTATATGAAGAAGATGCCGTTATTATGGGAAAAACGCTTAACCGTGCGGTATGCGGCGAAGACGGAAAAGTGCAGAAAATATTTGCGGGAAATATAGCTGCTGTAAAACATGAAAAAGACATTATAAAAGATATTAATAAAGAAGATATTGAATTCGTTGAAAAGTCATTGAGACCCATAGAGCGTGTTTTTGGCGGTGAAGTATTTTTTAAATCATAGATTTATAACCTAAAGCACACGACACGCCGGTTGTCAATAACAAAGACGGCTGAATTACCTTCAACAAAGGCATCGAATTACCTTCAAAAAAGTGCTGAATTACTAAAAAAAGCGGCTGAATATCCGTATCGGAAAACAGCCGCTTATTTTTTGAAAAATTCATTAAAATCACATTCAAAAACTTTGGTTAATGCGATAAGCATATCAACGGTCGGGTTATTGTATCCGTTTTCGACTTTACTGAAAATTCCTGTTGTGACATTGATATTTTCGCATTGGAGTTTGGCAATGACATCAACAGCTTTCATGTGGCGTTCTTTGCGCAAACGCCGTATGTTTGAGCCGATGAGCGGATTAAGATGCTGGTTGATTCGTTCACTCATGATATTCACCTCAAAGAAATCATATGTAAAATTTTATCCAAAATAGAAGAAAAAAGTGTCCAAAATAGAAGTTATATGTTACAATGATAAAAACTTCCATTTTGGACAGAAATATAAAGTTACAAGGGAGGAAAAAATTTTAATGGCAATACAGGAAGTTATAAAGTACGAGGGAGAAAATTCTGTTCTGATATATAAGCATCCTGCTGAGGATTTTAATACGATGTCACAGCTTATTGTCCATGAGTCGCAAGAAGCGGTATTTTTTAGTGACGGACAGGCTTTGGACAGCTTCAGGGCAGGAAGATATACTCTTGAGACAAAGAATATCCCGTTAATTTCCAAGCTTAGAAATCTTGTATCGGGCGGCGTATCACCGTTTCACACAGAGGTTTATTTTATAAATCTTGCAACGATGATGGACATACCGTGGGGCACGCCGAGCCAGGTAACTGTGAGAGACCCGAATTACGGATACAGTTACAGTGCTGGTGCAAGTGGTTCATTCGGACTTAAAATAACAGACGGACGCAGACTCCTTATTAATCTTGTCGGTACAGAGAAGAAGATGGAGACGTCTGATGTTCAGAAGTATTTTAAAGATCTGATTGTTACGAGAGTTAAAAATTGTATTGCGGTTGAACTAGGCAGATACAGCTACAATGAATTTAACCAGCATTTAAGTGACATTTCTGAAAGCGTTGCGTCACAGATTGAAAAAGATATTTCCGATTACGGTATACAGATACTTAATTTCTTTTTATCTTCGGTCAATATAAAGCCTGATGATCTTGAAGCATTAAAAAATCTCGACAACAGCATGGCACAGAAAAGATTTGAGGCTATGGGTAACAGGGATGCGAATGTTATCGAGGCACAGGGAATGGCGAAAGCGAGAGAAATTCAGGGCTACACATGGCAGCAGGAACAGCAGTTTGACGTTAGTAAGACGTTTGCACAAAACGAGGGATTTGCGGGTAATCCTGCCAATATGATGGCACAGATTCCGCTGGCATTTGCCATGGGAGACATGATTAAATCAAATGTAGATTCTGCAGTGGCTTCGACAGCCGAAACGAAAAATAATACGGATGTTTCTGTTATAAAATGTGCAAAATGCGGCACTGAACTTCCGTCAAATTCAAAATTCTGCTTTAACTGTGGAGAAAAAGTTGAGATTCCAAAGACGGTTTTCTGTTCGGAATGTGGACAGCCGATAAGTCCCGAAGCTAAATTCTGCATGCACTGCGGAGCAAGGAGGGACGTATGACAAGATATATTTTTTGCGTGATTGCTGTTTTAGTACAGCCATTATTTGTGTGGTATGTGTACCATAAGCAGGATAAAAGAGAGGCTGCATTAAAGATTCCGATGATTGGCTGCAGTGTGCTTTATCTTGTTGTGCAGGTATATGCGTTCTTCAAACTGTGTATAAAAATTCCGGGAAAATACGGTATATTTTCTTATCTGATTCAGGCTGTAATTCTGGCAGTATTTATAGCTTTGGAGCTGGCTTTGTCAGGCAGCAACAAATATATAAAAAGAGTCCAGGAGAATGAGCAGAATTCAATACGTGATTTTAAAAATCTTATCAAAGAGCTTGAAATATGCCGCTTGGATGTCTCTGAAGAAAATAAAAAATATATAGATAAATTATATGAAAAAATGAGATATTCCGATCCTGTGAGTTCACCGGAAGTTGCACAGGAAAATGAAAAAATAAACGAATTGATAGCTGAATTACCGGGAATTACAGAATCTTCACAGTTTGAGGCTAAATGCCTGGAGATAGAAAAACAGCTTGATATAAGGAAAATAAAGAATACAAAGGAGCAGGGTTAAACAATGGAGGCTATAAAGTGTCCTAATTGCGGAAGTGAAAAGGTAAAAGAGCTGACAGAAGAAAAATATGCGTGTCTTGCATGCGATAACATATTTTTAGTACATAATCTTTCAAAAGAATTCAGACAGACTGATGCACATATTACAGATATGCACGAGGATATTAATGAAAAACTCGATAATTTAAGTAAGAATGTTAATTCTGTAACTGTAAATTCCAATGCACAGGCTTCAAGAGCAAGAGAAATCCTTATTGAAGCACAGGATAATTTCGACAGAGGAAAATATTGCGAGGCTTATGCCGGATTTAAAAAATATACAGGCTTTGAACCGGATTCATGTGTCGGATATGAAGGAATGTATAAAGTTATATTAAAATTAAAAGGTAATACATCTACAGAAAAAGACAAATATGCTGGTTATGACCTATTAAATAAAATGATAAGCTGTAAAGACTGCGATAAAGAAGCTGTACTAACACCTATGATGCAGCAATATGTCGCAGAAAAAACTGAAACAGAAAGTCGTAATTTGAAAAATGAAGTTAATAATGCGTGTGCTGAAAACGGAATTAAGAACAATGGTGTAGAGGATGGCATAAAAGCATTAATAGAATTCTATGAAAAACAAAAGGATATTACTGAAAAACAGTATGAAAAATATAGAGAGTCAAGTATAAAAGATTACGAAAAATACAGTGCGATGTCTGATGAAGAAAAGAAGAAGAAAAAACTTTTAAAACTTATTCCGCCTGTAATAATCGGAGTGATTTCATTAATTTTCTTACATGGATTTTTCAGATGGGTTGTAGTTATAATAGCAGTAATATGGGCATGGCTCTCAACGGCATCTCCGGTAAAATGGGATGATGATTCGTCTGACAGTAATAAGTGGAAAGACAGCATTAACAGCAATCAGACGCGTGCTGATTATTGGAAAACAAAAGAAGAAAGACTAAATGACAAAGAAGAATTCACAATTTCCGATATGGAATCCGTTATAAATGATATTTCAAAAAGCTGTAGTTCTTCAGATGAGATTATAGAAAATGAGAGAATAAAACAGGAAGATGACATATCAGGCTACTGGATAGTAGAAGTCGGAGATAGTGCTTTGCACAGCGTTGATTTTGATGCTTCGTTTAATGCACGTGAAGCCGTTGAAAAGTATTGCAAAGAAACAGGTATTTATAATATACACGAACCAAATAATGTGTACATATATTATACTGAAATAAGAATCAAGAAAATAAGAAAGAGTCAGGCAGTTACAATTCAGAAGTTAATACAGTCATATGGAATCCAGAATGTCAATATCAGACAGATGAGTCCGAATGAATTATAATAGGCCGTGTTGGTTAGTGGGAGCGTTTTATCGCCCCCACTTTTTATATGTTTAATATTTAAAATAGTTATTGTAAAGAAATATAAAAAATTATATAATAAATATATTAAAATACTAATGTGCAAGAGGTTTTTACATGAAGAATATATCAGAAATGACCATTAAAGAAATAGAAGATGAAATAAAAATGGCTAAGTTTGATGCTAATGAAAATTATGTTTTTGTAAGTTATTCGCATATGGATTATAAACAGGTATATCCAATGGTTTTAAGATGGATAAGAAAGGGATATAACATATATCTTGATGTGGATTTTGAAAATCACAGCGGCAATGAAAACTGGGTCGAAATGATGACAAAAGCATTGAGGTCTGCATCATGTCAGCTTGTTGCATGCTTCTACAGCGAGAATTACTGCTTCAGTTATCCATCTATGCTTGAATTGCTTACTGTTTGCTCAGATGAAACGGCAAAGAAAAGAAAACCGTTTACAAATCCTGTTTTGCCGGTAGATATTATATGTCTGGAAAACAAGCCCAAAGATGAAGGGAAAAATTTTAGTTCACAGGAAATTAAGAATGATTACAAAAAGTATTTCACAAATTTAAGACAAAAAGTAGGTGACAGATTGTGGGAAAATAATCATCACGAGGAAGAATGTTACGAAGAGGGATTAAGAAGCCTTTACAACAATGATGAAGAGCGTGTAAAAGCAGCTGTAGAGGGTATAAAGCAGGCATATGATTCTTCTCAAATGGTTAATTTTTATCCTTCTGTTGCTATGATAGTCCGTGAGGTAAGAAAAAAGAGTAATCTTTATGGCAATTATATTGATGCGTCAAAGTATAATGAAGAAAACAGATTTAAACAGGACAGTGAAAATGCCATATATATGTTTGACAAAGATAATGGAGAGCCGGAAGTTTTAGATGAAACAGAAGCTGTCGAGAGTGCAGGTGATGTCGCTGAAACAGCCGCTACAGCCGAAGCAGTTGAAGATATAAATGACGCAGCCAACACACAAGATTTAAGTGATGACTTGTTATATTACGATTCTGCAATTGGCAGGGACAACATGCTTGGCGGAATTGTGATTCTTAAAGGTTCAAAAATCAGCAGGAGCGAGGCGAATTCATGCCCTGAGGGAGCAAAGAAAAAGAGAAACAGCTCGCTATTAGACGGAAGTATCACGGACGACGGTGAGTATTATGTCCTTCAAAAAGATATGGAGTTCAAGAGCCTTTCGGGAGCGGCATGTTTTGTGTCGGGTACAAGTGTCAACGGAAAGCTGGCATGGAAATCAGGAAAAAAGAATGAAAAAACAGTGGGAAAAAGTTCATCCGGAGTGCGGAGTACAGGTGTAAGTTCTAAGATTAATCAGATTTGCATGGTAATTGAAAAGGTGAATCAGGAAAATAAACCGATTGAGAATTATACAAAAACACTTCAGAATATTTACGGAGCTGTTGCAAGTGAACTTAATATAAGCAAATCTCCAGTTGTAGACAAGTGCAACAGACAGCTCGGTCTTACTGCCATGGAATTTGCAAAATATGTCCGCGATTACAGCGAAGAAGGCAAAGATACATTATATGACATAGTTATGAATGCAGCTGGCAATGAAGATGAAAAGGCACTTATAAGAAAAACATTCAAAAAGAACTGATAAGTTTTGAGGAGATTGCATGAAAAGAAATAAATATAAAGATTATTTGTGGTATACAGCTCTTGCAGTATTTATCATATGTGTAATTGAAGGCATATTTTTCTATCACAATGTAGAAAATCCTTTCCTTAAAGTTACGCTTAATATTCAGAATGCGATAAAAGCATATAAGATTGACCCAGACATAAAGCAGGCAGAAGCACTTGCCTATATGCAGAAGTCTGGTGGTGGAATTATAAGCGTCATAATAACATATGTTTACTGTCTTGCTGTTATAGTGGCACCATTTTGTACAGTAGGTGCATTGGCTGTGCTTATAAGAAAGCCGGCAAGTTATGTAAGAGGATTTTTTAGCCAGAGAAACAAGAAGCATGTGCTTATAATAGGAGAAGGAAAGTATCAGTTTGCATTTATCGATGGTCTGGTAAAAGACTGCCGTGTGACAGTTATTGTAAGCAGAATGTTTTCCGAAGATACGAAACTGAAGTACATAAATAAGGGAGTAAAGATTATCCAGAAATATGGTGATATGTCAATTGAAACCATATTCAAATCGCTTGATATACGTAAATTTAATGATATCTTTCTCTGTGATGAAAGTGCAATTGCTAATATTGAATATTTGAAATCTTTATCTGAAAAATCATCAGAATACAGTGATGCAGGCAATTCAGCTTATCAGCAGATTCATGTTAGCAGTGCAGATAATTCGATGGCGGAACTTATCCGACAGTATTATGATAATCTTGATACAAAATTATTTGACCTTGATATAGTAGATGTAAATAAAATGGCTGTTAATAAGATGTATAAAGAACATCCTGTATACATAGCAAACAAAGATGATAATTATGATGTCCATATCGGAATTATAGGTTTTGGCGATTTTGGACAGAGTTCACTTATACAGGGGCTTAATATGTCAGTTCTATCGGCGGATTCAAAAATATGTATAGATGTTTTTGATAAAGATATTGATTCAATAATCGGTGGATTTATGAAAAACTTTTCGGTTGATGCACTTGAGGGTCTGAAATTTATAAAAGAAGATATTTATGAAGGAAAAAGTACAGGTTGTTACGAATTAAAAATGCCTTTTAACACTTCACCGGACAAGTTTGGAATGGATGGAGAAATAAATATCAGATTTTTTAACACAGATGCAACAAAGTTACATTTTAATAAAATATTTAAAAAATGTAATGATGAAAATCCATTTACATATCTTATAATTGCGATGGCAGATACACGCTCAATGGCAAATACCATTATAGAATTAAAGCAGCTTTTATATAAAAAAGGTGACACATGTATAAACATTCCTGTTATTGTAAGAGTAAAAGAAAATAATGATTTTGCAAGTATTTATGGTGAAAAGAATCTGTATACAATAAACCGCGATAAGGATATTTATTCGTATAAATCAATAACAAACCAGGAAATTACAAATGAAGCAAAGCTTTTTAATCACAGATATAATCTGCTTTATGATGTGATAAGCGGTTATAAGAAAGATAAAAATATAGTTGTAGATGATAAATTTATGCTTGAAATAGAAAATCATCTTAAAGAGGATGCACTAAGAATCGAAAAGGATGAGACAGAATTAAATAATGCATGGCATAAGATGAGTATTTTCGACAGGGAGTCAAGCATTGCACAATCACTTCATCAGGATGTAAAAAGATGGCTTGTGTATGATAAAAAGGCATATTCGCTTAAAGATAATAAGGAAGAACTGGAAAGAATTGAACATAGAAGATGGAATGTGTTTATGATTACCCGTGGATTCAAATATGAAAAAGCAGGGAAAAAGGATTTGTATGCAAAAACCCATCCGTGTATTTCCAAGTGGGAAGTTTTGAAAGTTGAAAAGCCTGATACACTTGAATATGACTATACGCCATATTATATTTTAAAAGTTAATAAATAATTATAATATAAGCTGTGAGGTCAAATGTGGCTTCGCAGCTTCTTGTTATACTTGGTATTGTGGCACTTATTATGATGTTATTTGTTATGATATTGAAGTTAAGATATGTTTTTTTGAGGAGAACGGAAGATAATGAAAAATATGAAAACAGAAAATGTATTAAAACTTATATTAAAGATGGGAATGCCAATGGTTATATCAATGATGGTAAATTCGTTGTATAATATTGTTGACAGCCTGTTTGTAGCGAAGATGAGCGAGAATGCCATGACGGCACTTTCACTTGTATTTCCAATTCAGAATCTTATAAGTTCAATTATGATTGGATTTGGTATAGGAATTAATGCAGTTGTATCATTTTATCTCGGAGCAGGAGATAGGAAAAGAGCTGATAAAGCAGCCAGTCAGGGATTATTTCTGGGTACTGTCCATGGCCTTGTGTTTACTGTAATCGGTATAACAGTTATGCCATGGTTCCTTAGAATGTTCACAGATGATAGTGAGATACTAAGTCTTGGTGTGCAATATACAAATGTAGCATTTGCATTTTCAGTGGCACTTTCGTGGGAACTTGTATTTGAGAAAACATTTCAGGCAGTCGGCAGAATGACGGCATCAATGGTATGTATGCTGGCAGGCTGTATTGTAAATATAATACTTGATCCGGTACTTATATTTGGACTTGGCCCGGCACCGAGAATGGGAATAGAAGGTGCAGCACTTGCGACCGGAATAGGTCAGTCGGTATGTGCAATTGCATATATAATTTTATACATAGTAAAACCTATTTCTGTTAAATATAAAAAAGAGTATATGATTCCGCAAAAAGATATGTGTAAGAGACTTTATGCAATAGGAATACCGGCAAGTCTTAGCCTTGCACTGCCATCACTTCTTATATCAGCATTAAATGTTATTCTTGCAGCATTTTCCCAGACTTACGTATTTGTACTTGGTGTTTACTATAAATTACAGACATTTCTTTACCTTCCGGCAAACGGAATTGTTCAGGGAATGAGACCACTTATAGGATATAATTATGGTGCCGGTGAGCATAAAAGAGTTGAGGAAATATACAGAACATCGCTTGTTCTGGTTGCTTTAATAATGGCAGCAGGTACAATACTTTGCTTTGTATTTCCTGGAGAGCTTATTGGTTTGTTTACAACAAATGCGGACACAATAAGTGCAGGACGGACAGCACTAAGGATAATTGGTCTGGGATTTATAGTATCTTCTGTGTCAGTTGCCTCATCAGGTGCACTGGAAGGACTTGGAAAAGGTGGTCCGTCACTTGTTATTTCTGCTTTAAGATACGTTGCTGTAATAATACCGGCAGCATTTATATTAAGCCGTATTATCGGAGCAGCAGGAGTATGGCATGCATTCTGGATAACAGAATTAATAACAGCGGTAGTATCATTTTATATATTTGTCCGTTCAAAATCAAAATAAATGAAAAGGAGAGTGTTATATGTGTACAGCAGCAACTTATAAGACAAAAGATTTTTATATGGGAAGGACACTTGATTATGAATTCGCATATGGCGAAGAAGTAACAGTTATGCCAAGAAATTATCCGCTTCATTTCAGATATATGGGGGATATGTCAGAACATTTTGCAATAATCGGAATGGCACATGTTGCTGATAATTATCCATTGTATTATGATGCAGTCAATGAGAAGGGGCTTGGAATGGCAGGACTTAATTTCGTTGGAAATGCAGTCTATGCAGAACCGGATACAGAGGCTGATGAGAAAGAAAATGTATCACAGTATGAATTTATACCATGGGTTTTAAGCCAGTGTTCAAGTGTAAAAGAGGTAAGGAGTCTGCTGATGAGGATTAATCTTGTCGGCACACCGTACAGTGAGATGTTTCCGGCAGCACAGCTTCACTGGATTATTGCAGATGAGAATGAAGCTATAACAGTAGAATCTGTAAAGGACGGATTAAAGGTATACGATAATCCTGTAGGTGTACTTACAAACAATCCACCATTTGATATTCAGATGCTTATACTTGCGGATTATGCAGGACTTTCACCAAAGCAGCCTGTTAATACATTTGCATCAGGCGTTGACTTAAATATGTACAGCAGAGGAATGGGAGCTATGGGACTTCCGGGAGATTTATCATCCCGTTCAAGATTTGCAAGAGTAGCTTATACGAAGATGAATTCACGTTCCGGTGATTCTGAAAATGAAAGCGTAAGCCAGTTTTTCCATATACTTGGAAGCGTTGAACAGCAGCGTGGATGCTGTGAAGTTGCAGATGAAAAATATGAGATAACAATATATACGTCATGCTGGAATGCCGCAAAAGGAATATATTATTATACAACATATGAAAACAGTCAGATTTCAGCTGTTGATATGAACAGGGAAGACCTTGAAAGCAGCGGATTAAAGAGATATCCGCTTGTCAACGGACAGCATATAAATTATCAGAATTGATTAACTATTACAAAAAGAATTCTGCATCCGGACATTGTCCATAAGCAGAATTCTTTTTGTACATATGTTATAGCTGCTCTGAATCCCATTCAGGCTGTTCACGAAAAGTTACTTTGCCTGTGGAAGCATCCATAGCGTCAACAATTGCAAGTGACTCAAGATGATAACCGAGATTTCTGATAATCTGGCCTCCGCTTTGGAACCCTTTTTCAATTACAATTCCGATACCTTCGACAGAAGCACCAGCCTCATTTACAATAGAAATAAGTCCCTGAAGTGCACATCCGTTTGCGAGGAAATCATCAATTATAAGAACGTGGTCCTCTGGATTTAAGAATTTCTTGGATACAATAACCTGATTTTTGCATTTGTGTGTAAATGACTCAACCTCGGCAACGTACATTTCGCCCTCAATATTAATGCTTTTTGATTTTTTGGCAAATACAACAGGAACATTGAAATGTCTTGCCACGATACATGCAATGCCGATTCCTGAAGCTTCAATAGTTACAATTTTATTAATCTTTTCTTTAGCAAAACGGCGTTTGAATTCTTTTCCAATCTGGTCAAATAATGCAATATCCATCTGATGATTTAAGAAACTGTCAACCTTTAATACATTACCTTCTTTAACGATGCCATCTTTAATAATTCTTTCCTCTAAAAAGTTCATTATAGCCTCCGTGTATATTTTTATATTCTCTAGATTACCAAATACGGTAGAAGGTATCAACAAAAATTTATAAAAATATAAGTAAAAATACGGATTTAAGGGAACCGGTACGCATTATGTCAGATTATTGAGCTTTCAGGGTGTCCGTTAATCCAGGCTTTTACATTAGCCATTGCAACATCAACAACTCGAAGCTGAGCCTCACTTGGTGACCATGCAATATGTGGAGTAATTATGGCATTAGGACAATCCATAAGCGGAATGTGTGAGTGCGAGTTGTCTGCTGATGTTGCATCAAGTCCGGCAGCGTATACTTTGCCGCTTTTAAGTGCTTCACAGAGTGCGTCCTCGTCGATAAGACTGCCTCGCGAAGGATTAATAATGATAACACCATCCTTCATTTTGCTGATGCTTTCCTTATTAATAATGTTGACAGTTGATGGATTAGCAGAACAGTTGAGCGAGATTACATCAGCTCTTGCATAAATTTCCTCTGTACTTACCTGTTCAATTGAAGCATATTCGGGACCGGTTTTTATGTGGTGGCTGGATGCGATGACTTTCATTCCAAAGCCCTGTGCCATGCGTGCAACCCAGAGACCTACGTGTCCCAATCCGATAATGCCAAGTGTTTTGCCGTATAATTCAATCTGCCTGTCAATAGGATTAAAAAAAGTACCGCCTGAAAGTACATTATCAGGAGCTTTTTTGATAAAGTCACTATTGCCACGTATATCATGGCATATATCGAGAAGCAGTGCCATTGTAAACTGGGCAATTGTCTGTGCACCATAAACTGTGTTTGTAAGAGTTACATTGTGTTTTTTTGCAGCGTCACGGTCAAAATTGCCATATCCCATAGCAAGTGTCGAAATATATTTAAGATTAGGATGACGTTCAAAAAATGACTCGTTAAGATAATTATCTATATTAAAACCTATAAGTATTTCCTCATCTTTAAGCTGCGATTCGATGTCCTTTTGAGACTGGTGGTATACGCTGTACAGACGGAAACTTTCAATTTCCGGGATTTCATTGATATGCTGTTCCCATCTTGACTTAATTATGGGATTGAGACTTTCCTTCCATGCAGGATGACCTGTGTAAATTAATGCCTTCATATAAAATCCTCCTTGTTTTTGCGGAGCAAAAATCCGAGTCCTATGGCGAGGAGAGGATTTGGCCTCCTTGTTTTTGCGGAGCAAAAATCCGAGTCCTATGGCGGGGAGAGGACTTAACCGCTTTGTTTCTAAATATAATACATGTATAATTTTATGCAATGGATATTATAATGTCAATATTGATAATTAAAAAGTGAAATTTATAAGCTTAATCGGAATATAACAAGGAAAAATAAGGAAAATCTCACATAAAACATTAAAAAAATAGGAAAAATCATATATAATTTAAAGGCTGCTTTTATGAAATAATAAACTATAATATTATACATGTGTAGTTATAGCACGATATATAATATAAAAAGAAACGTATACTTTTTTGCTAATATATAGTAAAATAAAATAGTATGTAATGAACTGATAATGCACAAATATGGTTATTGATGGAGGGTCAGATTATGAAAGCAGATGTTGTTATTGTAGGAAGTGGACCGGCCGGTATTTTTACGGCACTTGAACTTATAAAGAACGGAAGTAAGAAAAAGATAATAATGGTTGAAAAAGGCAGCAGTATTCATAAGAGAAACTGTCCTAAGAGTAAAACCAAAAAATGTGTTGGATGTGAACCTTGCAATATTACAGCGGGTTTTTCAGGAGCCGGGGCATTTTCGGATGGAAAACTGTCTTTGTCATATGAAGTTGGTGGAGATCTGCCATCACTTATAGGGGAAGATTTTGCACAGAGCCTTATTGATTATACAGACAAAATTTATCTGGAATTTGGAGCTGATACTCATGTTGAGGGTATTAATCAGGGTGAAAAAGTAAAGGAAATCCGTAAACGTGCAATTCAGTCAGGGCTTAAACTTGTAGATTGTCCAATAAGACATCTTGGAACAGAAAAAGCACAGGAAATATATGCAAGCATAGAAGATTTCCTTGTTGAGCATGGTGTTGAGATAATGTTTGGCTATACATGTGAAGATATTATTTTAGAGGAAAATAAGTGTGTCGGCATACGTATTAAAAAGACTGTTGGTGTCAGTGATGAAACAGAAATTTATGGCGATGATGTTATTATTGCAACAGGAAGAAGAGGTGCCGAGTGGCTTGAAAAATTGTGTGCAAAGTATGATATCATGCATAAGCCGGGAACTGTTGATATAGGTGTGCGTGTTGAAGTACGCAATGAAATTATGGAGGATGTCAACAATGTTTTGTATGAATCAAAACTTATAGGATATCCAAGACCATTTAAGAATAAAGTGAGAACATTCTGTCAGAATCCGGGAGGATTTGTAAGCCAGGAAAATTATGATGACAATCTTGCAGTTGTAAATGGACATTCATATAAAGATTTAAAATCTAACAATACAAATCTTGCAATCTTATGTTCGCATAATTTTACTGAGCCATTTAACCAGCCGATTGAATATGCTAAAAAAGTCGGAGAACTTACAAATATGCTTGGAGCCGGTCAGATTATGGTACAGCGTTATGGTGATATTCTTGACGGAAAGAGAACATGGCAGAAGGAACTTGCACAGTCCAATGTAAAACCGACACTGCCTGATGCGGTTGCTGGCGATATTACAGCAGCAATGCCATATCGTGCAATGGTTAATATTATTAATTTCATACAGGCAGTAGACCATGTTGTTCCGGGTTTTGCAAGTACAGAGACTCTTTTGTATTCTCCAGAATTGAAATTTTACAGTAATAAGGTTAAAATGGATGAAAATCTGAATACAAATGTAGAACATCTATACTGTCTTGGCGATTCAAGCGGATGGACAAGAGGTCTTATGATGGCATCTGTGATGGGTGTCCTTATGGGAAGAAAGCTTATTTAGTTTTCTGTGAGAAATTTAAAAAGTGATAAATGCAAAAAAAATAAAACCACATCAAAAAAAATGTGGGTTCTCTGTAATATACAAGAATAGAAAAATCCCACCGGGCAGCAGTTAAATGTTGTCCGGTGGGATTTTATTGCGTACAGAGAGGTGAAATCCGTAATTACATAGGAATCTTTCAGCTGTTGCAATAACATAATTTAGTGAAATTACATAAGTGAGCGATATAATGCTGCAATTTCTTCAACTGATGTGTCTCTTGGGTTACCAGGACGGCATGCATCAGCATAAGCTGATTCAGATAAGAATTGAACATCATCTTCTTTTGCAATTTCCTTGAGATTTGCAGGAATACCAACATCTGAAGAAAGTTTCTTAACTGCATCAACAGCAGCTTTACGATATTCTTCCTGAGTCATATTTTCAACGCCTTCAACGCCCATTGCTTTTGCGATGTATTTGTATTTGTCGCCTGTGAATGGAGCATTGTATTCCATTACTGTTGGAAGAAGAATAGCATTGGCAACGCCATGCGGTGTATCATATACAGCACCAAGTGCATGAGCCATTGAATGAACGATACCAAGACCTACATTAGAGAAACCCATACCTGCGATATACTGACCGAGAGCCATGCCTTCACGTCCTTCTGGAGTATTGTCAACAGCACCTCTTAATGAGTTAGATATAATCTCAATAGCTTTTAAGTGGAACATATCTGTCATTTCCCATGCGGCTTTTGTAGTATAACCTTCGATGGCATGTGTAAGTGCATCCATGCCTGTTGCGGCTGTAAGACCCTTTGGCATGCTTGACATCATGTCTGAGTCAATAACTGCGATTACAGGAATATCATGTGTATCAACACATACGAATTTACGTTTCTTTTCGACATCTGTGATAACGTAGTTAATAGTAACTTCTGCTGCCGTACCTGCGGTAGTAGGAACTGCTATAATAGGAATACATGGTTTCTTAGTAGGAGCAACGCCTTCGAGGCTTCTGACATCAGCAAACTCAGGATTATTGATAATAATGCCGACAGCCTTTGCTGTATCCATTGATGAACCGCCGCCGATTGCAATTATGTAGTCAGCACCTGAAGCTTTGAATGCTGCAACACCGGTCTGTACATTTTCAATTGTAGGATTTGGTTTGATATTTGAATAAATCTCATAGGCAAGCCCTGCTTTGTCAAGAACGTCAGTAACCTTCTTTGTTACATTAAACTTGATGAGGTCAGGGTCTGAACATACAAATGCCTTTTTAAATCCACGTACATTTACTTCATCAGGAATTGAGTTGATAGCTCCTGCACCATGATAAGATGTTTCGTTTAATACAATTCTGTTTACCATAATAATAGTTCCTCCATGTTTTATTTAAAAAATCAAGATGTAAATACCTTTGCTATTATTTTAACAAATTAGTACCAAAATGTCAAAATAATTTGGTGGATTTGTATTAAGTTTTCTGATAAAAATATGTAATAAATTGATTATGATTATTAAGTCTGTGTAAAGCTGTAGTTTTGACTTGCTTTATACACATTAATACAAGTCGGAATAGGTAACTTTTGAAAAAAGTAATAGGATTTGGGAATTGTAAAGAATAAAATCATTGTCTAAAATATAACAAAATCAAACAAAAAGATTTATAGAAGAATGAGTTTAGGAGGAAAGCGACATGGCAGAAACAAATGTTGTTGAAAAACAGCCTATTACAGATGAATACCTTAAAAAGATGGATGCTTACTGGCGTGCAGCAAACTATCTCGGAGCAGCACAGCTTTATTTACTTGATAATCCACTTTTACGTGAGCCGCTTACTATGGAACATGTAAAAAAGAAGATTGTTGGTCACTGGGGAACAGTTCCAGGACAGAATTTTGTATATGTTCATTTGAACAGAGTAATTAAAAAATATGATCAGGATATGATTCTTATTTCAGGTCCGGGCCATGGCGGAAATTTCTTCGTAGCCAATACATATCTTGAAGGAACTTACAGTGAAGTATATCCAAACATCGGTGAGGATATGGATGGACTTAAAAAGCTCTGCAAGCAGTTCTCGTTTCCGGGTGGTATTTCAAGTCACGTTGCACCTGAGACACCTGGTTCGATCAATGAAGGTGGTGAGCTTGGTTATTCACTTGCACATTCATTTGGTGCAGTATTTGATAACCCTGATCTTATTGCAGCCTGTATAGTTGGTGATGGTGAGGCAGAGACAGGTCCTCTTGCAACATCATGGCAGTGTAATAAGTTCTTAAATCCTAAGACAGATGGTGCAGTTCTTCCTATTCTTCATCTTAATGGATATAAGATAAGCAATCCTACAGTTCTTGCACGTATTTCACATGAAGAACTTGAGCATTTCTTTGACGGATGCGGCTGGAAGCCATATTTTGTTGAGGGTAGTGATCCTATGGAAATGCATAGAAAGATGGCAGAAGCTCTTGATACTGTAATGGATGAGATTAAAGCAATCCAGAAAGACGCAAGAGAAAATAATAATACAGAAAGACCTAAGTGGCCTATGATTGTACTTCGTACACCAAAGGGCTGGACAGGTCCAAAGGAAGTAGATGGCAATCAGATTGAAGGCTCATTTAGGGCACATCAGGTACCTATCATGATGGATAAGCCTGAACATCTTGATATGCTTAAGAACTGGCTTGAAAGTTATCATCCTGAAGAACTTTTTGATGAGAACGGAAAGCTTATACCTGAACTTAAAGAACTTGCACCTGTAGGTGACAGAAGAATAGGTTCTAATCCACATGCTAACGGTGGTAAGCTTTTAAGAGATTTGAGACTTCCAGATTTCCGTGAGTATGGAATTGACGTTCCTAAGCCAGGTGCTGTTGAAGCACAGGATATGATTGAACTTGGCGGATTTGTAAGAGATATATTTAAGTTGAATGATGATGCCAAGAATTTCCGTATATTCGGACCTGATGAGACTATGTCAAACAGACTTGGAAAAGTATTTGAAGTTACTAACCGTGATTGGAATAATGAAAAATATGATACCGATGAATTCCTTGCACAGGACGGACGTGTAATGGATTCAATGCTCAGTGAGCATATGTGTGAAGGCTGGCTTGAAGGGTATCTTCTTACAGGACGTCATGGATTCTTTGCAAGTTATGAAGCATTTATCAGAGTTGTAGATTCAATGTGTGCACAGCATGCAAAATGGCTGAAGGTATGTAACCAGCTTCCATGGAGAGCATCTATTGCATCATTAAATCTTATATTAAGTTCAAATGTATGGCAGCAGGATCATAACGGATTTACACATCAGGATCCGGGATTCCTTGACCATATTGCCAATAAGAAAGCAGATGTTGTAAGACTTTATCTTCCACCGGATACTAACTGTCTTCTTTCATGTTTTGACCATTGTATCAGAAGCCGTAACTATGTAAACGTACTTGTTACATCTAAGCATCCAAGACAGCAGTGGCTCACAATGGAGCAGGCTGTAAAGCATTGTACACAGGGTATCGGTATCTGGGAATGGGCAAGTAACGACCAGGGTCAGGAACCTGATATTGTTATGGCATGCTGCGGTGATACACCTACACTTGAGACTCTTGCAGCAGTTACAATTTTAAGAAAGGCACTTCCGGAGATTAAAATTCGTGTTATCAACGTAGTAGACCTTATGAAGCTCGAGCCTAAGTCAAAGCATCCACATGGATTAAGTGATGCAGAATATGATGCATTGTTTACAAAAGATAAACCAATCATATTTGCATTCCATGGTTACCATACACTTATTCACGAACTTACATACAGAAGAACTAACAGAAACATTCATGTATATGGATATCAGGAAGAAGGAACTATCACAACTCCATTCGATATGCGTGTCCAGAATGAAATTGACCGTTTCCATCTTGTAAAGAATGCTGTTAAGTATCTTCCACAGCTTGGCAACAGGGGTTCATATCTTGTTCAGGAAATGAATGACAAGCTTGTTGAACATAAACAGTATATCCATGAATATGGTATTGATATGCCGGAAATCAGGGATTGGAAATGGGATATGTAATTATATGATTAAATAAATTTGCCTTAATAGATACCTTTTCTTACATAATTCTATAGAAAATGCAGAGCATACTAAATGGTTGGCTCTGCATTTTCATTTTTATGTAAAATTAAATCAATAAAGTTTTTTATGACTTATTTTTCTTACGGAACTGTGCCGGCGTAATCTTATATTTGTCAGTGAAAATTTTATAAAAATATCCTTTGTTCTGGTATCCGACTTCATGGGAAATCGTGTCAATTGTGTGGTCAGTGTTAATCAGCATTTCTTCAGCTTTTTTGAGACGCAGTGACTGAAGATATTCCGTATATGTAAGACCAGTCTGGCTCTTGAGCAGCCGGTTAAAGTAATCTTCCTGAAAATGAAATTCATTGGAAAGCTGCATAATTGAAATATTATTAAGATTATTATTGATATAATTAGTGATTTCTTCAAAAAGAATCCAATTCATACGTTTGCGGAGCTGCTTTGACAGAGAAAATTCATATTTGGTACTAAGAATGTGAAAAATTCTTATGAGAAGTCCCTGACATATAAAAGGAGAGGCTTCATCATGACGCTTTAGTTCTTCAATAAGGCTTGTAAGTGTCTGCTCCATTAAAACTTCTCCATCGGAATGTGGACGGAAGTGAAGATATTGTTGTAAAGTTTTCTGTTCAAGTAATGCAGTGCTTAAAAAAGAAGAAATACGTTCTGTCGTAACATGATGCTTTACAATATCGTCAAACATGAAGTTAGTTATGCCAAGAAACAGAATAGTTGCATTGCTGCTGTCAAGAATCTCCTGATGCTGGCAGTTCTTATCTATAAGGCACAGTTCGCCTTTATGGAATGTGAATTCGCTGCCTAGAATCTTCTGACGGTATTCTCCGTCAATAATATAAAATAATTCAAGATATTCATGTGAGTGCATCTGGGTTCTCATGCCATGTTTAAAATGACAGCTGTATGTAAATGGTGTATCACATGGAAGAATAGTTGCATAAAGGCTGCTGTTATCAGGTATATCCCATAGCAGAGTAAATAAATGCTCCTTGTCGGGCATGGGATATTCCTTTACTTCTATATCACGGGATGAATATTCAGGACAGACAATGCCGAACTTCTGATAGATATCAGGAGTTTCGATATTGTGTTCATCATATATAAGTTGTTTTGTAAGAGACTGTAAATCCATATATAACCACCAAATTTATAAAATGTATATTGATAATATAACACAATATTTTTAAATTGCAAGTAAAAATGTTAAAAAAATTCAAGAAAAATATAGAAAAATGTCAAAAATAATGTTAATATTATTTTACGAGTAAAAGATATATTTTAGTAATATGTATAAACGGGAGCGTATAAATATGGATATTGCGGTTTGTGATGATTCAATATAAGATTGAAAATTCAAAAAGAAACATGAATTTACAAAAGCTTGTAATAAAACAGCGTGGACAGATTCAGGCGGTAGCATATGAATCAATAATATATATAGAGGGCAGCAACCATCTTGTTAAAAATTCGGCAGATAAGAATCAGAAAAAGAAAATCAGAAGCTCAGAACACGGATGGGGAATGAAAATTCTTGATGACATAGCACAGCAGTACAACGGAAGGCTTGAATACGGTTTTAAAGATGGCATATACAGTACTATGGTTTCTCTTGTATATACGAATGATCAGGAGGAAGGCATATGATAACTGCGATTAATTTCTTTTTGTATTTTTTTGGCTCTAGTATTGAACTGGTAGCTATTACATTTATGCTGACACCTAAAAAATCAAAATTATCGGCATTTATTATTATGTTTATGTCATTTTTTTCGGAGCCACATATAAGTTTTTCTATGTCAATGACGACAGCGGCATGCAAAGTGTAATTATATCACTTATTTTGCAGGCTGCACTTATAATAGCAATGAAGCTGGCTTTTTTCAGTTGCAAAATATGTAGGTGGAAAGGATAAAGAATCAGCATTAAAAATGATTAATGAATTGAATGAGAAACTGAAGTAAGATAAATGAAGATTAAGATAAAAAACATCTGACAGATTTTAGCACTGCCAGATGTTTTTTATGTTGAATGTTATAAAGATACAGAGTCGTCTTCCTTGACGGTATCAATGAGACCATGCATTTTATCTGCAATATTTTCAAGGATTTTGACATTCTCTTCTTCATTATTAGTAGTTTCAGAAGCATGTGCTGAAAGCTGTTCTGAAACAGCTGATATTGTCTGGATAGAATCGACAATTACATTATTGGCATTTTTAAGTTCTACTATGCTCTGTGTGAGCTGTTCAACATTATCGCGTATTGCATATGTATTATTCTGAATATTGTCAAAGCTCTTTGCTGTACTTTCGGTTGAAGACTTTTCTGCATTGATTCCGTCAATCATTTCGTAGATTACAGTTACAACTTCTTCAATAGCAGTTGAAATATTTTCAATAAGTTTTGTTATATTTTCTGTAGCATCACCTGTCTGAGTTGCCATTTTTGAAATTTCAGTTGCAACTACAACGAAGCCCTTACCGGCTTCTCCGGCTCGTGCGGCTTCAATGCTTGCATTGAGGGCAAGTAATTCTGTCTGTGAAGCAATTTCTTCAATCATTGCTATGATTGAATGCATTTCTTTAATACGTACACTGAGGTTAGAGAGCTTGTCTGCCACATGCTGACCGTTTTTAACTGAAATATCTACATTTGCAACAAGCTGTTCAACATCTTTGCTGCCGCTTGTAAGTATGTTTAATGTTTCCATCAAGCTGTCAGATATTTCATTTGCAGCAGTGTCAACAAGGCTGACTTTTTTCTGGATTTCTTCAGTTTGTGAGAGCTGGTTCTGTACTGCGTCTGCTGTATCGGCAGCACCGGTAGAAACCTGAACCATTGTTGACTGTGTAAGTTTTGCTGAATCATTTAACTTTTCAAGCTGCGTATATATTTCTGCAATACCATTCTGCATATGTGCAGACATCTGGGAAATATCGTCAAGAACTTCCTGTGTCTTTTGCTGTGATTCTTTAACGACATCAATTTTCTGCTGTGCATTTGCTTTTGTTGTAAGTGCGAGCAGACATGCGAGTACACCTGTTATTAATACTGTTACAATCTGGATTGCAGCTGCATCAAGTCCGAGATAACCAAATTTTCCGGTTGACGCACCGATAAATACGGATATGAAACTTTCAATTACAACACCTGTGTTTACCATAAGCATGTATTTGAAATCATTGTAAACAGATACGATGAATATCATTGGAAGAGCCATAACATATATTGCACTGCATGAAGTCGTAAATATTGTGCATGTATAAAATATGGCATAACCAATTGCTACAAAATGGCGTATTGCCTGTGCTTCATGGCTTTTTCCCCATGCTATAAATTCACATATGACAGGTGCAAAGCCGATTATTGTAAGAATTATTACAAAAAGCCATGATTTTCCTCTTGTTGCGGCTTCAAGGATGCAGAATAAAGTTATAATAATAACTTCAACAAGGTGTGAATACATTGCAATTTTGTTGTTGCGTTCCAGCTCGGAAGCATGATTTTCGATTTTCTTTTCTACTTTTTTAAAATTTTTATTAATTATTTTATCTGTCTGTTTTTTCATAAAATCTCCATTTCTGTGTAATTAACATAGATATTAAATTGGTTTACGAAATTGTATAAAATAATTATAGTCTGTATTCAGATAATTTACAACAAAAAAATCATGCCGGTAGTTTTTGAAAGCCGGCATGATTTTTTTGTGTGATTATTTAAATGTTTTTTAAATATTCTTCATCAGGAATATGTGAGTATTTAACTGCTTTTAAAATGGCTGCTGACATAACTTCGGCTGCGAGAGTTCCTACAATATTAATGTCTGCTTTCACAGGCTCATTACCGGATGGAATACTTGCAGCATATATTGTATCGCCGTCTGCCATTGTGCCTACAGGATTGATGCATCTTGCGTATGCATTTCGTGTCATTGAAGCGATTTTACCCATCTCGGCTTTTGAAAATTCAGCATTTGTTATAATTGCACCGATTGTTGTATTTCCTGTAAATGGGTCTTTTGGCAGCATATTGTGGAGTGCTGCTGTTATGCTGTCGGCAAAGCCTGAACGGTCAGGTTTGTGGAATCCGGCGATTTTTTCTCCTGTTTTGGGATTGAAAATGTCACCGAGTGCATTGACGACAACAATGGCTGTGAGTGTGAGTTTTCCGACTCTCACAGAATGTATTCCAAGACCTGATTTCTGTGCGTAATTCATGCCTCCGATTTTACCGACGGTTGCACCTGTACCGGCACCGACATTGCCGATAATCTCTGGTGTTTCATGATTTTTTGCTTCAATGGAATCACCGGCTGTAAAATCAGCAGATGAGCGGTTAAGTGCGTTTGTGCATGCTTCGTAACCCATTTTGTAGTCAGGGCGGACATGCGAATTACCATAACCAAGGTCGAATATGCATGACTGGCATACAAGCGGAACTTTAGCGACGCCGGTATCATATCCGATACCATTATCTTCAAGACATTTCATTACACCATCTGATGCGGCAAGTCCATATGCTGAGCCGCCTGAAAAAACGATTGCATTTATTGGATTGTCAGCTGTGAGCGGCATTGTAAGAGGGGTCTCTCTTGAGGCGGGACCTCCGCCGCTTATATCGCAGCCAACCTTTGCACCGTCAGGAAAGTATATTACCGATACGCCGGTTTTGGCTTTATTGTCTGCTGCATGACCGAGTTTAAATCCAAGTGTGCCATTGGTTGCAGTGTTTACATCAATTTCATTAAAGAACTGATTTTGCTGATTCATTTTTAACGCCTCCTGCTTTTAAAACCTTGTAAAGCGTGCGTGTTAAAATGCTTCCTACAACAAAACAGATTACGGCTTCAATAGCACCCTGAACTCCGACAAATGCGATTACGAACATAAATGGATTTGTGGCACCAAATGCTTGAGCAAAGCCTTGTATATACTCAGTGTTGTAAAAGAATATTACAAGTGAACTCATGAAAAGCAGAGTGTTAAGAAGAGGGCATGCAAGACTTGCAATGTAAAATGATGCCTTTGCAAGGTGCTTTGATTGACGAAGTGCTTTGAATATAAGACCTGTAAGCCAGCCTTCAAGTACACGCATTACAACTGTTGTGATAAATGTTCCAACCGGATTGATTGTAAGAAGTACAGAACCGAATGCACTTATGCCAAAAGTCTGGTAGAAGCTTGTGAGACCAAAAGCCGCACCGCATACCGCACCGCCGGCAGGACCTAACATTACGGCACCGACAGTTACCGGAATAGTCAAAAGTGTTACAGAAAGTCCCGGTGTTTTAATATAACCGAGTGGTGTGAGAGCCATAACGATAATAATTGCGACCATTAACGCAAGCTCGACTAAAAATTTTGTGTTTCCCTTAGAATTCATAATATCCTCCTTGTTTTGCGAAGCAAAATCCGAGCACCTCAAGCGAGGAGAGGATTGCCTCCTTGTTTTGCGAAGCAAAATCCCAATGTGCATCTTTGATGCAATATGCCTCATGATGATGAAAGGACTTTCTTCTTTTTTAATTAAATATAGGGATAAAAATGAACGCTAAAATTAAAGAGACATCAAGGCTTGTTAGCAGCATGAATGTCTGACATCAGAATAAATACTTTGACTAATACAATCTGTCAGAACAGTTTGTTATGTAACCGCCTTAAAGGTCGGTTCTTTTTAAAAGTATTTAAAATAAAATATAGTGAATAAAGCTGATGCATTTTCTTTAAAGAATAACGCTCATTAATATATTAGCACAAGTTATAAAAAAAAACAATGTAAATGAGAAATAATATGGTTGATTTTTCAAGTAATATACTATATACTATAACTATATAGTATGAGCGTATAAGTAGATATAGAAAAGAAAAGAGGCATTTATGAAACTATTTTTAAAATATATAAAGCCATATGTTTATTATTATATTTTAGGACCAATTTTTATGCTGGTTGAAGTTGCGGGTGAGATTATCCTGCCATGGCTGTTGTCAAAGATTATTAATGTCGGAGCAGCCAATCATGATGTAGGATATATAACAAGAATCGGGCTTGTCATGGTTTTAGTGGCAGTATGTATGGCGGTCGGAGGCGTGCTTGGTGCATGGTTTGCGGCTAATGCAGCCATGAATTTTGGTGCTGACCTGCGTATGGATTTATTTGAAAAGATACAGAAGTTTTCATTTAACAATATAGATAAGTTTTCAACAGGGTCGCTTATTACGAGGCTTACTAATGATATTACGCAGATTCAGAATATGATAATGCAGACACTCCGGGCGTGCCTTCGGTCTCCGGGAATACTTATAGGTGCAATAACTATGGCATTTGTAATAAGTCCATCGCTTGCTATTGTATTTATAATTGTCGTTCCTGTACTTGTTATTTCTATTATTATAATAATGAAAAAAGCATTTCCAAGATTCAAGGCTTTGCAAAACAGCATTGACTGTCTTAATTCGTGCGTTCAGGAGGGGCTTGTCAACATAAGGCTTATTAAGTCATTTGTGAGAAAAGATTATGAAGAAAAGCGTTTTGATGAGCATAATAAGGACTTGTTTGATAAAAATATCCACGCCATGAATATTATGATTAAGTATCAGCCTGTCATGACGCTTGCACTCAATGCTACGACCGTTGCTGTTGTATGGTTTGGCGGCAACATGATTATAGGTGGGAAGATGCAGGTGGGCGACCTTACGGCATTTACTAATTATATAGCCCAGATTATGGGAAGCCTTACGATGCTTTCAATCGTATTTTTAAATTGGGCAAGAGCAGTCGCATCATTTAGAAGAGTAAGAGAGGTGCTTGAAGAAGAGATCGACCTGACAGATGATAACGCATTATATAAGGAAAGAAAAGTTGAGGATGGAAATATATCATTTAAAAATGTGTCGTTCAGATATTATAAGAACAGTGAAGAAAATGTCTTGTCGAATATAAGCTTCGATGTAAAAGCAGGACAGACACTGGGGATTATCGGTCCGACAGGAAGCGGCAAGACTACACTTGTGTCCCTTATTTCTCGTCTTTATGATGTTGATGTGGGTGAAGTATGTGTGGATGGAGTTAATGTCAAAGAGTATTCGCTTGATAATTTAAGAAATGGTATAGGCATGGTACTTCAGAAAAATACGCTGTTTTCGGGAGATATTTATGAAAATCTCAGGTGGGGCAATGAAAATGCAGATGAAAAAACGATTGCACAGGCAGCGGCAGACGCACAGGCTGATAAGTTTATAAGAGGCTTTAGAGAAGGATATAATACACAGCTTGGACAAGGTGGTTCTAATGTGTCGGGCGGACAGAAGCAGAGACTTTGTATTGCTAGAGCCTTATTAAAGCATCCTAAGATATTGATTCTTGACGATTCGACAAGTGCGGTTGATACTGCAACTGAAAAATATATAAGAAATGTATTATATGGAAAGTATTCAGATATGACAAAGATAATTATTGCACAAAGAATTACATCAGTTATGGAAGCTGATGAGATTCTTGTCATGGATAATGGATGTGTAAAGGGATTTGGAACACATGAAGAACTTTTAAAGACATGTCCTTTATATAAGGAAATATTTGATATCCAGATAAGTAAGGAGGTGGGGTAATATGCCACCAATGGGCGGAGTTACCGGAGCCATGAAAGGAACCGGCGGGTCTATGGGAAAAAAGAAAGAAAGACCCAAGAATACTAAAAATACGATAATCCGTCTTTTTTCTTATATGAAAGAGACAAAACTTCAGCTGGCTGGTGCATTGTGTTGTGTTCTCGCGAGTACAGCCAGTACGCTTGCGGCATCGTATATGTTAAGACCGGTGATTAATAATTATATTATAGGATTTAATGAAAATGGCGGTATAAAGAGTCTGGCGATGGCACTTGTTGTTATGGCATCGGTTTATCTTCTGGGAGTTCTGGCAACATATTTCCAGGCAAAGCTTATGTTAAAAGTGTCACAGAGAGCAATGTTTTCTTTAAGGCGTGATTTATTCGTACATATGCAGAAGCTTCCGGTATCATTTTTTGATATGAACAGCAAGGGTGATCTGATGAGCCGGTATACTAATGACGTTGATGTTGTAGGTGAGATGTTAAACAGCACGGCAGTACAGCTGTTTTCCGGAATAATGACGCTCGTCGGAACATTTGCGATGATGATATATACCAATATATGGCTTTCATTAATAACATTTGTCATGGCACCTGTTATTATTTATTCCGGCAGATTTCTTGTGTCACGAAGCAGGAAGTATTATGCAGCACAGCAGAAGTCGCTCGGTGCCCTAAACGGGTGTATAGAGGAGACAATAAGCGGCCAGAGAGTTGTCAAGGTTTTCTGCCATGAAAAACAGGCAGTGGAAGATTTTAGAAAATATAATTATGACTTGAAAGACAAGCAGATAAAAGCACAGTTTTTTGGTGGAATTATGGGACCTGTTGTAGGAAATCTCGGACAGGTCAATTATTCGCTTACAGCTATGATTGGCGGTATTTTATGTGTGCTTAAAGGCTTTGACATCGGAGGACTTACGATATTTGTAACTTATGCAAGACAATTTTCAAGACCGATTAATGAGATTACAATGCAGATGAATACAATATTTTCTGCACTTGCCGGTGCAGAGCGAGTGTTTGATATATGTGATATGGAAGTGGAAGATGTAACGGGTGATATTCCTGACAATGTGAAAGGTGAGATTGTCATGGATGATGTTACATTCGGATATAGAAAAGATACTCCTGTATTAAAACATATAAGTCTTGTTGCGAAAAAGGGACAAAAGATTGCTTTTGTAGGTTCAACAGGAGCGGGAAAGACAACAATAACTAATCTGCTGACAAGATTTTATGAAATATGGGATGGCAGAATTACGCTTGATGGCAGGGATATAAGAACATTAAATATGGAAGAACTGCGTAAGAATATAGCACTTGTACTTCAAGACACACATCTTTTTACGGGAACAGTCATGGAGAATATAAGATATGGAAGGCTTGATGCATCTGATGAGGAGGTTATAGCGGCAGCAAAGACTGCCAATGCTGATTACTTTATACGTCATTTGTCAGAAGGATATGATACTGTGCTGGAGGGAGATGGCTCTAATCTCAGTCAGGGCCAGAGGCAGCTTCTTAATATTGCCCGTGCGGCATTATCCAAGGCACCGGTGCTTATAATGGATGAGGCGACAAGTTCAGTTGATACAATTACAGAGCGTCAGATTCAGGATGGAATGGACAGACTTATGTCAGACAGAACTACATTTGTAATTGCACATAGATTGTCTACTATAAGAAATGCGGATGCCATTATGGTTCTTGAGAATGGAGAAATTATAGAATGGGGAACACATGAGCAGCTTCTTGCAATGAAAGGAAGATATTACGAATTATATACAGGAAAAGCAGAACTAGATTAAAAATAATATGCACTGTTTAATAAATGATTTTTTGGGGAATAATGCTTTTGAAAAATCATATTAAAACAGTTAATTAAGGAGTGCATATATGAAATCCGGAAGCATTATTGAAGAAGTTACTGCAAGAGAAGTATTGGATTCAAGAGGAAATCCGACTGTTGAAGCGTGTGTAAAATTATCGGATGGAAGTGTAGGATATGGGATATCACCGAGTGGTGCATCAACAGGTATATATGAGGCACTGGAATTAAGAGATAATGATAAAAAAAGGTATATGGGAAAAGGTGTTCTTAATGCTGTAAAAAATGTTAATACAGTTATTAACGACACATTAAAGGGCATGGAATCTTGTGATATTTATGCCATTGATGCGGCAATGATTAAAGCTGACGGAACAAAAGATAAGTCAAAACTTGGTGCCAATGCAATACTTGCGGTGTCTATAGCAGCATCACATGCTGCGGCTGCGTCATTAAAGATTCCTCTTTACAGACTGTTTGGTGGAATTGCAGCTGATACTATGCCTGTACCTATGATGAACATATTAAACGGTGGTGCACATGCGGGTAATACGCTTGATGTGCAGGAATTTATGATAATGCCTGTTGGTGCCGGGAATTTCAGGGAAGGGCTTCGTATGTGTGCTGAAGTATTTCACACTTTGAAGAGTATATTAAAAAAAGACGGGTATTCGACAGCAGTTGGAGACGAGGGAGGATTTGCACCTGACCTTGTAAGCGATGAAGAGGCATTGTCTTATATTGTAAATGCAATAGAAAAAGCCGGATATATTCCGGGAAAAGATTTTGCACTTGCAATTGATGCGGCAGCAAGCGAATGGAAGGGAAGTGTGTGTGGAGAATATGAGCTTCCTAAGTCAAAAAATACTTTTACTTCTGAAGAACTTGTTATACACTGGGAGCAGATAGTTGACAGATATCCGGTTATATCTATTGAAGATGCACTAGACGAAGAGGACTGGGAAGGCTGGAAAATGCTTACAAACAGGCTTGCACACAAATGTCAGCTTGTAGGAGATGATTTATTTGTCACCAATACTGAGAGGTTAAAAAAAGGAATAGAGAGCGGATGTGCCAATGCAATTCTTATCAAGCTTAATCAGATTGGAACCGTGTCTGAGACAATTGAAGCTGTAAAGATGGCTCACAAAGCCGGATATAAAGCGATTATATCGCATCGTTCGGGTGAGACAGAAGATACGACTATTGCAGACCTTGCTGTAGGCCTTAATGCAGGCCAGATAAAATGCGGGGCACCAAGCAGAAGTGAGAGAGTCGCAAAGTATAACAGGCTGCTTAGAATAGAGGATGAAATTAATGGAAAATATGGATTACAAATTACTGATAGATACGGCGGCACTGGCAGGAACGGTAATGCTTGAAAATGGTGCTGAAATTTACAGGGTTGAAGAGACAATAAATTATATTCTCAAAGTGTCAGGACTTAAAACAACACAGGCGTTTGTTATTTCGACTGGATTTATGATTTCTCTTGATGACCCTGATATTGACGCACTTACAGTTGTACGTCGTGTAAATAAAAGCACAACTAATCTTAATATGATAGCAAGCGTCAATGATATTTCAAGAAAGTTTTATAAAGGTGAAATTACGCTTGAGGAGGCTTTTTATCAGATAAAACACCTGAAAAGAAATGTATATCCATGGTGGCTTAAAGATATATGTATAATTCTTGGAGTTGCTTTTTTTACAGGTATGTTTGGAGGAAACTGGCAAGACATGTTCTATACAGGAATAGTGGGGCTATGTCTTGTCGGATGGCTGCATATTGGAAAAGTAACTGAATTTAATGATTTGATACAGGATTTGATTTCTTCCGTGATTATTTCGGTTATTGCATCGCTTTTTGTAAGATTTAATCCGCAGCTTCACCTTAATCATGTTATTGTTGGTGCAATAATGGTTCTTGTTCCCGGAGCCGCAATAACCAATGCTATACGTGATACACTTCATGGAGATTATGCGGCTGGAAATGCCAAAATTCTTGAATCATTTGTCCGTGCAGCAATGATTGCACTTGGTGTATATGTCGGATTTCTTATAATGGGAGGTGTTGTGAGATGATTATGCAGTGTATATTTGCCTTTTGTGCAATTATCAGTTTTTCAGTGATAAATGAAGCACCTAAAAAGTGCCTTTTTATAAATGGTGTTCTTGGAATGGCAGGCTGGGCAGTTTACTTATATATAGACAGAATTTCAACAATGCTTACGGCAACTTTTGTATCAGGGCTGGTGCTTGCTGTTGCTTCACATATACTTGCAAGAATATTAAAGACACCGGTTACAACGATGCTTATTCCCGCAATTCTTACTATTGTTCCGGGAGCAGGAATGTATCAGACCGTCTATAATCTGTTTTTGTCAGACATGGATGGTGCATTATCAAGTCTCGTATATACGATAGGTGCAGCTGGAGCGATTGCTATTGCAATCTTTCTTGTTGATGCATTTGTAGTTGCAATAAAGAAAATTGTAAAAAAAAGACCGCAAACTGATTGATTATTACAATTAGCTTGTAATTTATTCAAAAAGTATTGCAAAAATATGTCGAAAGGTGTTAAATATAAGTAAAGATTTTAAATTTTCTAACAAAAAAAGTTGAAATCAAATTCGTGAGTATATGTTATTTGAGAGGTACATTATATAGGTGGCGGGGATGACTGAGACGATAAAAAATGATGACTACATATTTAATTATATTTCAAATAAAAGTATAAAGAATATAATGACCGATGAAATAAAGTATTTTTTCAGCGATAAAAGAAAAATATGCATGGTAAAAACAGACAATGAAAAAATTGAGTTTTATGGCAAACTTAGTGATATAGAAGCTGATTTGAATAAAGTGCCATTTGTGAGGACACATCAGTCTTATCTGGTAAATTGTAAATACATAAAAAATACAAGCTATAATCATGTTGAGTTAATGGACGGAGCTGTTCTTCCTGTAAGTCAGTCAAAGAGGAAGAATATTTATAATATTTTTGGGAAGTACAGAAAGATAATAGAAGATAGTGATTATTAATTTAATTAATGTATGGTGAGGGAAATATATGAAAAGATACAGGAAGCTTTTTTATTTAATACCGGCATTTGCGGTAATGATATTTGTTGGCTGTTCAAATAAAGGCAGATCGTCTGAAAATGTTGATTATGAATACAGTGATTACGTGTTTGATAATGATGCACCTCAGTATTATATGAGTAATAGCAGTGCGGCATCACCAAGCGGGTATTATTTTATAGGTGATGCTGCAATATCTACAGGCTCTGAAAGATTTTTGTATTATTTTGATATGGTTAATAAGAGTGTTATGCCTCTTTGTACTAAGCTTAATTGTGAACATAATTCGCAGGATTGTGATGCATATGTGTCTGATAAAAGCAGAGTAACCGGAGGTTTATGGTATTATAATAACCGTCTTTATATGATTGAAAGAACAGATGAGAAAGACCTGCTTGTTTCATATGACAAAACCGGACGTGACAAAAAGACAGAAGCGGTACTTTCGGTTAATGGAATGTCTGTTGTAAGCAGCAGGCAGAGAGCATGTTTCAGCCACGGAAAGCTGTATTATATTTTAACTTCCGAAAAGACGCAGTATCTGTATTACGTACAGGTTGGCACAAATACACAGCCACAGTTTATAAAAGAATATTCGACTGTATATGGTATAAGAGAGACAATTACATTGTATCCTGTTGGCGAAAAGGTATATGTAAAACTTGTAAGCGGCATTACAGATGTTACAAATGATTATGTACTTGAGAGTATAGATATTAATGACAATAATGTGTCAAAAGTTTACGATTACATGTCAGACGGAAGTATTTTCAGAGGCGAGGCTGATGATTGGAATAATGGTGCATATATTGATGAATCGGGAAATATGTATTTTATTTCACTGACAGAAGATTCATATATACTTAATAAGATGAATACAGTTTCAAAAGATAATGAAGAGATATTTGTTATTGATTTATCACAGGACACAGGGAAAAAGGAAGCGTATACAGACTTTCTCGGAATTGATGATAAGTATATTTATATTCTTGAACGTGTTGATTTTTCCATTGTCGAAAATAGAAAAAATAAAGAATTAAAAAACAAACTTGATATATTGGATACAAAAGGAAATATTGTTGACGTTATAGAATTCACAACAAATGACGAGTATGCAAAAGAAAATCAAGTGGGAACAGAGGGGAATGGATTACAGTTTGATTTTTTTAACGGAGACAGCAGATATATGTTGTTTGCTGTAGAAGGATATTCTAAAACAGGGGTTGAATTTTCAGAACAGAATATAAAAAAATATAAAGAATGTGTTGAAAAGTTAAGAGGACAGCAAAAAACTGTTACAACATATTCTTATGCTGTTATTGACAAGAAAGATATAGGAACAGGAAATTGTAAGATTATTAATGTTACACCTTAGTTTTATATATGGGGAGTGAGGTGTGGTATATGGAAATTGTAAGAGTTTTTCGTAAAATTTGGGGCATTGTTATTGTTATATTGGTTATAGCTGCAGGCATGTGCATTTTTAAAACAAACAATGATAATGATAAAAAGGCATATGATTATTATAGCAGCCTGACTGATGAATATATAAGCAATCTTAATAAAATGTCACAGGACGAAGCTTATAAGTCTGTGTTTTCGGTGAAACTTGAAGATAACGAAGAAGCACAGTATATACGTCAGGCAAGGGCAGTCTTAAAAGATAAAATAGAATATGCACAAAATTATAAAAGCAAAGTAACGGATATGGCAGGATATGAAAAGATATTAAATAGCAGCCTGTATGCCGATGAGGATAATTTCGGAAGATTAAATGCAAAAAAATATGCAAAAGACATAAAAAAACTGGCGGATATGGATGTTACTCCGGCAAATACCGCAGCGATTGAGAAATTCATGGATTTTAAGGAAGGCTCTGTTATATTTGCCATAATGATTATAATGCTCGTTGTTATTTTTGTGGATGAGCGTGATAACCGCATGATTTATCTTACACATGCATCATCCTGCGGAAGAGTCAATCTTATATTAAAAAGATGTGGAATATTGTGTCTGTTCAGTTTTATATGTTCATATATTTTTAATACATTAATATACGGAATGTTTCTTTATATGTACGGAGGCATCAGGTATCTGAATGTTACGATACAAAGTTCACAGATGTTTTCAATGTTTCCGCTAAAAATAAGCATATGGCAGTTTTTTATCATGTATTGTGCGATATTCGCTGTTGCAATGATATCTTTTGGTTTAATTTCGTATTTGTTTGTGAGTATGTTTAAGAATTATAAGATTGCAATGGTTGTTATTCTTGCAATATTTTTGTGTGAATATCTTTTATATAACAATATTGAAAAGAATAGTGCACTTTGTATATTACATTATGTAAATATTATTAATGTGATAATACCGCAATATTCGTATTTTATATATGAAAATTGGGGATATACGGGATTTATTGCCGATATATCGGGGACAACATTTGTGTTGACGGCAGTTATTGCATGTATTGGTTTTTGTGGCATGCTTTTAATGGGATATTATATCTATCCGGACCGGAAACAGGGATTTTTAGATAAAGTATATCAGAGATTAAGAGAATTATGGCAGCAGATTTTTGGCAGAACCAATTCGGTTTTTATGGAATTTTATAAGTCATTTATAATTCAGAAAGGATTTATAATTCTTATTCTGGCAATATATCTGTTTGCAAATTGTAAGATATACAGAGGCGTTAATTATAGTAACAACAATTTGTATCTTGTAAACTTTTATGATGAATTTTCGGGGCGGATACCTGATGAAGAATGTGATACATATATATCTGCTTTAAAAAATAATATAGATGAATTAAAAAAGATTGAAAATCTTACATATAACCAGAAAAAGTCTGTTTCAGATATGGAAAGTGCATATGCTGTCATGGTTTCAACTGTTGAACATGTAAGAAAAATCAGCAATGAAAAATCTATCAATGCAGTTATTGTAAAGCCGGATACTTATAATGATATTCTGGGAGAGCGTAATTATAATAATCAGGAGAGCATTAATCTTATTTGTATAATTGCAATTATACTGATGACTGCCGGGGATTTTTCATATGAAAGAAAATGTGGAATGTATGTACTTTCGAGAACATCAAAAAAGAGGAATATTACATGGATTAATAAGACTGTGAAAGTGGCATTGACAGCAGTTGTAATATGGTGGATATCATTAGCTTTTAATTACACTAATGAAGTATCTTTATATACATTTAACAATATAAATGCACCGGTTCAAAGCCTTATTACGTTTGCAGCATTTCCACTAAAAGTTTCAATCCGTGGGTATATGGCATTGTGTCAGATTATAAGGCTGATAATGTTTATTGTCATAGGATTTATGGTATTGGGAATTTCATTTTTTATGGATTATAAGAGGTCAGTTGCACTTTCCGTGGTAATTTTATTGCCACACGTTCTTTATATATTGAAAGTTCCATTTATGTATTATCTTTCTGTTGTAATACCGGTTGATTTTAACAGGTATTATATAAGGTTTGCAGGAGGCATAGGAATGTTTGTTATGCCTGTTATGACGATTATATCAGGGCTGGTTATTTATATTATTGCTCTGAGAAAATGGAGGGTATCATGAAAAAATTAATATTTATTATATGTCTTGCAATGTTTATGGTGACAGGGTGCACAAGTGGTAATGATAATAAACCAGCCGGCAATAATTCACAGAATGAGTCACAGATGCAGTCACGGACCGATAATGATAATGTGCCGTCAAAATCGGAATCGAAGTATATATGGGAAGAAGAGCCATTGTATGATAGCAATATTGATATGTCGGGAGCTGTTGATGAAACATTATCAAAAGTTATAAGCATATATAATGGCAATTCGGATGCAAAAGAATTAATTACAGATGATGTGAAGGCTGATATGACATCAATAATAGAAAAGTGGTATAATAACAAATTTTATAATGTCAAGAATATCAAAAAATCTGAAATGTTAAAGCTGGACATAGAATCATGCGACAAAGAGTTGGTAATGTGTGACGGCAGACCATATATTAAAGTTACATTCCGTGTCTCGGCAATGAATGGCGGTATGCGTGGAGAAGATAAACTTAATGCCTTGCTTGACTGTTCAAATGACAGATACAGTGTGTATAAAATGTGGTATTACGGTAAGTATAGAAATACAAGTGGCTCATTTTAAAAAAGAGAATAAAAAAACGTCAAAAACCTACTTGACAACTAGGAATATAGGGAATATAATTCAAAACATAGCAATCATACTAAAACAGTAGGAATAAAAACAAGGAGGCTAAAATCCTCTGCTCCTGCAAGGGCAGTCGCATTTTTGCTTCGCAAAAACAAGGAGGATTTGATATGAGTAAAATAGTTGAGAGCAGTTTGGAATTAATCGGTAAAACACCTCTTTTAAGAGCATCAAGATATGCAGCCAAGGCAGGTGCAACTGATGCGGATATATTAGTTAAGCTTGAATATCTTAACCCGGCGGGTTCAGTTAAGGACAGAGTAGCACTTGCAATGATTGAAGATGCAGAAAAGAAGGGTGAATTAAAGCCGGGGGCTACAATTATTGAGCCAACTTCAGGAAATACAGGTATCGGTCTTGCAGCAGTAGCTGTAGCAAAAGGTTACAGAGCAATTCTTACACTTCCTGATACAATGAGTGTTGAGAGAAGAAATCTTCTGGCAGCATATGGTGCAGAACTTGTACTTACAGAAGGTTCTAAGGGAATGAAAGGTGCTATTGCAAAGGCAGAAGAGCTCAAAGAGTCAATTCCGGGAGCTGTTATTCTGGGACAGTTTGATAACCCTGCTAACCCAGCAGTACACAAGGCAACAACAGGTCCTGAAATATGGGAACAGACAGATGGAAAAGTTGATATATTCGTTGCCGGTGTTGGTACAGGCGGAACAGTTACAGGTGTCGGCGAATACTTGAAGTCAAAGAATCCTGATATTAAGATTGTTGCTGTAGAACCTGCAACAAGCCCGGTTCTTTCAAAGGGAACACCTGGAGCACACAAGATTCAGGGAATAGGTGCCGGATTTGTTCCAAAGGTATTGAATACAAAGGTATATGATGAAGTTATTACAATTGAAAATGATGATGCATTTGAAGAAGGAAGAACATTTGCAAGAAGCGAAGGAATACTTGTAGGTATTTCATCAGGGGCCGCATTAAAGGCAGCAGACATTCTTGCCAAGAGACCTGAAAATAAAGGAAAGACTATTGTTGCACTTCTTCCGGATTCAGGTGACAGATATCTTTCAACAGCATTATTCAGCACAGCTGAGTAATCAGGCTTGACAAAACAGAATGAATTCGTATAATAATAAAAGAACTTTTTGTATGTGTATTTGAAAATACAGGTATGGTACGAGGGGGAGCGCCCTGGTACTGTGTATGGAAAGTATAGCGATGGGAGTCCGTGTTTCGGATTGAGAGGATGCATGTGAGCATCGACCGCCAATAATTTTAATAGCTGTTTTTGGCGTAATCGTTATATCTGGAAGTTCTATATTATGAGTGAATTATAATCAGCAGACATATTACAAAAAGATATGGTTTGCATATAAGCTGAACAAATTATAGAAGATATTAAGGATACGTCGCAAGGCGTATCCTTTTTCAATTTGCAAAGCGTATTTCTCATAGCCGGTATACGTCTATACAGCGGAAAAGAGGAGAAACATGAACAAAAGTCAAAAATTAACAAAGCTTATTTTCCTTGCTATGATGGTGGCAATCGGCGTAGTAATTTCACCGATTCTTCGAGTAGAGGGAATGTGTCCTATGGCACATTTTATTAATGTAACATGTGCTGTTATGCTCGGACCATGGTATGCATTTATCTGTGCACTTGCAATCGGAATTATCCGTATGGCATTTATGGGAATTCCGCCACTTGCACTTACAGGAGCGATATTCGGTGCATTTTTTTCAGGTATGCTTTACCGTCTTTCAAAGGGTAAGCTTATATGTGCATTTTTAGGAGAAGTAATAGGAACAGGTATCATCGGTGCAATAGTTTCTTATCCTGTAATGACATTATTCTGGGGAAAAACAGGTCTTACATGGTTTTTCTATGTTCCTTCATTTATCGCAGGAACACTTATCGGAGGAAGTATTGCATTTATTTTCTTAAAGCAGCTTCAGAAAGCAAAGCTTTTATCAAAATTCCAGACAGCACTTGGTTCAAATGTATATGAAGGTTCAGATGTTGTCACAAATGATGCAATTGGCATAGCATGTCTTGGATTTATCGGATATCTTGCAACAGTTGTAATTGTAAATAATTTTGTAACAAATCCGACAGGTTTTGTTTCAATTATAAAATACATAGTTTTTGCTGTATTTATTATAGCAGCTGTGGTATTCTGGTTCGTGAAGAAACCAAAGAAGGAATCAAAAGAATCTTATGTATAATAAATGGAATGATGTAAAAGGAAAAATTGACAGCCAAAGTCCGCTTATTCATTGTATTACAAGCCCGATTGCAATTAATGACTGTGCCAATGCAGTGCTTGCACTTGGAGCAAAGCCTATTATGGCAGAACATCCGCTGGAAGTGGAAAATATAACATTAATGTCAAAATCACTTGCAGTAAGTCTTGCTAATATTACTGATGCAAGAGCGGAGTCAATTATGATTTCCGGTAAAGCAGCATGCAAAGCCGGTATTTCATCAGTAATTGACCTGGTTGGTGTTACATGCAGTAAAATGCGTGCAGACCTTGCAAAGAAATATATTACACAGTGCAGACCGGCAGTTATCAAGGGAAATGTATCAGAGATAAAGGCGGTATGTGGAATGGGATTTGATGCATCATCTGGAATAGATGTGTCAGATAAGGATAAGGTTGATTCAGCCAATCCAAAGTCAATAGAAGAGATGTCTTATATTGTTAAGAATTATGCAGCTGCTAATGGCTGTGTTGTTATGGCAAGCGGTGAGACAGATATTATAAGCGATGGAAAAGAAGTTTATCATATTTCAAATGGTTCATCCAGAATGGCAGATGTAACTGGTACAGGATGTATACTTAATTGTATAACAGCAGTATTTATGTCTGTTACAGATGCACTTACGGCTTGTGTGCTTGCAGCAGCAGTGCTTGGTATAAGTGGCGAACTGGCTGATGATTCCAGAGGACTTGGCACATATCATATTAGTCTTATTGATTCACTTTCCCTTATGGATTCAGAAAAGTTTTCGCAGATGGCGAAGATAAAAAAGTACAATAAATAACATTATTACGGTGTCATTTTCATAAAACCAGACATCATACATCCACCGGCAGCACCTGCCTGAAGAATTTCAGGCATACGTGCTGCCGTTATTCCTCCTATCGCATAGACAGGAAAATCTGCAATTTCAACAACACTTTTTAGAAAATCAAGTCCTCTTCCTGCAAGACCCTTTTTGCAGTCGGTCTCGTAAATATTACCGGCAAATGCATAATCTGCACCAAGTTTTTTTGCAAGAAGCATGTCTTCAACAGAGTGAACGGAAGTACCTTTTATTTTAAAAAATGAGCCTTTCTGCTTGTCAAGTTCTGACAATATATGCAGTGGGAGATGAATAAATGGGTGATTACATTTTATTGCAACATCATAAAAATTGTGAAGGATAAGCATTACATTTTCATTATTGCATATTTCAATTGCTTTCCCGGCAAGTTCCTCATATTCTTCCGGTGATAAGTCCTTTTCACGGAGAACTATTGCTTTTGGGTGAAGCGATGCGATAAATTGTAATTGTTCAAAATAAGAAAATTCATCACAAAGATGTCTGTTAGTTATTGCAATCATATTTTCATACATAATATTTTACCGGCCTTTCTGGTACAAAATTGTTATTGCGGCATGTTTCTTTATGGATTATAATGGATAAAATTATAAAAAACAACAGAATAGGAGATAATAAGTATGTATACATTTACTAAGGATTGTCTTATTGGAATAGAAGCAATAGATAAAGAACATGAGCAGCTTTTTAAGATGATAAACGATGCAGCAAAAATGCTTAACGATGGACAGGTAAGCGTTCCTGCCGTAAAAAATGTTGTTAATCATTTGAAAGATTATGCGGCAGAGCATTTTGTACATGAGGAAGCTTATATGGAAAAGATAGGTGACCCGGAGCTTGCACGTCAGAAAAAAGAGCATGCTTCATTTGCGGCAAAAGTTGCCGGTGTTGATTTTGATTCAATGACAGATGAGGAGGCTGTAAAAGAGCTTACAGAACTTGTGAAATTCCTTGCAAAATGGCTTTATCATCATATTCTTGGCAGCGATATAATGATTGGCAAAATGATATCTGAAAAGCCGGCAGGTGCGGGAGACAATCAGAAAAAGAGCATGTTTGAATTTACAGATGAATACAAAACAGATATTGATTTTGTAGATGATGAACATAAAAAGCTTTTTGAGATTATTGAGCGTACATATGATGTAATTAATAATCCGTTTCTTGCAGATAAATATGATTCAATAGTTTCTATTATTGCAGAACTTAAAGATTATACAGAACTTCATTTTAAGGATGAAGAGAATTATATGGAAAAAATCGGTTATGAGGGACTTGCAGCACAGAAACTTGCACATGAGTCATTTGTTGAAAGACTTGCAGAAATTAATATGGAAGAGGTTGATGACAGCCAGCATGAGTACCTCTGCGAACTTATAGATTTCCTTCTTGGATGGCTTAAAAATCATATTTTGAAGATGGATAAAAAAATCCCGGTAAAATAATAAATAGAACATCATTTTATGATAAAAACCGCAGCTCCGGAGTAAATACCGGAATTGCGGTTTTTGTTTATTTTATATATCCATTCTGCTTTAATGATTGTTCAATTTCATCAAGAATCTCTTCACTTGGAGCTTCGATAGTGTGGAAATGTTCATTACATGTCACATTTTTAAGAAGTGATGAATTGCCGCTTTCCACATCTTTAATGAATCGGGCGACATCACGTCTTGAGGTAATATCGAGCTTTGCTTCAAAACGGCCGTATACATTGTGGTCAACAAATACATTGAGAACTTTGCCGCCTAAATCAACGATTAAAGAAAGCTCATCAGCAGTCTGGTCATCGCTGTGTGAAACTTTAAATGTGCGAGTAAAAACCTTTGGCTTTGGAGCGATAACATATCCGCGGTTTGTTGAAAGGATATCATTTCCTGAAGCACGAAGAAGAGCAATATCCTGTACAACTGCCTGTCTGCTCACGCTGAAATGATTAGCAAGAGCAGTGCCTGATACAGGAACAGGACTGTGTTCAATATAGTCTATTATTTTATTGCGACGTTCTTCTCCATTCATTTTATTTTTAACCATGCCTTTCTACATTTCTTCGTTATATAAATATTTCATGTAAAATAAAATTATATTCTGTGAAGATTTTTGAGGGAAATATCCATAATAGGTGCTGAATGTGTAAGTGCACCGCTTGAAATATAGTCTACGCCGATATTAATTAATCTGTCAATATTTTCTTTTGTTACATTTCCTGAACATTCTGTTTTTGCTCTGCCGTCTATTATTTTTACAGCTTCTTTCATCTGTTCAGGTGTCATGTTGTCAAGCATGATGATGTCTGCACCAGCTTCGACAGCTTCGCGTACCATGTCAAGATTTTCAGTTTCAACCTCGATTTTTCTTACAAATGGGGCATAGTCTCTTGCCATTTCAACGGCTTTTCTGACACTTCCGGCTGCACCGATGTGGTTGTCTTTAAGGAGAACACCGTCGGAAAGATTGTAGCGGTGATTGTATCCGCCGCCGACTGTAACGGCATACTTTTCAAAGATTCTGTTGTTTGGAGTTGTCTTTCTTGTATCGAGAAGACGGGTTTTGGAGCCGGAAAGCAGGTCGGCGATACTTCTTGTGTATGTTGCAATTCCGCTCATTCGCTGAAGGTAGTTAAGTGCAGTTCTCTCGCCTGACAAAAGGACTCTTATGTCGCCTTTTATGACTCCCATAAGCTGGCCTTTTGTAACTTTGTCGCCGTCTTTTACTTTCATATCAAATTCAGTATTTTCATCAAGGAGGCTGAACACACGCATAAATACATCAAGTCCGCATATTATTCCGTCCTGTTTGCATATAAGTTCAACTTCTCCCGGACATGCATCAGGCATTACGGCATTAGTTGTTATATCTTCACTTGTTATATCTTCAGCAAGAGCCTGCTGTATCAGATGGTCTGCATTTAATTTCATTGTTATTGAATTCATGGTAAAAATCCTTTCATGCAATATTGGTATTTATTGTTATAAAAATAATATTTAAGCTGATTTTTTGGCATTTGTTTCATTTTTAGCACGTTCTATTTCATTTAAAACAGATTCGCGGTAGTTTGCAGCGATTTCTTCTTTATTAGTATAAAGTGATGTGTTGATATTATCAATTATAAAATCCGGGCACTGCGATGTATTGTCAAAATCCATGTCATTGACAGCACGTTTCGCAAATACAAGACTTTCAAGAAGTGAGTTGCTGGCAAGGCGGTTGGCACCATGTACGCCGTTGCAGCTTGTTTCACCGGCTGCATACAGGTTATTCATTGTTGTTTTACTCTTCATATTAACTTTTACGCCGCCCATAAAATAGTGCTGTGCAGGAACAACCGGAATAGGTTCTTTTGTGACATCATAGCCTTCCTCAAGACAGTGCTCATATATATTAGGAAAATGATTTTGTATCACTGCTTCGTCAATAGGTGCAAGCGACAGCCATACGTGATTGCTGTTTTCCTTTTCCATTTCATTAAATATTGCTGCTGCAACAACATCTCTTGGTTGTAATTCATCTGTGAAACGCTCACCTTTTCCATTAAGAAGAACGGCACCTTCACCGCGGACGGATTCTGAGATTAAGAAACGTCTTCCGGGTTTTGAAGAGTAGAGTGTTGTAGGATGAATCTGTATGTAATCAGGATGCTCAAGTTCAATATTGTGATTTAAGGCTATTGCAAGTGCATCGCCTGTGAGCTGTCTGTAATTGGTTGAGTGTGTATACAGACCGCCGATGCCGCCACATGCCCATAATGTGTACGGTGCCGTTATTGCATAGAGAGTATCATTTTCATCGGCTGCAATGATGCCGTAGCATGTGTTATCTTTTTCGATGATATCAAGCATTGTAGTGTTTTCCATTATTGTTATGTTGGAACGGTTTCGTACCTGTGCAAGCAGTTTTGATGAGATTTCTTTTCCTGTTATATCTTCGTGAAAAAGAATTCTAGATGTTGAATGTGCACCTTCTCTTGTAAATGCAAGACTGCCGTTTTCATTATGTTTGAAGTCAACCCCGTAACCTATAAGTTCACGGATTGTCTCCTGTGATGAACGAATCATTATATCTACAGCCTCAGGATTGTTTTCGTAATGGCCTGCACGCATAGTGTCTTCATAGTAGCTGTCGTAGTCATTATCGTTTTTTAACATGCATATACCGCCCTGTGCAAGAAATGAATCGCTTTCTTCGGCAGTTGATTTTGTTATCATGATTATGTTTTTATCCTCAGGAAGGCTGAGTGCTGCATACATTCCGGCAACGCCTGTGCCTGCTATAACTATATCTGCATTGATTTTTTTCAGGTTTGAATTATTCTGCATAATAATCTCCATTCTGCAAACGATTGTGTTAATGTCTGCTTATTTTGCAAGTTCGAGCATTTTATCAAGTGATGCAAGAGCTTTATCTTTTAAATCGTTGTCTAGGAAAATTTCATTTTTACCGGTTTTTAAGACATCAAGTATTTTTTCAAGAGTGACTTTTTTCATATTTACACATGTAGGAAGTCCGACAGTATAGAATGTTTTGTCAGGATATCTTTCTCTTAATTCGTATAATACGCCACATTCTGTGCATATGATAAATGAAGCGGCTTTGCTTTCTCCGGCATACTTTATAATTCCTGATGTACTGCCGATGAAGTCGGAGAGTGCAAGCACGTCCTGTGTACATTCAGGGTGGGTAAGAACTTCGGCATCAGGATACTTCTTTTTACATTCGGCAAGTTCTGCGGCACTTATGCCTTTGTGGATAGGACAGAATCCCGGATTGAAAATGAAGTTTTTTTCAGGAACCTGGCTTGCAACATATCTTCCGAGATTTTCGTCAGGTATAAAAAGAATGTTTTTATTAGGGAGAGCTTTGACAACTTTTACAGCATTTGCGGAAGTTACACACACATCAGAGTGGCTTTTTAAAAGTGCAGTTGAGTTTATATAACAGACAACGGCAATGTCATCATATTTTTCTTTTACTTTTTCTATGTATTCAACAGTTGCCATATGTGCCATCGGACAGTCAGCATGACTGTCGGGCATAAGTACTGTTTTTTCAGGGTTTAAAAGCTTTGCACTTTCGCCCATGAACGACACACCGCTTAAAACGATAATATCGGCATCAGTCTCCTTTGCAACTTTGCTTAAATAATATGAATCACCTGTATAATCGGCTACTTCTTTGACATCATCATCGACGTAGTAGTGAGACAGAATGACTGCATTTTTTTCTTTTTTAAGACGGTTGATTTCTTCAATAATATCCATAATTAAATAAAGCCCCGGTAATGAGGCGGCCTCCTTTGGTATTTGCTAAAATATTACGTGAGATTATAGCATAAGACTTTACATGTGACAAGACACATGTTAAAAAATATCTTTACAGAAAGTTCACACCGGAGTATTGGATGTAAATAAAAAGCTACTTATTAATATAATTTTTGGTTGTGGTAAAAATGTTTTTATTATATAATATGAACATGTCTGTGTAGGCAGACACGGCACTGGCCCGGCTTTATAATTTTAATTTATAATGGAGATATAATATGCAATATACGTTTATTCAGTTGATATTTTTATTTTTTGTATACTCTTTCCTCGGATGGATTTTTGATATGACAGTGGCTGCGATCAGATATGGAAAGATTTTAAACAGAGGATTTCTTAATGGACCACTCAGTATCCAGTATGGAATTATTATGATTATAGTTCTTCTTGATATTAATGATTTGTGGGATTATCCACTTTATCAGTTTATTACATGTATGGTTATTGTATTTATGACGGAATATGCGTCAGGTGCAATTTTGAAGAGAATTACAGGAAGACGTTTCTGGGATTATTCTGATATGAAGCTTAATGTCGGTGGATATACATGTGCATTCAGCGTGTTTGGTTGGGGATTTACGGCAGCAGTTACTGTATGGCTTATCAATCCGCTGGTGTGCATTGTCTATTCGCTTATTCCTGTAAATGTTGTAAAAGTTCTTGAGATTATTGCGATAGTTGTGTTTTTAATTGATTTGTTTGTGACAGCAGCAACTATGTTAAAATGGCATTATGCAGGCGGAATATATGGTAATGTGGCTGACACGCTCAAAAAGACAAAGAGCACGCTCGGAAAAAAAACATATGAAATTATTTCAAGGCGTATGTATAAAGCATTTCCTGAACTTATAGGTCAGGAAATTAATGACGAAGTAGGTTTTGGAAGGACTAAGGACAGAATATTTGCAAAGGGGCTTTGCATAGATAAGCTTGTGTGGATATTTTTTGTTAGTGCATTAATCGGAGACTGGGTTGAGACTGTGTTTGTGTGGGCTACTTCCGGTGTATTTATGAGCAGAAGCAGTCTTATATACGGAACATTCAGTATTGTATGGGGACTTGGAGGTGCATTGGCAACTGCCATGCTTTATCCTTTAAAGGATAAGAATCCGCTTTTTATATTTGCAGGGGGCTTTTTCCTCGGCGGAGTTTATGAATATAGCTGTTCTGTTTTTACGGAAGTTGTATTCGGAACAGTATTCTGGGATTACAGTCATCTTCCATATAATATTAACGGAAGAGTAAATCTCCTTTTTTGCGTATACTGGGGAATAGCGGCAATAGCATGGGTAAAACTTCTATATCCGGCGGCAAGCTTTTTACTTGAAAAGATACCACCTGTTGCGGGAAAGATAATGACATGGATTATAGTTATATTTATGGTGCTTGACATGGCTGTTTCAGGTGCAGCGATAGGCAGATATGTTTCAAGAAAAGCCGGAGTTGAAGCGTCAAATCCTGTTGAGCATATGTGTGACAGCATTTATAAGGATAAGCTGATAGAAAGAATTTATCCTAATATGAAGATTCAATAAAGAGTATAAAAAAGCCATGCAGTGTTGTGATTCATGGATTACATTCCAAAGTTACATCATGTGCATGGCTTGCTTTTTATTTAATTTACAGATAGAAACGTCCGGATGCTCCGCATGGAAGCACAAGTCCGTTAGATGTTACGGGCAGTCCGACTTCCTGAGAGTCAACATGACCGTTAAATTTCTTTAATTCGGTATTTAAAAGATAACTTAAAACTGCAGGCTGAAGTCCTGTCGTGTATGAGTTGATAAGGAAAAATAAAGGCTTGTCTGTAAGAAGTCCGGCACACTTAGATACAAGCGGATGGATTGCATCTTCTATTTTCCAGATTTCACCCTTAGGACCTCGGCCGTAAGATGGGGGATCCATAATAATTGCATCGTAGTGATTGCCACGTCGGATTTCACGTTCTACAAACTTGACACAGTCATCTACAATCCAGCGTATCGGCTTATCCGAAAGTCCGCTTGAAGCGGCATTTTCCTTAGCCCATGTCACCATGCCTTTTGAAGCGTCTACATGTGTTACGGCTGCACCGGCAGCAGCACATGAAAGTGTTGCACCGCCTGTATAAGCAAAAAGATTTAAAACCTTGATTGTTCTTTCATGGTCTGCAGCTTTTGCATCTGATATAAGTTTGCCAAACCAGTCCCAGTTAGCAGCCTGTTCAGGGAAAAGGCCTGTGTGTTTGAAGCTGAACGGCTTCAGGTTAAATATTAGAGGCGTGTCAAATGAAGGACTGTTATATGAAATCTGCCACTGTTTTGGCAAATCAAAGAACTCCCAGTCGCCGCCGCCTTTGGCACTTCTGTGGTAGTGGGCATTCATATGCTTCCAGCCTTTGTTAGTCTTTGGAGTATTCCAGATAACCTGTGGGTCCGGTCTTACAAGTATGTAATCTCCCCAGCGTTCAAGTTTTTCTTTGTCAGATGTATCTATAACTTCATAATCTTTCCAGTTTTGTGCGATAAACATAAAATTTATTACCTTTCATTTTATAAATAATACAAAGTATACCGCTATCAGTATACATTAAAATAATCATTTGCACAATCAGAACGATATTTTTTATAAAAAATTTGCAGACATGTAAGCCATTATGATATAAAATAAAATACACAAAGAAAAATTACTTCGCATAAACAAAGAGAGGATACAGGGATTCTGCATAGATAACTGCATTTCTCTTGCAAAAAATAGTAGGAGGGACATTTTGAGTTTTAAGAATTATAAACGTGAATATTTGATGAAAGACATAATATCAGGTATTATAGTTGCACTTATATCAATCCCTATTTCCATGGGATATTCCCAGGTAGCAGGGCTTCCTGTAGTATATGGTCTTTATGGTTCGCTTTTTCCTGTAATAGTGTTTGGACTTATCTCTTCATCACCACAGTTTGTATTTGGTGTTGATGCGGCTCCTGCGGCACTTGTCGGCGGAACAATTGCAACGCTTGGAATTGCATCAGGAAGTGAAGAAGCGATGCGGGTTGTGCCGGTCATAACATTCGTTACTGCGTGTTGGCTTCTGCTTTTCTTCTTAGTAAGGGCGGGAAAGCTTGTTAATTATATATCAAAGCCTGTGCTTGGCGGATTTATATCGGGAATCGGATGTACAATCATACTTATGCAGGTTGCAAAGCTTTTTGGTGGAACAGCCGGAACAGGTGAAGTATTTGAACTTGTAAGCCACATAATTTCACAGCTTGGAAGTTTTAATCTGCTTTCACTCATTATGGGTGTGGGTACGATTGCTGTTGTGCTTATAAGCAAAAAAATATCAAAAAAGTTTCCAATGTCAGTAATTATGATGCTTGTCGGTGCATTGTCCACTGCAGTATTTCATGTTGACAGATATGGTGTCAAACTGCTTCCTAAGGTTGAGCCGGGACTTCCAAAGTTTAAAATGCTTGATTTTTCGGTATTGTCAGAACATCCGGCACAGATTATAACACTTGGTCTTACGGTTGCACTTGTAATTGTGTCATCTACACTTTTAACTGCGTGCAATTATGCAATAAAAAATGATTACAAAATACAAAATAACAGAGAAATTCTTGCATATTCTGTCTCTAATTTCTGTGCCGCATTTAACGGATGCTGTCCGCTTAACGGTAGTGTATCAAGAACGGGTATTGCAGAGCAGTTTGGCGTTAAATCACAGATGATGTCTCTTGTAGCTGCTGTGACAATGCTTCTTGTTCTTATGTTTGGAACAGGATTTATTGCATATCTTCCGGTTCCGGTTCTTACAGGTATAGTTATTGCGGCACTTATAGGAATTCTTGAATTTGGAATGGCAAAGAAGCTCTGGAAGACTGATAAAGTAGAGTTTGCAATATTTACGGGAGCATTTCTTGGTGTTCTTATCTTTGGAACTATTTACGGCGTTATAATTGGCATTGTGCTTTCATTTGTTTCAGTTATTATAAAGGCGTCGGTTCCTCCGAGAGGACTTCTTGGAATTATTCCGGGACAGAACGGTTTTTATGATATGGAGAGAAACCGTAATGCACATGCTGTAAAAAATACTGTTATTTACAGGTTCAGCGGTACTTTGTTTTTTGCAAATATCAATGTTTTTGTAAATGATATAGAAAAGGCGGTAATGCCTGACACAAAGCGGGTTATAGTTGATGCCAGCGGTATTGGAAGCATTGATATAACCGCGGCAGACAGACTTGTGCTTCTTGCAGGAAAGCTTGAAAACAAAGGAATAAAATTTTACATAACCGAGCATGTCGGTGCAGTAAATGATCTGCTAAGAAAGCTTGGAGCCGGTGAGCTTATTGAAAGAGGTGCTGTGCGAAGAACTATTTCATTAGCTTTAAGAGACGCCGGAGTAGTTAGACCATATCCGCTTGAAGACAGGGATGGCATGACTCCTATGGACACAGTGCTTGAGAGCAATGATGAACTTGCCGAGTTTGAATGGGCTTTCGGGGATGATGCTGATGAACGGATGGAAAAACTTGCACTTGAAGTTGCCGGAAAAGTTGCTGATGGCGATATAGATGAAAAAGGTATTATTAAAGATGCTGAGCAGCATGCGTCATGGGGACGTATCGGTTTGTTTGATGAAGATGAACTTCTTGACAGACTTGAGATGCATCTGTCAGAAATAGCACAGCGAGGACATCATGATCCAAAACAGCTTGAGGAAAGAATTGAAGAGAGGCGTGCTGTTGTTGAGAAGAAGCTTCAGAGCCTTAATCCGGAAGCTATCAAGGCACTTCATGAACACAGAAGAAAGATGGCAGCACATTTTAAAAATGTCAACCCTAAGGCTTATGAACATATGATACAGGTAAGAAAAGAGCATATAGAAAAGCTTGAAAAGAGTGATCCAAAACTCGCAGAGAAATTAAAGGAACTTTATAATCACGGAGAAGACAGTGAATCATGAATATTTTAAATGCAGAAAAAATCAGTAAAACATATGGTGAAAAGGTATTGTTTGATAAAGTCGTGCTTGGCGTAAATAAAGGCGACAAAATAGGCGTTATCGGCGTAAATGGTACAGGAAAATCAACATTTTTAAAAATTATTGCAGGAATTGAGGAACCTGACGCGGGAGAAATTGTTTCTGGGCGTGGAGTTACAGTGTCATATCTTGCACAGGCACCGCAGTTTAATCCGGGTGATACGATTGTGAGTTATGTTATTAAAGATAAAAATAATGCAAGTGAAGCTGAGGCAAAGACAATACTTACAAAGCTTGGAATAACTGATTTTGACGCTGCAATCAATACTCTTTCCGGCGGACAGAGAAAAAGGATTGCACTTGCAAGAACACTTGTGTCACCTGCCGAGGTTCTTATACTTGATGAGCCTACCAACCACCTTGACAGTGATATGGTTATATGGCTTGAAGAATATATTAAGAAATTCAAGGGCGAACTTATAATGGTAACGCATGACAGGTATTTCCTTGATAATGTAACAAACAGGATTGTTGAACTTGACGGTGGCAAATTATATGGTTACGATACAAATTATTCCGGGTTTCTTGAGTTAAAAACCCAGCGTGAGGAGATGGAGCGTGCGACGGAAGCTAAACGTGCCAATATTTTACGCCGGGAACTTGAATGGATAAGACGCGGCTGTCAGGCACGTTCGACAAAACAGCAGGCAAGAATTGACAGATATGAAGATATGAAAGAAGCGTCAAGGCAGGCAAGAGCAAGCTTTGAAAATAAAGCACTTGAAATGAATTCTGTAAGCACGCGTCTTGGCAAAAAGACTATAGAATTGTCAGATATATGTAAAAGCTTTGGAGAAAAGAAAGTGATAGATGATTTTACATATATTTTTCTGCGTGATGACAGAATCGGCATAATCGGAAAAAACGGATGTGGCAAGTCTACTCTTATGAAGATAATAACAGGCAATCTTAAGCCTGATTCGGGCAGTGTGGAGATTGGCGATACTGTAAGAATTGGCTATTTTATGCAGGAAAATGAACCTCTTGATGAAAAGATGACTGTTCTTGAATTTGTAAGAAGCATAGGAGAGTATGTGACAACAGCTACAGGAAAAGCTACTGCTTCGCAGATGTGCGAGAAGTTTCTTTTTGGACCAAAGAGCCAGTGGACACCAATATCCAAGCTGTCCGGTGGCGAGAAAAGAAGGCTGTATCTTTTAAGCGTGCTTATGAGTGCACCTAATGTCCTTATACTCGATGAGCCGACTAATGACCTTGATATTGAGACACTTGAAATATTAGAAGATTATCTTGATGGATTTGCAGGAATAGTTATAGTGGTTTCGCATGACAGATATTTCCTTGACAGAACTGTTGACCGTATCTTTTCATTTGAGGGCGGTGGCAGATTAAAGCAGTACGAGGGTGGTTTTTCGGATTATTATGAGAAAAAACAGGCAGAAAACGGTATTGCATCTGATGGTGCCGTACAGTCAGTAAAAGAAGCTGTATCTGGTGATACGACATCTGCAAAACCTAAAAAGTATTATAAGGAAAGAGAAAACAAGCTGAAGTTTACATATGCCGAGCAAAAAGAATATGATACGATAGATGATGATATTGCATCACTTGAGTCAAAAATTGAGGAACTTGATGGTGAGATTGCAGGTGCTGCAACACAGTACAGCAGGTTGAATGAACTGATGCAGGAAAAAGCGGATGTTGAAGCACAGCTTGAACACAAGATGGACAGATGGGTGTATCTTAACGACCTTGCAGAAAAGATAGAAGCCCAGAAGCAGAATTAAAAATTTTCAAAAATAAAATTATATATAATATCAGAAACCGGTCGTAAAGTCAGTAAAATCTGGCTTTTGCGGCCGGTTTTTAAATGTTAAAAAAATATAAACATTTTACAACTAAAAAATAAAATACTTCGTATATAGATTTAGAAGAGCAAAATTCAATCTGCAATTTTAAAATCTTTAAATTGTATGGGGAGTTTAAAGGGAAAAGAGGTATTTATGAAAAGAAGATTTTTAATCAGGGGGAGTTGTCTTGTTCTTGCAATCGGGATGATATTAGCAGGAACGGGATGCGAAAAACGTAAAAGAGTTCCGGAGGATATGACACTTGGTGACGAATATCTTGAAAAGATAGTGTTGGCGTCGGATGTTGAGGAGAGAGATTTTGAGGAAGACGGCATCAGGTATCATGAGTTTAAGACAAAGAAAATGATTGTCACATATCCATTGATTGAAAAAAAGGTTAAATCAGAGACGGAAATCAGGCAGGAATCATTTTCACTGAGAACGGATAAATCTTTTTTTATTGGTGACAGGTCATTTGATTATAAAAAGAGAACCTGCTGGTATAAGTATGTGGCACTGCCGTATGTGGACAGAGACGATAAGATGGTAAAAAAAGAGTATTCATTATATAACGCAAAAGGTTATATTAAACAGCTCGGAGATTCTTATAAGGAAACTATTGATAAGATAGGAATATCAGAGGCTGATGATATTTTTAAGGTAAATGGGACAGACAAACAGATTATAGAAAATGGTGATACTCACAGACCGATAATTGTACTGTTCGGAGATGAAAATTCAAGTGCGACCAGCTACAATGATTTGAATGTCAAGTTCTGTAAAGAATTGAATAAAGCAGTAATAAGAATAGACACGACATATACTGACGGAACTGCCGAGACAAAATATTACAAGATAAAGACATATAACAATAACACATTTACACATTATACGTTTTACGAAGTTGAGTTTGAATGAGGTGTATCACAAAATGACGAAAGGCGGGGCTGATTTATGAATAAGAAGCTTTCAAAACTTTTTTACAGAGGGATGTGGCACAGAAAAAAAGAAGTAGCCGGTGTGTGTATAGCGACAATGCTGGCATCATTTTTTATAACATGTATATTGCTTTTTCAGGAAAATATGTATCAATGGCAGGTGGCGGAGAATTTTATGAGGTTCGGAAGCTGGTTTGTAATGCAAAGCAGTGGAGAGCCATACAATACCTTGAAAGATAGTATTTATCTTGATGAACCTGTAGAAGCCGGAGTATACGGTACAATTTATAACAGAAACTGGGACAAGGCAAGAGGGTGTATAGGTTACATGACACCTGAGTTTATGGAACAGGCTAATATAGAACTTGATAAAGGAAGATTGCCTGAAAATGAAAATGAGATAGCCTGTGACTGGACGACGCTCGCAAAACTCGGATATAACGGTCAGTTGGGACAGGAAATAGTAATAAAATATTATCAGAATGACAATAAAAGCCGTGAGGACCCGGAAAGACAGGCTGTATACACACTTTGCGGTGTGTTCGGAGATTATTCAGATGTATGGGAATACGGAAAATATATCCCATGCGGAGTAATAACGAAGGAAGCGTGTGAACAGCTTGATTCAAAAGAATCCAAAGTGTGGCTGTACAGTCTTAAAAATACAGTAAGAAATAAGGATTACAACAGTATTTATAATGAACTTCAGGGCAACATAACATCAAAGATTTTCTATAATACAAGTGTGTATGATTTTGAGGCGTGGGGACCGAAAGATATTTATAATTATATTTACATACTTGTAATGATAATCGGAGTTGCATCCCTTACTTATCAGGTTATAGGTTATCAGCATGGCAGAAACAGATTTTATAAAAGAATACAGCTTATAGGTGCGTCAAAAAAACAGGTACATATGATGCGTCTTGTGGAAAATGTCACAATACTGGTTGCTGCGGGTGTGCTTGGAAGTTTTATTGCAATGTTTGGTGCGAGAGCTTTGTGCTGGTATCTTGAGTGGTATAAAGGAATTTCATTTTTTAAGATTACAGCGGCCATTATTTTTAAATGTATTCTGACTATATTAATTGCAATTGTTATGTCAGAGCTTGTCAATGTAAGCATGATTAGGAAAAGTTCAGGTGTCTGGACAGAGAATTCAAGGAAGAAAAGCAAATCAAAAGTTTCTTATAATTATAAAGGAAAGCTTAAAAAGAATAATCTTACATGGCAGATGCAGGTAAGAATATCAAGAAGCAGTGGATTGGGACAAAGACTTGGTGTCCGGATTTTCTCCCTTGGTGTTACGGCGGTTATAATTTTTTGCTTCCTTAATATAAGCAATGCAGTTAAAGATTATAAGTCCATTGAGAATATGTATGATATGACTGGTTTCCAGCAGTCAGACAGGAGCCTTGAATATACACTTCCAATGACTACAAAGTATTCTTTGGAAAATTATATAGACAACAGCAATATGGATACAATGAAGTATCTTCTTCAGAAACAGATACCGCTTATTACAAGAGATGAGTATATCACAAAAGAGCAGGAGAGTAACGAAAAAGCAAAGAACGGCATATATACTTATGCAAAATCTAATGAAGAGGTGGTAAGACAACTCGATATAACAGCACATGATATATATTGTAAACCCGGAAATACAAGTCTGTTAAAAGGAATAGATAAATCATTTCTTGATAAAGTAGAACAGTTAAATGGAGTAGAGAGTATAACATATTCATGTTTTGAGTCTATGCGTAACTGGACCTGGGATAGTATGGATTATGAAAAAATGGGGGCAAGACGTTTTTCAAAATCTTCATCCAATTCAAAAGATAAAATGATTGGATATGCAGATAAATATCTTTATACAACATATTATCTTGATGCGGACAAAATATTATATGACAGATTAAAACAGTATGCAGGAAGCGGATTTGACTATGATTCATTTGCTGATGGAGAAAAGATAATTGTGTTTGTTGATAAGAATCCATATGAGCAGTATGACGATTCTATAAAGGAAGGAAGTAAAATAAACTTTCATTATTATAATGTGCTTCTTCCGGGAGCAGATAGAAAGATGTCGTCTAGTTCTTATTTTAATATATTTGATAGAGGTAAAGATGATGTAGAATATAATTTCTTTTACGATGCTGCAATTGAAAAACATCTTGAGGATAAGATATATGCCTATCAGCTTGTGACATCAGAAAGAGGAAGAACTTATCAGAGTTTATTAAGAACAGAATATGGGGCTTCATCGGAATATCTCGGTCTGGAATATGATATGAAATATGGTACATGCGTATCACCTGAAGCTGCAGGAGTTGTGTATGTCACTGATGAAATAAAAAATGAACTAAAAGACATTATTCCGGATTTTGGATATTATACAGCAGTTGCATCCAAGAAACTCGCTGAGACAGAATGTGAAAAACAGAATGAACTTCTTGAAAAAATTTACGGCGAAGAATTGCCGGAAGAATTGAAGTGTGAACTTAAAGATAATACATTTACAATAAAATATAATATTGCTGCTTCTTATTCGGCAACTGATAATATTGTACAGATTTACTGCAAGTCAAATGATGTAATATTTACAACCAATTCTGAGCTTAAAAGCGAGTACCGCACGAATGTGCTTAATGCATTTCTTGAATATGGCATAACAATGCTGGCGGTAATTATAATTAATCTTCTTATTATAACGGTGCTTACAAAGAACCGGATTGAGAACAGGACTGATAAAATAGTACTGTTAAAAAGACTGGGGGCCGGCAGGTCAAGAATTGTCCGCATATTTATGATAGAAGTGTTGCGTGAATCGCTGTGGTGCGTATTTACGCTTCCACTTCAGATGATAATTCAGTTTATTGTATACAGAAGTCAGATTAAGAAAATATAAAGGAGTTGTGGTTATTATGGAAAATATAATTTTAAATGCAGCAGGAATTTCAAAAACATACCATGCAGGTTCGGTTGATGTAGAGGCTTTGAAGAAAAGTGATGTATTATTTAAAAAGGGGGAGTTTACGGCTATAGTTGGAAAGAGCGGTTCGGGCAAGTCTACACTTTTAAGGATAATAGGAACTATGGACAGACCTGATGAAGGAACTGTGGAAATTGAAGGGATGAATGTGTTTGAGATGAAAGATAAACAGCTTTCAAAGTTCAGGCGTGAGAAGATAGGCTTTATATATCAGGATTACAGCCTGTTTCCTGAATTTACAGCGTATGAAAATATTGTAGTTCCGTTTGCACTTGACAATAAGAATGCACCTGAAGAAGAGATTGATGGAATACTTGAATCACTTGGAATATCACATTGTAAAGGAAAATATCCTTCACAGATGTCGGGTGGCGAACAGCAGCGTGTGGCAATTGCGAGGGCAATTGCCACGCATCCAGCCGTAATATTTGCAGATGAACCTACAGGCAATCTTGATGCCGAGAGTGCAAAAATAGTTGCAGATATGCTTTCAATGGCATCAAAAAAATATAACCAGACAATAATAATGGTGACGCACGATATGCAGATGGCAGACCATGCAGACAGAGTTCTTACAATTGTAGACGGCAATGTGAAAGAAGGAAAATTATATTAATATTGTACTAAAAAAAGAACAATAAAATTTATTGATTTTATCAAACTTATCATGTATACTATCACTTGCTGTGACATTGATAGCGTAGAAGCGTGAGGTTGCTGCCGCAAGGCAGGTTTTCCGTGGAGCGAATGTCAAGGCCGGTATTAACCGGCAGATGAACCTGGCGACAAGTCACTGTACAAATATTAATCATCTGCATGAGCAGAGATGACACGCAGTTATTGAGATGAGAATTTTCGATACGCGTGGGAGTGTGTACAGTCACCGCTTGTCGTACTTACATTATAAAGTGCGAAAAGGAGGCGACTTTTTTTATGGCAAATCAGGTAATAAGAATTACACTGAAAGCTTATGATCATCAGTTAATCGATCAGTCAGCTAAGAAAATCATCGAAACTGCTAAGAAGACAGGAGCAAATGTGAGTGGTCCAGTACCTCTTCCAACAAAGAAGGAAGTTGTTACAATTCTTAGAGCTGTTCACAAGTACAAAGACTCTAGAGAGCAGTTTGAACAGAGAACTCATAAGAGACTTATCGATGTTTTAACACCTTCACAGAAGACTGTAGATGCATTATCTAAGTTAGAGATGCCAGCTGGTGTATTCATCAATCTTAAGGTTATGAACTAATCATTCCTTAAACTTTTTTTCATTATTTTTAAGAGCATTAATCCTAAGGGTTTAATATAGAAGCAACTTGGCAACAGTGGTGCAGGTTCCACTTATATTAGCTGTTCTAGGATGACAGGATGCGCTGTGCATATGTTTAATCAGGCATATCATCTTGTCCGCTGTAGATTAAAACAGGAGGAAGATCAATGAAGAAAGCAATTTTAGCTACAAAAGTCGGAATGACTCAAATCTTCAATGAAGACGGTGTTTTAACACCTGTAACTGTTCTTCAGGCAGGTCCTTGTGTTGTTACACAAGTTAAGACTGTAGAAAACGACGGTTACGATGCAGTTCAGGTAGGTTTCGCTGATATTAAAGAAAAGTTAGTCAGCAAGCCTGTTAAAGGACATTTTGACAAGGCAGAGGTTCCTTACAAGAGATTTGTAAGAGAGTTCAAGTTTGAAAATGCTTCAGAGTATTCAGTTAAAGATGAAATCAAGGCTGATATCTTTGCTGCAGGAGACAAAGTTGACGCAACTGCTATTTCAAAGGGTAAAGGTTTCCAGGGTGCAATCAAGAGATTGGGCCAGTCAAGAGGACCTATGGCTCACGGTTCTAAATTCCACAGACATCAGGGTTCAAACGGATCAGCAACAACACCTGGTAGAGTATTCA
>ERZ773169.210-NODE-210-length-85432-cov-13.259297_pt1 | contig 85432 bp, 111 predicted proteins | sample MGYA00580536_ERZ773169 | MGnify/ENA primary metagenome ERZ773169 (study PRJEB29015, sample SAMEA2737814) | human gut metagenome | biome: human gut; feature: human-associated habitat; material: faeces | place: China | collected 2012 ... | reverse complement strand
ACTATCTCGGCAGTAAAGATTAACCCTTTCTTAGTAGCTATACCAGATTTGTTTGCTGCCATTAACATAGATGCAGGAGGTTCTAGCAAACCTTTGATACCCGATGGGATAAGTATACGATGACCTGGTTTTAAAGCTATATGCCTTACGAAATTTTCATTAAATGGCATATCTAAAATATACCCATTTGAATCAAATTCGTTCTTGTCATGAATATCCTCAGGATATAAATCAGTTGGTACATAAAAATCTAACCCAGCATCATTTGGGTTTGCTCTGTTGGGAGATACTACCTCCCTTACTTTAATAAATCTAAATTTGTTCATAATGTATTACATTGTTTTAAAAGTTGTCCAAATGTTAATCCTCGTTGAGGGTATATACCCAGTGAATGACAGAATCTGGTAAGGTCTGATTCACCCTCCATAAACAAATCAGCAAGAACATCCTCTTGCCTTACATAATAATTTGGGTTGTTAAGATATATCTTGAACATAGCCCATATCATATCAATTTTTTTCATTGCACTCTCGATAAAGTTCTCTAATACGTTTTCTTGGTACTTCGAATTTCTCGACTGTCTTTGAGATAATCTCTTTTTTATCTCTCCCTTTCCGAATCAAGCCTCGGATATATTTCTTGATACCAACCGTATCTTCCAGTATATCCAAATCTTTGTACTGATTGTTCTGTTCTAACTCTTTCCTGGTAATGTTCAAGTTCTGGGACATCTTGAATGCACATAATTCGGAATCTCCGCATAGTTTACACTCTTTAGTGGATAAATCATACCCAATACCAAAGCAAGGGTCTCCATTAGTTCCCAGCTGACTGATGTCTAAGGGAGTAAGGACATCCTGCTTGGTTAAATCAGGAAGTTGTTGTTTTTTCTTTGCCATAATTAATCATCTATTCTTTTTTCTGTTAGTCTTATAACTGAATCTCCAATCTTCAATTCCGACTCATACAGAGGTAAGTAGGAATGTCCAATTGCATTTATAAATAGTTTCTTGATATCACCCAAGTGTTGTGAGTAACGAGTGTCAGTATAAGTTAATACCCTAACTTGCAGTCCTGAACAGAAAGATAAATCAAAATATACTTTATACTCATTGGGTATTACCTGAGTAGATTGTATATCTGATATCCATACTAATGAACTACAATTAAAGACATGGAGAGGAGTAAGTTCCTCTCCGATTATCTTATTAACCAGTTTCTTATATAATTTAATAATCATAACTTTTAAGTGTTACATTTTGATGATTACAATTGGGACAAGTCCAATCTTTTATATGCCAAGGACCTCTTAAATCTTTTAATTCGTCCTTTCTGAATTTCTTTTTGCATTGATGACATTGATATTTATATTCATCGTAATCATACTGAGATGAATAGGTATAGAGTATTCCGGTAATCACTCCCAGTATTACTGGTATTAGTAATGTTAATTCCATTGTTTTAAGTATTAATGTTTAATGCCCTATGTCCCTAATAAGGATGTAATTATTTCCTCCTACGGAGAAAAGTAATTACTCATAGTACTTATAAGTCTACTTAAGTAAGGTATTCTTATAAAGAATGAATAGGGTGATTCTTCCATAGCTTCTCTAACAGAATAACTTTCAATTCTTGTTTTTGATAATATTGTTTCCTATGTCTGCCATGTCGGCTAAGGTAATTTCCAGGATAATGAAGATCATCAAGGTATACCTTATTTTTAGATTCATCGGTTCTTACCAAACGACCAAGGAATTGAATGGATTTTTCTTGTGAATCCATACTTGCGGTATTGAGTAAGTACTTAAGCTTAGGAAAGTTTTTACCTCGAGCAATGATTGTAGTTGATACCAGGATATCTATCTTACCTTCCCTAAAATCCTTCATTATTTGTTGTCTTAACTTAGAAGGAGTATTAACATGTACATAGGAAATATTATAGGCATCGCCCAGTTTCTTTTTAAAGAACTTATATAGATTTTCACAATGTGCAATATGCTTGCATACTACAAGTGCAGGATATCTACCTTGGTTAATATTCCATTTTAACCGAGCATAAGCCATTCTTCTGGCATATTTATTCAAGGTAATAGAATCATCATATATCTCTTTATAAGATATACAATCGGATTCCCAATTACCATACCAAGGTTTACTGGGTACCATCTTTACGATTGTTTTAGTTGAGTAACCTTTCTTGATAGAATCCTTAAGTTTAAACTCAGCAACTACCTTGCCAAAGAATCCTTCAAGATTCATATTCTTAACCTTATCTTTGGCAAGCTTACTCATATAAATGGTACCTGATAATCCTATACGAACTCTGGTATTAAATAAACGAGTAAGTACATTTTGATATTGCTTACTTCCACCTTGGTCTGCCTCATCTACCAAAACCATATCTATCTTAGATAATTCCTGTTGATAGAATCTCATATTTCGAGAAATAGATTGAACCATACCAATCGTAAAGTTACTCCAGTTTAAAACCTTACCTTGAACAAAAGTGATATTCTCTCCCGGGAGATATTGCTTAAACTCTTCTCTAGCCTGATTTAACCAATCAGAGTCATTAGTTATTAGCAAAGTCTTTAACTGTCTCTTATAAGATAAATATAAGGATGACATGATAAGGGTTTTACCTGCATTAACCGTGTAATCTAAAACTCCAATCTGAAAAAGAGAGTTACCTACCTGGTTAGATATAATTGCCTTTACAGCTTTCTCTTGTTCTGGTCTTAATTTATACTTACCTATTTTCGTAACTACCTTTTTGACTTTGGGTAAAGGTTTCCGCATATCTACAACTTTAGGTTTAATTCCATACTCAATACACTTTTCATATACTGCTGGGAGAAAACCTATCTTAAACTCACCATGCTTGTTTATATAATGTATCTTACCATCCCAGTTCTGCATACCTCTTTGCCTTGTACGTAAATAGAAAGCATTAGGATGTCTAACTGAAAATTCCTGGTAGAGTTTCTGTGCGAACTTAAGAGGTAAATCAAGTTCGCACATATTTCCGTTTTGTATTATTATCTTACTCATTTGATAATTACCGTTACACCTTTAGTAGCTTTATCCATTCCCATTGCTTCCTTGAGAAGTTTAATGTGATGTTCCTCATCGGCAACCAACTTATTCAATAAGTACATTACATCATCATAATCTGCCCGGTCATCGTGTAAAGCTAAGTTATTCATAATCTTCTTGTAATGACCGATAGTTTCTATCTCCGAATCTAAGGCAATCTTCAAAGCACTTTCAGGAGAAAAACCTATTTCCACTTTAGGATAGATATCCATAACTGGATTCTGTTCATAAGGGTCTGCCTTTTGTAGAAAATCTGATAACTTGTCGTAGTGTCTCATTTCTACTAAACCAATACCAAGCATTAACTCTGCAATGGGTTCAAACCTTGACGACTGTTGAGTATACATAAGGATAGCACTAATCTCAGAGAAAGGTTTATCCTTTAGTGCATCCTTGAACATATTAACAATATCATCTGGCCAAGGTTCGATATCATTGAAATCGGGATAGTCTACCGACTGGTCTGAATACTTGAGGACATCAATAAAAGCATTAGCTGCATCCTCTACTCTGTTACCTAAAAATTTTAAAGCTTTCATAATGTTATGTTTTAATTATTAATTTTCTCCCAGAGAGAGCCTTCAACTTCAGGTTCTTCTTCCAGGGATTTTTTGTTCTTATACTTATATAAATACTTATTGTATCTTTCGATGGCTTTATCCGTATACATCTGTGCAATATCTGGTAAACCATTACACCATGCAAGAGATTCGAACTGAGCATCAATGAATGTCTTATAATCCCAACCCTCTTCTTTTAAGAATTCTCCTACTTTTGCAAAGTGTACATACTTCTCAGGTTGGTTTTCATAAGATTCATATATACCAGTTGCCTTAGCAATCTTACCTATGAAATAATCATGTATCTCTTTAGTAAGCTTTGAATCTGAATATTGCAACTCTATTTCGGCATCTACTTGATGAGTAATGTTGTCCTGCATAGATATCAACCTTTGCATAACATTCCTATAATCAGTCATCCTCTTTAAGCCTGTCTCAATATATTTAATAAAACCTTCCCGAGTATCAAATTTAAAATCCTCACAGAAGGTATTACATATCTCGGCAAGCTTTTTACAATTTGCCCATTCCCTTGTATTACTTTCATTTATTTTACGAACTCCTCTATGCTTTAACTTTATACGAGTTGCATATAAAATATCAGCAACAAGGGAAGCATTACCTTTAGATGCTAGTAATATGTTAGTTACTTTCTTAGTTGTCCCTTTATTAGAAACAACCACTGCTCTAGTATTTATTGCCTCTTTTCGTGCAATAACAAAAAAAGCCTCAACTGGGAAGTTATCTACCTCTAGGGTATTTAATATTTCCTCAAATTGAGACTTAGTTATATGGATAGATGGAGAACGTTTAGTATTCATTTCCTCTTTCTATTATGATATCTTACATAAGATGCTACTGTAGTTACGGCATAAAATACTACCCATAAAAATATGTATATGGCCCCTTTTGTTGTACCATCGTCTAAAAGCAAGCATACCAAAAAGAAGATACCAATATACACTACTATGGCTAAAGCCATAGCCATAACTATACACCATTCAATAATAAACTGTTTCATATCTTTTCTTATTTTATCTTATTACAAACTAAAACTCCATTAATACAATCCTCATTATAACTTATCCAAGCTTTCTTACCAAAAAGATTTATACCAGGAGATTGGAATTGTACATAATATGAACCTCTACTTGTACCAACATACCAATCTACATTTTCAGGCAAATTTAAAGTATAATCCCTAACTTTACCATCAACCATTTCACATCTGAAAATCATACTCTTTCTTGGTTTTGGTTTAGAGCACCAAGTTCTAACTGGAATCGCACTGCCCATAAACCAAATGAATAAGGGTAAGACTATGGCCAGGAAAATGTGATAGCCTTCAATTTTTATTTTCTTCATATCATTAATATTTTAAGTTATATAATATAATATAATAGGAAATCCTTACTCCAAAGAGTTTCGGAATCTCATAAATCTCTATGAAGAGTGTTATAAAGGGTTTTACGAGATACTCCTAATCTCTTACTTATGTATATTCTACTTTTCCCTAAACTAAGTAATCTAGTCATTCTCCTATATTTCCTAGAGGATATTTTAAAATTTTGCCAATTAGGGTTTTGGATAGTTTTGAAAGACCTTCTCCGTTGTTCAAAAATCATCTGTTCCATATTCATCCTATGTGTACCCCATTGAAGATTTTTGTAATGATTGTTCAATGGATTATTGTCTAAGTGCATTACTTCATTAAATTCTTTTGGTTTAGGATTATATACGTAAACTAAAGCCACTAAACGATGAACCTTAAAAGTGTAACCTTTCTTATCCCTATATAATACTATTTGTGGCCTTAGACCACTTTTAATACTTATCTTTAATTGATGCCATGCTCCAAACTTCTGATGAGATTTTTCTACCCTTCTGGAGTAAATATCACCGTACTTAGTTATATGATACCCTATAAATCCAGGTATATTATCCTTCATTTGAGTGAATTTTTAAGTTTAATTAATTCTTGATATGTAGTATATCTTGTTTGATATACTTTTTTAAGAACAGCTTTCTTACCCAAATCATTTACATCACGAGAATCTTCAAAAAGAACTAATTTCACTCGTTTATAAAGTATAAGTTTTAAAGCTAATTCTATAGCATACTTCTGAGCATCAAAGTCTAATAATATTATGTATCTTTGACAAGAGGCCTTTATTAACTCATTTAGCTGATAGTGAGATACAACTTTACCCATGGTGGCAATGCCTCTATCGCCAAGTGTGAGAGCATTAAGTGCTCCCTCGCAAATGAATACCGACCTGTACATTTCCAATGCGTCATAATTAAAGATGATAAACTCTTTTCCAAGGCCTGTGATATCTTTGTTGGGATTGTTATACCGAGGACCGTTTCCGATAACTTTTCTGGCATTGTAATACCTAAGTTGGCCATGGTAATAGAACGGTATAATAAGGTATCCGAAGAAAGGTTCCTTCGTCGCATAACCAACTCCATGTTTACATAACTCCTCGATACTAAATCCGCGGCCTTTGACATAGCTTCTAATGCTCCTTGCAATTTGTGAATCTCCGATACTAAGGAGTCTAAAACTATCGGGTAAGTACAAGGGTTTAGCTTCAGCAAGTTCAACCTTTTCATCGTGAAATTCAAGTTCTTCGAATTGTCCATTGTTTAAGAAATTTATAAGTTCGTGATAAGTATCGAATCCCTCAACATCCATAACTAATTGTGAAGGATTCGGATGTTTATTACATCTAAAGCAATTAGTTCTGTACATGGAAAGATTAACTCCCATCTTTAATTCCCTGTGACAGTATGGGCAAGTTGGTAGTTTCATCCATCCTCTCCTATATTCAAAAGCTCCAAGTCTTTTAATGAAATAAGTTTTGAGCTTAGACTTAAACTGATTTGTTATTTTCATGTTCCCTTATAGCTTTACGAATTACTTTTCGGATTCTCTTTAAATCATCTAAATCCAGGTTACTGATGGAAACTGTTTGCCAACCATTATGGGATATTTCTAAAGCTAATCCATCAGTCCATCTATCTTTTACTACTTTTACTTTCTTTGTTCTCATTCTTCTTTTTACCACAGATTCTACAATAGGTTCTGGTACGATATTTCTTATAATATTGAGCTCTCTTCCTACCTCCTTTCCTTGTAAGGATATTTCTAGGTCTCTGCCTAAGTTCCCACCAATGTTCAGTTACCCAAGCATGAATACCGAGTTTACATCTATATATCTCCACAGTTATTAGACCTTTTCTTGGAATCAGCATCTGGATTATCTTTCTTTTTAAATTGCTCATCCAATTTACTACCGTATACTTCATCATATTGCTTTCGTTGTTCTTTAGTAAATTCTGTACATCTTTGTCTTTCAACATCACATTTGAATAATGCTCTACCCGAAGGAAGACCATCTCTTTGTACTACAATCTCAACTCGAAGAATATTATCTTTCTCCTCTTGCTCAGTACAATTTAGACCCATTATAAATTGAGCATTACGAACAATTGCAATTGAACCTGAGATATCATTCTCATCATATTTTGTAGTTCTATGTTTCTTACCTTCCCTTGTAATATGATGAGCAGTCCATATAATATCTAAATGTAGTTCCTCTGCTAAGTTCTGTAAGTCAATATATACATTCGAGATTCTATCGAAATCCTCTTTATCCTTGGCTAATGATGCAAGCTTACCTGCATAATCGACCATCAATACCCTAATATCAATTCCTTGGCTTCTAAGAGTTAATATCTTCTCTCTTATATAATTGCAGTCAGTAATCAATGCAGGTACTCTTTCAACTACCAATTCAACCCCAAACCTTGCCAATTTCCTTAAATGCTTAGCCTCGAGTTTATCGTAATCTCCGGAATATAATTCCTTCTTTGTTTTATTGATACTTGATTGAATGAAACGGTCCATGATTTGTTCTTGGCCATTTTCTGTATCTATATATAATACCGATTTCTTCATTCTTAGGTATCCTCTTGCAAGGTTTACCATGAAGAATGTTTTCTTTGCCTTAGGTCTATCCAAGATTACATTTACTGAAGCAACTGGGAATCCACCACCATTGGTCAAATCATTCAATTGCCTAAACGGGCAAGGAACCACTGAAGGTTCTGATTGTCTTTTGAATTGTCTCTCAGTAACATCCCGAATCATATATAGAGGTTCGTCCTCTTTCTTAGGCTTACTCTTTTGAAGAACCTTCTCAATCTTTTTAGAATACTCCTCATATTGTTCGAAGTTATCTAAGTCGAATGAATCATTTAAGTTCTTCATTTCAACATAAGTAGAGAACTTATAAATCTTCTCCTTAATATATTCCGAATCGGATAACTGAATTGAGTAAAGATTCTTAATGGTTCTCTCGATAGTTGGGATATCATCCTTAGTTACTAAGTCTACATAAGCCTTGGATTCTAGCATTTCCTTTATCACTTCCTTTAGTACATTCTGAGAGGGTATCTTTTTTGTCTTCTTAAAGTACTTAAGTATACCCTCACATATTAAGGAATGCTCAATAAGAACTAAGTAACTGGGTTTTAACCTTCCCAGTACTAAACCTCCTTCCTTATCTTGAATAATGAACCGGAGTATCTCTAACTGGAAACTCGGGTCGAACGAAAATTTGATTTTATCTTTTTTCATACATTAATATATTGCAATATAATAACTAATAGATTTTGATAGTCTCCATATAGTTCTGAACTCATGTCTACAGTATCTAGTCTTCTAATCCTCAGCCGTTCGGTGAAATATTTTAATATTCTTATATTATATAATGAATAAATTTATATATTTGCATTAACGAAATATTTATAAAGATATGAGAAAGACCAACGGTAATAATGGTTCAGAACTGCATAGATTAAAACCTATGAGGGATTATGATGAAGCCATGTTTAATAGGTTGTATAAAGTTTGTAAACCTGTTATTAGGAACCTAACCAAACAGATAGATTACAAAAGATTCAACCTTACTCCAGATATAATATCTTCTTATTTCTGGGATAAAATGTTATTTGTTTTTAATAAGTACTACGGTACTTGTAGTGAAGAACATCTTAAAGCAAGAATCTTATCATCTCTAGCTACTTTTAAAAATAAGCTTTTGAGATTTGCCTATGGAGAGGTTGCAGACTATAACCAGAACTTATTTAAGCTTGAGGATTTATTTGATAATGATAAGGAGCTTGAGGATGATGAAGAAGAAGCTAAAGCCAAAGAAGATATGCTGGAATTGCTTTATGATTATATGAAAGCTAACCTGTCTTCAGATGCTTATATGTTATTCGAGGTATTAATAACTCCTCCACCATATGTTAAAGAACGTATGCCTGAGTCAGGAAGGATTACCAATATACTTTTAGTAGAGTTCTTTGATATGCCCCGAACTAAAAACTCTATCAAATATATCAGTGAACTCAAAGCTGATATTCAATACTGGGAAGAGAAAGCTAAAGAAGAACTGCATTACTAAACACAAAAAGAAAGGGGCGTTTCCCAACGTCCCTATCCCAATTGTTAAGCAATTCATAAATTAAAAGTTCATTGATATTGTTACAAGTAGTTACACATTATTATAGTTTTATAATGTATGCTAGTACATAATAAGGAGGCCTATTCTCATGAGCTCGTCCTCCACCAGTATCAAGAGTATTATGATTCCACAGGGCTACATAGGAATTATCTCTATCGGAAGATTTGGCACCAGTAAGGTTATTACCAATCCATTTCGTACCATTGGGAGCAACCATATCTGAAAAAGCTTCACAAAAATAGGCATCTTGAAATTCATGGTTATGAGCAGGTATCTCAGTAGCACTTAATGTAACTTTATCTTTACCTCCAGTATTACCAATAAGATTATAATCCTCATTACCAGATTGCCAACCTACTATAAACTTACCAGATAAGTCTGGAGTTTGTAAATCATCTACAATCTGACCATTACATAAAGCCCAGCCATCAGGAATCTGAGTACCATTCCACATAGCAATTAATCCTCTTGGTATACTTGAGTCTCCCACACTATTACTACTACCTAATTTTTCATCAATATAAGCCTTAATATCAAAATTAGGGAATCCCTGTAATAACCGTAAGAGAGTTTCTACATTAGACTGTTGCATACCATGGATAGCAGTATTATATTCTACTGGTTGGGGGAATCTTCCCCCATAAGGGACAATAGAATATTTCTCTACTGTATTATCTATAGAGTTAATACCCTGACCATAAATACCTATCAGTATCATGGATGATTTGTCTACCAAGCCTTGAGCTACCGAAGCTATAGCTCTACTAGCTAGTGACTCATAAGTTAATTCCACATCTTCTAATACGTTTGTTTTTGACAAGTTTCTAGACTCCTTAGCACTTGGATATAAGGGGTCTACCGACTTCTTATACAAACTGTAGAAGGAATTTGATTCATTCCAGAAAGCTCTGAATTGTACTGGGTTCTGCACTGGTTCTTCCAAAGGAGTATGATATGCAAATACAATCACATCTTCATTACTACCTTTAGAACCTTCGATATTTGGAATACTAATTGTTGCAGCATCTGATATAAATATCATACCATCCCTGGCAATACATCCGAAATTAACTTCAGGGCCTTCTCCAGAATCCGAAGCCTTAGTCATATACCTTGCAATAATTCTATCCTTCATTGCCAGGTAAGCCGGTGAGGTAGGTTCTCCATTTGGGGATATTGTGATAGCATTGTTATTTATCACTGCAGAACCGAATCCACAAAAGGGGCCTATACCAACTGGGGCAGCTATTGCTTCAGCTACATCCTTAGATTTAATAATACCTTCGTAATCAAAATAAGTTTTCATACTGTATCTTCGTTTTTATTGTTCTTAAAATCTTTCGATTGATTCTTCATATCTTGGAAAGCATCTCCTACATCCTTGAACTTGAATGTTATAAATTTCCATAAGATAGTCCATATACTATACCTTTTCTTTACTCCATGAAGTTCACATATATGATTGTAAATACTATCTATTTCGAAACAATAACATAGTATCAGGATTGTTATAGAAACTGTTATAGGATTAAGTCCATAGGGGTCTCCAATAGCCTTACCTATAATGGCTCCAAGTAATACGTAACATAAATAATCAATAACTTTATTAAGAGTTCTTCTTCCTGCTCTAGATTTCCTTACTTCTATACCCTGCATCCTACTGACGGATATCCCAAACCAGAAGTCAGAGAGTATTAATACAAAGGCTAATAAAATCATCCACCTTAAGTCAAAGATAATACCATAGAACTCAGAAGTGAATCCTATAAGACTGGTTTTGAAGATTGTGTTAAAAGAGTTGCTTTCCATTTGTTTTTATTCTATTTTAAGTTTCCATTCTGTTTCTTCGGGAACCTCTATTTGGATCCCCTGCTCTGATGTATCGTTATACTCCCATACTAATTCTGTTTTATCTACTATGTCTTTTATATTTACTAAAAATACTACTTTGACTGCAGGATTATCTTTTACATAAAAAGTATGTTTTCCAGGTAGATTGGTAAAAAATTGATAGGGACTGGTATGAACTACATCGGGAACCGTCTCATAAATTATATCGCCAGAATCCCCAGTATCTGAAGTACAGGTTACGATAGTAGATACTTCTGGTACACTATTACTTAGTTCTGCACTTACAGGATTAAGAGTTAATTTATACTGAGGTACTACTTTTTTTACGGTTAAAGTTACTACTGAACCTCGATAATAAAATTTATAGGTACCAGCAGTATCAAAGGTAATTAAGATATTCGAACTATAAGTTTCGGATAAACCTTCTACTGTAATACCAGTTATCTGACTACCACCATCTCCATATCTTAAATAGAATTGGCAATTCTGATTCTTGGTTAATTGATAACCAGCCTTGATATATTTAGTGGATTCTGTTGGAGAATAAGGTTCTAGTTCATACCAATTCTCATCATCTGAATTCATAGGTTCTAACCATAAGTAAGATTCTGGTACAGGTACATATTCTAATACCTCTACCTCTACTATTTTAGTTGGGTCTCCTACGGATTCAAACTTATAAGTACCAGCTTCATTAAATAGATAATCTATACTTTTACCATAATAGAAATCTGGACCTTCTACATATCTATCTTCTAATTTTACATCCCCTAATTTTACCCAAGTACCTGAGGTATTCTTTCTGTATACATTTATGGTATCATTGAAGTATGAATATAGGTTAGCACTTTCAAAGGTAGAATAATAGATACCAGAAGTAAGGAACAATTTAATAGAAGCAGTACCTTGAGCATTCAAGTTAAGCTTCTTATTAGATACCCCAATACCATAAGTAATTGTGTATCCCAATTTGTAAGCAACTACTGTACCATAATTTGCAGAATTACCAGAAGTATCTTTGGTACACCTGAATAAGAATGTACCTACCTTAGTGGGAGTCCATCTAAAACCATTCCTAACCAATACTCCTGGGTCTGTAGTAAGTACGGCAATCAAATCAGTAGTATTTTCATTTGGGTCTGAGGAACGAATAGTTATCTTAGATGATTCTAAATTAGTAATGTTTACATTTCGAGGTTCACATATTACAGTATAATTAGTAGCTATTGAAGTAACCTTTAAGATTATCCTCTTTGCCGGGAAGTCTGCAATAACAAATTCGTAAGTACCTGCAGAAACTATTTCCCAAGTAGAACCAGAAGGTTTAATTTCATGTGTATTTATTAACTGAACACCTACCGGTTTAATACTACCTTGATAATTCAAATTAGCAGTAACTTTAACTTCAATCTTAGTATTACTACCAGTGATTACCAAGTTATCTAAATCGGTACCACCACTTATTAAGTCTGCATAGATATGATAAGACTTAGTGTAGTATTCCAAACCCACATCTACATAAGTAGTTACCGAAGTATCTCCAACGCTTCTGAAGTAATATCTTTGGTCACCCTTCTTTGCATAAAAGATAGAACCACTTTCATATAGCTTAGAGCTCCACTTGTTTTTTGAGGGGTCATATCCGGTTACCTGATACCTTAGGTCTGCATCATCATAATCCGAAGTTACAGTTACTCTAATAGGTACTTCTGTAATATGACCAGTTACAATCTTTACCGGAGATATCAGAGGTTCTGCAACTATCTTATAATTGTAAGCTAAGTCAAAACCGTATTTAATATTCCCAGATACATTGTAAGGTAAGAACCTATCGAATAATTTATCGATTGATTGTTTGAAAGCCTTGAACTCTTTAGTTGGAGATGTAAAGTCATGGCCACCAATATTGATATCTACCTGGATACATTGAGCACAACCATAAATCTTATCATAGTTGTACTTATCATACCTGGAATAATCCGTATCATATAATGGGTCTACCTTTTCCCACTTATCCATCTCTCCATCTGTTGGGTCTACAATGGTACATGTTAACCCATACATATTAAAAAGAATCTCGAAGAACTTTCTTGAGCCTCTAATCTTAAGTAATGAGATTGAGTACTTTAAAATTGTACGAATCTGTTCATCACTTAAATTAGGAACTCCTGTATGTTCTCCTGTTCTAGCAAAAGGTAATTCTCCCAAGAACTCCCATAGGTAATTTAAATACCTCTGTTGAGTTTTATCGATATCGATTAAATCTAGAATATTATCAATATCAGAAGTAATATTATCTTGGAAGTATGAACCGCATATTTCTAGAAATCTTTCTAATATACCCTTACCATTGACTTTATAAGTATCTTGCTCCTTAAATTCAAATGGTAAGAAATCAATTAGGTTTTTAAGATTTATCATAAGCTTATACTGTTTCATTTACTTTAAGTGTTAACTGACTTGAATCTTCGAATACCGGGATATTATAACCTGGGTCTGTATAATCTTTATTTGGTTCGGCAATGGTTATGGTATACCTGAATCCCGATTGATAACCATTATTCTGGATATCAAGAGCAAAGATAAATCCATTTATATTATCTCGAATCTGTGTAGTCTTACCCACTTTCCCCTCATAAGAAAAACCTCCTTTTATGGACTTGATGGTAAACATAGTTCCTGAAGAGAAAGATATAAAATAGTCCATAGAACCGTTAGCTTCATCCAATCGGAATTGACCAAGGATTAATTCTTTGTTACCATAGATTGTTGTAGGCCAAGGTTTAGTATAGAATTTCTTTAAGTGTAGGTAATCTACTGATTCCAAGTTATCAATGAGTGCATAGATATCTGAGATTCTTACACTACCGCCAATATCCGAACTCTCTGGTGAGTAAGCATTAAATAAAGCACTGAGTATTTGAGATTGAATTTCTGAGGTCTTATATGACTTCTTACCAGTAACTTCGATATCCAGTATAATATTAACTTTACCTGCCGACTTGACAGTTAACCAAGTAGTAAGAGGTGAATTCTGATGTAAGATATCATATACCTTCTTAATCATGGAAGAATTGGCAATTACCCCATTATCTGGGGCAATGTATACAATAAGTTTTCTACCGCATTCATATTCAGCTTTAGCTTTACTAACTCCATCTACTAGTTTAGCCAAGTCTACAAAGTCCTGTTTAGTAACAGCTACTCCCATAGTCTTAACACTCAAGGGTATATGTTCTTTGAGCATACCAAAGTTTTCGTAGTTAGAGCCACCACCTGCATTATAAGTATTACTTACAGTTGCATCAGATACTGAAGAGGATATTACTGAGGGTACTGAGGTAATGGTACCAGACTTAACATTACCGTTACTACCAGATGTAAGGTAAAAAGTTAAATCAGATATCTTTGCACCAGCAGCGGGTTTCTTACCATATAAACCATCTCCAAAGGTAATATAAGGAGTTAGAGATTCATCTACTACTACCATGAAATGCTTATCGGTAGGTTTTGAATAAGCGAAGGTATTTACTAATACCCAAGATTCTCCACCAATCTTCATGTTCATAGTTCCATGTTCATAGTATTTACCATTGGGTAAAGTACCGAGAGTAATTCTTAATTTTTCTTCGGATGGTATAACCATACCATTAACCTGACTTTCAGTGTATAACTCATGCTGTACTACTGGTACCTTACAATCAGTCACATTTGAATACCAAACTACATCTCTAGTAGATAACCATTTGTTCCCTGACTGGTCTGTGAATAAAGTACCTGCAGGTATAGTTAACTTAGCTCCAATGGAATCTCCAGATACATCCCTTGATATCATTAAGTCTACCGATGCAGCAATAGCACCTCTTGCATGATAATCTACCAAGGCACCATGCTTAACTACTGAACCATACTTTCTGGCAGTAGGTAAAAAGGTTTCCCTTGCCATGTTATCAATGTAGTAATGAAGAACTTCGGCAATAGCCGCAAATAATGAAAGGATAATGATTAATATGTTTCCTTCCGAGTAATCTGTTATGAGTACATTCCCCTCTCTGTCTTTTATACCCATAAGAGATTCTATCAGCTTGGCCTTAATCTGTTGATAAGACCTCTGATAAGGGTTAAGCCATTTATTAGTGATTCCCATATTATTTTGTATTTAATGAATTATCTAAGTTGTTGTAGGTAAGGTATAGATATTGGCTAGAGCCTGTACCATTAATAGAATATTCTACTTCTATATTTACCTTTGCATCAACTCTAGCAACCTTGATACCTTTAAAGGTTAACCTTTGTTCCCAGGTACCAATTGCAGTTTTTATAAACTCTTTAATAATAAAACTCAGGGCTTGTGAATTTGGCTCTTCTATACATTCCCATAAGCGATTCCCAAAGTTTTCCTGTCGAAATCTCTGGCCTATCATATAATATAGGATAGAGTTAATATTATTTCTTACTAACTCCATATCTCCATTAACCGGATACCATCCAGTTTCACCCTTTTCATTTCTACTTAGTTGAATAGGGAAAGTCACCCCTTTCCCTATTATGTCAGTAAAGTAATTATCCATTAGTGTATACATTTAGTATCCTCGTAATCTTCTTGTTTAAATTCCGAGAATGGTTTACTTGCTTGAGTTACAGTAGGACCCGAAGAACCTGGTCCAGTAGTTACACCAGAGTGTACATGAGAATTAAATAGAGCTCTAAGTGATTCTAGTTCTTGAACAGTTTGGTTTAGCTTTTCGGTTAGTTCTTTAATATTAACTACTCCTTGATTCTCTCCCTTGTTTAAGATTACTGTATCACCAGAACCTACACTTACGTCTCCTTGAGCTTGGATAGATATGTTACCTTTTGCAGTAACTCCAATGTCTCCATTGATGTACATGGTTAGTTTACCATTATCATCATCTAGAACTATTACATTGCCTTCTGGAGTAATAATACCCATTTTGTTTGGTCCATCTAAAGGGCTTGGTATTTGATTTAAAGCCCAACCATGATATTCCCATAGGGGTTTAGTTGGGTCTCCAAACTCAAAAGTAACAAATACTATATCACCAATCTTAGGAGCTAAGAACTTAAAACCATTGTTGATAGAACCATGTTGACTCTTTGGGTAAGCCCAAGATATAATGCCACTCATTACTTCAGGACAACATACCTTGATACGATTCATATGTTTCTCTTGGTCATCATTATCTACCACAATGCCTCGATAGACTGAGTAATATCTACCCAATCCTTCGAGGCCTTCTTCTGTTATCAATTTAGCAGTTGAGTACATTATTCACTTATTTTTTGTTTTTATTATACTGAATGTACATCTTCTCAGCATAGTTAATCCAATCAAAATTATACTTAGCCTTCATCTCTGGGGTAATCTTACTTGGGTCTACCCATTTTACCGTAACTTTACCCGGTTTAAGAATACCGTCAGAATATACCATATTGCCCTCAGTTTGTACAGTACCAGCAGCTATAGCCATTGGGTCTTTAGCATATATCTCATCCGTATAAAGCTTATTAAATAAAAATTTTCCAGCACCTTTTGAGTCTACCATTTTACCAGTTTCTGGGTCCATATAAGCTTCAACAAAATAAGTTACTTCATTATTAGTAAAGTTAAAGTTAATACTAGAGTCAGGCCCAGATTTTTTCTTATCTTTACCGAACGGGGTTTTAGCACCGGAAGCAGCATCATTGCTTACAATATCCTGAGTACTTAGGTGAGACTTAGCAGTTATCTGTCCATCTCGAGCATTATTCTTAATCAAATCTAGAGTGCATAGATAACCCTGACCTGCATCCATCGAATGTTGTACTGATTTAATATACCAATACCCAGACCAACGTTTACCTACATTCCCTAAAAAAATTACCTGAGAAGATTGTAATGAAGGTCTACCAACTACGGTGATTTGACAAGAAAGTTTTCTTTCGGTAGTTTTAAGACCACCATTAGCATTAGCATTCATAGCCCAAATATATTTATCTGCTCCACCATATCTACTAAATAAGTTGTGATATAACTTGTATAGAGGTACTGATAAATCGTGTTTCTTCCAACGGCGTACTTTTACTTTCTTACCCATATTACCATAACCCAAATTATATTGTTGAGTATCGGTTGAAGATACCTCAACAATATTGGGGTCTTTTTGCATAGCTCCATAACCTCTATCCCAAGCACTAGAATAACTAGTTTGGTATTCTAAACCACCCATAGCTCTACCCGATTTTATCCTATAACCTTCTGGGTCATACTCAGTAGGGTCTATATATTCTTCAGCCATATACCTTATCTGTTCATCACCAGTAAATACATATTTCTCAGCTTCAAAATATTGTTTTAGATTACTTTCAGCAGATTTACCAGTCTTACAGGTTTTCTTAATTTGTTGAAGTATAGCTCGTTTATCAGCAGGTAAAGTTCTCTCTACTTCTGATATAGCTCTTTGATAATCTTCAACAGACATCTGATTAAGCTTAGCCTCTTTACTAGCATTAAAAGATTGGCCCGGAGTAGGTAATGGTTCTTTTGAATTAGCTTCTCTCAGAGTTTTTAAATTTGGAACAGCAAAACCCTTTGCTCTCTTCTGATTATCTACAAATTCAGCCTGAGTATTAGGGTGACCCAATCCGAAATTCTGACCCGTATTATAATCCCAAGAAGGTACTACTTCGGTATTATCTTGAGGAGTTACGGTCTTATCCCGTTTAGGGGTTATCTGTTCTTTATCCTTGTCTGGTTCTTGAATACCAGTAGAACCCACAATAATATCCTTTTCATCGGAGTCTACAGTTTGGGATAGAATTGCTTTAACTCTTTTCTTTACATTCTGCATGGTAAATGATACCTTGAGTACCTCACCATTTTCGGATTGGTATATATAATTATATTCTGGCTCTTGGGTAAACTTTCGATTATGAATATAAATTACACCATCTCGAGAATCAATATACCAAGGACCATTAGGATAACCTTTCATTTTCTGTTCTAATTGAACTAAGATGTTATTACCTATTAATCCTAAGTCACTATCTATCAGAGCCTTCAAATCTGCTGGCATAGGTACTTGAGCTACTCCACTAAAACTATTAGAGTAAAGTATCTTTCCAACAGTATTTCGACTCTGTTCTGTCGGGACCTGTAGTGACTCGTAGACTTTATTACTTATTACTTGTTTAGCCATTACTGAAATATTTCTATGATTACACCGATATCATTGTTACAACCCTTATCTAAAAAATTAGATAAGCTATACTCTGATAAATCCGAATAAGTGTATGGTGGTTGGAATCTTAAATCTCCAACTGTATCTATACACTTTAATGTCACATGAGTACCAGTAGAATCGAATACACAATCTAAATCTCTTACCTTGATACTTCGTATTGGGCTTGAAATAAATTGGCCATCTGGATATATGTATCCCCACTGAAGATAAATAATAGAGCCTTCCTGGAGTTCTGGGATATCTACTGTATCTGGGTCTCCAGTATCAAATGTGATGGTTGCTAAGTTCTCCTTCTCCTCATCATATTTGTAGCTCCAATTACTTATATAAGCGCCAAGAGGTATACCTGTAATTACATTCATTATAGGCATACCTCCAGAATCGAACAGTGCCATATAAGGTGTTGCTGTTCCATTATAAAGAATTGGTTGATTAGGTTTCTTAGTTGCCATACATTGGTATTCGTATTAACTTATGGGGTTCAAGTTCTGCAAAAGGGTTTAGGATATTATTAGCCTCAGCTATTAAATACCATTTCCCAGAATCACCATAATAACGATAAGCAATGTTCTGCAAGGTTTCTCCATCCATTACCGTATGTTGCTTATCGTTATTTGTATATGGAACCGAGGGTGGGATTGTTTCTAAGGAATAATCCCCATCATCATATTTAAGAGCTACTGCTCCATCATAGGGGCTAGCTCCAGTTAAGTATTGATTTAAGTCTATCATAAACTTATTCCTTTCGTTTTCTTTAGAGTTTCTTCACTTACAATATCTGCATAGGATAAGTTATAAGCACTTACTCTCTTGAAGATTAATTCTTGAGTTGCAGCTGCAGGAAGTAATTTCAAATCATCAATCTCGCATGATTTACCTGCAACCCTTGTCCTTGAAGCATTTCGAAAATTGTTTAAGGTATAGGTTGCTGAAGTAAGTATATACTGATGGTTCTCAAATATACCAGAATTACCCCATTCAATCTTTAGTATTGGTGGGCTTGCCTGATATGAGTTTGCCTTAGACCACATCTCAAGTAATCTACATTTAGTGATTACCTCTTCAGGATTTTCTTGGTCATTACAGAACCAAGATACATTGAATTGAATTATGTCCTCTGCTCCAGTGTAATGATACATGGGAGTATTACGTCCCATTGATTTAATGGTAGCCCAAGTAGTTTCTCCTCGGAAGTCAATAGAGGGAGGTCTATTTTGAAGAGTGATATATTGATAAGGTGTTGATACCAAATTATATATTACTACTTGGTTCATATTACGAACTTCGGGCATTACCATAAAAAGTTCTTTATTCTTATTTACGGAATTACCCTTAGCTGGGTCCATCTCTTCATAGCCAAAAGGAACTCCACCCTCTACCTGATGTTTTAATTCCATCCGATATTGGTTTTGTATCCTTTGGTTTACTTTGGGATTCTTTGATGTAGCTCTTGGTCCAAAAGGATTATTAGGGTCATATATCTTTCCTTTATCTGCGGTGTCTTTAGGTAAAGTAGATGTAGCCCTATTTAAATAAATCCTGGCCCTCCAAAGTTTATTTAAAGGACCAGTAAGAACTCCAGCAGAATCTCGAGTAAGGTCATTATACTTTTCAACAACCCCACCTGCTATTTGATTCAATATTCTTGCCATAATTGTTTTAGTTTATTCCTAAAGCTATACCAGTAAAATCAGATGAATTACCTGGAGCAAAATCTCCAACTGGTTCTCCATCTACTGAGATATTAATTCTTGAATCCTTGAAGCCATCTCTGATTGCAGACCTAACTGCCTCAACAAAAGCCTGTTGGTTTCTTTCTTGAATAGAAGCTTTATTATCATCAGAGTTTAAAGCTTCAGTATTCTTATCTACAGAATTTGTAAGGCCTCCGATTACCTCTATAAGTAAAGGTATACCTATAGATAAAGCTAATCCCAATGGACCACCTAAGAATCCCAAAAGTCTACTACCAAGTAATCTAGCACCAAATCCTATAGCACCTCTCTTAGCTACCTGTTGACCTGCCGTTCTAGTTACAGTAGAACCTACTGCAGCTCCTGCCCCTGCTCCAGCAAGTGTACTCATTGAAGTAAATCTCCCTTGTGAATCTCTGGCTACTACAGTACCTTTTTTGGTTTTACCTACAGTACCTCCCATGGGTAATGCAAAGAATTTACCTGGAGCCATTTGTAAGGCGGTCATCCTCATCATCATGGCAGATATATTCCTAAGGTGACCTTCAAGGATAGTAGCTTGAACATTTGTTTTAGTCATACCAGCAGCCATACCTTCAGTCTCTGCCGTAGCTAAAGCTTGGAATGTACTAATCATCCTAATGGTACCAGAAATAAACTTAAACCCCTGATACAAGGTACCAACTAAAGCTCCAGTAGCAACTACCTTTACTAAGAATTTACCAGCCCAAGTTTCTTGGATATCATTGATTATCTTAAGTAAACCTGAACCAAATTTTAGTAAAGGATTAAATACCTGAGCTAAGGTAGAACCTACAGTTACTACAAAGTTCTCCCAGTTTGATTTAAACTGTTCGATAATACCTGCAGGAGTTTGTAATCTTTCTTGGGTTAAACTTTCTACTGTACCTTTTGCTGAGTTTACCTTATCCATAAGTTCAGTAAGCTTATTGGTACCTGACCAATAATCCTGAAGTAAAGCAGATGCTGCTCTTGTACCTCGAACTCCGAAGATATTGAACAGAGCAGAAGATATATCTATACCTCTTCTACCTCTAAGTTTATCTCCCAGCATGGTTATAATCTTATCTAACCTTAAAAGGTTTCCTTGGGAATCCACTAGAGAAGCCGGGTCTATACCTAAAGATTTTAGCATAGTACTACCTGCTTTTTTCTGCCCGGTTACGGAAAGTGTTAAATAGCGCATCATGTTTGCCAATGCAGTACCTGCAGATGAAGCTTGGATACCTTGATTACCAAGTACTCCAATTGCTGCAGCTGCATCACCCATACTAATTTTAGCATTTCTAAATTCGGCTCCTGAGTATTGGAAAGATTGTGCAAGGTCGGTTAATGAGATATTTGCAGAAGTTACTGCAGTTGCCAATTGGTCTACTACCTGAGTAGCATTTTGAGAAGGTATATTGAAGGTCTGCATGATGTTAGTCATCAAGTCAGCAACTCCACCTTTCTCTCCAAGAGGCATACTAAAGATAGAAGCCAGTTTAGCTGCAGGGCCAATCATTTTTTCGATTTGCTCTATATTGTTACCGGCCATTGCCAAGTACTTTTCTCCTGATGCAATATCTTTTGCTGTAAGAGGTAATACCTCGTTGACCTCCTTAGCAACCTGCATTAGCCTTACCTGTTGAGCAGCATTTGCTCCAGACATCTTAGAAGCTAAGAATACTTGGTCGTATACTCCTGCAGAATATTGGTAGGCTTTAGCCATACCACCAACCAACTCTTTTCCAAAATCAAAAGCATTAGCAGCAGACATTTGAATACCTCTATTCCAGGTATTCATATCATTCATCATTGTTCTGAATGAATTAGATATCCTGCCTGCTTCATTGGAGAATCGGTCTTTTAATACCATTGCAACACCGACCTCAACTAAGCTTCTACTGTTTATCATTTATTTTTAATCTTTTTTAGGTTATCATAATATTCATCGGCTAAGTCTTTAAATCTTTTTCTTTCTCGATACGGAAGACGCAAAAAGCTGAGATAATCAAGGACTATCTCAGCTCTACATATATAAGTGAATGTACCCGGGTGGTCTACGCTTCCGTCAGGTAGAAAAAAGAGGATGATAGCATAACTGGGTATTCAGCCTTTTCTCCAGTAGTAGGATTTTTTACTTCGGTATTACCGCTGAATACTGGGTCATAGGTAAATACTGCCTTACGAATTTCAGCCATATCCCTTACTGAAAAGAGAGAGAAGTTTTCTACCTTTTCCCATTTGTTATCTACTGATAGCCTTAGGTTTCTTGCCATTAAGCCAGCACTCTTGGTTTGTTTTTCTATTGGTAACATAACCAACCAACGTTCTCCTGCACCGGTCATCAAGTCAAACATAACTTGTTTACCAGAAGATAATACTACTTCGTAGTCTACGAGTTTCTTCTGCTCAGGATAATAAGGAATAGCATTAGGTTTTTCATCCATTTCCTTTTCTGTAGGTAATGTTCCGTAATCTTCGAATACCATTTCCCGAAGTGATTGACCATAAGTTACTGACCCACCATCCTGGCCCCAATTATATTCAAATTCTACCTCTTCTCCCAAGGAAAAGATCCTTGACATGAAGATAATGTGGTACCGGTCATTCAAAGGGATACGGTCTGCATCCTCTACCGTAAGTCTCCTGTTAGGAGTGAAGTCTGTATCTACCACAATTGCCTGAATAAACTTGGTAAGGTTCATCAAGTTCTTAGAGTCCATAGGATTAGATAAAATATCCTCATCTGCTCCATTCTGTTCACGGATTGAATACTTAAATCCGGAGGGTGCTGTAAATTCACAAGTTCTAAATTCCATATTTCTTTAATTTAATTAGTTACTTAAATCCATAGTATCTGATATAACAACAAGAAAGGGGTGAGCCCTTTTTTAGGAATCCCACCCCTCCACCTAAAAATCTTAGTTGAAAATAGACTAAGCTTTTAATACTTATCGACAGTACCTACTGAGAATTCGATACTTTCGATTGTGTTTTCTGAAGCCATTCGGTCCAGGTCTAAACCTGTAATCTTACATGGCCATACCTCTTCGAAGAAGTGGGTGTTGAGTACAGAAACTCCGTCTTCGGCAAGTTCGTTTACGATTACATTTTCCCAGTATTGGCTTGGTACCAAACCACCACCTGCAATCATATCCTGGCATGAATAAAGCCAGTCATGAAGCCATGTATCTGAACCTGCAGTAGTTAATAACTTCCCTACTACTAAGTTACCTACTGTAACTCTACCGGCAGTTTTAACGTCCCGGTTAACGTCCCCATGAGCAACCTGGTCAATCTCAATATCTGGCAAAGTACAAGTTTGGAACAGATAGGTATTGATTGGGTGCTTAGGGAAAGTGATACTCCAAAGGAATTTCTTTCTCGGATTTTTTACTTTTGCTCCCATGTCTTTTAGTTTTATTCGTTTTCAACAATTGATACCGACTTAGAAGCCTGGTCAATAATGATTGACATTGTAACTTCTTGCATTGGTACGATATCTTTATATTTCAGGATAGCTTTATACTTACCCTGACGAACATCTTGTTCGTTGTTCACTGAGAGTTCACTGTATGAGTTAGCATCTTGGTCACCCATCCAGGTATATTCTGACATAGCATCGCCATCTACGCAGGCATCAAGAATAGGTTTAACCTCAAGCCAAATCTTATTCCAAGTGTTCCAGATATTGGGTTCTTCTAAATATCTTTCTAGGATTGGTCTAAGATTCTTTTTGAGATACAGATTCAATCTTACAATAGCCAGAAATCTTTCTGAATCTTGTTTTACCTGAGATGAGAAGCAATGCCATAACAAAGTTCTCTTACCCTGGTTAGGTACATCCTTTACGCAAATGATATTTACGTAGTTCTGAGCCAACTCATTAAGTTCGTTAGTTCTTGAAGGAGAACCATAATTCGGACATACAGGACCATTACCATCATAAATAATACCTCGGTTCATTCCAGCAAATGATTTCCATACACCGAATTGAGTTGCAGAAGCATCACCCAAACCAAAGATAGTTCCCAGTACATCTGAATCTACCAAGTTACCGTCTTCGTTGTAGTATTTAATACCACCACCGAAGTAAGCTACATACTTAGAGTTACCTACAGTACCCAGGCAAGTCTGTACCCAGGTATTGATACTTTTCAAATCTCTTGGCTGGTCGCCTTGAGTATAGTGAGTGGTATACTTAGGTACTTCGATATAATAGGTATACTCCTGCAATTCCTTAACCATATCTACTGCAGCCTTGTGTACCTTAAGTACATCTTGGCCTTGAGTAAGGTGTTGGTGAATATGAGAGCAAGCGAATTGATATACATCTACATAATCCTTTACGAATTCTAAAGAAGTAATCCATTCGTCTGCAGTTGGAGTAGTACCTGCATTACCTATAGTACCATTAAGATTAACAACATCGGTAGTAATTACTGCATTGTTAAGTTTGATATCGATTGGGTTCTTTGTTCCATCGACATCATCAGTTAACCATTTAATGAAGTTATTCCAAGATTTGATACCTTCTACTGTATCGGTCATAACCGGTACAAGGTATTCTGAATTCTTTGCAAAAGCGCTTAGAGCAAGGTAGTCTACTGAAGTGTTGTTTACAGTATCTGCTGTTTTGTAGGTAATGATAGGGCCTTGTTCTAATACCTGACCATTAGCACTTACTACTTGATAGTAGATTGTGTTAGCTTGTTTGTAAACTTTTACATTGAAGGTTTCAGCACTACCAATTGGGTCTCCATAACCCTTAGTTACCAATCCGAATCCTACTGTAGTAGAACCCGAAGTAAACTTAAAGAGAGATTTAGGACTTGCCTCTTCAGAAGTTTCAGTAACTGAAGATGATTCTTCTTCAGAAGACCTTGTTGTTCTAGCACTTCTTGCTGCAGCTACAGATATAACTCCCTTAGTTGCTCCCTTACCCAATACTCTAATAACACGAAGCTTAGAACCACCCATGAAAGCCTTCTCAATATTTGATACAGAACCATCTGGTACTATCTCAGAACCAAAGACTCTTTGGAAATGTGAGAAAGAATTGATGATTTCTGAAGGGTCATCATAAGGACCTTTCGTGGTTCTAGCCAATACACATGAAACTCCTAACATAGGAGTAGTCTGTTGAACATTTCTGTTCTCAAACTCAAACTTAACTGAAGGTGAATTTGGCATATTTCTTATGTTTTAAAAGTTAGTTACTTATTTAATTAATACCCTGAAGTATTGTCCTTATTCACTTGGAGTTGAAGTAAATCGTTTTCCTTCTTTTCTACTGTACCTAAGAGTACTGAGATATCGGTGATGGGAACCAATTCTCCTTCTCCTGCAAGTTTTTCTGGCAAGATACCGTCTTTACATATGTACTGGTATACCTTTTCGAGTAGGCCATGACTTTCATCTGGATGGTCATAGTAATTACCTATCTCTATATAAAGGTTTCCAGTAGGAGCAACCTTACCATCTTCCCATTCTTCCAGGTCATTATAGTAAGGTCTTACATATCCTCTTGATGGCAAAGCTTCATACATGATACTATGAAGTAATCTCATATCTTGTTGAGTATTTGCTACAAGATGTATATCCAGAGTTATGTCTTTAGTCTCATAAGGAAATTCTGAAGCCTGGTAGTTACCATTCTCTAGTTTATCTCCTATGATATATTTGTTCACACCTATATCACCATTATAGAATCCTTGCAATTCTATGGTAATTCTTGGACAAGTCTTTGCACCTTTTACCTGATTATTACCTACTCCAAAGATAGGTATGAATTTCTTTAAGGCTTCTGAGTCTTCCTTAAATCTTTTCTCATTCTCTAAGGATAATGGTAGGTAATCATCAGGATTTAGTGTAAGCTTTCTTTTTAATGCCGTCGTTAGTAGACAGATATAGAAAGTCCTTTCTACTATTTCTTCTGTATTTACCATAATATTATACTAATTAAGCCATTAATATCGGAGTAAACGCATATTTTCCACCATCAGTAAATACACACTCGAAGTTAGCAGAAGTTCCATTTATCATCACACCTGCAGTTTTTTTAGCATGTACCGTTGCTGACAAAGTAGTTTTAGGTGTATTTGATATATTACCATAATTAGTAATCCAATAGGTTACAGTTACATTAGAATTAAATAACTTAACATCCTGTGATTGACCAACAGTGGGGATTTTAAAAGCCATAACTTCTTCAGAGACTTTTTCACCTTCTATTAATTTACTTCTATACCCAGTAATCGTAAATCCAACAGAAGTTTCATATTCATTAACATTCTGGTCTTTTGGTACTAATAAAGTTACAGATGGTGGCTCTAACCTATAAGTATAGGAAACTGTACCTGCTGCCTGAATAACTTTGATAGTTTTAGTATCATTACTTTCACTCTGTTTAATAATTAGAGTTCCGGTAATATCCTGTTCAGTCTTATTCTTAGAATTTATTTTTACCTCTAGATTCTTTTCTGTTTGGTCAGTAAATCTAACAACATAATCAGTAAAAGGATTTCCCTCTACAAGTTCAGCAATAACATGTACATTTTCCCAATCTCCCTGAGGAGTACCATTAATCATCTCTCTACGACGGGATGTAACTACCAAAGTACCAGTGCCACCTTTACCCGGAATATTAAGTGTATCCTTATCTACCTCTAATTGATATTCGTAACTAAGGGTACCTTTCTTCTGAAGAAGGCTAACTGTTTTAGTAACTCCATTGACATCTACAATCAATGAAGCCTTCTTATCTGATTCAGTATCATTCATCTTTAATGGGTGTACCATTACAAGTGTAGGACCTTTACCAGATGTTTTATCTACTTCAAAATCTGCCATTATTTTGTATATTTTCTGAGTTCTTTTCTTACTTCATTACGTATAGACTTTTGTAAAGCATCAGCTCCACCTGCAGCTTTATAAGCAGGTCTCCATAATTCACGAGGTGGTAAGTTACCATCTCTACTACCATATTCCAACATGATAGCAATTTGATTAAGAGTTTTACGAGAAGTCTTTCCAAAGTAGGTTGTCTTTTTCAATCCAGGAGGTAGACCAACAAAGGTTCTATCTTTTCGATTCACTATAGTAACTGACCTTACATACTGACCGGTAAGATTTAATAAAGTATGAGCACCATACTTCTTAAGTGTAGCTACTGAATGTGGTGGCCAAGATACTCCGGAACCTGGAGGAGGAACTCCCGTATTTAAGCTCCTCTTAACAATACGAAGAAGTTGATTACCGAACTTTCTTGAACCCAAATCATAACCTCTTTGCATAATTTGAGGAGTTCTAGTAATCAACTTTTCTGCTTGCATTTGTTTTCTTGGGTCTACATAAATCTGAACACTTCCTATCGGGAGAGATATATTTATGTTAACCCTTTTTGCCATCTTTATTGTTTTTACTGTTTAATCCTAATTCCTGGGCAATTTGTAAGAGAAGATTCTCTTGGGTTGATAACCGAGAATTTATCTCTACTTTAAAAGTTTCAAGCTCTTCAGGTTTATAAGCCTGAGCTGGAGCTTGGGGAGCAATCATACCCTCAATTGTCTTAAAGATATTATCACATTCAGTTACGATGGTTTCATACTTATCACGATTATTAAGAACATTCAAGGCATTGGTTCTTTGAACATTTACCTCATTAACAATGTTCTTAAGATCGGTAGTGTAGTATACACCATTGTGAATACCCTCCGTAGTTTGAACAGGTAAGAAGACTGTAAGTGAGGATACTGAATCTTGTATTACAATTTCTATACTTGAAACAAAGTTGCCATCATTGCCAGAAGACATTGGCTTAATTTCACCAACTCTGACTACCGTGGCCTTATCAAAGATTGGGTACATTGAACGTCTATCTCTTTCTAAGGTATACAATGTATCACCTTTTTGTAGTTTCGAAAAAATCAATTCTTCCATAATTACCTCCTATTTATTAAGTTTAAACCGAATGATACTGCACCTGGATTCTTCTGCATAAAGTCTACCAAGTTTAAGAATTGATAGTATCCGAACTGGTCTACAAGGGCTTGGGCTTTGTTTGCTACTTCTTGAGCAATCTCTTGATTAGGAGCAGGCAAAGAGATCTGTATCTGATATTCGGTTAGTTTTTCTTTTTCCATCTCTCTAAGTTTTTAGGTGTTAAAACGAGGGAAGGAGTACACCTTACGAGGTGTACTCCTTCCCTTTGCAATGTCCGGTTCTTAATTAGGATGCCGGAGCTGTGGTTGTTTTAAGAGCGGCAACTACAGACTGGATAATGTTCTGGTCTCTTTGAGCATCTACCACTCGGTTGAGACGAGCGATTTCCTGGTCTTTAGCCGTGTTTTCGATAAGGCACTTGATTTCCTGTTGACCGTTCTTGATGTCGCAGCAGCAACGCTCCAACTGAAGAGCCAATTCGGATTTTACTTCTTTAATCAAGCCTTTAGTTTCGCAGCAGCAATTCTGTTGTTCATGTTCCATATGGCAAAGACGGTCCATAACACGATTGAAGCCTGCTCCCATTTGGTCACGAGAATCCCGGATATCGGAATTGGTTTTGTATCCCAAATCACAAAGTCCTCTTTCCGTTGTGAAACGGTTGTTAAGGATTTCTCTACCAACACCGGCAACATCTTTTGCTACACCATTGACTTCTTGAGTAACTCCACGAGCTGCATCAGAGATATCTTTGTAGATACCTGCCTTTGCTTCTTGAACTGTAGCTTCTACTTTCTGAATGTCAGCTTTAGTGTCATTGATTTTGTCCCATACGGATACTGCGGCAGCACCAAAGCCACCACCTACCAATGCTCCACCAACTGCACCCCAACCAGAGCCCCAGCCTGAGTTTCTATTACAACCATCATTACAACAACGGTCTCTGTCGGCTACCACTACTGTGCCTTCTCCAGATTTTAATTCCATAACGTTTTAGCTTTAATGTTAAACATAAGTTAGTTTTAATGTTAAACATAAGTTAATTAATTTTGTATATAGGCCTATACGTATATAAATACCGCAGTATTGTTTTATTGGTACTAATTCTAAATAGGAGCTTGTATTGTTTGGTTGTTATCTTGCAATACAATAACCATGAAGTTACTCCAAGTATCCCTTTTTGGGTTTTTAACAGCTATGTTTAAGCTATCCCCAGCATGAGCAAAAACTCTGGCCCCAGAATCAGGGTCAAGAACTTCCAAGCCTTGATTATTATTCCACTGAAATTGAGCCTGAGTACCAGTTCCAGAAAAGAAATGGCCTGGATATGTAGATGGAGAATTAGGAGCTCCCTGAGTCTGAGGCGTTATCCTAAACACATACAAGGTTACTAAACTCATTCCAGAGGCTGATAATTTGAGTGTAAGTGTGTTAACCTTTGGAGCAGCTTGTGCTAAATCAACTTCAACATATTTATTACTCCCCTCTTGAGTATAAGTGGCAATTCCAGTTCTGCTACCATTACTGGGATTTGGGTCTGCAGCTACTTTGTCTCTTAGAGTATGAAAACCAAAAGACCTTGTTATAACTGTCCATGAAACATCTTCCCGGGTTGTTGTTTCGACTCCGTTTATAACTTTTTGTCGATAAGAAGAAACTGTAACATATTTAGTTTCGCCACCAGATGCAAAAGTTAACACGGAAGGTGAAACGGTGAAGTAATAATTCCAAGTTACTACATATGCACTTTGAGTTACAGTAACTTCCTTATATACCGTACCCATAGTTGCTCTTACTACTACACTTCTTGGATTAGGTGTAGGATTCTCGGCTACTGTTAAAGTAGTACCAGATAAACTAAATCCAGTTACTGCAGTAGGTATACTTAAGGTAGGAGTACCCGTTGCATCTGAAGCTGCATTGGTAGCTCCTGAAGACCAATGATTAGTTCTTGGTGCCCTTGCACTTGCGGAGATTTGGGATGTACCGCCTTTCTCTGTAAAGGTACTTGGATTAGCATATATAGAAACTACCCAAGCTCCCTGAGTAACATTTACTATCTGGTTAGCTGCCTGGTATACATCTACAGATTTCGAAGCAGATTTACCATTTTGAGATAATGTAAGGGTTCTACTACCCAACCGGGTTCTTGCTTTTTGTGTAGTACCAAGATTAGAACCTGATATGGCATTACTCCAATTTACTGTAGCCCCAGAAGTAATTGTACCACCATCATTGGTTTTACCATTCCATCCCCATGGTTGAGAATAAGAATATGTAAATACTCCAGAAGTTCCACCTGCAGCTGGTATATCAGCAATTCCACTGGTAGGATTTATGGTAATATCGCCATAAGTTTGTGTACCTGCGGCTTGGTTAAAAGTAACAGTAAATTTCTTACCGGATTCATTTTGGGTATAGGTCATTGAATGAGACCTTGAACTTAAACTTTTATTCTCTTGTGCCGACCAGGATTCATTGGTATTTATTAACCAACTGGGCAAACCGGTATTGGTAAAAGATATCTGAACTAAGTTTCCATAAGTATGATTATTTCTATACTCTTGACGAGTAGAAGTTATATCCAATATTTTATTAGCAGAACTAATACCTCCAAGAGCATTAAAGTTTATTCCTGGATATTTACTACTAAAAGTATATTCAAATCTCTGAGAAGCTGCTGCCTGAGAAACAGCTCCCTCAATAGATTTTCCTGATTCTGCCTGAGTAAAGGCTACAGACCCATACCTTTCCTGGGTATTAAGATTTTCTGTAGCTTTAAGACCATTCTCAGAATAAATCCAATCAGGATGTGTAGATAAGTTGTAAGATACCGGAATAACTCCAGATTGAGCAACTCCATCTAAGTATTTTTGTTTTTGAGTAACCAAATCAAAACCAGCAGGAGTTGGAGCTCCACCTAAAGCCGTGAAATTTAGAGTCTTATTAGTTAATGCCAGAGTATACTTATAAGTTACCTTATGTATATCACTGAGTTGTACAGTTTCATTATCACCATAGGAACTGGCATTGGAGATTTCCAAGCCTATGTAAGATTCTCCCGTTCCTGTAGGAGAGAGTGCTAACAATTCAGCCTTGGTAGGGCATTCATTTGAATCCTTACCAAGGCCTACTTTAGTTTTGACAGCACTCCAAGTTGCTATCTCTCCCATATTAATCTAAGTTTGTGAACAAAAGTTTTTCTCTTAATTCATCCATCTCGGCTTTCAGAAGTTTGATACCTTCGATTGCCAATACTGACATCTTAGAATAATCTACCTCTTTAACCAGGATATAGGTTTCTCCATCCTTTTCTACCTTTTCGAAGGCTTCTGGATTAGGAACTGTTTCAGGTTTAACTGTATTCTCAGAAACTAATTCTGGGAAATGTTTTTCGATTGTCTGAGCAATTGTACCTATATCATGATTACCCCGAATCATAAATGAATCCGTAGGTATAGAGCAGATTTCATCGAGAGTATGTTCCAATGGTTTAATGAAAGTCTTAAGTCTTTCGTCGGATTCTTTCCATAAACCAGAAGGAGCAGATACCTTCTTAAAGATAATCTCAGCAGTAGTACCTAATCCCAATTGGTCTCTTGTTACTCCATGAGGATTACTCTTATTTTGAATGTGAGTAGTAAGATTGGTTTGAGCGTTGGTACCTGCAGCCTTGGCATCTGCAATAGCCGTAGCTTGAGCAGTAGATACTGGTTTATCTGCATCTGATGTATTGTTAACATTACCCAATCCCAATTGGTCTCTTGTTACTCCATGAGGATTAGATTTATTACCAATATGGGAATCTACTTTGGCATTCACAGTAGTATCTGCTTGAGCTCTTGTTGCAGCTTCATCTGAAATTAATCCTTCTATTCGGGTAATCTCACCTTTTCGGTCATTGACTTCCTTAGTGATATTATTCTGAAGAGTAGTATCAGCACCTCTTAATTCTTCAGCAACTAATTCAACTGCAGCTTCAAGGTCGGTTCTTACCTGAGTATCTGCAGCTTTTCTATCTGATACCTCTTTATTGATAACAGTAGTAAGTTCCGTTTTAGCAGCAGCTATTGCAGTATTCCTATCTACTACTTCTTGAGCAATATCATCAGCCAGCTCTCCTTGCAAAGCATTAATAGCAGCTTCCCTTGCAGTAGTCTCATCGGATATCTGTTTCGGTAAAGTAGTATCCAACTTAACTTTATCAGCAGCAGTCATAACACCGGCTTTAGCAGAAGTAGCAGCAGGGATGTCTAAACCTTGAATACCTGTACCATCGGCCTTTTCATATTGGATTGTAGCTTTAGAAGTATCAGTAACAATATTGGTTAATCGTATAGGATTAAAGGCTTTAAGAGCATTAAGATTATCCGTAGTGGTTTTACCTTTTGCTCCATCATAGGCAGTACCGGTAATCTCTCCAATTACTACTCCACCAGAAACAATCAGAGACCAAGTAGTACCAGTCCATCTAAATTGATAACCAGGTTCTCCAGTAGTTACATTCTGATAAATCTTTCCTGCCTCTCCAGTTATTGGTGTATTATGGTCGGCATCTGAAAAGAGAGCTATATTAGAAAGATCTCCAGTAGGAGACTTATCGTAGGTTGCATATACATCAATTACATCATCTACATATGAAGGTAATTGTTCAGCAGGTACTTTACCATTTTCATCCAGAGAAGCTAATCCACTAGCTTGTGCCTTAGTTGCAATAAAAGTATCTAGGGCATCTTGAACTCCTTGTATATCCTCGGTTAATTCCGTTTTCAAGGCAGCATCTGCTTCTGTTCTTGCAGTTACCTCAGTATCAATTCGAGTACCCAATGCAGTATCAGCATCTTTTCGATTTTGAACTTCCTTATTGATAACCGTAGTTAACTTCGTATCTAAGGCAGTATCAGCATCTTTTCGATTTTGAACTTCTGTAGATATTGAAGCCTCTAAAGCCGTCTTAGTAGTTTGAATTAATCCCTTGAGTTCTATTTCCAATTCTGAAGCATCTGTTCCAAGACCATCAATCAAACCCTTCAATACTTTACCCTGGTTTGCACTTAAAGGTAACTTAGCATTACCTGTAGTTAGGTTATTAACTACATCTCCTTCGATAAGAAGTCTACCAGTTCTTATGAAAAAAATAGACCAAGCACCTTGAGCAGTTCTCTTGAACTCTCTGTAAAACTCATTACCAGCCGATTCATACATGAGTCTCAGAGTGATATCTCCAGTAGTAGGACCACTAAGCTGTAAGCTCAATCTGAATTGCTGATAAGAATTGTTACCAGTATCTACCAATATATAAGGACGGTGTGTAGTGTTTGTTGCAATTTCTTGCAATAATTCATTAGTAAATACTGCTGCAATCTCTTCTGAAGTTGCCTGGGAAACCAGACTAAATGCTGCTGCAGGAATAATGATGGGTTCCAATTGAGCATCTAATTTCTTTAAAGAATCAACCACATTTACAGAACCTCCCATATAATTGGTATCAGTAAGTGCAGGCATCCCCAAATTATCAGTAAGACCTACTGCAGCTTTTACCTTACTGAACTTGGAGTCAGCATCTGCCCTATCTACTTCAATACGTTTCTGTACTTTACCAAATGCAGCTGAAGCCGTATCGGTTGCCTTTACATCCAAGTCTGTAGGAGTATTACCTGCATTCTTTTCGTACCCATCCAACTTAATGTCTGTACCATTCAATACGGGATTTGAATCTAATCTGTGAGTATTGATAGTATGAGCATTGGTAGCATCAATATTATCCTGCAAAGTCCCATCGGCTGCCTTTCTTTCGGTTTTTTCAGTATCGATATTTCTCTGAAGAGTAGTATCTGCAGCTTCCCTTGCATCTTCTTCATTATCGATACGAGTATCCAATTCTCCATCTGCTGTAGTACGGTCTGATATCTCTTTGTCCAATTTAGTTTGGAGAGCAGTGTCTGCATTAGTTCTATCCTGGATTTCCTTGTTAACCTTATTATCAAGATTGGTATCGGCTGCCTTTCTTTCTGAAGTTTCCGTATCTATACGAACTCCCAATGCAGTATCAGCAGCACCTCTAGCAGCAGATTCGGCATCAAGATTATCCTGAAGTTCTTTATCAGCAGCTTTACGTTCTTCAGTTTCAGTAATAAGAGCCTGATTAGTATCAGTAATCAAACCTTCTACTCGAGTAATCTCTGCCTTACGTGCAGCTATCTCGGTTTCAAGCAAAGCCTTAACTTCCAAGTAAGAACCCGAAATATTGTTTTGAATACCCTGGATTAATTCCAGGTTTCTCTGGATATTTGCCGAGTTCTGATTGATAAGAGCATCTTGGTTATTTGCTCTTGCCAACAATTCAGTACGAGTTTCAGTAACATAGGTTCTTAAATCCTCTACTATCTTGGTAAGCTTAGTATCCAGGGTTGTAAGCTTAGTATCCAAAGCTGCATCACCTGCTATACGGTTTTGAGTTTCAGTTTCAAGCTTATTAGTTAACTCAGTAAGTTTCTTAGTGATAGTTGTAACGAAGTTAGGGTCATCACCTAAGGCTTTGGCAATCTCTTCCAGAGTGTCAAGTACTTCTGGTGCAGAACCAATGATTTTCTGAATTGCAGCTTCTACTTGTTCAGCAGTCTGGAATCCTGAATCATTCAATAACTCAGATACTTTGGTAATGTAGTTAGCTTTCTCTTGAATACCGTTCAGTTTTACCAAGAGGAGGTCTGTAAAGTCATTTGAAGAAAGTACTTTACCATCTACCTTGTCTACCTTCTTAGATTCTAATCCTTGAATAGCAGTAGTACGGTCCGAAACTTCCTGAGCTAAGGCATTATTAATAAGGGTATCGGCATTTTTACGGTCTGTTACCTCTTTATCAATATTTACCTGAAGTGCTGCATCACCTGAAATACGAACATTAGCCTCATCAGAAATACTCTTAGTTAAGGCATTTACCTCGTCTTTGTGATTGGCAATAGCAGTATTCAAGTTTGCCTGGATTGCATCCTCTTTGGCAATAGCTCTTTCCTTTTCTACATTGATAGCTGCAGTATTAGCTTCTACCTTTGTTTTGAGTTCATTTACCTTTTCATTTGAACCGGTTTCCAATGAATCAATACGGTCACTCAAAGTTTTATTTGCAGCTTCCCGGTCTTTAATTTCTTGGGTTACTTTTCCTTCTACTCTAGTAATTTCACTAGAGATAGTTTGGTTAAGCCCAGATAGCTGACCCTCTATTTTGGTTTCTAATGCAGCATCTGCCGATTTACGATCTCCAACTTCTTTATCAAGATTTACTTGAAGGATTTGGTCTGCTGCTTTCCTTTCGGCCTGTTCTGTTCCCAGTGCAATATTAGTATTATCAATACGAGAACTGAGATTACTGTCACCGTTAGTACGGTTTACAATTTCCTCATTAATCATATCTTTAACCTCTTTGTAGTTATCACCTACAGTTTTGGTTACAGCAGTAATTGCTTCTGAGTTCTTCTGAATGTTAGCTGCATTAGTAGCAATTGCCGTAGTATTAGCATTTACTTGAGCAGTAAGTTCATTCTTAACCGTATTGATAGCATCTTGAATAGACAAAGCCAAATCTGATACTCTTTGATTAAGAGTAGCGATACTCTCAGTATGTGTTGCATCTGCCGCTTTTCTATCAGTAGCCTCTTTATTGATATTAGCTTGCAGGGTTGCATCGGCATCTTTACGGTCTTGGATTTCCTTAGCCAGGTTATCCTTAACTACATTCAAGGCAGTATCACCGATAGAAGTCTGAGCATCCACATACTCTTTAAGTTCTGTCTTAAGAGCTGCATCAGCTTCTTTACGTTCAGCTACCTCGGCATCAATATTTCCCTGGAGAGCAGTATCGGCATCTTTACGGTCTTGGATTTCCTGATTTACCTTCTCAGTGATTGCTGCCAACTTCTTAGTGATAGTTGTAACGAAGTTAGGGTCATCACCTAAGGCTTTGGCAATCTCTTCCAGAGTGTCAAGTACTTCTGGTGCAGAACCAATGATTTTCTGAATTGCAGCTTCTACATCAGCTTCGGTTTGATACTCAGCATCATTTACCAATTGTGATACTTGAGTAATATAATTAGCATGTTCTTCAATGCCATTCAACTTCTGAAGTAAGATATCAGTAAAGTCATTCTTAGACAGGTCATAACCCTCTCTCTTATCTACCTTACTTTCTTTAAGGGCATTATCTCCTGCAATACGAGCTTCCTTTTCAGCTTCTACTGCAGCAAGTACTTCACCCTTATCGGTATTAGTTCTTTCAGATAGAGCAGTAATCTTCTGGTCAAGTATTTGATACTGAGCAGTACGGGTTGCTGCCTCTGAATCAATTTGCCCTTTAAGAACTTGGTCTCCAGATTCTCTTGCTTGAGCTTCCTTATCAATATTGGTTTGAAGGGTGTTATCGGCATTAGTTCTGTCAGCAACTTCTTTAGTCAAACCATTCTGCAATGTTTCATCGGCAGCTTTACGATTGGTAACCTCTTCTGCAAGTTTACTTTCAAGAGCAGCATCACCAGATTGACGAGTAGAGATTTCCTCGGTTAAGCTTTGACGAATTCCTGCATCCTGGTTTTCTCTTAATTGAGCCTCTTCGGCAATCTTCTGAGTAAGTTCTGCTTTGTCCTGAATATGGAGAGTAGTCATCTGGTGCATATCTTCCACCAGTTTATCATCTCCAGCCTTACGAGCCTCTGCTTCTTTATCTACCAGGTCCTTAGCATAAGCTTTAGCATCTGCCAATGAACCAGTAGTTTCATTACGCAAGTCGGCAATATCTGCAGTGTTCTTATCAACCTTAACCTCCAGCTTGTCGATTTTATCTACCAAAGCAATACGGATATTATCAATCTTCCCATTGAGTAAATCCACGGCTTTTAGCAAAGCATCATTTACTGCAGTAATTCGAGAACCGAGTTCGGCTTCTTTTTCTTTTGCTCGGTTAACCTCAGTAGTCAAATCATTACGAAGGTCGGTAAGTTTATTTGTGATATTAGTTGCAAAGTTGGGGTCATTTCCTAAGGCTTCTGCCAACTCCTTAAGAGTATCCAGAGCATCACCAGCACCGTCAACCAAATCACTAATCATTTTCTTAACTTGTTCTTCAGTTTGAAACTTGGAGTCGTTTTCTAACTGAGAAACTTTTGTGATATAATTGGCTTTCTCTTCGATTCCATCCAACTTATTTTTCAGTTCATCGGTGAAATCATTTTTCGATAAGTCATATCCCTCTTTCTTATCAACCTTGTTTTTGATAGAAAGAACGAAGGCCCAAAATTCATTAAGAGTTCCAGCAAAGCCAGCAGTAACAAAGTCATCATAGTAACCTTGTAATAGCCGCTGGTCAATTTCCTCGCAGGTGTAATATTTACTTACATACATATAGGTTTATATATTTAAGGGTTAATTAATAGGTTGTTTACCCAAGAACAGTTCAGTATTATTACCTCTGAAGGGTTCTCCTTCTGAACCACAGAAAGCATTCATGGGTATTTCTGGATTATCTGGGTCTACGTCTCCGCCATCCTCAACATCACCTCTGATTATTGCATAATCTGGTAATCTATTGACTCTGAACTTCATAGTTTGCCCAATACCTGGATGAGGTATTATCTTATCCCAAAGGTCTCCGAAATAATCTTGAAAGCAAGAAACGTATTTATCACCAGTCATGGATTGCATGGCTGTAATATCATTTCCTTGCCCTTTCATTTCAACATGTATTCCGCATATACCATGTAGGATTACCCTATTACTATCGAACCAAATCCCATTTTGGGTTTCAATTCGAGTCCATCGTAATTGTAACATCTTTGCCATATACGTTCATTTTTATTCTACAAATTCGATTTTGGTATCTCTATCTCTCTTGAGAATGACCATGAACACCAATGCTTCGTCTTTGGCTTGAGCAACTTGTGTATCTCCTGCAGGTTTATAAGTAATACCATTAATCACGAATCTATCATCAGACCAGTTAAAATCCCAATAACCTTCTGGAGTTAGATGTCCCAAGTTTTCTATATAAGATTTTGTAACTAGTATGGATAGATTCTCATCATCGAGTTCTCCAGTGATTGTGGCTTTATTGATAGGCCAGTTTCGAAAGGCATTGTAATAACAGAGAGCCTCGATGGGTATATTATAATATTTAGGGATATAATCTTCTCCATGACTTAGGAGTTGATTTACATTCTTTGCCCAAGTTATAGTTTGCCTTCCAGCATCTATATCCAAGAAATCATTGATAATCTTCTTGTATCTATCCCAAGAACGATTCTTTACCATTCTATGAGGAGTCTTGGTCATCTTTTCTTGATTAAGGTTCTACCGTTTCTTTTTACTGGTACACTTGGATTAGGTCCATCCAATATACCAGGTCTTCTTCTGTCAACTACTCGAGGAACTACTAACTTATTAACTGGTGCACAGAAGGGTAAGTAGATTTCTAATCTTGTAGCTAACATACAAAGTCTTTGTTTTAATTCGTCTATGACACCTCCAGATTGCAAAGCTTGTGAGAATGTTTTCCATAATGAAGATGTTGAATCTGAAAGCATATCATAGTACTGTACTTCAGTAGGCCCAGTAGTGATTTGTTTAATCCTATCACCTCTGGTAAGTTCTGGTTTCGAACTACCATCTCCCGCTTGTTCTTTGGTTGATGTTAGTTGACTAAGGTATTCTCCGGTACTCGTTAATAAATTAAGGAGCTTGACATTTAGATAATCCCAGGCTGCCAACTCCATTATTAATTGGTTTTCTAGAGCTTCGTACATTAATTCATCATTATATTTATCCAAAGGAATATAATGATTTACTAGTGGTTGGATATATAATTGCCATTTAGTTATATACATCTCCTTCTCTTTCATGGTCATACCATCGGAGATTTCTGAAGGGATGTAATAATTAATAAGGTTATATATACTGTCCGTTAATGTAGTAACAGCCTCTGTATTTACAATTATATGTTTGGTAGCAGAAAGATTAAGTCCATCGGAGTTCGTGATATTCAGTGCTACTGTATAAAATCCGGACTTTTCATAAGTGTAAGTTGGTTGCTTAACATCGTAAGCGGACCCCTTATCATCACCGAAGTCCCAGTCAAAAATGGACTTGGCTGGGACTTCGCTTAATACTCTAAATGAAACTTCCAGACCATTCGTAGTAGCTACGAAGTCTAGATTTTCCATGATGAATTATTTAGATTGTTCTTCGAACTCTTCCAGCAATGCCTGAACCAGGGTTACCGGAGTATCATTCTTCTCAGCTACGATTTCGTGGCGAGCAGCAATGAGAGTAAGTTCTTCCAAAGTATAGGCCTTTGCAATCTTTGCAACTTCCATACCCTTTTCAAACTGAGCAGTCAGTTTCTTTTCCAACTTGTCCAAATCATTAGCCGAATATTTCTCTACTTTGTTTTTGTCGGCAATCATCCGAAGGTGTCCTGAGTTCAAAGCCATTTGGATTTTCTTTGAACCAAATTGACGGAGAGTAAGTTCTCTTTCTTCTCCTCTTGCGATTGTGATACCAGTTGACTGGTCATGAAAACTGTAAGCTTTAGCTCCTACAGTTACTCTTATTTTTTCACTCATAATCTACTAAGTTTTTAGATGTTTTAAAATAGGGATAGAGTCCCCGTAAAACCCTATCCCATTCGAAATTAGAACTGTGTAAAATAAAAACCAGGTTTACTCCAGGTTAACCATCAAGTACGGGTCGATGTTCATGAAGTCTGGGAATCCGGCTTCAGAGAACTTCTTATTCGCAGACAAGATAAGTGCAGCATCCTGATACATCTTAGAGAAGCCAGTAGTCAAGCTTGCATAGATGGCCTGAGTCTGGTTGGAAACGATTCTTTCAGATTCCAACATCAATTGCTTAGCAGTAAGCTTAATCAAAGCAGCTGTTGTATCAATCAGCAGAAGGCCTTGGTCCGGAGTTCCAGGATGGATGTAGAAGTTGGCATTCTTAGGTACCGGAGACTTGATGTTGAGTGTAGCTTCAGTAGTACCTGAATGACGGTCTTTAAACTCGGGCAGGTTCAACATTTCGATAGCTTGGTCTTCTCCACCAATCATTGTAGTGAAGTTACGTCCCATACGAGCAGCACGTACCCAGATATGGAGAAGGTCCTTATATGTGATACCGTTGATTGTTTCGTATACACCGATAATCGGAGCCGATTCAGAACCATCCGGTTTGTTACCATTGATAACAACGTCCATTGCCAAGGTATCCATTGCATAACCCAGCTGAACACCGAAGTCACGAAGGTAGATTGCCAATACATCAAGAGAAACGTAGTTACGAACTTCATCAGTAAGTTTAAAACCTTTACCGATTTTGAACAGAGAAACTGATTTCTGTCCGAAGCTTACATCTCCCAATGGAATTGTTTCTGCCTCGTTAACCTTAGCCGGTGCAGCATCGGACATGTTAATCATCGGCATGATAGCAGTCAATCCATTGATTGACTGGTCGGATGCAATAATCTCCGGATAGAACGGAGCTTGGCGCATACCCAAAGTAATTGCAGAACGAATGATTTCCGGAACAATCCAACGAACATCTTGCTGAGGCATAGTGAAGATATTTTCCATTGTATCGATTTTTGGATTGATACCAACCTTTTCGAACAATTCATCTTCTGTAATTCCCCACTTACCTGTAGCAAGTTCACCCAGGGTAATTTCTACCGGCTTTTTATTCTGGGCTCCCTGACGGAAAGCATCCAGCTGACTTACCATTTGAGGAAGTTCTTTGATAAAGTCTTCCTTCTTCAGTTTTGAAATATCAACTTTTTCCATAATTTCTTTTTCTTCTTATTTAATAAGTACTTGGATTAACTCGTTTGCTTCGTCTGCCGGAGTAAGAGCAATGAAAGGAGTTGAGGTTCCCTGGTTTGCTTTTACAAAACGGTCATTTAGCAAATCTCCAGAAGGGATTACATAACCAGCAGTAAGAGTAGCATTTGATACCCAATTACAAATCATGTAACCTTCCATAGCAACTGTAACTTCTACGGGGAAGTTATGCTGGGCACGGTAAGCCGGATTTATGTTATCAGTAACAGCAACTCCCAAATATACTTCAGTATCAGCATCTTTGAAAGGGAATATGAGGCCAGTTTCATCAATTGCCACCGGCATACCCTGAACGATTGTTTCTCCTTCTTTTACATTGAAGGCTTGGTGCAATTTGTGGGATTCACTTTTGTAAATCACCGCTCTTGGAGTCTTTTCCCCAAAGAGAGTCATTGCTTGGTCTTTGTTTACGATTTTCGTCATAACAGTGATATTTATCGATTATTTCTTTATTTGAACTTACTCTTGTAGATGTCATCAAGAACATCGGAAGTAGATCTTTCGGCCAATTTAGTTTTGTCCTCAGCCTGAGTTCCTGATTTATCATTGACTTCCTGAGCTGAAGAAGCACGGCTTACATCGTGAGAACCGCAGCTTGAGCATACCATTGGGAACTTCTCTTCCAAACGAGCCTGATAGTCTTTCTGGAGAGAAATCAAAGTAACCATACCGGTAGTTTCGGCATTCAACATAGTGATGATAGTTTCATCGGCTTTGTCACCCATCAACTTCTTATAAGTACCTACGGCATTTTCACGGAGGGAAGCAATGTGATTCTTTCCTACCGTTGCCATTTCCTTCAAGTTTGCTACTTCAGCATTCAGATTATTAATCTGTTCAGTAAGAGAAGATTTCTCTGTAGTCAGATTATCAATCGTAGTCTGAAGACTGTTTTTGGATGATACCAAGCTTTGAATACATGAGATAACTTCTTCCTGAGTCATCTCTTTGCCTTCTGCAAGGGGTAGCATGTTATCCCCGAAAAGCTTTTCAAGAAATTCTTGCAATTCTTTGTTCATATTCTCTTTATTATTATTTTGGTTTTCTTGGTTATCAATTAAAGAACCCTGAGTATCGTCCTTTTCTTGAAACTCTGAGAGATCTGTTTTGTAGTCAGTAAAGAAGTACTGTTTGGACTTGTCATCTCGATATTCCTCATAAGAAGACCAGGTTCTTTTTGCAAAAGTTGGATTAATGATTTTACCGTCTTCACCAATCTTTTGAGCAAAAGAATCAGCTCCATGAGATACCAGAGATGTTTCCATATAACGAACTATTTCAGTAACTATTCTACGAATCATTTCACCCTTAGAGTCATAAGTACCAAGCTTCTGGTAGAATTCACTCTCTTCCATTTCCGGATGTGATTTATCCCACTTGAATTGTACTGTTACTGAGTTACTGTGAATTGAAGGAGGTTCCATAAGAATACCTCTAGCAATTCTTGGATTAGCTTTACCATCAATCTTCAGAATACCATTGATACCTGCAGGTATAGTAAAGCTTCCATCCTTATAAGACTCCTGCCACATTACTTGAGATACAGCTCCAATTGCATTACCAATATTGGTTTCATGGTCGCAATTTACAGTTTGTCCAAGTAGCATTCTCATAGAAGCCTTGAGTACTCCATTCTGACTAAAGTCAGTAGGATTCCAGTTCTTAGATACAATCGTTTCAGAAAGTAATCTGAACATAGGTTCGATGAACTCTTCATCCTTTGGAGTAAGTTCTGATTTGTCAAGGTTTGGATAATAGGTATTATAATCTATATCTCCTCCCCAAAATCCAAATTGAGCAATGGTATCCGGTGTCGGAGTCTTCCATTTATAATAATTCTCTGAGAAAGCCTGGGCTCCAACTGATTCTGGGATATACCCAGCCATAATGGTATGACCCTGGCCAATCACCATTGAATCAAGATGCTCTTTGTTTTTCTTTGTAAATTTTTTACTCATCTTGCTTTAGTATTTTGGTCTCCTCGAGAAGGAGCCGGATTAGTTTTATCTCTTGACCTACGAGCAGATTGATTCTTATCAGCCTGCCTTTGTTTCTTCTTAGTACCTTCTTGAGGGTCTGAATTACCACCTTTAGCAAACTGGTCTTCAAGTGAAACTCTTGGTTCATCCTCATCAGGAGAATCATATCCCATTGCCCAAGCATATTGGTCTTGGCTAATGATACCAGCTTTGTACAACAAATCCAAATTCTGTATCTTGTATTGAAGACCTTGTTGAACTTTAACTTCATCGGAGATAGTTGAAGTCCCCCATTGAATCTTTATTCCCTTATTATTAAAGCCTGCCAGACGCAGTTCTAGAGAATAAAGAAAATCTAATACATAAGTTACAAGCATTTGTAGATTCTTTAACTGGCTGATTAATTTAGAGAGCATTATCCCAGTTGCTCCTTCACCAGTTGTTGAACTAACTCCGATAAGATTACCATTAACTCCCAAACCATTAGCAACAGACTGTTGATTCATATTCCAAGGTTCCTTGATATTACCCAATTCCTTAGTGGTAGAGTTAAGCTTAAACTCATGGTCATCAATGTAACCAGTTACGATTCCATCTTTCATACCCTCCCTAAGATTCCTTTTTAGGTCTCTTAGGTTTCTTTCTAGTCTAGCTTCATATTGCTTTATACTTTCACTACCAGATTGGTCAGGTTTAGCCATCTTAGCTTCTAAGAATCCTACCATACCACAAACTTCCATGATATGTTTGAAGTTTACCTTCATATCATGTTGGCCTTTTAATGAATCCAAAGCTGCCATGAACGGTGGTATTCCGTAGGGTTCATCGGTATCATTATACATTGCAGCATATACATAAGTCTCTGGATTAAGCTTAATGTAATCCTGGTGCTTTATGAAGTAATTCTTGTTCTTTTGATAAGGAGAATATACTCCATTGTTTTCCCTTTTGAATACAATATTCTCAGGTCTAAGGAATAGGATAGTATCCAAACCTTCCAGCTTTTCATCAGGAACTCCTTCAACAGAAATAGCTCCGCCAACAAGACATTGTACAATCATCTTGTTAACCAAGCCATCTATTCCAGCAGTATACCTTGACCATTTCTTAGTTTTCTCAGCTAAGTGTTTTCTCATCTTATCTGCTTCTTCATCTGTGTTATTAGGGAATGTTACAGTATGACCTGTATTGGTTAACTTAAACATATCCTGCAAAGCAATGCCCATATCCGGATTTACTTTATATAAATCTCGAATTAGAGGTATTACTTCAACACGAAAAGAAGGGTCTACCATTGCAGTAATACCCTTTAATGAGCTGATAAGAGATTCATCTTCATCGACTGAAACTCTACCAGGAGAGATAGTAGAAGGTTTTGATTTCTTCTCCTCTTTGTAGGGTTCTGGAGGTGGGTCCTTCTTTCTCCCCCAACTCCAATTAAAGTTGAACTTCTTTTTCATTTTGGTTGTACAATTACGTTAGTTTTTCCTTTCCTTATGTGATTACATATAGCTTTACCAAATATGGAGTCATCAGAATAGACATCACCTTCAAGGTCTACATCTACTGCTGAATTGTTAGCTCTATGTTTACCCATTGCAACTGGCCTACCCAAACCATCATATATGAAGGTATATGCTTCTTGAACAAAGAATGGGTCTTTACAAGTGATATTATCTTCTCGTATATCTTGTTCTAAGCCTTCAATGATTACTGAACGATTCCTTTGAGTAGTTAACCATCCAGGAGATTTATCCATCTCAGGTCTAGATTTACCTTTTTTCTTAAGCATCTTTTGGTAGTAATACAGTTTAGGATATCCTTCATCTTGAAGTTTAGAGGTTACTGCCAATCCAACATCGTTTGATTCTGGAGCAATAGTTGCAAAATTAAATAATTGACCAGTATCTCCCAGTAATCTAGCATACTTATCTACTGATAATCTACCTTTAAATACTGCTTGTTCTTCTCCAGCTTTATCCATGCAAGTGAAAGCAGAGTAGTCAGTTGCTCTACCAGTAGAAACGTCGGCACCAATAAAGTATTCCTTGTTATCTTCTGGTTCACAGAATTGCCTATACTGACCATTAAACCTTTTCTTAAGAACTGGATAATCACTAAGGCAGTCTTCGATTGCCTTAATATCAGACAGGTCGAAGACTGTATTTCCAGATGATAAGAAGTCACCATCAATTTCTTGTGCAGTTCTTTTGGTTCCCAAAGCAGAAGACATTTCGTTGTACCAATTAATATCTCGTTCTGGGTGCATTTGCCAATACAATCGAAGTGGATTAAAAGGATTCCCTCCGGCAATAGCATCTACCCAAGTAGAGTGGTAGAAATTACCAACTCCGTAGGGCGTAGAATTGATGATAGCAGCCCCACCTGTTGATAAGGTAGGGAAAGCGGCTGCCCAAATTTGAGCTGCCCATCTTACTACTGCTGCTTCATCAATAACCAATAGGGAAAGAGATTCTGAACGACCAGCTTCCGAAGATGTAGGGATAGACTCTATAAAAGAACCGTTATCGAATTCTATCATGGATGCAGAACCATATTCTCCAGCTCTACCATTGATAATCGGTGTTTGTAAATACCAAGGTAAGTTCTTGTACATGAACTTAATCTTCTTAAGTACTTTCTTAGCTGTTGTGTCTTTGATTGAGATAATGTTAATCTTCTTGTTAGGATGATACATTGCCAACCATAGACAGTACATAGAAATAAGCTCTGTAATACCTGCCTGTCTGAACTTAAGCAGAATATTGAAACGTTCTTTTACGAAGTTATACAGAACCGATTTTTGATATGGATAAAGTTCGAATCTAACCTTTCCCCTCATTGGGTGTATCACATAGGTAAAAAGACTGAAATAGAAAACATCATTAGAAACCTTTGCAAGGGTTGCTAATTCTTCTCGATTAAGAGAAGTTCGATTTTCTGTGATTATCTTTTTCGCCATATCAAAAGTTATATTGAATTGAAAACTCTAAGTCAGCTTTTATACCTGAAAAGTATTTCGGATAACAGAAAGCATTAACTCCGAGTTTGTAATTAAAATTCGTAGTCTTGATTGTAAGGCCAGTTCCAATATCGAACAATTGATTAAAGGGTCTGTACTTACCGTAGACATAAGGACTAAGATTAAGTCTCCGAATTTTCTTCTGAGTTAATTGTCCCTCATACCAGTTATATTTGTAATTCCCTAAGTCTAGATTGAATATTCTAGTTGAATAAGAATCTGTTTCCTTATTGAATAGACTGATATTCAATTTGTTGTTGTCTAGAGTAAACTGAACCAGAGAATCCTTCTTACTGACTTTTACTGAAGGGTCAGAATCAACCGCTGTTGAATCAGAACTTGGAGATTTAGTCATTCTATTGCTGTTTCTATAAAAGTCGTAGAGAAAGATTCTACTTGGTTCAATTAACTGGGAAAAAGGTTTTTGGGGCTTAAACTCTTCTTTCAGTTTGATTGTATCAGGAATGCCAATGACCGATGAATCAGGAAGTTGACTGATATACGAATTCAATTTGTAATTCCTGAAGCAAAGGTAAATAGTAAATCCTAGCAATGCTAGAATAGCTACGTTCTTAAGAGTCTTCATGGATGAACTTTTTGATTCGTTTCTTGAGCCAATACTTCTCAATGGGAGATATCCTTGACTTCAAAAGGTAAAACTTAAACTGAAAAGTGTGTTCAGTTTCGATTATCTCAAATCTAAACCGAGGAACTTGTAAGCAAATCTGTTTAACAAAGATTAGGATTGTTGGAAGATTTGCCTTCTTAACTTGGGTCTTGGTATTTATCAATCTCATATCATAAAATTTTTATAGGTTTCAGAAGTATATAGTTAACATACTTCTCTAATTAGGTTCGGTACCGAACCTAATTATTCGATGAACGAAGTGAATCGAAGTGTTTCTTCTATCCTAATATACCTAATTTCGTATATCTATAAGTATATAGATATAGAGTATATAAAAAATATAGATATATATACGAAGTATATTATATATCTATATTTTTCAAGGTCTACCAGGAAGTAATATATACTTTAGTATATATTAACATTGAAGTGTACCTAGACCCTTTTGATACAACGCTTAAACCATATTGCAATTTCGTATACCGAGCCCTTGGCAATTGTATACCTTGCCTTGTTAAGCCAGTAAAGGTAATTGCCTTCATCCATGAAAATCTTGTAGGCTTTAGGAAATCCCATGATTGCCTTGAAATCTAAAATACCAAGAGGGTAACCATCAGGTCGGAACTGTCTATCGGCAGGTCTTAAAGTTAGAGGAGCTTTATCTAACTCTAATCGATATACTCCTGGGAGAGTACTCATCTTAGCAGTCTTTATGGGCCATTTCTTTTCATTCTTGAAGTCACTATTCCACAATAACTGAATCTTTCTAACGGTTAGATTCTTCTTTGCAGGAAGCTTTCGATAATCATACATTGCCAAAGTCTTTTCAATTGGAATGTTATAATTCAATGGATTCTGGTAATCGTTAAGTAGATTTCTAGTAATTGTTGGAGTTTTTACTTGGAATACTTCATTAAAAGCATTCAAGTATTTCTTACCGGTTTTCTTATGCACTCCAATGATAACTAAACGTTTCCTTGATACTTGGGAGTTCCCGTAGTCGGAAACGCTTCTTTCATGAAAAATAAGTTTATAGTCTTTAAAGGCTTCCTGAAGGTATTCATTGGGTAAGAGAGATAGCAAACGAGGCAGGTTTTCTATAAGAAAAATCTTAGGCTTGTAATAATTGATTCCCTCTATTACTAGATTTAAACTTCGGTTATCTTTAGGTTTGCCCAATTCTTTAACCTTTGAAAGCCTCATAATAGACGACATGCCACAGTCTGGAGAAGATAAGATAACATCTACTTTCTCATCAAACTCAGGTAAGTTATATCCTTTATAGAACGGTATATCTTTAAAATTAGCCTTCCACTGACTTTCACAATTTGTATGAAAAACGGTTCTTGGCTCAATATTCCCTAATAGGTGCTTCCTAAAAGGGAAGAGCAGACCTCCTTGGCCTGCACATATCCCTAATACATTCATTTCTGGTAGCTTCTAAGTTTTACATACTTAACCCAGGCATAATGTTTCCTAACCTTGGTATAATTAAGGTCATGGTCATTATTATGGGCTTCTTCCTCGAAGCTTACATCATGATATCTTTCGCTTTGTTTATCCCACTTGGCAAAGTACATGATGATTAAGTACTCGATTGCATACCACAAGTAGTAGAATATCCACAACATCTCTTGCATTTGCTTGAGATGTATCTTCTCATGATTGTAATCATAGGCATCAAACTTAGCACCTTTTCTTACTAAGACGATGCCGAATAAATTCATGGCTTTATAACCTTTAAAAGGTATAAATTTGTTGTAGACTACCTTCATTATATCTTGTTTTTAAAGTTTTCGTAAGCGTTTTTTAACTTCTGGTCATAGGCATTTTCAGCATAACCAGGACCATTATACTTCCGAGCAAAGCCTGCCCAGTCATGTTCCTTCAAATTTTTCAAACAACTAGTGTTATTCATGTAGTAATACATGAGTTTTAGCTGACTTTCATGAGATTCTTCCATCTTTTTGACGAAATCAAAGACATCTTTACACCCACAATAGGCAAAATTCATTCCCATAATCTGAAACATTCCCCAAGAAGCTGACTTTAAAGCACATTCTTCATCAATTTTCTTGGCAATTTCGAGTCTTTTGTACTCATGAACTCCTCCAAGATACTTAGATTTATCCCATTTTGGGAAACAAATGGTAGGATAACTCTTTTGAGCAGCAACTGCCTTGTCCAAACCGAATTTGTTCTTGATTTCCTTGTACATGATGTGACCTTCAAACAGAATTTGAGGTCTACCATCTACTAAAAATCCATCTCTGCCTGCTGCTTCAACCAGTTGTACTGCCTTAAGCAAGGCTGGTTCTAGTCCCAAATCATTTGCTAGAGCCACAATCATTTCATTAGTTAACTTATCCATAAGGTTATATTTTAAAGTTCATTAAAGATTGGAAAGTATTGCTGAATACCCTACTTAGGAGGGTTCTTTGAGTTCTATTATCCTATATAATTTAATAATGTAGAAATATGAAAACAGAAAAATGTCACCTATGCAATGAACCTATCAACTTGCATCAGTATGAATTATATAGGGAAATCCCTAAAATAATGGAAGCCAAACAACTTTGCTTTCATTGTGCTTTCTGGCAAAACCTGAAGGAAGAGGATGATAAGCTAAGAAAAAATCCTTCAATGGAAATTATCTCATTAATCACTCCAGATTATGATCATTACACTATTCATCTTAATTCGCTATGGATAGAAACTGGTACTTTCAGAAGAGAACGTATTAAACCTTCAGAAAATTACATTGCTATGCTCACCGAAGATAATTCCACGGTTATTAATTCCTATAATAATTGGGGATTCCAGGGAATAATCCCAGAACACTTAAGAGAACTTTTTACTCCAAATGGAATAATCCTTACTCCGGTAGAACTTATGGAACTCTTAAGTCGTAAATCCTTTACCTCAGAGGATTTAAAATTTATGATTCAAAATTACATAGATAATAAATAATTTTGTATATTTGCATAAACTAATTATAATAAAGATATGAAAAAGAACAAAGAAACCAAAAAGCTAAAGGAGGGTGAAGAAGTAATTTTCTCTGATGGCAAAACCTTAATGGAGAAAGTAAAGGTAGAATCTATCGACAAGAAAGGTGGGTTTGCAATTCTGAGTAACAAAGTAAAGGTATCAAGAACACTTGGACCAGATGGGAATTATGCCCGATTGGATGGTAAGCAAAGTATTATTCTACCTCTATCGGATAAATCAGAATTGGATTACCAAGCCTTCAAAGCTTACTTCTCTATTAAGAGAAACCTGGAATTTATCGAAGCCAAGATAAAAGATATGAAGGACAAAGAGTTCAGTGAACTAATCGTAGAATTAGATAAGAAGATATCCAAAATCGTAACAAAATACTTTGAGCAATGACAACTTGGATAATCTTAGGCATCATATATGCCGTATGCTTTATACCTGCATGGTTCATGACCAGAGTAATTACCTCATCCCACCCAATGAAAAGGGTGGGGTTCTTTTTCCTAACTATCTGGTTAATCATGCCCCTATTCCCGATATATTTACTAATCACATACTTTAAGAACTATGAACAGAGAAATCACAACGAAAAAGGTAGGTAAGCTAAAGAAGCTTACCAATCCATGCCCAGTAATCAAGGGAGATACAAAAGTAATGGTGGGAAGTCCAAGATGTATTACCTGCCAATGGTTTAAAAGAAAATTCGAGAAAGATGGAAAAAAATACATCCATTGTAGTATATTATAGTTACCAAAAGAACAAGATAATTGAGGATAGGATAAGGGAGTACTATCCTCAGGTAAAAGCATTAATCGAAATGGTAATCACTAAAAGGTTAAGGAATCCAAATACACCCAAGGGATTATGTACTGACTTTAGTGAAGAGGATGAGGGACTTTGGACAGAGGTAATTAAACCCTGGTTTACTCCACAAAGGTTTAATCTTGAACATGTATATTTTAAATATTCTAATGAGTACCTAGAAAATAATAAGGATGGATACCTCATTATAGATAACAGGGCATGGTTAAAGATACCATTAAGTAAATTAAATCCTTATTACCTCAAGAATGCTTTTTGGTTTCCAACGGTAAAAGAATATAATCCTTTGAGATTAGATATACTAGAGTATGCCTTAGATGATTTAGAGAGAATACATAATAGGAGAGTTAATCTCCTATTTGAATTTGATAAACCTATAATTGGTTGAGATATGGAAGATATTATATTTACTACCCAAGCAGTAATAGCAGAAGGGGTTAATCCGGGTAAACTTACCCAAGAGGAAGAGGCAATCCTTATACTTACTGAGGAAGTTTGGAATAGATTTTTAGAATTACCAATCAACCATTCGATGGAAAGGGATGAGATGGTAATTAAGATACATGATATCCAGAGGATGATTATATCTAGACCTGGATTTAGGTTGAACCAAGAAATGTTTAGGCAATATGGTAAAGGTAACGATGATAAGGGATGATAACCATAAGAGAATCCTAAGATGTTCTGAAGGTAATAGGGTTTGGTATCGGTTATGGATTAATCCTGAGGATATGATGAGAATAGAACCATTATTAGAGGGAGGAGATAGGATTTGGATGGAAGAACTCGAGATGTATTATACTTTCTTCTATGAGATAAGAAATGGTAGAAGGGTCTTAGGGAAGGATAGGATTAAGGAGATATTGGATACCCTTTTATAGGATGAATGCCAGGGATGTTAGGTCTCTGGCTTCTTTGTGTGTGCATGTGTGGTTGTGGTGTCTTGGTATGCCTTTATCACGAAAGCCTAAAATTTCCTGGTACTAAATGGGGCTAACGGTTACGTTAAAATTAACATTCAAAAATAAAAAGTAAGGGACAAACATTTATTTTGCTTTCCCTTACTTTTTATTTAGTTTATAAGTTCTTTAAAAAGTCTTTTGTGTCTCTGATAATTTGAATTAATACCCAAATTATACCAACAAATAAAAATATATTTAATAGCATATCATTTAGTTACTTGAAATTTTTGACTATTTGTAAACCTTTTGTAAGAACTTCTTTTTTTGTGTCCTTTGTATTTTCGCTTGCAATCGAAGCAAAAGAAAAATCGTTTATTTTGTAAACTGACTTATAAAAATCGTTGAAAGCTGAAACAAGTGTTTTTAATTCATTTTGTTTCTTTTCTTCTTTTGCTTTGCAAATCGAATCAAGCAAAGAAAAAGTTGTATTTCTTAACTTTTTTCGATATGCTTTTTTTTGCTTTTCGTTCAATTCAGCAAACAGAGATTCAACATAAATTTCTGTTTTCTTTCCTAAAGAAGTTTTTAAAAGTCCGTTAGTTTTTTCATTAAGACTTTTAAAAATCGAATCAACTGAAAGTTTAATAGTACTATTTGCTTTTGCAGTTGCTTTTGCTTTATTAGCACTAACTTTGTTTACTTTCACTTCTTTGTTTTCTGTTACTACATTCTTTAATTCTTCCATAATAAAATACATTTAGTTTTTAAGTTTATTTTATTATATCCTTTTCTCTATAAAACTAAATGATTTATAAGAAAAAGAGAAAAGGAATTATTTAAGTGTTTCAGTATGTCAAACATCGCTTTTGATTACATTACAAAGATACAACTTATATTTTAATTAGAAAAATTTCTCTGAAAATTTTTCTTTAAAAATAGTTAATCAAAATTTTAAATATCTCTTTGCTTTTTCAACACTACAAAGATAAACATTTTATTTGTATCTGCAAAACATTTATAGAAAAATTTTCGAGAAATTTCTAAAGAATTATTTTTAATAATTTCGTATGAAAAATTTGCAAGTAGGTTTTAGGGGTTTGAAAGGTGGGCATGGTTGTGGGTAGGCAATAGGGGTATATTGATGGATATAAGGAAGGGGTTGGTATAGGACCACTTTAGAAAAAAGAAGGCCCCATACAGTCCGGTAGGTATTATCTGTATATTACATTACATAAAGGCCATTGGGTGACTAGCAGGCTTTTATACCAATGCCCTGGGCCATGCAGAGAGTCTTAAAGAACTAAGGCCTATATTAGGACATGGGTAAGCCTTAGCAAGTCCCATGATGGCCTAGAGTTAGGTTACATAAGAAAAGCCCAGTACCTAAGATAGGCTGGGCTTATAGGGTGTAACATAGTTAGCGATAGTTAATCTTTGAAGATATAGAAGGTAACACCATCGAAGATATAGGTATCCTCTGCCATAGAGGTATCGGCCATAGGCTCATCCTGTAATCTATGGAAGGTAAAGTATTCTTCATCTGTATTATAGTATACCAGGATTTCGGGTTTAGGTTCCCTTAGATATTCCTCTAGAGCGATAAGGGGATTTTCCTTATCTGGTATAGGTACATAGCCTGTAAAGTTACTATCGTAGGTATTATGTATGAAATTGTACCATGAATAATAATAGTTGTAGGTACTTAGATATCCCATTAGGGCATTAATAGCAATCTGTGGGTTAATTTGACTTGTTCTCATATCTAGCGATTAGACTTCTGCAATAATGGTAATGTATAATGAACCCAAATAAGCGGTATAGGCAGGCTTAGGTTGAGAACCATCATCGAATAGTAAAGGACATTCTGCCAGTATAGAGTCTATTTGGGCTCCTGTAAGAGTTCTATTAGAAAGTTCATAATAGAAATTATGTACTATACGACCGGGAGCTAGTTCTGAGCAATTATATGCCTTGAGGGTAAATTCTGGGATGTGTAGATACCCTTCGTCTATTAGGAATGAAAGATACTCAAGAACTCCTTTCTCATCTACCTGAGAATCAATGTTTAGGATTGCTTGGTTTTTAGTGAACCAAGTTTTAACCAAGTTAGGTTTAATACTACGCATAGGGATATAGGATTTAAAAATTAATATTCTTGTTTATTATCACATTGCAAATATAAGAATAATAAATAATATTTGCAAAATCCTAATCAATTTTTATAAATCCTACTGAGGCCCTTAATGGATAATGTCTTATAGCTCTAATACTAATATTACGTATCTCTCTATCAATACTCTCTCAAAAGAAGTATCTCTTCTAGCAATTTAAAGTTTCTTTTTAACTAACTACAAGGGCCATTAATAGCATAGTTACTAGTTTTTAGGTACCTTGAATAGCCTTAATTTTATTAAATCCCATTACCTTGAAGGCCTAAAAATTGCCTAAATTTATTAAATTTAGGGGCCCCAATCCGACAAAAAAGGTACCTAATTTTATATAAAAAGGTACCCCAAATAATTGCCAAATCCCCAAATCCTATTGCCTAATCCTAACCAATTTCTATATAATATAATACTAATATAAGGGCCATTAGGGGTCTAGGATTTATCGGATTTAGGTACCTAAATAGGCCCCTTTTAGGCAATGAGTCATAATGACCTAAGGCTGTGAGACTGATGTGTTAGATCTACTATAGAGTAGTGGTGTTGTATAGTAGAAAGCCTCTGCCAGATCCCCTACCTCAAATTTTTCCGACCCCCGGAAGGCCTTCAATATTGTATTAGTTATATGTATATTGATTATATGATTGGTGATATTAGGATTAAGGTGTATCTTAGGTATATATGTAACATAGTTAGGCCCAGTATGATTTTGTTTATTGTTCATACTGGGCTTTAGTATTTTATTTGGTATTTGTTTTTGTTTGGGGTTAGGTGTATCTTAGGATTACAGTTTCTAATAGGATTACTGGGATTATCTGTAGGCCTTGTAGGATATGTATTTTTGTTTGTTGGTGGAGTACTTTATTTGATGGTATATCTTAATGATAACCAGGTATATAGGATTACTGGGATTAGTAGTATGGTTTTCATTTCCTTTTCTGTTTTAATTTGTTTTGGGTACGTAGGTGCTTGTTGAAGGTTGCACCTGAGTCCGTGTAGTAATTGGGATTTGGTTTACCTGGAGTAGGAAAGTGTTCATTCCATTTATCCTGGTGAGGTATGTATACTTGGTTCTTGGATTTCTTTTTCATAGGTCTAATATTGCGGTTTTGAATCCTATTGATGTAAGCTCCTGAGTTTCTATATGTACGATTTCGAAGTATTCTTTGATACCTTGTAAGGAATAGAATTGTAATACTCCTCCGTCTCCGTGTTCTGCATTTACCTGGTCTATGATTTCCTGATAAGCCTTGTCTTGGTCATCTTCAAGTGAATGGTAGATGTCTTGGACTTGGCCCTCTTCTACTATTACTAAGGTTGTGATTTTTAGTTTCATTTTCCGTAATGTTTTAGTTGGTGGTTATACTCTGGGTATTTGTTCTCGTAGTAGTCATAGAGATAAGTGTATTCGTCATCTCCTGACCAGCAGTCAAGGAAGTAATCGTATTGTTCCTCGGTAGCTTGGGATGGGTGTATTCCCAATGTATACTTGCAGTAGTGTTCCCATACTGTTTTAGGTTGGAATTTATTAGTTGGGAATACCATGACTACTAGAGCCATGGCAATTGATGTTAGGATTATAAGTTTAGTTCTCATTTGATTAATGATTTTAATAGGTTGATGGTATTTTCAGTGAAAGTATAAAGAGTTTCTGGTTCTTCGAGAAAGTCAAAGTAGTAATCGATGATTTCGATAAGTTCTCCCTCTTCAAAGTTATAATCGAAGCAATCTTGATAATATTGTAATTGAGCCATAATGAATGGTCTATATTTTTCTTGTTCAAGGATAAGAGTTGCACCGTAAAGTACCATGTCCAGTTCGTCTACATTATAATCGAAGTATTGGTCATCATTGCCTCTAAGCAAATCCATTTGATTGAGGATTTCCATTAGGTCGAGTTCCAGGGATTCCTTATCGGCATAGGTATATAACCAGAACATTTCTAGTGAATAATCCAATATTTCCTCGTAATGTGGGTCATCCTCGGCAATTTCGAAGTAATATGTGTTTTGAGCATGTGACATAGGGAATTGGCCTTGGAGAGAAACAATGTGAAATGGGTTTTGTGCAATGATAGATGCAAGGATGGAGGTGGATTTTAATGTGTCCATAATTTTAAAATTTTATTGATTAAATACATTTTTACTTTTCACTTTGCAAATATAAGAATAATAAATAATATTTGCAATAACTGGGATTAACCTTCATAAGCTCCGAGAGTCCATCTTGAAGAGCCTTTCAATCTCTTTTATATTGGCCATATACCCATCAAAATCGGTGCAATGTAATACGTTAGTTGCAAGTATCCATTTGATACGATATTGGACTCCTCCTTCATATCCTTGGTCATCATTAAGGAACTGAGCTAGTTTTATTCGGTCAACGTAAAGGATTCTGGTTATAAGATAGGGATAAGATTCCATACGTTCGCATTGTAGTGAGGAATAGATATCTGTATTATCAGTTACTGTAGCCATTAAATCATAGAAGAATTTCATTTGAGATAATGGTATATTATCTATCCATTCCCATCCTATGGGATATTGGTTGTTAAGTATCTGTATCATAATAAGGGTATTAAATCTATGATTTGAATATCTGTATAAGGCATTCTTAGAAGTTCTCTTAAGAGTTGCTTAGTTTGATATATGTGCAGATGATTGGGGTTAAGCTTAACTGCTGGGTACCTAAGATACGGAGTTAGCTCCTCAGTCCTGTAGGTTATAATTAATTCTTCGCAAAACCCTATTCCTTGTACATCGAAGGATATAAGAAATTTCCCTTGTACTAGCATATCATTAGTATTAAGCAATTAGTATTCTCATAAGTTAATTCTATTTCACTAGTAGGATATTGGGAGGCACCCATAATTAGGAGATTCCTCCCATATACCAATATCAGGACAAGATTAGGTTTCATTGGATTATATTGGTTGAGCAATTACTGATATAAAACCCTTCGGGAACTTGGTATAAAAGAATTGATATTCAGATTCAGGGGATGGAAGAAATATATTCATGAGATCCCTGAGTAATGGGTAAAGTTTCCATTGGTTTTTTTCAAGAAGTTCATCCCAGGCCTGAACTTCTTCAGGGTCACAGTTTGCAAATAACTGGATATGAAATTTCTTAGCATCGGGTACAAATAAATTGGTTACTACCTCTATTTCGGTAGAGGCCTTTTTGTATTGGGTAACTGGATACCAAATACCTTCTTCTTTCCATTGATTGAGTTGGAATATTGTCATCCCAGCTTCCAGTAGGTTGGTGAGTTTGTAAATGTTAATCATGTTGTGGTCTATTTTAAAATGAATAAATATATTTTTATTTCTCACTACAAAGATAAGAAATAATATAATAATTTGCAAATATAACTGAGGTAGAGGCAGGCTCTTAGTTATATTAGAGTCCTGCCTCTAGGATAGATATGAAAACAACTGGTTAATCCTCGTTAAGAGAATCATCATTTAGAGTTTCATTAAGTACCTCATTAAGGAGTTCTGCACGTTGTTCTTTTGATAGGCCGTCCAGTGTTCCTTTGATTCTCTCCTTTAAGACCTTTTTAAGAGTATTTTGGTACTGATGGATAAAGATAATTGGAGAAATTGGTACTGGTATAAGTACTCTCATTTGTGTAGTATTATTACATCTGTCAAGTAATTCTGATAACTTTTTACGATTATCTAAAGAATGTTGAATGACCATGGCAATTATGTCCGGTTGTTGAACATCTGTACATCCAGAAGCATAGCGTACGATTCTATCAAATGTTGACTCGGTAATGTCAAAGGGCATCCCATTTAAGAATGGTTCCCTAAAGTCAGGGTCCATGGTTTCTGTTTCTAAAATAGCTCTGATTGTCATTCTTCTACTTCTCCTATGTTGTTAGCAAGTAAATAATCGTAGTACAAGTGTACGTTAGTATCTCCATAAGTCCTAATATAGGATTCAGCATCCTCTGGGTCTGCTGAGACCCAGGGATATTCTTGTATCTGTGCCTTGTGTAATTGTAAGGCCAGAGATTTTAATTCTTCTTCGTTCATGATATTCTGAAGTTAAGTTGGTAAATCCAATTGTTTTTATCCAGCTTGGTGAACGAGATAAATATAGCATCACCATCGGTAAAGCTTTGCATAAATTTAATGCAGCCATCGGCAATGATGTTTTCTCTTTGTCTATCTACTGTAATTAGACTTTCAAATGTGAAAGTATAATAGCAGGTTTCGTATACCCAAATTTGATTGATATCAATGCAGGCCAATTGATAGTTATCGTATATCTTACTGAGCAGTTCAAATAAGATATCCTTTAGGTTCTCGTTTTCCTCCTCTGTAAGAGAGAAAGTGTTTTTGTTAGCAAGAAATCTTTTAAGTACCTCGTCCAAGTTCTGGATAGAGGATTTAGATGTTGTTGTTTCCATATTTTCGTCTATTTTTAAAATTGATATGCAAATATAATAATTTCATATTATACTACAAAATAATACTCTTTTATTTTTAAAATGGCTGAGGATAGGAGTACATTAGTCTGTCATCTTGGTAAGTTTTGACCAGACTAAGTTAATAACCTGGGTAAGGAATTGGTCAGCATATTTTGGTGGTATAGGCCCTTTTTTCTCTTCCATAGCCCAGCTTCCTTGTAAAGCTTCCACTAATTCCTGGGCAGCTTTTTCAGTACCTTTTCTATCTTTGATGATATCCAATAGGTTTCTTACACATTGGTCTGTATTTCCAAGGGGTATTTGTTGTCGAATTTCTTGTAAACCTCCATCGTAAGTTTCTATTGTTTCAATATAAAGTCGGTCAATTCTAAGGATTATTGTATCGATTAAGACCTCATAATCGATTGGGTCCTCAGGGGCAACCTCCTCTATGATTCTGTACATTTTAATGAGGACATCAAGGATACCTTGCATATCAGGATCTTCCTCTTTAATAGGTATACGAGTGATAATTCCTCCTCTTTGTTCGATAGATAAGTAATACTTTGACATAGTTATAAAATTTTAATAGTTTATTAATTCAATACAAATATAAATAAATTTCTTATATCTGCAAAAGAATTAATAAACTATTTAATAATTACTGAGGTAGAGCCCGGAATCTGATTAAGTCCCAGTCATACTTTTTGTCTCCATTACTAGTAAATACCCAAAGATAATGGTCTTTGTATTCCTTTGATAGGGTATTATACTTAGAAGTCTGAATGATGATACGATTTGGTTCATATTCGATTAATTCAGCATGTACCGTAGTAGATATAAAGTGACTTTCGAGATTAAGTTTGGCCTTGAAGTCTTTAAGGAACTCATCTCGGTTTACACCATAATTATCTCCCACGAATTTAATGTAATCCTCTTCTACCTGTTCTAACATGGTAGATACCTTGAATCTAAATTTGTTCATCTCTGTTATTTTTAAGGGTTAATAATTTCTCTTGCATTTCTTCAGCCCATCTTTCTATAATGTTAGATACTGTTACCAAGCAATCTTCATCTATGAATGACATGATGATATCCATACATTCCTCAAAGTAATTATGAATACTGGATGGATTACTCCTAAGGATATCCCAGTTCTTACAGTAGTTGAACCTAATAATCTGTATATATTCATCTACTGTTATCTTTCCTTCTGGTAGATACCCATATATCCTTGAATACAGGGTTTTGAATTCATCCTCAATCCAATCCAATTTGAACTCATCTGGTAGAGCCTTATAATATGATTGATCTGGGATATAGTATCTGAAGGTAAAATTCTTATCAGTTTTAGTTTTTACTTCTGGATAGGATAAAGCAAATAATACTGGTATCTTATAAAGTAATAGGTCTGGTACTATATCGTATACCTTGTAATTTTTCTGATATTCTCTATAAGCTTCTATCCATACTCGGTCATCGTAGATATGGAGTTCATTAAGAATTGATTGTACTCTAACCTGAAAATCTTGAAGATAACTACTAATGGTAATGTTATAAGAGTTATCTAAGCCTTCTACCTTTTGTAGTTTAAATAGGTTAGAGCATTTGATAACTCTAACCATCTTTTTCTTTCTGAAGAATTTGAACATGTTGTTAAAATGTAAAGTTAATATATACAGTTTGAGAACCTTTCATGAGTTTTTCATGATTGGTATCATCGAATTTCCAGCAGGAATATTTACCGGCTAAACGGTTGTATTCTCCTCTAACCCATACAGGAGCAGTATCTGAGGGTTTGAGTCTAAAATAAGTACCTTGATTAATTTTATTAATCTTGGTTTCCTTGTGGTCTTGGTTGAATGTTTCCATATTTTCGTCTATTTTTAAATTTGATATGCAAATATAATTCTTTTATTTTTAATATGCAAATCCGTATATACACAACTGAGGCCACCATTAGTAGGTAGCCTCTTTAGTTATCTTCTTTTGTTAAGGAATGAAGATGCAATTGAAGGAACTTCTTCTGCTTCTATTACTTCCTCATCTAAGTATCTATCCATTTCTGGGTCTTCCTCATCTGGGTCAATCCTCATTTCTATCTCCCTGCGCAATTCATGATGCTCTTTAGAGGATACTTCCATTGCAGCCTTATAATTATCCGTAATCTGATTAAGTTCTTTCTTATTCAGATTAAGACCCTCCTTAGAAGTATCTACTCCCTCCTGTTTAGTAGCTACTACTTCGGGTAGGCTATTGATGTCATACTTCTCTTCCAATAGTTTAGCCTCTTCAGGCTTAGATAGAACCTTTTGAGATTCTAATACAATAGTTCTGGCTTCCTCTATGGAGATAGTATCTACTGGAGCACCCAGGTTATTTTGTTGATTGAACTGGTTAAATATATTGGTTGTATTGCCTCCAGTAAGGTTACGGATAATAGATTGCAAGGATGTAGAGGATTCCAGTTTAAGCTTCAATGTCTTATTTACTTCGGCAGATATAAAGGGAGTATATTTGCCTCCCTGGGAATCCCTTAATATCTGAAGTTGATGGGAGATTTCCATACGGTCTTCTAAAGCCCATGCTAGTTGTTCTCCCATTAATGCTTGTAGTAATTCTTCTTGTTTATCTCTATCCCAAATCTTAGAGGATAATAATCTATCCCTCATAAAGATACGTACATATTCTGTATCAATTCCTAATCGGTTAGAGAATGAATTGATATCATAGGTCACTCCACATAGGACTCCATTTCCCAAAAGCCATTGGTTAATAAGGTAATTCTGTACCTTAATCAAATCCTCCGGATTACCACTTTTCTGATATTCGAGTATCATTGCAGTAGTACCCAGAGGACGTGGGAATCTTACTATTTTATCTTCTTTTGCCATACAAATAAGCCTTTCTTATATCTTTAGATTCATCATAACCTACCAGCTCTAGTTTATAACATACATAACAGTTAATGCTAAGGTTATAGAAATAGGCCTTATAGATTTTACCTTTCACAAATAAATTAAAGATTTCACCCGAGATGTGGTCCCGGGTGAATATTAATTTATCACATTTACCTATCGGAATTTCAAGGCTAAGTTTATAATCTCCTACCTTAAATTTATTTCCGTGTAGGTCTAGGATTTCTTTTGCCATAATTGCCTTTTTTACGGTCCCATGGTAATTTGTCTTGTTTATCAAGGTATTCCCTTTTCTTTTCCTCAATAAACTTCTGAATATCGGGGAATAACTTTTTCCTTAAAGGGACTACCTGAGTTGCAAAGAAGGCATTCCATAATTTCTCTGAGAATGGTTCTCCTATCTTTAGCCTTGAAATACTCCAAAACTTTTCCTGGAAATTTTTAACTATTTCCCTGAACCGGTAGTAATATATTTGCTTGGTCTTTGAGTTAATGCCAATGGTAGTTGTTTGGCAATAATCTAGAAAATCTTTACCTAATTCGGATATAAACTCTTCCCTTTTGAAATCATAATTCTCTTGATCTAGTTTAAATAACTTGATATAATCTATTGCTTCCATATAACTTTACTTTGTGATTATTAACTTGGGATATTCATCAGTTATCTGAAATAAATATCCCCTTATATCATCCTCATAGTATGAGGACCAATAAACCCTTCTAATCCGAAAATTATCAAGAATTGCCCCTTTTGGTATACCCGTAACATAAAGTCTATGTTTAGGCATTACAGGAGTTATTTCAAACTCACCAGTAGCAAGTAGATTACCATAAGTACCATAATCTGGCATATTACCAGTAAAACCTGTAGGTTGTAATACATCCATTATTAAGGTAGTTTGTGGTAATTCTCTTTGATTACATTTTATTATCAATTTCGATTTACCTATATATAGGTCTTTTACTATTGTCCCAAACATCTGTATATGATTATGTGGGTTATACCTTGGTCCTTGAAGTTATTAAGGTTAGATGCCTTTTCTTCAAGAGCCTTTAGTTTTCTCCGAGATTCGGTAGAGATTCGGTTTTCGGGAGTCCTTACCAATAACCGGATATTCTCTAAGGCAGGTTGTAAATCAACTACCGGACCAGAGAAAAGGATTTTATGGTTCTTTCTACTGATGGTACCATAGGATTTTTTATACTGATATTTACCTTTGAGATATTCTACCTCAACCTTTTCTATGTCTTCTTTTCTTACGTTTCTTATTGCCATTGTCTTTTTCTATATAATCTGATATTTCGTCTAATTGTCCCAAGAGTAATGCCTGCACGAATAAATGTACTGGCCTGAAAAAGAAATTCCTCACGTTACTGGGATTAATATACCAGTCGTATACAATAAAGAACTTCTTAATCTTAGCATGCTTTAGTGAACGTTGTACTAGATAGGTTTTTACGCATCTTTTATGTAACTCCACTAATTCCTTGTCCTGCTTTAACATCTCCTTTGCAGAGAATATAGTATAATCCATTATACGGGTATTAATGGTGAAAGGAAGCCATAACTTAATCCAGGAGGCTCTGGAAACCTAAGGAACTAAACATGACTTCCTTGAAAGATAATATCTATGCAACTTGTTCTGGTTTGAGAACCCTATTACGAAAGTCCTCATAAGCTTTGGCAGCTTTCTTGAACTCCTTAGAGTTTTGGTCCTTGATACGGAACATTTCCCGTTCAAGTCTATGGAGTTCATTACGAGTTTGTTGTCTCCATTTCTTCCGGGCCAGGGTATCGGTGATATCCTCTGGGTATACGTATTTTACTTCCCGATTTGAGATTACCTTTTCAATAATGGATGGTTTCTGTTGTTTTTCTACTTCCTTGATAACCTGTTCCTTTTTGGATTTACCTTTTAAGGTTTGGTCTTCGGATTTAAGTGGAACCAATTTGGCATCGGCAAATTCCTTAGCAGCATCCTTTGATGCCTCTACCAATTGAGCCTTAGTCTTTTTGGCTTTGGGAGTTTTAGACTTGGATGTAGCATCCTTAATTCCTTCTAACTGTTGAGCAACTTTGTTACTGATAAGGTTAGCAACCTTTGATTCATTCTTTTTCATAACGTCTATATTAAAATGATTAAATAGTTAATTAATTATCACATTGCAAATATAAGAACTTTATTTTTAATAGCAAACAAATTTATTATTTATTTTTCAATAGCTGAGGTTAATCGGCTAGGAAGTCGAAGATCTCTGGTACAAAATCGATTTCATTTTCTGGGTCTGAAAGGTATTCGTCCAGATTCTCATTGTAATAATCTAGTTCGCTTTTCTCTTTAGGTGTAGGAGTTATAGGTATGCAATGTTCTGGATGTCTTTCGGCATATTTAATTGCATCCTGATAGGTTAGTTTCTTATCTGTATAAAATTTAACTACAGTATAGGAATAACCTACTCCCTTTCTAGTTATTTCATATTGCTGGTATCCAGAATTACTTATCTGGTAGATTTGATTCTCTGGAATTATTTCTGTTTCTACAATATATTCGTAGATTTTTTTACCCAACCTATTTGCCATCTCTTTAATAGAGTCCTTTAATGATTTGGGTTGATTAGGTTCCGATTCAAAGGTAATATTATAACCTTGAGATTCTGGTGTAGGTAAACCTGCCCAGAACAACGAAGCAGGATTTGCCTCGCTCGGTGTAGTTTTAGATTTTGAACCGAAAGCTATCCCGATTAAGATAAATCCTGCTAACCCTATGATGGGTAATTTTCTAAGACCTGAGTTCATAGCCTGTAGTTTTGAATTTGTTCCTGATATTATGAGAAACGTATTTACCCTTGGATTCTGCTAAGTGTAATTCGTTACAGATTTCATAGAGTACATCATCATAGCGATAAACTTTGTTGTTTTTGAAAGCAATCCAAAGTTGTTTGTTTTTGGAGTCGTATCCGTAGCCTTCAACGTTTGAGGATTCGCAAGGAATCATTTCAACTCCAGTGTTCAATTCAACTGATTCTAAGTATTCGTTCTTGTCCATATTAAATTAAATTATTAATGTGAGTTCAGGATGAAATTTATTGGTTTCTCTGTGTAATAGTTCCCATGCTCCGTAAACTCCTTGGGATAAATCATGTATCCATTCGTCTTCCATTTTGAATAGGATATGAGAACAGATATATAATTGATATTCGTTCAGAGTCTTTATCAATTGAGGCATTTCGTATATCTCTTCGTAAATCTGAATATGATGATTGACTGAATCAAGCATCTCTTCATCGTTTATCTGTAACAACTTCCTGAGTAAATCAGGTTCTGTTGTAGTGATATTGTTTTTGATATTAGTCAATGCCTCAATTTGAATCTGAGCAATGTTCTTTACTACCTCTTTGGTTTCTGCATCCATTTTTAATATTTATTTTCGTTATACAAATATAAGAATTTTATTTTAATAAATAATACTCTTTTATTAAATACTGAGGTAGAGGATCTTTCGTATGGCAGACCTTGAGAGGTTATACTCTTTTGTTAATTCATTAATAGTTGACCCAAGAGTAAATTTTCTACGTATTATTTCTCGGTCTATATTCTTTACTTTAGCTCTAGGATTTTTATCTCCAATGTATCCTCTACCATCTCGTATACATTGCTGAGTATTTTCAGAAGGTGTACCCCAATATAGATTACTTACCGAATTATGATGGGGTACATTATCCTTATGACATACATAGGCCTTGTTTTCTGGATTAGGTATATAAACCCTAGCAACTAACCTATGTATATAATGTATCTTTCCACGCCTTTGAATAAACTTATATCCTTGTTTAGAAGTATTATATTTAACCCTATGCCAAGAATCTTTAGTAATATGACCTGACTTATCATATCTACTCCAAAGTCTTCCTTTCTTACTTATAAAGTATCCTTCTAGAAAGGGTATGTTATCATTTTTGATTATCATTAGCAAATTTGATATTCAGTCTCTTAAGAGATTCATAGGCATTAGGAGATAGTAATACATCTGGTGCCCAACGAAGAAAGAATTTTGAGGGTTTCTTTTCTGGATTTGTCATCAATTGCCTCATCTCGGCAGAGAATTTTAATCGTTCTTCTTCAAGTTGATATTTGGGGAACTTTGTGAACTCTGCTTGAGAGAAGGATATGGTTTTCTTACCAACAGAGGCCCTTAACGGTTTCTTCCTTTCTTTATAAAGGTACGGAACAATTTTCTTCGATGGTCCACCAAGGATACTAAAGCCGAAGATGACCATCGGGTCGAATTTATCTGCTTTGGGGTCTTTGGCACGTTTGATACATCTGGCCATCCAAGAGAACGAATTTGGATATTGTTTATTGTCCGTTGCTTCTCCAACATCTTTTTTATTGAATTCAAATCCTGGGAAGTGAAAAAGAAAGTCTTCTGTAAGGATAAATACGAATCCTAATTCCCTTAAATACTTAATAATCTCTTGTTGGCTCTTTCCTTCTTCAACCATTTTCTCTACATCTGCCAATATATCTTCTCTGGGTGATTCGGTTAATTGCTTACTGCCAGTTGAAGGTCTACCTCTTCCCGCTGATTGTTCTTTGATAGGTAGGTTACCTACTAATCTATCTAAGTAATTCTTAAAGTTCTCAACATCTTGTTTATTTGTAAGAGTAACTTCTATTCTTATGGGTCCATTATGTTGTACCTTAGGACCTGAATTCATCTCGGTATAGGCATCTACCAATCTATCTTGAATGTAGGAGCCATTTTCCTCGAGGGTTGTGATACGAAGTTTGGGTTTATATACTTTTTCTTCCATGTATTTAATCTTTAAAAGAAAAAGGCCTAAGTACTATGGGGATACTCAGGCCTTTTATCATTAACGAATATTTATATCGGATTATGGAATTAATCCTCTTCTTTGACGGCCTTCTTTTTCTTTTTGTCTTTGGCCTTTTTGTCCTTCTTTGCCGGAACCTCTTTTTCTTCCTTCTTTACCTTCTTGGTTTTCTCCTCTTTCGGTTTTTCTTCCTTTGGAGCTTTGCCAGCAGCGAGTTTTCTTTGTTCGGTACGATATTTTTTCTTTTCATCGGAAGTCATTTCCCGACCATCGATGAGAGGATAATCGTATTTCGTTACCGTTCTACCTGAAGAAGCTTTTTCCTTCTTCTCTTTTTTCTTTTCAGCTTTTTCGGTATTTTTCTTATCTTTCATCTTAACGAGTTTAGCCTCATTCTTCAAATCCTTTTCAGGATATTCGGCAGCGACTTTGTCCCGTTCCTTGTTGAGCTTGTTAACAAGCTCGGTAACCTTCTTACCATGTTTCTTGTCTTTGGTCCAGTCCTTTTGAGGGTCCAACTTGTTTTCTTTAAGATAATCATCCAATGCTTTTTTTGCTTTTGAAAGCTCCGGAGTCTTATTAACCGGTTTAGCCTTCTTCTTGTCTTTCTTCATGTCTTTAATTTTTAAGTGGATTAAAATTTTCCTTAGTAATTATCCATAGTTATATAATCCTAACCTGAGTGGGGATTTCTTTAATTTCTAGGATAGTTATATCCATTTTATGTATAATGGCCTGAACTTCCATGATATCTCGTATCTCTTGTTCAGATAGATTCACAAATTCTTGTTCTACAGTAACTAATTTACCACATCCGTTATGATAACTGTACTTAACGATAGAGATAGTGCCTTTTAGTTTCTTCTCTAATTTATTAGAGAAGTCTTTAATCCGATTCTTAACATACTTTAAATGAATGGTATATTTTTGGGCATATCCTCTCCTACCTTGTCTCTGAGCAACTTGTAATTGATAGATAGTAAAGTCTCTATCCTTGATTAACTGTTGTAGGGTTTGAATAATGTCTCTTACTGTCATTTCCATTTTGGTCTCGGTATTATATGGTTAGTATTTTCTGAAGCAATTTCCGTTAGCATCTCCTTAGCCTCTTTAATTATTAAATCAGCTAACTCCCTTTCTTCATTCGATAAAGGAGGGTCCATATTCTTATTTTCTAGTGCATTAGTATAATTCTGAATAAGATTATCTAATGCGATGATAGTTATATTCTTTCTGATTTCTCTTTTGTCTTCCATAACATATAAAATAAATAAAGCCTACTACCTTCGCAGGCAATAGGCTTCTAAAATACAATTTTTGAAATACTAATAAACTATGCAAACCATTAGCGATGTACTCGCTATATGAGTCTGTTAATCTTCGGAATCTCCTGCTTCCTCTTTGTCTTTTTTAGACTTCGGATTGCAAATGATTCCGTGCCCCTTTTTAGACTTAACGGTTAAATTACCGGGAACGAATGTCACTGAGGTTGTAGCTGGTTTTCCTTCTATTACCAGAACCGATGTTACCACTACTCCCTGATAGCCTTCTTTGTTCTTTACAGCATAGCCGTAATTGCGAACTTCGGATTTTTCGTTAATTTTAATAACATCAATCTGTTTACTGTTGGGGCGTTGTTCTGCAGGACGGTTTTTCAAAGCTTCCATTCTTGCCTTACGTTTTGCTTCTTTAGCCTCGTCTTTTACTTTTTCTGAACCCTTTTTCTTAGAGTCCTCTTTTTTCTTAGTTGCCATAATCTTTTAAGTTTTAGTTTTATTTAATAGAACAATAGTTATTTCTTATGATAAAGGTGGGCTATTGCTTTAGCCCAACCTTCATAGCCGGAGAATGAATTACTTCTTTCCTTTTTTGCCTTTACCTTTGGCTTCTTTCTTTGCCGGGAGTTTGAGACCCAATTCTTTGGCAATTGCTTTGCGGAGTTTTTCGATGTCATCTTCTTCATAATCGTCCGGGTCAGTTTCGAGGTCTTTGTCGTCGCAAACATCTTCCAGTTCTTCGAAATCCATTTCTGCAAGGTCTTCACCGGTCAGTTCTTCTTCCTCTTCGTCCTCATCCTCATCGTCGTCCGAGTCTTCATCATCCTCGTCATCTTCCTCTTCTTCATCAGAGTCCTCATCGTCGTCATCCTCATCGGAATCTTCGTCTTCGTCCTCTTCTTCTTCCTCCTCGTCTTCGTCGTCATCATCTTCCTCTTCTGAAGCAAATAAGTCTTTTGCTTCTTCGGCAGACAACATGATAGGAGCCGGGATAATTTTTACTGAGCCATCTTCGTAAGTAATGATGATGGCACCATTAATCTCTTTGCGAGATACTTCTTTTAACTCTACCTTTTTGGTTTCTTTTTTCTTAGCCATTTTCGTAAATGTTTAAAATGTTAATAATCAATAGTTATATCACTCTGTTATAAGTTTCTTGTATTTTCTTTCGCTTCCCGTAAGATAAGCAAATGCAATATTATATTGTTTTACCTCATCAATTACGGTCTTTAGTTCTTCTTGAGATTCTATCTTTACATCTTCTGTATCGATAACTTCATCTTGGTCATTATAGGTATTAACCTTAAAGGATTTACCCATGAATGGATTTAATTGTTTATGTACCTTTACTTCTGGTACTGGGTTTTTAGTTTCCATTGCTATATTTAATTTTAGTTATACCTGGAATGCCTGCCTTACCAAATACTTCGGTATAGGATTTGTATTTTGGATTTTGCATTGATTTATAGTTATCAGCTAATCTCATGGGAAATACCCAATATTCATTTTCTAGCATCCTGTTTGTCATAATGTAGGCATATTTGCTTCTCATTCTATATTTGCTTACAGGAGTAAATCCCTGAAATCTTAAAGCTTTTACTAAGAACCTTTCTTTTGGTTGCCATCCCAAATGGTTTAAGGATTCCCGATAAAAGATATCTATCATATCCCTTTGTGCTTTGATAAATAGTACTTTCTGCATTGGGATATTCATTTTCTTTCTTAGATAAAGGGCCAATGAACCTACCAAAGGTGGATACTGTAAGGATAGAATATTATATTTAATCTTTTCCTCTTGACTCAGCCTTTCGTAAATCCTGTAAGATAGCAGAATGGATTTGTATTCTCTTCTTCCGGATATACTTGGGAGATATGCCTTCCCGTTGTCCATACAATTTTTGTGAGTATCTTTCATTGAATACCTTCTTTCCTTTTGATTTAAAGACCCGGTGCATTTGAACCATGAACCTTCGTCTTCGGTGTTTATCAATTTTATATTCATCCGGGATAATAAACTTCCTGGCCTTAACCAATTTACCTTTATACCAGAATTTAGTAGAGCCAGATGTATGTCTTAAACCATTCATATCTTGAAGTATTCTTATCCCTTGCCTAAGTAATTTCCTGCCTGATATAATATGGATATATTGAAGAACATCAACTCCATATATGTAAGTAAGAGTCTTTTTTATTTGGTATCTAGTAAAGTATGGTATACCTGTAAGATGTTTCCGATATAATTTCTTTTCGGTAATATACTTATTGGTAGTATCGGGTCTCCAAGTCCAAATATAATATCTATCTGACCTTATTGGTTCCCTGCTACTCTCCTTTAACTTTACCATTTATACTTCTCCTTGCAGTTCTAAACCAAAGTGTTATCGATTTATCATTTGCATCCGGGAATTTCTTTTTCATTCTCCGAGTTACTCTATCTAAATCATAACCCTTTGAAACTAATGACCATACATAAGATTTCTTTGTACCTTTGATAAGATTAAATTCATCCCTTTCTCTCGGTGGCTTTTTTTCTCTTGGTTTCTTTATCCCTGGAACTCTTTTATTTCTCCTCTTCCCGTTTTCTCCTTCTTCTCCGAGAAACCCAAGCCTTAATTTAGAACTTCTTAAAGGATCGTCTTTTGAATAACCTATGTTCTCTAATTGTTTATCCATCCAATCATCATATTGGTCAATTAATGATTTGTCTGGTTTGTTGGTTGACCTTTCGATATAACCAATTAAATCGAATATTCCTGCAGCACAGGCATCAGGAAAAGGCATCCCCAATATGACAGCCTTTCTTTTTAAATCCCTGTAGGTCATGTTTCTTCCTGCATGACCAAGGAAACTGGCTTTCTCCTTAGATGGTGCTGGTTTATTCTTTTTCTTTTTCATATCTATATTAAATTTGTTGTTTTTATTAATTCACTTTGCAAATATAAGAATAATATTTTATATAAAAATACTTTTCTAATCTTTTTTATAAAAAGCTGAGGTATCTTCGATACGTTTGGCTCCGGTAGATTTAGCCTTTTTTCTCCTTTTGGTTTTATGAAGATTGTAGGCCATGTCTAAATTCTTAACAGAGAATTCTATGTTATTCACTTGATTATAGTTCAATGCTTTTTCAATGCAGCATCTGTATTCAGGCCAGAATCCTTGTCCAAGCCTTACACTACCAGTTTTAATCATAAACTTGGATACCATAAAACCAAAGGTATCTGCGTCATCCTTAGTAGGAAAGACGTACATATAGAATCTACTAAATTCATCAATAACTTCTTGCAAAGGTCTTACGGGTAATAATAGATAGCCATCCGTATATAATTCCTCTGATATCAAACATACCCAGTATTTCTTTTTACCGGGTTTTACTTTGTACTTAAACCTTTCTCTTAATTTAGTGTGCATCCATTCTGGGATACGATTAAGAAGATACTTGATATATATCTTGTCCTTCTTATTTGCCCGTCTCTTGAATGCAGATGGTTGCTGTAACATCTTAGGTAATATCCTAAAGTTGTTCCATCTATCAAATTCAAATACTATACGAGCAGTGTCTTTATCCCACTCATCATCAGATTCTCTTAACCGTTTCATATTTCTTTCTATGTTACGGTTAGTTACTTTAGAGAGTAAGTGAACTGAATCACCAATGTAAATCATTGCTTCTTTTCTAGTTAACCTTCTTTCTAGACAACCTTCAATATAATCTTGAAAACTTCTCTCACATGGACAATCTGGTCGAAATAGAGAAGCGTGTTTCTCAAAAAAGTCCGAGAATAATCTGAAAAACTTTTCTGACCTTTCCCGAACTTCTAGATACTTGTAATGTGACAATTTTAAAATTTCACCAGCTTCCCATGAGGATTTGTTTTCTGATAATTGAAGGAATAAGGATTTCTGTTCTAAATCTTTTAGACAGTCCCATGCTTTTTTTTGAGCCTCGTTCATTTCCTTTTCCTTGATTTTATATTCAGTACTCTATCGATTTGTTCACAGGTTATTTGATTTGGGTCAAACTCTTGAGAGTTGGCATATAACTTATCTGGGTCGTAATTTTGATATACGCTATAGATAACATTATCGAAGGGTAACCAAATCTCCATTCTACCCATTTCAGGATATAAAAGCATCTTTACCATTTTATTGATGTAATCTACCTCTAATACAGTAGCATCAATACCCTCATAAGGATAACCCTTTAATACAATGTAATCTCCTATCGAGACATTCATCAAGTCATCTACCGAAAATTTCTTATTCTCTTTGGCCATTCTCTTAAACCTTCTAACATCCTTTCTTGAGCATGTAGCTACTAAAGAAAAATCATCAAAGTCTTCAGAGTTATCAATTCTGATTTTCTTTTTCCTTTGGTGCATTGTCTCTGTATTCTTTAACCAAGTTCTAATGCCAGATATGTTTCTCTTTAATTTATTAAGAAAAGGTCTAGAGAAAGCAAATTCTGTAGGCATCCTCATAAAACCATAATTGAATAATACCGGTACTTCTTCAAATACCATCTTACCTTTTATAGTTTTCTTCAATACATTTACTGTAGGGATAATGGCTTTAAGTTGGTCATACCCCTTTTCTTTAAGTTCTTGATTAATTCTATGAGAGTACTTTCTTTCGATGTAGAAGATACAATATGAATATGGGGTACTTTTCTTCATGGTTTAGGAGTTTTTAAGAATTAACTTAGCTTGCTTATGAATTAATTTGTAAGGCACGTTTAATACCTCACTAGCCATAAATACCATAAGAGTATTCTCCTGTACTTGGATATACATTGACTTAGTAATATACTGAGCTATGATACTTCCGAGTTTATAATCTACTACGAAAAAGAATTCCTCTGCAGGCATAGAGTTATACCTCATACAAAGAACAGGTACCTTATTTGCTCTTTTGGCATCCTTAGAAGCTTGAGACCAGAATTTCAATATATCACATCTCTTATTGCCTAAAAGAATGTGTTCAAATTTAATTTCCTTATAGTTTTTACACTCAACTGATATTTTACACCTGTGAGCATGTCTTTCATCTACACAAGTAATATCAGAAGCAGCATCCTTATTAGAATGCCAAGCCCCTGACATTGGAACTCTATTCCAAGTATAAGTGGTCCATTTAGTAAACCACTTAGACATTTTTAATTCAAATCTTGAGCCTTTTTTCTTACTATTCATGATGTATTATATTTTATATCATTATAGTAGTTGGTACCTACTCAGGCCATTCACCTTTTCAACTTGCAGGATTTTAGTATTAGATAATGGAAGTGAATCTAAATGGGTAATTAGAAATAGGGTCTTATTTGCAAAAGTATGCCTGATTAAGGATGTAACCACCTCTACATTATCTGAGCTTAAAGATTCAAATACTTCATCTAAGAAGGCTAGATTAATCCCTTTGGAAGCAGTTAGAGATTCGTTCATAGCAAAAGCCATTGCTACATTACAAAGTTGTCGTTCTCCTCCCGATAGTTCATCATAATCAATAATTTGTCCATCCCTTTCAATTAAAGTATAAAAGTCTTTTCTAATAGTACCCAAATCTATACCAAATTCAATCCTGAATCCCAATACTTGAGAATATTTATCAAGTGTTCTATTTAACATATCCAGAGATGAATCAAACAGATAAGCCTTGATTCCATTATTACCAAGTGGGTCATTAAGTAACCAATCGTAATTCTTTAACTCTAATTCCTTATTATGGTAATCCTCGTCTACCTTACGAAGATTCTTTCTAATTTCCTTAAGTTTCTCTTTATACTTAGGAGACATAACCTTAAGCTTCTCTCGTTTGAGCTTTTCCAAATCCTCGTCAATAGAGGCAATATCTGAAGCAATGTCTTCACAGTCTTTTTGAAGTCTCTTATACTTTTCATTTGTAGTCCTCAATTCATCTAACCTTTCTAGAGCATCCTCATATTCTTCTCGTAACTTATCAGAATTAATCAGGGCATTGTAAATAATATCTACGCTCGCCTTTGCACGTTTGTAGTGGCCTTTATCTAACTGTATCTTAAGTTTCTTTACAAAATCTGGTAAAGAAACCCCTTCTGCAACCATTCTATTATCCCTAAGCTTTGACTTAAGAGTATCTACATAGGTACTATGTTTTTTAATCTTTACCTGAAGACTTTTTTCTACTTCATCCTTAAGTGCCTTTTGTTTTTCAATCAGTAACTTAGTTAGCTTTTCCCTGTCTTTCTTTAACTCTCTACGTTCCGATTTGATTTTCTCTTTAAAACCTTTCTCCCTGTCACGTAAATCAAAGTAAGCCTCTTTACTAGCTTCCAATTCCCTTTTAAGTAACTCGGATTGATGTTCTGCCTCGTTTGCTTGAGCTAACAGGTTATTTTTATCCTGCATAGCTATTCCTTTAGCTATATTCAAGAACTCAAGGTCAAATACTTCCTCAAATATCCTTTTCTTGTCGGCATTTGATTCTTGTATTAACCTCTTAATCCCTTGACCAAACATTATCGAGTTCATGAATAAAGTGTAAGATAATCCAAGTTCTGCATTAATAGTATCTTGGAGTTTATTCTTACCTTTTACATTCACTAACTCATTATCTTTCAGAAATATAAGTCTATCCTTACCTTTAGCTCCATCTTCTAAAACCAAGTCGCATTTCTGACAACGGATGATTTTATAGATGTGTTCGTTTTTCTGAAAATATACTTCTACCATTACTCCGGAATAATCCTTAGGTCTTACCTTTTCCCAGGTAGTAACTTCGGATACACCTTTTAGGTTTTTCCCATATATTGCCCATACCAATGCCGATAAGATAGAACTCTTCCCTTTTCCATTGGGTGCCTTGATAAGTATGGTACAACTGGGGTTTAATGATATGTGTAGGTTCTCTATTGAACAGAACCCTACAACGTTCATATTCATAAATGTCAACATACTTCTGCTTTTTTAAGTACATCAATGAGAAGATTCTTCTTCTCTTCTTCTTTTATACCTTTTTCCTTAAGATACCTTTTAGCTAGAGCTTTCTTAGAAAGTTGCTTAGTGATTTTATGGTTAGTATTTACTAAGTTACTAGTTTTCTTAGGTAAAACGGTATAATAATTACCATCATCCTTAATTTCATCTTCTGATTCTACATCGATGAATTTTGGGAATTGCTTTAAGTGTACAAATTGCATACTTAGGTCTGAATATATTTTCCAGTATCCTAATTTACAACCTCTGTCTGTTCTTCTCTGATGATTGGGAGCACCTATCATATAAACCTTCTTTGAAAGCCTCTGGGGTTTATGTATATGACCACATAATACCAGGTCAAATTTATTAAGAACATTTACATTTAGGTTTTCTACTGAATTAATCTCCCTACCATCTGTATCCTTAGCTCCAGGATAATCAGTGTGTAGTAAAAGAATATTCTTAACATTCTTATCTAATTTAAGTTTCTTAAGATATTCACTTAGACCTACATTATTATCAATATAAGGAACTCCATATATGTGGTAATCTCCGTAAGATGAATGTTTATATTTACTACCATCTATACACATCATAAACCTTTGATGAAATACATAAGGCCAACCAAATCCAATCCTATTTATTCGGTTAACACTTTTAAGGTCATGATTACCATTGATATATATCATATTCCAATTATATTCATTTAGCCTTTCGAATTGTTCCTTTACGAATACTGCCAAATCCTGGTCTATTGATTCTGGTTTATGAAATAAATCCCCACAGAATAATGCAGGACATCGGTACTTTTCACATTGAGCTGCAATAACAGATAGGACCTTGATTGAGTTCAAGGTCCTATTATTGTTTTCATTAAACTTTGCCCATAGATTTATGTGCAAGTCAGAGAATGCTATAAATACTACTTCTTTACTCATTGATAAAGTTTTGAATAATTTCTTTTCGAATATCTATATTAGCCTCTCGTATCTGAATAACTTTTGTTTCTCCATAACAAGATTTGATAGTACCTTTAGTAGCACCATACTCAAGAGGTTGTCTTTTGAACCAACCTCTGTAAAGTACGTTAATTTCCTCTACCGGAATGAATCCCCAAATATTCAGCATATTATCCATGATTGAAGATATCAAGAATTGAAAGTAATTGTTCTCAATCCTTTTATTATTATCCTCTGTTACCCATTCTTTAATCATTGCAGTAGTGAAGTCTAAGATGATTAGATGAGTACATTGTTGATTAAGTAACATCTTGCACATCTCGAAGAAGTGTTCCATTTCACATTTTGGGATATTCTGGGATTGTTTGTAATAAAAGTAAGCTGCCGAATCAAGATAGCTTCTATCTGTTACAAAATCCTCTTCATCTTTGAATAACTTGTTCCGAAGGTTTAGAATCTGATAATCTTCAAGAAGTAAATCCTTGGTATTCCTTTCCAACATCTCCTTATGGGTCATATCTTTGGTTTTAGGTATCAATTCAGATACACTACCAGAAATGAATCTCATAGGTTGAGCTTCACATACACCATAATGATACAACTTGGGAGTAAACTCTGCAAGTGTAGTCTTTCCAACTCCACTTGGACCTGCATACATTATCTTTACGTTCTTCATTCTTGTAACTTTTTAAAGGGTTTTATAAATTCATTTGTTAAAAAGGATGCTAATGAGTACTCGATACATAGTTCTCTGAATTTCTCATACTTGAATACCTTTTTCTTCTTGATTGGCAATGAATCCAAGGGTACATTATCTACAAACCAGAATAGGTCAATAAGTTTACGATTCCTTTCCCAAGCCTCTGAATATTCTTTGTTTGGTTTAGCTTCTAAGAACTTATAGATAGTACCATACTCATCTAGTATTTTCCTTGCTTTTACTGGACCTATACCATTAAACCCAGGTATATCATCAGAAGTATCACCTACCATTGCAAGGTACTGTACTGTTTCATGTGAATGATAACCAAATAATGCTTTGCAGTTATCTACTCGGATTGTCTCATCTTTCCTTGGATTCAATATCCTAACATTCTTATTTAAGAGTTGATTGAAATCCTTATCTGATGATACTAAGATTACCTTTTCTGCCCGATAGGTATTAATAACAAGGTATGCTAAGAAATCATCACCTTCATATTGTGTTTTATTCTTTTTATCGAATATATAAGAAATTCTTAGCATACCCAATATCTTCATAATCACTGCCTTTTGATTTTGCAATGATTCATAATCTACGGATATGTTCTTTCTGTGTCCTTTATAATTAGGGAGTAACTCCATCCTTACTGGTGAATGACCATTATCGAAAGATATTACTACATCATCTGGTTCAAACCTTGTAAGATACATATGTAGGGATTTGAAAAATCCGAATATTGCTCCACTTGGTTTACCGTCTGTGGATTTAAGTTTCTCGAACTTGTGAAAAGACTGATGGAGAATATTCTCCCCATCAATCAATAATACTGTTTTCTTACTCATCGTCTTCCTCCTCGTCATCTGACTCGTTAAATGATTCATATTCTACTCCATCTACTGGATATAAATTAGTAGTCAATGATTCCATCCTCTTTCTAGTAGCACCGATAGTATTTATACCTGCTTTACGAAGTAATTTACGACGGAGTTCATCGTCTTCTTCAAGGAGTTTTTGGAATTTCTCTTCTCCTCTTGCAAGGGTTTTACCCTTAAACTTATAAACTCCACCTGAGGATTTTTCGATGATATCATTTTCTACCAATACATCCTCTAAGGCATAGCATCTATCAAATCCGACTTCATGGAATTTAGGATTGAAGTAAACTGGACACTTGCTGATTGTAGGTCTTGGGGGAGCAACTTTATTTTTAATAAGTCTAATAGTGACAAGCTTTCCAGCTTTTCTTTCTTTACCGTTTTGCTTAACCGTGATAGACTTTCCTGAATAGAAAGCAGCTCTGATTGAAGCATAGAATTTGAGTGCTGCGCCTCCTGTAGTTGTGGTATTATCTTTTCCGAATCCGACATTTAGAGCAGTTCTTAATTGGTTAATATAAATTTGTGTAACTCCCAATCTGTAGAATAATTCACTTCTGATACGGAAGTATTTATAAAGAGCTTTTGCTCTACCTCCCATCTCTGCCTTACCTTCTACCATTTTAGAATCTATATTATCTGCACAATCCATAGCAGCAATAGAATCGATTACTAAGAGTATCGGTTCATTCTTAGTTAATTGAGAACGTAAGTAAATTGCTAAATCTGCTACTGCGTCAGAAATATACTCGATTCGAGTATCTGTTAATACAGTAACCCTTTCTGGGTCTACTCCATTTGCTTCTGCCCAAGAGTTCATCCAAGATTGTTCAGCATCTACCCATATAACATGCCCACCAAGTTGTTGACAAGTATATGCAAAGTTATAAGCAATAAGTGATTTACCTGATGATTCTTCTCCAGCTACTTCAAGTACTTTACCAAATGGTATACCACCACCGAATGTATAATTGAGAGCAAAGAAAGTAGAAGGTAACCATAAGTTTGATTCCACTGTATCTGAAGCCAATCTCATGATACTACCATATTTCTTTAGTATCTCATTTTTTGTTGGTACCTTTAAACCAACTTTTGTTTTCTTTGCCATAATGTAATGTCTTTAAACTAAATAAGGTAGTAACCGAATGAATCTAATTACTACCTTATCGAATGAAACCATATTTACTAACCCTTAAATATCAGATTTGTATTTTCTCTTTTTCTTTGGTTTTTCGTCCTCCATGTAATGGTCACGATGTAATCCCTTTTTCTTCTTCTTTTTCTTTGAAGCATCCTCATCATCATCTCCATGGTCTTCATTGAGGAATTTTGCAAGCATTTCCTCAAGCTCATCGTAGGATTTGATTTGAGAACGAACTATACCTTCTAGGTCTACTGTACCTTGGTATTTCTTATCCAACTTAGTTGGTTTACAAGCACGAGCAGAATAGGTAGTATCCATTTTACCTGAACCAGAACGAATGATTTTAATATCATATCCGTTTTTCGGGTCAGTCATATCACCTGCTTCATCCTCATCAAGGTAAAGGTCAATAACATCCTGATATACAGAGCGTGGAACAAGAACTCCTTTATCCTGGCCATCGTAATCAAACTTAGTACCTTTTTCGTCTGCATATACCGGACCACCGAGAATATATTTTCTTCTTGGTACCAAGGTTTTTGCAAGTTCCTTATCATCCTCATCATTTGAACTTTTCAGTTCTTGGTATTTTTCCATGAAAGGGCATGGTTCATCAAATGTAGCTGGAGATATAATACCTCCCAAATCTTTACCTAAATAGAATTGAATAACTTCTATACCCAATTCCTGGTCATCACCTGGAGATTTGATTCTCATTCTTAAAGTACCCTCTTTAGGGTATACGAATCCACCTCCATTACCTTTTGATTCCAGCTGTTTCTTTCTAGCCAGCATCTTTTCTTTTGTAGAAAGTCCATCTGATGATACTTTCTTTTTCTTTTTGTCAAGTGCCATATCAATCGTTATTATTTGGTTCTGAGTAGATTACCTCATTCATACTTAACACGGTAAGAGTGTTCTTTTCCAGGAGTTGTTGCAATGCAGGAGAAAGCTTTTCTGTTTCAAATTCCATTTCCTTGCCTGCATACAAACCATAAGTAACTATTCTACCTATTTGCACCAGTTCCCGGTAAGTTCTGTATTCTTCGGTAATCTCACCGAGTTTAACTATAACTCCCTTGCGAGGAACTCCCTCTTTTACCTGTTCTGGAATAATAAGCCCAGACCGAGTTTGGTTTACTTCTTTCGGTGATAAGATAAGAACTCTGTTTTCAGTTGGACATCCAGGTAATTGTTTGTCAAACTGATCTGCTACCATAGCAGAGATAAAAGTTAATGAATAATTCATATTCCTAATTCGTTTTTAAAAGTTAGTAATTACTTATAGTTATTATTGTTGCCGCCTCATATTGGCATTAATAGTTCTCAAGATATTCTCCCGACTCTCGTATGCTCTACATATTGAAATATACTTGTTAGCCTTCTCTACTGCTTTCAAATATCGTTGATATATTGACTTATACTTTGGAGATATATTAGCCTTATGAGCAACATAATCATTATTGAACCTTTCATTAGATTCTTTAATAAATATCCAAGCAGCAGAATAAGCTTCATCCTTTTCTCTTGCTAGAGCATCTCTTTCTTTAATATACTTATCTCTTAATGAGCAAAGTATATAATAACTAGTAGGAGATTCCCTTAACTGAGAATTAATGATATTTTCATTAATGGATAATTCCTTAGCAATATCTATGGTTATGATATTACCCTCGAATTTAACCTTTAGTTTCTTCAGTTCCGTTTTCATGTACTTTCAATAAATTCTTAAAATCTTCTTTTGAATATTTACCTTCTTGAATTGCTTTAGATACCTGAGCAAATGCACAATGGTATGCAGTATCTAAACCAGGCAAATGAAGAATAGATTCATACTTACCAATTATATCAATTAAAGCTTTGAATCTTAAATCACATAAATTATCTGTTCCTCCTCTATCTACTAGAGTCATAAACAGAGCCCAATAAATATGGGTAGCATCTTCATAAGCTAACCTTGCATCTTCATCCTTCATTACACCAAATGCCAAATCCTCTAATAACTTGAGATTTGATTGAAGTTGCTCTATCTGAGACCTAACCCTGTTGAATACCATTTTATCTCTACCGACTAATCTCAAATTACATAAGTCTAATTGACGATTGAGGTTTTGAATAGAGAACTCTAAGCAGGCCGATATCATATAGGTTAAAGATGATAGCCTATTTGTATTCATTATTTGTTCTTCAGTTGCCATAGTTTATAATATTTTATTATTTATGTTGTCATAGTATCCTCTTTCTTCACTTCTGTAGTGGTAGATACTGAATCTGAATGCTTTAAGTTAGCCTTACAAGTTGGGCATTGTACTACCCTAAAAACACTAGAATTAGTTTTATCATAAATCCGAATAGTTTCACTCATATCATATTCAAATTCACAATCACAACATGGACATTTAGCTCGCCATACTGTGGGTCCGTTCAAAATCTTTTTCATAACGTTTTCTTTTCTTAATATATTTATATACTAACATGGGTGATATCCCATACTTCCTAGCAAGTTTTGCTTTTATCATACCAGTATCATACTCATAAAGTAATTGAAGTATATCGGGTCTACTTAACTTTGTATCTGAAAATTTAAACCTACCATCTCTAATACATTGTTGAGTATTTTCCTTAGCAGTACCCCAATATAAGTTCTTATAATGATTATGAGTTCTTATATTATCCTTATGACATACATACTTATGATTATTTGGGTTTGGTACATATACTAATGCTACTAATTGATGAATGTTATAAGTGTACCTATATCCATTCGTATCCCTAATAGAAACTATAACATATCCGTTATTTTTAATTCGATTAAGGGATAATTTTACCCAACCTTTACCCTTATAATTAGAATATACCTTACCATTCTTGGTAACATGGTAATTAGGGCAACCAATGCAATCTAAGTTTCCCTTTAAAATCTTCCTCATACTGCTTTATCTCTTTACTAAACAATTTAGGATAATCCTTAATGATTACATTCTTATACTTCTTATGTTCTTCCATATACTCCTCTACTGAGAAATCTGGTTGAAGCATCTTTCTATAATCATACCCAGGAATAAAAGGTAATTCTTCTGCCATTGACCTACCAATAGAGAAGTCCATTGACATATCTACATCATCCACTTGAAAACCAAAATATTTCTTAGTACTAGGGTTTCTCAATATATCCCATATTTTAAAAACAGTCCAAGTATTAATATATTCAGGCTTTGAGTAAAAATAGGCTGCATCATGAACAGTTGCTACTTCAAGCATACGAGGCAATTTACCTTGCCTCATTAACCAATAAACAAGGATAGCTCCAAAGTTGGTCATATTTGCTGCAGCACCTTGACAGGGGAAGTTAAGACCCAAACGAATTGCATAAGCAACTTCTTGCTTATCATTTGAATATATTTGTGGGAGTCTTCGTTTAGTACCAAATAATTGGGTATAATATCCATGCTTACGAAGGAATTTCTCTTGCTTCTCTTTAAATTTAAGTATTTTAGGATGTTTCTTAAAGAACTCATCCATCTCTTTACGAGCTTCCTCCTTGGTAACTATAATACCAGCTTTTGGGTCTGATAATTTTACTGCTAGCAAAGCATCTCCAATCCCATAAATAAGTCCAAAGGCAATTTGCTTTGCTTGCTTTCTCCTTACCTTCCAAAGCTTATGGTCAGGATGACTTTCGTCTTCGTATATTTTACTTGCTTCCTCAATTGGAACCCCATATTTTGCTGCTGCTATACCAAGGTGAGGGTCTACTCCCTTAGCAAAAGCTTCCAGATAAGTTTCATCACCGGATAGATGGGCCATCATTCTTAACTCTGCCTGAGAATAGTCGAATGCCATATATAAATAACCCGGAGGAGCAACTAACTGTTTCTTAATATTTGGGTCTACTGATGTCTTGGGTATTTGCTGCATATTTGGGTCAGCAGAACTAAACCTATTAGAATCGGTTCCATGTATATTATACCTACCGTGTAATCGAGAATCATCTTGAACTTTCTCATGCCAACCCTCAATATAGGTAGTATACATTTTCTGTAAACCCCTTAATTCAAGTAGTTTATCAAGAAATATAGCTTTTGGAGATTCGGGGTCTTTTATTGTTAGTCTTAATTCAACCAAAGTATCTTCATCTGTACTTGGCTTACCAGATTCATTATTTTTAATTACTGGGAATTTAAAACCAGAATCTGAATACATAAGTTGGGGTAAATCAACTGGACTACCAAGATTAAGAGGTCTTATAAGTTCTTGCTCTTTTTTGGTAGTGAATATACCTGCACGAATGTTTGATATCTTTTGTTCCCTTGAATCAATCTTACGTTTATCTTTTGGGTCATTGTAATCTAACTCTTCAAGTTCAGCCTCAATAGATTCGATATACTTTTCAATTTTAACTTGATTATATTTCTTGGTAAACTTCTTTACCCTTGGTAAATCATAGATTGCTTGTCTAGCAGCATCTATCTTTGGTTTATATTCCTCAAGCAATTTCTGATTAAATTCCGTATCAAGGTATAATCCCTCTTTCTCCACCGAAGTTAATACCCGAGAATTACACATAAATAAATTACGAAATACTGAATACATCTTCAAGTCAATTAACTTCTTCTCGAAGAATATCATTAATCGTAATGTAAAGTCTGTATCTTGACAACCATATTTACATAATGGGTCTAATTCTTTTTTATCCCAAGGTATCTTATCAAACTTATCTTGCTTTTCATAATCGCCATATTCCGGTAGATATCTTCTAACCATATCTTTTAACCCATGGGGTTTTTCTTCGTTGAGAACATATTTTGCAAGCATACCATCTAAGCATGTACCTCTATAATAGATATGATACTTTTGATTAATCTGGTCATCAAATTTCCAATTCCATGCAACCTTTACAATATCATAATTCTCAATAATCTCTTCCCCAAATTTCCTTAACATCTTCTTCCAATTCCATCCTGGAGAAGTATATTCTTTTGTTTGGAAATGGTCTAATGGAATAGAAGCACCAAACCCTGGCATCCAAGATACTGAGAGTATAGTTGGCTTGAAACTTTTATTATAGATTGGTTCAGCATTAGTTTCATAGTCACAGCAAGCATAACCAGTTGCTTTACAACAAGCAATAAGTTTCTTGAGTTCTCTTTTATTCTTAATTATCTTATATCTCGTTTCCATGTTAATAAATAGAAAGAAGGACATACCCACATGTAGTAGATATTATTAGTATTTCTCTTGTAAGTCTTCCAAATTAGTATTTAAGAAATGCCAGTCTTTTTTGTATATATGTAATGAATCTATGGTATGATATAGATAACCAGGCTTTACTCCTACTTCTTTAGCTACATATTCCATTAATCTCCAAGCTAAATATATATCATTACCGAAATGTTGGGCAAAATCTGAACTCCTTTGGTGATAACAAATATGTAATACCTTCTCTCCTTTACCATTCTGACGGATAAGGAAATCGTAATACATAGAGCAAGGAATACGTTTACTTCCATCAAGGAATCTTAAGTCTGTACCATGAAATATAGGGAGTACTGCCTTACGAGTATCATTATCCCTTTTAAGGAGTTCGATAACAGATTGCATGGCAGAATCACAATTGAATGATGTACTACCATACGGATATAATTGATTCCAAATACGTTCTGGATAGGTATAATCAAATCTACCATTCACCAAGAACTGTTCCCATAAATCTTTTCTCAGTTCCCAAGCTTTACCAGGATTTAATTCATACCAACCAATTCTTTCCTGAAACTCAGCATCTGCCCATTCCTTTGAATGTGAGAATACAAATAACCATACTGGGTCTCCGAGTGAAGTTAAGCAATATTGTTGGCAAATGAGCTCTTTTGTAATAAAATCCTCATTACCTTCAATCCTTTTATTCTGATAGGTCTTTGGTTTTACAGTTTGACCGTAACTGTTGAGTTCTCTGCCAAGTTCTGACATTAACTCAAAAGAATTACTGTAGATTCTCATTCTTCTGTTTCTTTAAAAGTTTCTTCTTATATGCTTTACGTTGAGAATAGGATATCACATTCTCTGGATATTCTATATCTTCATATTCTAATAGCAAGTCCTTTGCTAACAAAGCTTGGTATTCATACAAGTCTGGACGTAGTACCTTAAAACTTCTGAAAAATACTTTGAATGATGACCATTCCTTTTCTGTACCGTTCAGGATTTTGTTATATACTTCCTTAACCCGTTTAGTCCATGGATTATCAATACCCTTAATTACCCTCTTTAAAGGTTTATAGGCCGAGTACATCAGAAGGGTTTCTACATTCCCATACATTTGAGTAGCAAATAAATTTATCTGTACCGACTGTTCTGGTCCGTACACATATTCCGCCATCCGTTGGATTAATAAGAAGTCGAAGATTAACCTTTTTGTAATTTCTGAAGCTCGAACCACCATTGTGATGACCGGTATATCTTCCCCAAATCTCTTCGAAAATGTTGCAGCTATTAGACATTGTTTACCATTATCATGATGATTATTAAACATGTACGTAACATTGTAATTCTGATTATATTTGTTTTTCAGGAGTCTTAATTTGCTACGTAAGAGGTCTAACTTATTAAAATCAATATAATTATTCAATAAGCTTGTCCACTTAGTTTCTTTATAATTAAAACACCTACCATAATCAAAATCTGGGTCTACCCATGCTTTACGTATTTTTATAAACACATTGTATACTACTGCAACTCCACTATTTGCAGTAGCACCCTTATCAAAAAGAACGAGGTCTAATCTTAAGAAAGCCTCGTTCAATTTCTCCCATGCCTCTTGTGAAGTTGCAAACTCTAAAGAGTGGAGGGTCTCCTCCGTATTCGATTGAAGACCCTCTAATCGCCTGTTCCAACCTGACATTAGTAGTTTGATTTTTGACGCCATCTGTTAAGGCGTTGTTTTTTAAAGAATAACCTAAATAACCCTTCTGGAGTAAATCCTTGTAATCCCAAGAATCCCATATATAGGTAGAAAGCCTTTACCAAAGAATATTGAAAATCTAATTCCTTAGTCATTACCTGGGTTTGTTTCCATGGTCTACACTTAAGAAGATTCCTTGCAATATTCAATTCATATACTACATTGAATAATAATACCTTCTCTTCTTCGTGAGATGATTCACTTAAAGTATTGAATCCCGGAGTATAATCTTTTACTGATTCATGGTCTTCATCAATCATGTTAAACCGATTAACTAAACCAATACTACCTTCAGTAACCATTGCTATGCCAAGAGTAATTACATCCTTCAAGTTATTTACTTTAAAGTCAGAGTAATCCATTACATGATTAGTTCCCCATGATAGAATATCTTCTGGAGCAATGTTAGCAAAGAGAAATAAAGTGAAGTAGAATCCCAAGGCATCTACCTGTTCCTCATTGACATTTTGCAAATGATTGAGTACCTGGGTATATTCGTCTTCTGTAAGTTGTTCAATATTCCATCCCCACTTATGACATATCTTAACTACTTCTGAAGTAGATTCATAACCTTCCATTAATTCCTCTATTACTCTACCAATAAAGTCTTTAAGGAGTGCCTGATTAGAAGGGTTATTTACGTCCAATGGAGCTTCTGGCAATTTTTCTATTTGCCTGTAGCCTTCAAATTGTTGTATTCCAAGAGAATACATCTCTTGTAACTCAGTACCTTCTTTGATTTGAGGTACTTGTTCACGTATATTCCTGATGTCCAAGGTATACTCCTTTCTTATTAATTTCCTGATGAACCAAATCCCTTATCTTGCCGAGTCCCCCACATTTGAGATTCAGTATAGAATTCTTCCTGCTGAATCTCTTCTGGCTCGGTGATATAGATGGGTACATGAATAAATTGTACCAGCTTCTGCCCAGCTTCTATAACCTGAATTTCTTGAGAGGTGTTATATACTCCAATGTGTATCTCACCAACATATGGAGAATCTACTATCTCGGCAGTAAAGATTAACCCTTTCTTAGTAGCTATACCAGATTTGTTTG
>ERZ773169.202-NODE-202-length-86753-cov-11.880239_pt1 | contig 86753 bp, 75 predicted proteins | sample MGYA00580536_ERZ773169 | MGnify/ENA primary metagenome ERZ773169 (study PRJEB29015, sample SAMEA2737814) | human gut metagenome | biome: human gut; feature: human-associated habitat; material: faeces | place: China | collected 2012 ... | reverse complement strand
ATGTCCATAGATGTTAATCCTTCTGGAGGATTATTTATATATTTTTTGCGTAATTGGGCTTGGAGATTTTTTTCTGGAAAATCTGCAGGGATTAACTACTCTGAAAATCTATCAGGCAGACCAGCAGAAAGCGGAGGACGATGCCTGCCGTATGGAACATATCGTCAGTGATGATTCGATCATGTGCTTAAACGCTTTTTTGCGCAATGACGGAAGGTATCAGCGTGCAATCACCGGATATAATCTGCATAGCCGTTATACGGTGGGAACGTATCCTGGAATTATGGGAATTTACCAGATATCGGAGGAAACCTGTCCGAGACGACTGGCAGAGGAATTTTATGATTACAAGCGCGACATTCTGTTAAATGTGGAACTTGGAAAATCACATTTTGTGTTACAGAAAAAAGAAGAAAATGAGGCAGTCAGAAAGTTTTGCCGGAGCTTGAAAAAGGAAAACGGTCAATTGACATCATCAGTTGTCTGGAGCAGGGGCGTTATTTGTCTTCCTTAAAATATGAAAATGATGGAATGCTGCGAAAAGCAGAAGTGAAGGATGGAAAAGTGCGGATTCCGCTGGAAGCATGCGCGTTTTATCAGAATGTGCGTAGCAAGATCCGCGGAAGCATACCGGTGACACTGGCGTGCAGCGTCGGTCAGGTACACATGCCGGAGAGTACGGCGTTATTAAAATTCTGACTATAAAATTTACAGTATTGAGTCCCTGTATTTTTTTATGCTATAATCAAATATTATATTATACAAAAGAGCATGGAAAACATGGATGCCATTTTTATTAAAAGATACAGGTAAAAGGTGACTTATGACGGAGAAAAATCAGAATGCAGAATCAGATCAGCCAAGTGTTGGTACGATAGAAAACGAAAAATATCTGAATCAGCCAAGTGGTGGAATGATAGAAAATGAAAAATATCTGGATCGGGCATTGATGGAATATTGTAATTCGGATGCGTATCCGTTTCATATGCCGGGGCACAAGCGCCAGACGATGGGAAACTGGAATTGTGAAGCGATTGACATTACAGAGATCACCGGGTTTGACAACCTGCACCACGCGGAAGGAATTTTGCTGGAAGCACAGCAGCGGGCAGCGCAGACCTTTGGAGCGGATGAAAGTTTTTTCTTGGTCAACGGAAGTACCGCGGGATTGCTTGCGGCAGTTTGTGGAACGGTAAAAAAAGGCGGACGGCTTTTGATGGCGCGAAATTGTCACAAAGCGGTGTACCATGCGGTATATTTGATGGAATTGCAGACAGAATATCTGTATCCAGAGCAGACGGAGTTTGGTATTCAGGGCAGCATTGCTCCGGAGCAGGTGCAGCGGATGCTGGAGCAGTATCCGGATACGCAGGCGATTTTGCTGACATCTCCGACCTATGACGGTGTGGTGTCCGACATTGCGGCGATCGCGGAGATCGTACATGCACATCAGATTCCGTTGATCGTGGATGAGGCACACGGCGCGCATTTTGGTTTTTCAGAAAGATTTCCGAAAAAGGCGATTTCTTATGGTGCGGATCTGTGTATTGAAAGTGTGCACAAGACGTTACCGGCATACACACAGACGGCATTGCTGCATTATCGGAAAAATCCGTGGGTGGATCTGGAACGGGTAAAACGTTATCTTGGCATTTATCAGTCCAGTTCTCCGTCTTATGTTTTGATGGCGGGAATTGACCGCTGTACCCGCATTTTACGCGAACAGGGAACCACACTTTTTGCGGCATTTGAGCAGCAGTTGCATGATTTTTACCAATCCTGTGAAAACTTACAGTATATAAGCGTTTTTCCGGAAAACGGGAACGATGACGGTATCTGGGATAGAGACAGTTCCAAAATTCTAATCTGTGCAGAGGCGGTTGGTCTGCATGGACAGGATCTGGCAGATCTGCTGACACAAAAATATCATCTGGAGCTGGAAATGGCGTCAGGACATTATGCCACGGCACTGACTTCCATTATGGATACCAAGGAAGGTTTTGACCGGTTGTTTGCAGCATTGGAGGAAATTGATCAGAGCTTTCATGATGGCTCTGACGATTTGGAAAAAGAAAACGGACAGCAGATTTTTACCACGGATGCGATTTATCGTCCGGCGAAGAAGGTAATGAAGATTTCAGAGGCGATGGATGCCCCAAAGGAAAAAGTAAAACTTCTGGAATCTGCCGGAAGCGTGTCCGGGGAATTTGTGTATCTGTATCCGCCGGGGATCCCGATTCTTGCACCGGGAGAACTGGTGACACCGGAAATTCTGGATGCTCTGGCAACCTGTCAGAAGCGAAATATGGAAGTGCAGGGAATGAAGGATTTCAGCGGTATCTGGTTAGAAATATGCCAGGATAATGTATCGTGATCTTGAGAGAAATATGTTAGTTTATGTAGAACAAAATCATACATCAAGTTTTGCATATGTTTGATCTCAGTCTGAGTTGAGACTCCCACTTCTGCAAGTGGTGAGTAGTAACAAGTATTTCTCAGTGGGAGTTCAATCTCCGACTGAGATAAATGCTCCGCGAGGGCGCACATTGTCTGGGAGACAATGGTTTTGCGCCGACCGGAACGGAGTGTAGAGTGCAGTGATTCTGAAAAGAAGATGTCAGCTTGCGCTGACCAGAATCACGCACCAAGTCTCACGTGCGTTCGACTTGAAATTAATTAAAAAATCGTAGCAGGAAACAGGAAAGCGGATAGCATTTTTGAATTTTTGCTGCGATTTTTTCAATGTGGGTTTTACAGATAGAAAAACTTGTTGTAAAATGAAAACTACAAATGCGTGAAAAATAATAGATGACATGGATGGAAATAGAGAGCAGGAGAGAAACATATGGGAAAGATTTATTGCCTGATGGGCAAAAGTGCATCTGGAAAAGATACCATTTATAACCGCCTTCTGGCAATGGAGGAATTGCAGCTGCGACGTGTGGTTCCTTATACCACCCGCCCGATTCGTTCCGGTGAAACAGAGGGAGAATCTTATTTTTTCTGTTCTGAGGAGCGTGTTGCGGAGTTTGAACGCGAGGGCAAGATTATTGAGTTGCGGGCATACGATACCATGTATGGCGTGTGGAAATATTTTACCGCGGATGATGGACAGATTGTTCTGGCAGAAAGTGACTATCTGATGATCGGAACATTGGAAGCCTATGAACAGATTCGTGCGTATTTTGGCGCGGAGCATGTGTGTCCAATCTATGTGGAAGTGGATGATGGTGTCCGCCTGCAGCGGGCATTGGAGCGGGAACGGTCACAGGAGCAGCCAAAATATGCGGAAATGTGTCGCAGATTTCTGGCAGACGAGCAGGATTTTTCAGAGGAAAATCTGAAAAAAGCAGAGATAACAAAGCATTTCCTGAATAAAGATCTGGATCAGGTCACACAGGAGATCGCTTCTTATATAGATAATAAATATTAGATATGAAATAAACGCATGTAGAATTGTGGGAAGATAACGTTTTTTCTATTTGCCAGGCAGCAGGAATACCGGAGCATTCTTGAATTTTTACATGCGAAAGCAAATTTTTAGCAGTGAGGAGCAGAAGTGACAAAATGGCAGGATTTCATGAGATTGTCGGACATGAACAGTTGATCGCACATTTACAGAGTGCCATTGTGATGGATAAAGTATCCCATGCATATATTATCAATGGTCCGAAAGACAGTGGAAAAATGATGCTGGCAGAGGCATTTGCCATGGCGCTACAGTGTGAGACTTCTATTAAAAACAGGGAAGGTCTGGCAGGACAGCCGCGGGAAGCACTGCATCCGGAAACCATTGCGGAGCCCTGCATGGAATGTCATTCCTGCAAGCAGTCGTTAAATAAGAATCAGCCGGATATTATTTATCTGAGCCATGAAAAGCCAAACACGATCTCCGTTGCGGATATCCGTGAGCAGATCAACCATGATATTGAGATCAAACCTTACAGCAGTAAGTATAAAGTATACATTGTGGATGAAGCAGAAAAAATGAATCAGCAGGCGCAGAATGCATTGCTGAAAACCATTGAGGAGCCGCCGGCTTATGCAGTGATCCTGCTTCTGACCACGAACGCGGATGCATTTTTACCAACGATTCGGTCGCGGTGCGTGATGCTGGATGTAAAGCCGGTGAATGATGAGAAGATTCGGGAGTTTCTGATGAAACAGCGTCAAATCCCGGATTACAAGGCGGAAGTCTGTGCGGCGTTTGCCAGAGGAAATGTGGGACGTGCCATGAATCTTGCGTCTTCCGAGCGTTTTAACGAATTAAAAGATTTTACAACCCAGCTTTTACGCAGACTGGGTGATATTCCGAAGTATGATTTATTACAGGAGATCAAACCACTGAACGATTTCAAAGATGACATCAGAGAATTTTTCGATTTAGTTTTGTTTTGGTATCGTGATGTGTTATTATATAAAGCAGCAGCGACGGAGGAGCAGTTGATTTTCCGTGAGGAGGCGTATGAAATCAGACGCCAGTCGGAAAAATGTTCTTATGCGGGACTGCAGCATATTTTAGATGCAATCGACACAGCAGATAGACGGATCCGGGCAAATGTAAATTTTGACCTGACCATGGAAATGCTGGCATTGACAATTAAGGAGAATATTAGATGATAAAAGTAACTGGAGTAAGATTCCGTCAGGCGGGCAAAGTGTATTATTTTGATCCGAAAAACCTGAAACTGGAGCGCGGCAGCCACGTCATTGTGGAGACTGCCCGTGGTATCGAGTACGGTACCGTAATTGTCCCACCAAAGGACATTACAGATGATGAAGTGGTTCAGCCGTTGAAAGCAGTCATTCGTGTGGCGACACCGGAAGATGACCGTATCGAAGAGAAGAACCATGAGAAAGAAAAAGATGCATACAAGATCTGTCTGGAAAAGATCGAAAAACACGGTCTTGCCATGAAACTGGTGCAGGCAGAGTATACTTTTGACAACAACAAACTGCTGTTTTACTTTACCGCAGACGGACGTATCGATTTCCGTGAGCTGGTAAAAGATCTGGCTAGTGTATTCCGTACCAGAATCGAGCTGCGTCAGATCGGTGTCCGTGATGAGACCAAAATCCTTGGCGGTATCGGTATTTGTGGACGTCCGCTGTGCTGTCACACATTCCTGACAGAGTTCGCGCCGGTGTCGATCAAGATGGCGAAAGAGCAAAATCTGTCCCTGAATCCGACCAAGATTTCCGGTGTGTGTGGACGATTGATGTGTTGTCTGAAAAACGAAGAAGAAACTTACGAATACTTAAACAGCCGTCTGCCGAATGTGGGTGACCGCGTGACAACCCTGGACGGTCTGAAAGGTGAGGTACAGAGTGTCAGCGTACTGCGCCAGCTGGTGAAAGTCGTTGTGGATGTAGGCGATGAGAAAGAAATCCGCGAATATCCGGTAAAACAGCTGAAATTCCGTTCCAAACGCCGCAGAGATCATGGCGAGCGTCTGAGCAAAGAGGAAATGCGCAAACTTGCTGAGTTAGAGGACAAGGGAGGACATTCCAAGTTAAATGAGTAATTTATTGCCGGGAGAACGAATCGACGAATTACAGCGAAACGGTTACCGCATTATCCAGAATCCGGAAAAATTCTGTTTCGGTATGGATGCGGTGCTGCTGTCCGGCTTTGCCCGGGCAAAAAAACACGAAAACTGTCTGGATCTGGGTTGCGGAAACGGAATTATCCCGATTCTGATGGAAGCCAAGACCGATGGAAAATATTTTACCGGTCTGGAGATTCAGCCGGAGAGTGCGGACATGGCGCGGCGTAGTGTGGCGCTGAATGATCTGCAGGATCGGATCGACATCGTAGAAGGTGATATTAAGGATGCTTCAAAGATTTTTGGAGCATCTTCTTTTCATGTCGTGACGACAAATCCACCGTATATGACCGCGCAGCACGGACTGACGAATCTGCATGAGGCAAAAACCATTGCACGCCATGAGGTATTGTGCAATTTGGAAGATATTATCCGGGAGAGCGCGCGCCTTTTGGTGCCGGGTGGACGTTTTTATATGGTACACCGCCCATTCCGTCTGGCAGAGATCATTTCTCTGATGGTGCAGTATCGGATCGAGCCGAAACGGATGCGTCTGGTATATCCTTATGTGGACCGGGAGCCAAATATGGTGCTGATTGAGGGACTGCGGGGTGGAAAAAGCCGCATGACCGTGGAAAAGCCACTGATCGTGTACAAAGAGCCGGGAAAATATACGGATGAGATTTACGATGTATATGGATATTAAAGCCATTGATTGTGTGAATAAAAAACGTTGTATTAGATTGTGAGGTGAAATAAGGTTATGGCAGGAAAATTATACTTATGTGCGACACCGATTGGAAATTTGGAAGACATTACGCTCCGTGTACTGCGTACATTAAAAGAAGTTGATCTGATCGCGGCGGAAGACACCCGAAATTCCATTCATTTGCTGAATCATTTTGATATAAAAACACCGCTGACCAGCTACCACGAGTACAACAAAGTGGATAAAGCCTATCAGCTGGTGGAAAAAATGCAGCAGGGAACGAATATTGCGCTGATCACCGATGCGGGTACACCGGGCATTTCCGATCCGGGTGAAGATCTGGTGCGCATCTGCTACGAGCAGGGCATTGAAGTGACTTCCCTTCCGGGGGCAGCAGCCTGCATTACCGCATTGACGCTGTCCGGTTTGCCGACACGCCGCTTTTCCTTCGAGGCATTTTTGCCAAAGGAGAAAAAAGAGCGTGCAGCCGTATTGGAAGAATTGAAAAATGATACAAGAACGCTGATTGTGTATGAGGCGCCGCATCATCTGCTTGGCACGTTAAAAGAACTGCAGAATGCGTTGGGTGACCGCAGACTGACGGTCTGCCGCGAGCTGACGAAGAAATTTGAGACAGCATTTCAGACTACATTTTCCGAAGCGATCAGTTACTATGAGGAGCAGGGCGTCCGCGGAGAGTGCGTGTTAGTTATTGAGGGCAGAAGCCGGGAAGAACTGGTGCAGGAGCAGCAGCAATCCTGGGAGGCAATTTCTGTGGAAGAACATATGGAGCGCTACTTAAGCACTGGTATGGATCGAAAAAGCGCCATGAAGCAGGTGGCAAAAGACAGGGGCGTCGGAAAACGTGAAATTTATCAGATGCTTTTAAACACAGAAAACGAGTAATCGGAAGGGAGACGTTATGACAAAAGATTTAACCGTTGGAAGTCCAATGAAGTTAATTTGGCAGTTTTCCATACCGCTGGTACTGGGAAACTTGTTTCAGCAGATGTATAACATGGTAGATACCGTGATCGTAGGTCGTTATCTGGGACTGAGTGCCCTGACCAGTGTAAGTTCTACTACATCCATCACCTTTCTGATCATTGGTTTTTGTCTTGGAACCTGTACGGGACTTGCAGTACCCGTGGCGCAGAAATTTGGTGCAAAAAATTACAGCGAAATGCGTAAATTTGTGATGAATGCGGCATATCTGGCAATTTTTCTTGCTGTGATCATGACGATCGTAACCTGTGCGCTGTGCGGTTCAATCCTGACCTGGATGAAGACACCAGATCAGTTTTATCAGGGGGCATATGATTACCTGTTTGTCATTTTCCTGGGAATCCCGTTTACGTTTTTATATAACGTAGTGGCGGGTATTATCCGGTCGCTGGGAGATTCCAAGACGCCGTTTTATTTTCTGGTATTGTCTGCGGTGATGAATATTTTTCTGGATATGCTTTTTATCATTGTATTCAAACTAGGAACCGCTGGAGCCGGATGGGCAACGATTTTGTCACAGGCAATATCTGGTATTCTCTGTTTTATCTACATGAAGAAAAAATATGATGTCCTGAAAACAAATGTTCAGGAGCGCAAACTGGATATGCATTACATAAAGACATTGTTTACTATGGCAGTACCGATGGGATTACAGTTTTCCATTACAGCCATCGGAAGCATCATGCTTCAGAGTGCGGTAAATACACTTGGCGCAGTATATGTATCTTCTTTTGCGACAGCAGCAAAAGTAAAACAGCTGGCAATGTGTCCGTATGACGGATTCGCGACAGCAAGTGCGACCTTCGGAAGTCAGAACCTTGGTGCCGGAAACTTAAAACGAATCCGGGAAGGACTGAAATCCGGAATTATAATTTCGGTTCTGTACAGTATCGGAATCGGAATCGTGCTGATTTTTGCAGGTTCCAAGATAGCGTTGCTGTTCGTATCCAGCAGTGAGACAGAAGTACTTGGTTATGTACAGCAGTTGTTAACATGTGCAGGATTTTTCTATTTCTTCTTGGCATTCTTGAACTGTACACGACTGACCATTCAGGGACTTGGATACAGTGCGATTGCGATGTGTGCGGGCTTGAGTGAGCTGCTGGCAAGAGGTTTGATGTCTGTATTTGTGATTCCGAGATTCGGATACACGGCAGTGTGCTTTACGGATCAGACGGCATGGATTGCGGCAACATGTGTGGTAATGCCGGTATTCTTTGCGATTATGAAACGTTTGGAAAAACGGCAGGCGGAAGCCGCCGGTAATGTGGTATAACGGAACTTTAGTGAAGCGGAATCAGGGTATTTTGTCCTGGAGGCTAACAATCGCCTTCCAGGACAAAATGTCCTGATTCCTTTTTCTATACAGTGTTGCTTAGTCGTTTTTCAATGTGGGAATTATTACAAAAATAGTTGAACAGAACTTTTTGTATTTAGAAAAAACGGTAGAAGAAATAAACGGAATAGTCACGGTGGAATAAAAAAGCAACGATAAAGTAGTCGTATTTTCCTTTCGGCATAATAATAGATACGTTAAGCCAATGTGTAAATGGAGAAATCTCAGGATTTTTTCTCAGCGAGCGATTGTTAGCCGCGGAGACAAAATCCTGAGATTTCTCCTTAGATATCCCCTTTATATATCAGATGGGAGCCAATCCCCCATCTGATATAGCCTCCGGCAGGATTACAGAGGTGCGCAGTTGAAGTATGTCATGCAATTGCATGACGCGCACCTCGCAACAAGAATGCCGGAGCATTCTTGAAATCTATATAAACCTATCGATCCCCGAGTACGTACTCCTGCAACACCCTAAATGGCGCCGGACCGATGTCGAGCACCTTTTTATAAAAGTCGGAATCCGTATAAGTATCCGGATTCTGCTTTTTCATATCTGCCTGCAGATCATGAAATTCCAGATACCCGATATAATATTTCAGATAATTGGCAGGTTCTCCCACGATCAACTCAAAAATATCCCGAATGGTTTCTTCATCCGTGAATCCATAAGTCCCGAAAAACGTTGCCGTATCGTCCAACGTCCACCCCTCATAATGAATTCCCATATCCGCAGTCGCATACAGACTCAAAATCGCCGCCTGATTTGCTGCACAGAGACTGGCAGCATCTTCAGACAATCCGGCATAGGTGTAAGAATGCAATTCCACAAACGTTGCCCACCCTTCGGTGTAACCCGGATAGCCAAGCAGCGAGCGGATCGGTAGATCACAAATGGAGTGAAAATACACATTCTGGAACAAATGTCCCGGAAATCCTTCGTGTGCCAGCGTTGTAAAAAGTCGAAGCCCTTCATATCCGTTTTTCTGATTAATGTAAATTGAATTTTCGGTCAGATGATCCAGTGGGGAGGTCAGATAAAACGCCGGAGAGAGATAATCTTCCATGGCGGCATCCACATATTTGACCGTCACATTGCATTCCGGTACTTCTGGAAATTCTGCCGAAATTGCCTGCCGCAGAGTCGTAAGCATTTCTTCCGGAGACTGGGGTGCAACGGCGCAGTTTTCCAATTCCGTTGTCAGGTCAGGGTTTTGCTCCAACAGTTGTGATATGAGAAGGAGGTCTTCTTTGCGTTGATCTGTGGTACGTTTTTCAAGGGAAGCGACACTGTCACTGCTTCCGGTGGCACAGCGCACCAGATATTCATAATATTCGCGTCCTTCCGGAAAATGGCAGAGTCCGGCTTCGTTGATGGTGCTATCCTCCAATTCGCTTAACGTGTCTGCCAGTTGTGTAAATGCCGGAAAGACCTGCTTTTTTAAAATAGAAAGATTCTGCTTCTGATAAGACCGCCGTTCATTTTTGGAAATGCCGGAGAGGGCAGAGATTTTCTGGTTAAACGTTGTAACCAGGTAATGCTCCTCCGGATTGGAAACAAAATCCCGGCACTGATCGATGATAGTCTGCGCCGTGTAAGAGGGCATAAAACGATCGGCAGCAGCTTTTTCCCGTTCATAGTCGCAGATCTGGGCAAAATAGCGGGGCAGGTCGGTCAGCAGTTCCAAATAATCAGAAACATCCTGTTTGCTCTGGAAGGTGTATTCTGCCAGCAGGATCGGAATCTGGGATTGCAGACCGGTGGTGGGTGTTAGTGGTTCGTCATAATATTTAAAATTTCCGCCGGCTACGGTGAGATTCATACTGTCTGTCAGAATTTCCAGTGTCTGACGGTTGAGCGTTGTCAGATTTTGGGCATCAAATTGATGCAGAGCAGAGAGAACGTTTTCCGCGGAGGCAGCAGCAAGTGCCGGAGAGGCAGCGCTGTAATTTCCGAGAGAAGTCTGATATTCCGTGATCTGATAAGCCTGCGGATTTTCCAAGGTATAATGAAGATTTAGCAGACTTGCAGAGGCTTCCTGGCGGAACAGTTCAGCAATATAGTTTTCAAAATCTGTATTTACGTCGTTTGAGGTGGATTGTCCGGCAGCAGAATTGGAATTTTGTTCGCCGGCCTGGATGGCCGTGGGGGATTCGTGAAAAAACTGTGCGATCCAGGTATCGGAGTCGGCGCATTGGCAGACTGCGGCACAGAAAATCCCAAATCCAATGAGGAACAGTGCAAGAAACAGGGAAAACCGAATTTTATGGAAAAAATGAGAATGACAGTGGCGCATAAGGAAGTACCGGTTCGAATCATAATTACTAATAATGTATGAACAGAAGCAATTGGATATAACAGAATCGATGGATAGAACTTGCGAAGTGCAGGGACATTGTGTATAATCAATTTGTCAATCTATCAAAAATTTTGATACACAAAGTATCAGGAGGAGCGCATTGGAAGGATACGATACACTGCATGACCTGTTGGTCAAATTATTTAATGAAATCATGAATATTGAAGAAAAAGCGATCATTACGGAGGAGTTCAAAGACATTTCCAACAATGATATGCACATTATAGAAGCAATCGGACTGGATGAGCCGCGCAGCATGTCATCTGTGGCAAAGGATCTGTCTGTCACTGTGGGAACGTTGACGATTGCGATCAATAACCTTGTAAAAAAGGCATATGTAAAGCGTGTGCGAAGTGAGAAAGATCGCCGTGTGGTACTGATCTCACTGACGGAAAAAGGGGTGAAAGCATATCATCATCATGCAAATTTCCATGATGAGATGATCAAAGCGACATTGAACGGTCTGAATGAGGAACAGACAAAGGTGCTGGTAAAGGCGCTGACGAACTTAAGTGCATTTTTCCGTACCTATGGAAAATAAAGAATATTAATATGTAGTTCAGCATATGTTGTTAGAAACTCCAAAGGGAGCTGACGGCGTATGCTGAATTTTTTGTGGCTTTTTATGATCCTGGCGGGAATCGTTTATGCGGCTTTTACCGGAAATCTGCAGGCAGTGACGGACGCAGCACTGGATTCCGCACAGCAGGCAGTGGCAATTTGTATCACGATGGCAGGTGTTCTGGCATTTTGGGTGGGACTGATGCAGATTGCGGAGAATGCCGGCATGATGCGCCGGGCAGCGGAGCGGATTTATCCGTTGCTGCATTTCCTGTTTCCAAGAGTGCCAAAGGATCATCCGGCATGCAAGTCCATCGCAGCGAACTGTATAGCAAATTTTTTCGGTCTGGGATGGGCAGCGACACCTGCCGGTCTGCAGGCAATGGAAGATCTGGATGAGCTGGAAAAAGAAAGGACTCTGATGCAGGCGGTCGGTCAGTCTGCTCAGAGCCGGTATGATTTTGGTTCAGACCGGATTTTGCGGGAACAGAGAAAAAAGGAAAAAGCAGCTTCCACAGAAATGTGTACGTTTCTGGTGCTGAATATATCTTCTCTTCAACTGATCCCGGTAACGGTCATTGCCTATCGAAGTCAGTATGGTTCGCCGGATCCGGCAGGGATTACCGGAGCAGCGATCGTTGCTACGACAATTTCCTCACTGGCAGGGATTTTGTTCGCAAAAATTATGTCTGTAATAGATGAAAAGCGTGGCTATTAAATCCTGTTTGAATTATGGGGCTATTTTCACAAGCGATCAGTAATAGCAGTTTTCTGCCTATACGCTATATGACTTTTGTTACTTTTTAAAAAATGTACTAGCGGTTCGGATCATTCAGATAGGAAAGCATGAAGGCGATACGTGACTGGTAGTCTTCACATTCATTCTGCATGATGGAGACCGCTTTTTTTACCTTGTTCAATACCGTATTTCGATGCTGGAAAATAGCAGTGGACGTCTGGTTGACGTTGCGACCATTTTTCAAAAACTGCATAAAAATGTAACACAGGTCGCCGTTGTGGGTTTCATCGTATTGGCGCAGCACTTCGTAGCATGGTGAAGCTGCCATTTTATCCACACCGGCTTTTTTTAATTCCTGTAAAATATACAGCATATAGACATCGGAAAAATAATGGAAAGTCGGGGCTCCGCCCTCTGTCTTGGAAGTTCCGATCGCCAATGCTTCCCGCGCCTGTGCAGCAGCGGTTGGCAGATCCATCAGTGAGAAAAAGGTGTTGCTGATGCCACATTCAAAGTATCGGTTCCGGAAATTTTTCTGGAAAATCGTTTGTTCCTCCGAAGTCAGGAATGTGGCAAAACTCTCATTTTCACTGTTATTTTTTAAAATATATAACGTGTTCTGGTACACGAACGGTTTCAGCTGTGGAATGGAAGTGCGCAGATTCCAGCTGACAAAGGAAAATGGCAGTTCCTGTTCGTCCGGATAATGGATGACCGCCAGCATAAAACGCCCGTTCATCGGTAGATCCGGAATATAACTGAGCTGGTCGGCATATTGCTGCTGCGGAGCGTCCGGATGCTCCAGAATGTCGTTAAATACCGATTCGTAAATATCTGAAGAAGACCGGTTGGAAAAACGTTTCTGCTGAAAGAATAACTGCAGGTTTTCCGCCACAATGTTCATCAGGTACAGGTAATTCGTACGCGGATGCACGGCACAGTGAAAGATCAGGGCATAGCCAACGGTGTGCCCGTTTGTCTTGAAACGGTACATCATACTGTAATAACAGTCATGTGTGGTCAGACTGTACCAGCTGATCAGTGGATTTTCTGCCTGTTCTGAGGTGGAGATCAGTCCGTCCTGACGCAGCCGCTCCATGATCTGCGGTGTCACATAACCGGCGGACAGAATGGATTCCATGATGGGATCACTGACATTCGGATCACGCAGATAACCAAGGATCGAGTAATTGCGATCCAGAACGACCATAGGATGAACCAGAAAATCTTTGGACAGGTTCAACAGATCCTGCAGGGATTTCTGCTGGATCAGCATCAGATGAAAGTTCTTATCCCAGATATCAAAATCGTGAAAAATCTTCAGGATACGGTTGAACACCAGCGGAAAAGATTCATCTGTGTAGAGTAACACCATGGACAGATTCGGATGGAAATTACTGGTATGAAGTTTTTCATCCTGGCAGATGCACAAAAATACACATCTGGAAGGAAACTGATCCTCTGGCGTTCTGCTTAATGTATTTAAGAGCACCTGGTCGGAAACCAGATAGAGCTCATCCCCGAATTCGGCATTAAGCTGCTCCTGGTCAAAAAGCTGCACGTTGTCGAAGTTCCCGGTGAGATCTATATTCTGTGATTCATAAATGCTGTTTGCAGAAAGCTGATATAAAAGTACGTTCAATGGTATCAGCATGGTAAATCTCCTTTGTACAAATTATCTGCTCCCATTATTTTGTGATGACATGATTTTATCAACTCAGACTGAGATGACTTATTTGCACCTATTATACCACGATGTACAAATGTGTGAATAGCATAATTTTAAAGTGCATTTTTGTGTTTTTTGACATACAAAGCATAAAAGGATTGTATTAAAATAGATACAAATGTACGAGGAGTATGAATGGAGGTATAATAATGAACTTTTTTACACCGGCCGAAGTGGCCAAAAATTACATTGCAACTGGAAAAAGTAAGGTTAACACACCAATTCCAAAAATGATCATTCTTGCGATCCTGGCAGGAGCCTTTATCGGATTCGGCGGCGTGGGGGCCACCACCGTTGCAGTATCCATTACAGAACCGTCACTTGGAAAATTTATCGGTGCCTGTGTATTCCCGGGTGGTCTGACTATGGTGCTGATCGCGGGAAGTGAACTTTTCACCGGAAATTGTATGCTGACGATCCCGCTTCTGGAAAAAGAGATCACTGTAGGTGGAATGTTGAAAAACTGGGTAGTTGTTTACATCGGCAACCTGATTGGTGGAATGCTGGTAGGCGCAGGCGTTGCATTCAGTCACCAGCCGTCCCTGTTTAACAATGGAATGGCAGTATCCGTATTATCTACCGCAGTAAGCAAATGTTCCATGCCGTTCAGCGATGCGTTTATCAAAGGTATTCTTTGTAATTTCTTAGTCTGTATCGCAGTATGGATTTCCTTTGCGGCAAAAGAAGTAGTCAGCAAGATCGTTGGTCTGTTTTTCCCGATCATGATGTTCGTGCTGTGTGGATTTGAACATAGTATTGCAAATATGTACTATATCAGTTCCGGTCTTTTCGCAAAAACAAATGCGACTTATGTACAGGCAGCAACAGACGCAGGAGTAGATCTGACAAATCTGACCTGGGGCAACTTCTTCAGCAAAAACCTGCTTCCGGTTACACTTGGAAACATTGTGGGTGGAGCAATTTGCGTTGGATGTGCGTACTGGTTTATCTACCTGCGCAAAGCAAAAAAAGCTGCATAAAGAGAAAATAGTTTCAGTAATGTATGAGATGCACAAATGAAACATCGAAAAAGTGCTTTTGACATACACCAGAAGCGCTTTTTTGCCGCTATAATAGTATCATTACAGTATTCTGACAGGATACTGGTTAGGAGGGATATAAAAAAATGAGTAAGATTTATCTTGCCGGAAAGCACAGCCAGGATGTTACCATCGGGCATATGTTGGAGAAATTTTCCAGAAAAGTAGATGTTTACCCGCCTGGAACATGTCCACTGACGGTACAGTTATCACTGCTGCATGCTTCCATGAATCAGACTTGTGGAAAGTGCGTACCATGTCGTGACGGACTGCCACAGCTTGCAGACCTGTTAAGTAAAATTTTGAATGGTGTCGGCACAATGGAAATGGTGGATGAGATGAGAGAGATCGCCATCATGATCCGCGATACAGCAGACTGTGCCATCGGTTACCAGTCAGCTATTGAGGTACTGGAAGGACTTGAAACTTTTGCAGATGAGTATGAGAGCCATGTAAAAAAATGGGAATGTCCTGCCAATGTAGGTCAGAAGATCCCATGCGTGACACTCTGTCCTGCACATGTTGATATTCCGGGTTACATTGCACACGTTCATGAGGGTAATTACGCAGATGCGATCAACCTGATCCGTCGTGATAACCCGCTGCCAACTGCATGTGCCATGATCTGTGAGCATCCATGTGATGAGCGCTGCCGCCGAAACCTGATCGATGATTCCGTCAATATCCGTGGTATTAAAAAATACGCGGTAGACCAGATTGCAGCAGATCAGGTAGCAGTTCCGAAGACAAACGTATCTACAGGCAAAAAAGTAGCAATCATCGGTGGAGGTCCTGCCGGAATGACAGCTGCATACTTCCTGTCTCTGATGGGACATAAAGTAACTGTTTATGAAGCAAAAGAACACCTGGGCGGTATGTTAATGTACGGAATCCCGAACTATCGATTCCCGAAAGACCGCATGGATGAGGATATGAATGCAATCCTTTCCACAGGAAATATTGAAGTAAAATATAATACAAATGTAGGCGTAGATATTCCAATTGAGGAAGTAAGAAACAGCCACGATGCAATGTTTGTTGCCATCGGTGCACAGAAAGGTAAAAAACTCCGTCTGGACGGCATTGATGCAAACAACGTATTCTCCGCAGTAGAAATGCTGGATGGCATCGGACATGGTATACGCCCGGATTATACAGGCAAGACCGTTGCTGTTATCGGCGGCGGAAACGTTGCTATGGATGCTGCACGAAGCGCGCTTCGCTGTGGCGCAAAAGACGTCCGAATCGTATACAGAAGACGTCAGGAAGACATGACAGCGCTGGATACAGAGATTGAATCCGCTGTTATGGAAGGTATTGAGCTGATGCTCCTTCAGGCTCCAAAGAGCATTGAGAAGGACGAAAACGGCGATTGCTGTGCACTCTGGGTACAGCCACAGATGATCGGTGCATACCGCGGCGGCAGACCGTCACCGGTAGACTCCGCATCCAAAGATCCGTTGCGTGTTCCATGTGATGTGGTACTGATCGCAGTTGGTCAGGATATCGTCAGCGAGCCGTTTGAAGAGTTTGGTATGCCGGCAGAGTGGCATGTATTCAAAGCTGGTCTGGATACTGCTGTAGAGGGTATGCCGGGCGTATTTGTCGGTGGTGACTGTGCAACTGGTCCGTCCACAGCAATCAAAGCGATTGCAGCCGGAAAAGTAGCAGCACATAATATCGATGAATATCTTGGTTACCACCATACCTTAAACTGTGGTGTAGAAGCACCGGAAGCAAGAGAGAATAACCGTGTTCCGACCGGTCGTGTCAACATTGGCGAGCGTCCGGCTTATGAGAGAAAACATGATTTTGAGCATGTAGAGTGCCCGATGACTCACGAAGAAGCAATGCAGGAGTCCGGCAGATGCTTAAGATGTGATGTATTCGGGTGCGGTAAACTTCAGGATGCGATCGACCGCTAAATATTGAAAATAACAGAGTTTATATATGGAGGTAATAACAGATGCGTTTAACCATAGATGGAAGAAACGTGGAAGCAGCAGAGGGCATGTCAATCCTTCAGGCAGCAAAAACTGTCGGTATTGAAATCCCTACACTCTGCTACTTAGAGGGTATCAGTGACATCGGGTCCTGCCGCCTGTGTGTAGTAGAAGTAGAAGGAAAGAACGAACTTGCCACAGCCTGCAACACAAAAGCAAAAGAAGGCATGGTTGTGCAGACAGCCAGCGAGCGTGTAATCGAAGCAAGAAAGACAGTTTTAAAACTGTTACTTTCCAATCACAATATTGATTGCTTCAACTGTGAGAAAAATGGTGACTGCGAACTTCAGAAATATTGTAATATATATGGAATTGATACAACACCGTATTTCGGTTCCAGAGGACTGTTAGAATGTGAGATCCCGAAAAAGGATGCACATCCGTTCCTGTCCTATGATCAGTCAAAATGTATCTACTGTCAGCGCTGCGTACAGACATGTAGAGTTGCAACCGGAAGAAGAGCGATCAAACTGCGCAGAACCGGTAAATTTACGATTATCGATGCACCGTTTGGTGATGACTGGGAAGAGACACGCTGTGAGTCCTGTGGTAACTGTGCACAGGCTTGTCCGACAGGCGCTCTGACCATCAAGAGAAGAAAAAATTATCGTCCGTGGGAAGTAAAACGTGTGCGTACCACATGTCCACACTGTGCAACCGGATGTCAGTATGATCTGATCGTAAAAGATAACAAGATCGTAGATGTAGAGGGCGCAGACGGTCCGTCCAACCACAAGATGGTCTGTGTTAAAGGACGTAGTGGTTCCTTTGATTTCGTAGATCATCCGGACAGAGTACGTCATCCGCTGATCAAAAATAAAGAGACCGGTGAATTCGAGCAGGCTACCTGGGATGAGGCACTGGATTATGTAGCAAAGAAATTTACAGAGTTAAGAGATACTTACGGTGGAGACTGCCTGGCAGGATTTGCCTGTGCACGTTCCGCAAACGAAGATATCTATATGCTCCAGAAAATGGTAAGAACTGCGTTCCATACCAATAACACAGATAACTGTGCCCGTGTCTGCCATGCACCGACCGTAGCCGGACTGGCAACTACACTTGGTTCCGGAGCTATGACAAATACGATTGCGGATATTACACAGGATTCAGATCTGATCATGTTGGTTGGTTCTAACCCGGAACATGCACATCCGGTACTTGGTATGCAGATCCGTCGTGCCGTACATAAAGGTACAAAACTGATTGTTGTAGATCCGCGTGATATCGATCTGGCACACGCAGCCGATGTACATCTGAAACTGACACCGGGTACAAACGTAGCGTTTGCAAACGGTATGATGAATATCATCCTTTCCGAAGGTCTTGAGGATCGCAAATTTATCGAGGAGCGTACTGAGAACTTCGAGGAAATGAAGAAAGTTGTTGATAAATATCCGGCAGAGAAAGTTGCAGAGATCTGTCATGTCGATGTAGACAAACTGATCGAGGCAGCCAGAATGTATGCAACTGCAAAAAATGCAGCCATCATTTACTGTCTGGGTGTTACCGAGCATCATACAGGTACAGAGGGCGTTATGTCTCTGTCTAACCTGGCAATGATCACAGGAAACTTTGGCCGTCCTGGTTGTGGTGTTAACCCAATCCGTGGTCAGAATAACGTACAGGGTGCCTGCGATATGGGTGCTTCTCCGGATCAGTTCCCGGGTTATCAGAAACTGAGCGCACCGGGTGTTCTGGAAAAATTTGAAAAAGCATGGGGCACAAAATTGAACCCGAAAGAGGGAACAAAGGCAACCGAGTGCTTCGGAAAGATGCTGACCAAGGAGATCCGTGGTCTGTTCATCTTCGGTGAGGATCCGGTTCGTACCGATCCGGATACGGCACATGTTATGAAAGCATTAAAGAACCTGGATTTCCTTGTTATGGATGAGTTATTCCTGACAGAAACTGCAAAAATGGCAGATGTTGTCCTTCCGGGACGTTCCTACGCAGAGAAAGAGGGAACCTTCTCCAATACAGAGCGTCGTGTACAGCGTATCCGTAAAGCGGTTGAGATCGAAGGCGAGACAAAAGAAGATATCTGGATCTTTACAGAAATCATGAACCGTATGGGATATCCGCAGCCGCATCTGACCTCTGCACAGGTTATGGATGAGGTAGCTTCCGTAACTCCTTCCTTCGCAGGTATCAATCATGAGCGTCTGGACAGCGAAGAAGTAGCAGGAAACGGTCTGCAGTGGCCATGTACATCCAAGGATCATCCGGGTACACCGATCATGCATGTTGGCAAGTTCTCCAGAGGACTTGGTTACTGCAATCCGATCGAGTATATTCCGTCCATGGAGCTTCCGGATGAGGAATATCCTTTCAAGATGATGACAGGTCGTGTATTATATCACTATAATGCATGTGCAATGACTGACAAGACAGAAGGACTGAACCAGATTTCCGGACATTCCTTCATCGAGATCAATACAGAAGATGCTGAGCGTATCGGTTTCAAAGACGGTGACAGAGTAAGAGTATCTTCCCGTCGTGGAAGTATCGAGACAACAGCAAACGTATCCGGAAAGACCAATCCGGGCGAGTGCTGGATGCCGTTCCACTTCCTGGATGGCGGTGCAAACTGGTTAACATCAGATGCACTGGATTCTATCTCCAGTACACCGGAGTACAAAGTTTGTGCAGTTAAGATTGAGCGCGCATAACAGACAGCATTTTTCGTAATGATTGTTTCGGAAGAATTGTGAAAGCTGAATAGGTGAGTATTAAATTAAGGAAGGATCTTATGGCAGAACATATCAGAGATGAATATTTTGTAACCCGTGATGTAGTCACTTACAATGGAAGTGCACTAGTATCCGACAAAAAAAATCTGGTAGTAGAAGTAAGTTATCAGTTATATGTGAATGGCAGGGGAGCAGGTGAAATGATCTGTTCCCCATGGGATAAAAAGGAGGCATTCCTTGGTTATCTGTACCTGCGCGGTTATATTTCCAGTGCAGGAGATGTTCGGGCAGTCGACGTGGATGAGGAACATGGAATGGTAAATATTACGATCCGTGAGTATCTCACCGATGAGACCGATATGGAAAACCTTTTGCTGGAAGATGAAGTGCTGCTGAATGAACAGGGCATTGTGCCAAAACGGGATGATGTGAGACTATCCGTTCGTGAAGTGCTTGCTTTTTCCAGGGGATTAGAAGAACGCTCTGCACTGTTTCATCGAACCGGTGGCGTACATTGTGCGGCGTTCGTACATCATGGAGTATTTCTGTCTTATAAGGAAGACGTTAGCCACCATGTGGCCGTAGATAAAGTCGTTGGTGACTGTCTGCTTCGAAAGATTCCGATGAAAGATGGAATTTTAATCTTCTCTGGTCGTGTTCCGGTGGAAATCCTGCAAAAAGTAGGAGCCATGGGTTGTTCCATTCTGATCGCAAAGTCGGCACCGACGAATTATTCCTGTCGTCTGGCACAGCAGCTTGGGATTACGCTGATCGGTTTTGCCAGGGATAAGACATTTAATGTGTATTCACATCCGGAACGGATTTATGAATAAATTCTTGTTTGTCGTTGTAAAGGGCAAAATGAAATGAACTACAAAAAGAACATGAAGAATTTTCTGTGTCTGTTGCGTCGCTTATTTCCGACCGCTCCCGCGAACTCACCCGCAAAACCGGCGGGCTCAAACACACTCCCGCGGTCGGGCTAGACGCAACATCCACAACGAAAATTTTCCAACTATTCTTTTTTGTAGTTCATTTCATTTATGCCCTGTTTACACGACGGCACCGCGTGCCACGTGCACATATAACTAGTAACAAATTTAACGCTGTGCTGTGCACGCTGATTCACTTTATGAACGCAGAATAAGCATTCCCCCGCTTCAAGTGCGTAGAGCACTAAGCGGTGGGTAAGGGGATGCTTATGTCAGTGGGAGTTAAAAGCTCCCACTGACAGGTCGCAAAGCGACTGCGTTCATGAGCAAGTAGCGAAAGCGGATTGCGAATGTCCGCTTTACCACAGAATAAGCATTTCCCTGCTTCTAGTGCGTAGAACAACTAAGTGTTGGTAAATGGAAATGCTTATGTCCACTTTACTATAAAAAAGCACTATGTATTGTAGCGGCGAAGCCGCAATATGTTCTTAGATTCTAAGCCAGAGGGAAACGCAAGCCACCGCGAAGCGGCTTGCCCTTGATCAATCAAAAAAAGAACTGCTACACTGTTGTCATCGATGGAGAAAATCTACATGTTCTTGAGTTCTTCGCTGTCGGTAATGAACCTATAGCAGTTCTTTTTTTGTATTGTCAAGGGTGGCGTATACAGCCAATTTAAGGAAATGTGCAGTAATTCTGAGAAAAATATGTCAGCTTACGCTGACCAGGATCAGACACCATGTCTCACATACCTTGACTTAAATACTAATCAATCTGTTAATCTGCGCATGCAACATAACAAATTATTTTACCATTGTCTTATATGCATGCGTGGCACGCGGTGCCGTCGTGTAAATGGAACAAAATAAAAAATAACTCCAAAAGAGGATAATTGTAAAATTTTCGTTGCGACCGCTGCATCTAGCCCGTCCGCGAGAGCGTGTCTGAACCCGCCGGTTTTGCGGGTGAGTTCGTGAATTTGATCAGAACTTGCTTTGGCAAGTTCTGGTGCGAGATTCGGGTCTGCATAGCAGACATATTTCAAATCCGAATCTCTGCACATTCATGCGAAGCTATTCTAAGTGGAGGTGAAACCTCCGCTTAGGAAATAAGCGATGCAGTGGTCGCAGAAAATTTTTCATATCTTCTTTTGGAGTTAGTTTTTATTTGTTCCCTAAACGACAAACAAGAATTTATGATGCTAGTATTGTACTGGCTGTGATTCCGGCTATGGTTGCCACCAATGCGCCTGCCAGAGTCCAGCGTGTTTTTTTGACTTTGACGGTCATAAAATAAATACTCATCGTATAAAAAATAGTTTCACTGCTGCTCATCATTACCGAGGCGATCCGCCCAATTCTGGAATCCGTTCCAAATTGTTCATACACATCCAGCAGCAATCCGGTGGCAGCAGAGGAGGAAAACATCCGAACGACTGCCAGCGGAACGAGTTGTGAAGGAAATCCGATATGTTCCATCCAGTTCCCTGATAATCTTGTCAATGCATCTAATAGTCCGGAAGCCCTCAGAATTCCCACCGCTACCATTAAACCGGCAAGGGTAGGTAAAATATCAACTGCTGTCATCAATCCTTTTTTTGCCCCTTTTACAAAGTCTGCATATGCATTGCGTCGGTTTAGAAAACCGGACATAAGAATTACGACAATAAAAAGTGGAATGATCAGATCTGACAAAAATAGCAATATTGCCTGCATAAGAAAAGCTCCCTTCTATCAGTAAAAAATCAGCATATGCTGTTTCTTTCCCCACAGGGATTTCTAACAACATATGCTGATTTATCCACATTTATAACATGTTACCATCTTTTGCCTGTGATTATACGGTCAGTTCCTGCATGAGTTTCGGCACAGTAGTGATTTTTGTGATTTCACCCACGCGGGAACCGCAAAAGATCAGTCCGTTATCCAGATCACCGACCACTGCATTGATCAGAGCCTGTGTGATGCAGTAAGGTGCGGTCGCCGGATTACAGGCTTTCAGGCAGTTAAAGCAGTGGGAGATTTTATCCGGTGCAGCAAGCATTCGTTCAATAAAGGCATTTTTGATGGCACGTCCCGGCATTCCTACCGGACTTTTGATAATAATGACATCCTCGTCAGAGGCATTTACATAAGCCTGTTTGTATGCGTCACTGGCATCACATTCTTCCGTGGCAACAAACCGGGTGGCTGCCTGGATGCCATCGGCACCAAGCTCCATGACATGTGCGGCATCTTTGGCGGTAAACATACCACCGGCTACGAATACCGGGATCGTGGTCTGATATTTTTCTTCGTAGGTCTGTTTCAATGCAATGATATTTTGAATTTCTGTATCATAATCCAGAGAAGGAATATCCTCTAACTGTTCTTTGGAAAAACCGAGATGTCCACCTGCCAGTGGTCCTTCGATCACCAGAAAATCAGCGGTGCGATGATATTTTTTGTCCCAGAATTTCAAAATGACATTGGCAGATTTTGTGCTGGATACGATAGGAGCCAAAGCTACGTTATAACCTTCGGCAAATTTTGGCAGTTCCGTCGGCAGACCTGCACCGGAAATAATCGCGTCCACACCGGCAGCACAGGCGGTTTTGACATAGGTTTCGTACAATTGAGTGACTGCCATGATGTTGACGGCGACCATGCCGTTTCCACCGGCGATTTCTTTCGCCTTTTTAATCTGTTCTGGAAGCACCCTTAAATTCGTTTCTTCCGGATTTTTTGCAAAATCCGGATCATCGTAGCCAATCTGTGCGGTGGAAAGGACACCCATACCGCCTTCTTTTGCAACAGCTCCTGCCAGACGACAGCGGCTGACACCGATGCCCATGCCTCCCTGAATGATCGGAAGCTTCAAAAACTTATCTTTTAAATGTAATGATTTCATTAATTTCATATTAGATTTCTCACTTTCCATATGTAGTTTTATTAAAAAATCGATATGTGCTGAGTAAAGCGGACATTCGCAATCCGCTTTCGCTACTTGCTCATGAACGCAGTCGCTTTGCGACCTGTCAGTGGGAGCTTTTAACTCCCACTGACATAAGCATCCTCCTTACCCCCCCCGCTTAGTGCTCTACGCACTTGAAGCGGGGGAAGGCTTATTCTGCGTTCAATTTTTTGAGGGCGATTTTCCAATGTTATATAATTTGAATATTAAAATGTTTGAAAATCAAAATAATATTACACCACAAAAATAAGCAAGTCAATATAAAAAGTGTGAAAAACGAGTATAAGTAGTATTTGATACCACGTATGTATATGCTTGCTATTTTCTGCAAAATGGTATACGATATCATACAGATTTATAGGAAATAAAAATATGTCACAGAAATTTAGGGATAACGATTTTACTACAGGCAGGGAAAGAAAAAATCTACCGCTGTATGATCGTGGAAAAATGGAAGGCAAATGTATGAAAAAGAGAGGGTGTTTGAAAATATGGAGCGGGATAAGACGTTTCTGGGAACAGAACCGATTGGAAAATTATTGCTAAAACTGGCGGTTCCGACGGTTATCGCACAGCTGGTAAATATGTTGTATAACATCATAGACCGTGTGTACATCGGGCATATTCCGGGGGAGGGCAGCATGGCACTGACCGGAGTTGGTGTCTGTATGCCACTGATCTTGATCATTGCGGCATTTGCGGCATTGGTTGGCTCCGGCGGTTCCCCGCGGGCATCTATTTATATGGGAAAAGGTGATCACGATACCGCGGAAAAAATTCTGACCGGATGTCTGAGCCTTCAGATCATTGTTTCCATTATTTTGACCGTAATTTTGCTTATCTGGAATAAAGATCTGTTATTGATGTTTGGTGCCAGTGAAAATACGATCACTTATGCGACCGCATACATGAATATTTACGCAATCGGTACGATTTTTGTACAGATCACACTTGGTATGAATACGTTTATTACGGCGCAGGGAAAGGCAACAACTGGAATGATGACCGTTCTGATCGGAGCCGTTGCCAATATTATTCTGGACCCGATTTTTATCTTCGGCATGCACATGGGCGTACGCGGTGCTGCCCTTGCAACGGTTATTTCACAGGGGCTTTCCTGCATCTGGGTGCTGACATTTTTATCCGGAAAAAAGACGCTGCTTCGGATTAAGAAAGCGAACATTCTTCCGGGATTACGCTTGGTTCCGCCTTGCGTGGCATTGGGAGCATCCATGTTTGTAATGCAGGCAAGTGAGAGCGTGATCTCCGTCTGCTTTAATTCGTCGTTGTTAAAATATGGTGGCGATATTGCGGTAGGAGCTATGACGATTCTGACCAGTGTTATGCAGTTTGCCATGCTTCCGCTGCAGGGAATCGCGCAGGGAGCGCAGCCGATCACCAGTTACAATTATGGAGCGAAAAATGCAACGCGCGTAAAGCAGAGTTACAAGATTCTGCTTAGCGTCTGCGTGATCTATTCCGTTATTCTGTGGGCGATCATTATGGCATTTCCACAGGTATTTGCGAAACTGTTTACCACAGATGCGGAGCTGATCGCTTTTACGGCAAAGGCACTTCGAATCTATTGCCGCGTGTTATTTGTGTTTGGAATCCAGATTGCCTGCCAGATGACATTTGTGTCCATTGGAAATGCGCCTTGTTCTATTATTGTGGCAATTTTGCGGAAATTTATATTGCTGATTCCACTGATCTACATATTGCCACATTTTATGGAAAACAAGACCAATGCGGTATATATGGCAGAACCGGTAGCGGATGTCATTGCGGTAAGCTGTACGTTACTTCTGTTTTTGGTGCAGTTTAGAAAATCATTACGAAAACTGAACTTGGAAGAGACAAAAAAACGATAGTTTTATGAATGTACCCCAATTGATTTTGTCTTTCTGGCTAACAATCGCTCATCAAGAAAGAATAAATTGGGGGTACAATTTACATTTTGATGTTATAGTTTCTTTGTGTAAATCAGCGTGCACAGTATAACATTGCTTTTATCGTAAGTGTAGATGTGCACGTGGCACGCAGTGCCGGGTGGCGCAAAAATTTACTAATTTCACTGTGTAAATAAAGAACTCCTGTATTTTTTCTCAAGGAGCGATTGCTAGCGACTGAGACAAAATACAGGAGTTCTTATTAAAAACTAACGTGATAAATTTTTAAGCCACCCAAAACAAGACTTACTTTCGTTTCCGCAAAAACATCCAGATCGCAATCACGATCACAATAATAATCAGAAAAATATCCCAGAACCGCTGTGTCAGATTCAGATGAAGTGCTTCCACCATACCGATGAAAATAACGAAAGCGCCCAGAATCAATTGCAGCATAGACCGCTGCGACAGACCGGCTTCGTTACTGCCACGGGACTGCACCAATCCGAAGATGCCGTATACAAGACAGATCGCGCCGAGAACCGGCAGGATATAAATCGTGTCTATGGTATCCGTAAAAATAATAAAAAAGATGACAACGACGCCGATCAAAGTGATATAAGTTCCCCAGTTAAATGGTTTTTTCTTCATGAATTTCAACCTTTCTAATGTGTTTCTATCCGATTCTGTAAGTACGCAAAATCGTTTGCACTCATTATAACATAACAATCCCATAACAGAAAAATAATAGAAAAAGTCTGCATTTGCATGAGATACCGGTAAAGAAAAACGCTGCTCCCTTAGAAGCAGCGCTTTTCTTCATATGGCTTAACTTTTTCGATTCCCAAATTGTCGAAAGTAACTTCTGGGATTATGCCAACTGTGGTGCAACGGTAAGGATGACTGCACACAGAATGGTTCCAACTAATGTCATAATAACGGTCTGTAAGAACATCGGTAAGTATGCATCTTTGATCTTAACCTGAGCCAGACCAGTTGTGATCAGGATCAGTCCGTTAACCGGCAGTGTCTCAAATGTGGAAACTGCGATAGCAGCACAACGAGCCAGTGCGTTCGGATTCAGAGCCGGGTTAGCAGTCCAGATATAAGCTGCAGCAACCATTGGAAGTGCAATACCTAAAGCTGCTGGCGGTGAAGATGTAAATGCTACAACGATGATCGCAAGTACGATACCAATTACTAACGGAGAAGCTTTCATGCCAAACAGAATACCAACGAAACCGTTGAATGCTGCTGTATGCTGTACAACTGCTGCGAAACCAGCTGCAGCTGTCAGAGTCATGATAGCGCTTGCACCATTTGCTGCACCGATATTTAAAGAGTTGAGAACGTTGCCTGCCCATGCCGGGAAGCCTTTTTTCTCATTGTCTTTGAAGTGCGGAGCCATCAGGATGATTACTGCTGCGATACCGCAAACCAGAGCCAGAGAAGCAATCTGTACGATAGCGAAAAGCAGGAATACAACGATTAACGGGATGATAGCAATTGCGAAATGCGGAAGTTTTTTCGCATCATCTGCCGGGATCGGTTCGCAGTTACCATAATCAAAAGTCTCACCTTTTCTCATCTCTCTTACGATGAATGTAGAGCAGATGAAGTATACACCGATCTCAATTACGATGAAGGAAATGAATCCCGGGATCGGAGCAGCACCCGGACTTGTCTGCAGGATGCTCATACAGATGATGTTATTGATACTTAATACGAATGGAGCAGAGTTTGCACCACAGCTTAATGCCAGCATTGCCGGAACCATACGTCTTGGAATACCGATGCGGCTTGCCATGTACATTGCGATCGGGAATGTAGCGAAGATTGCTACGAATCCGTCTACACCACCGTATGTAAGGATACATTCAATAAGTAACATAATTAAAACGGCACGTTTTGCCTGTTTTTCTTTGTTGTTTACCGGCATAACGAATTTGTTTACCAGTGTGGAAGAAATAGACTGAGCAGCACCACTGTCTGCCAGAACTTTTCCAAATAAACCGCCTAAGAATACGGTTGGGAAAATTGCTGTGATCATTCCGCAGACACCGCCGATTTCCCATGCGCCGGTTGCTGCATTTTGTTCAACGGCACCAACATACAGAGATGTGAAGGCGTCGTTTGCATTCAATCCGTTTGTCACTGCTACGATAACGCCGCAGAGCGGAGCCAGGTAGAGTACGGATACGTTTTTGTAGGCGCCGTACAGGAAAATTGCCAGCGCGACTACGATACCAATAATACCTAAAGCCATAAAAAACCCTCCTAAATATAAAAAGTTAAGCAAATATGAAAATTATAAAGAAAATATAAACTTCATATTTGCATTATATATAACTGGTAAGACCATGTCAATAAAAATATGCAAAGTGTACAAAAAAAGAAACAAAGCGCATTTTGTTTTGTGTAAAACACCTGTAACTAACCAAATGGATACTGATAAAAATAGAAAAATAGAAATAAGGAAGACCTGTGAATTACAGATTTATTGACATGATTTACAGGCCGGAATACATAGTGGAATAGGGCAATGCGGTACGCAGTGCCGTTGTGGTGCAAAATATATGGAGGTGTATAAATAGGATAAAGAAATTTGCTAAATACATGAGAAAAGATATGCATAAAAATCTAGGTAATATATACGTAAATAGCGGGCTCAGAGCAAATTTATCCTGGTGAGCGATTGGTAGCTGTCAGGATAAATTTGTCTGAGTCCGCTTTCATAATCTTAAAGTATAGCCATATATCCACCAAACAAGAATTACTGATTCTGATTCAGGAAAAATACCGACGAATCACGGTTGTTCCGGTCAATCAGGGAATTATATACCAGACAATGATACTGGTAGAGTAAATCGTCATATTTACTGCTCTCAGAATGTGTATAGTAGTTATTATCTGAATCTACATATCCTACCGTGTTGATGATCGGCAGTTTCTGATACAGAGAAGCCAGATATTTATTATACTGGGTGAGCGGCAGTTTTGCCGTCTGCAATACCAGTGTGGACAGATAGTTTGCACTGATCTGATTCAAAGTGGCTTCTGGAATATCGTAATTTGCCCAGATGACAAATGGTGTCATATAACGAAGCTGTTGCTGTTCAGTGGTCAGATTATCCAGACTGGTGCCGAATAATTCCTCATAAAATTCATCTTCAATGGATGGCAGATGATCACCAAACATGCAGATGATCGTCGGCTCTGTTACCTGACTGAAATACTCGGTCAGTTCGCGGAAAGCGTCATCAGAGCGTTTTACCAGAGACAGATAACGGTTGGCTTTGGGGTAAACCGTTGACATGTTGGTTACATAAATTTCCTGTGCAAAGTTTGTGTAGGACATTGCGTATCCGCCATGGTTCTGCATGGTGACGTTGAACAGAAAGAACGGTTTGGATGTATCCCGGTTTTCAAACATATTTTCCACCATGGAATAATCATAACTGTCGCTGACAAAACGGCGCAGCAGCATGTCGCGGTCCGGATAACGTTCCTTTAACAGTGTCTCATACTGGGTTACATCGTTGTTCTGTTTATAGGTATCCAAAATATCCTGATCAACAAAATCTTCGATGCTGATATAGTTGTCAAAACCAAGCAGCGGATATACGTTGCGTCGGTTCCAGCCATCCCCGTAATACGGATGGAACGCCGTCTTGGAATACCCAAGAGAGCCAAGGGTGGATACCAGGGACGGAATCGAATCTTTGACGTAGGACTGATATACGTTACAGCCTGTTGGCAGGAAGGAGATAGAATCTCCGGACAGGAATTCAAATTCGCTGTTACTTGTTCCTGCGCCGAATACCGGCATAGACAGATAACCTTTGATGGTATTTTCTGTCAGACTGTGAATAAATGGCATATAATCTTCGTTTGTCTCCAGATTACCAAGGGCACCCAGATCCGACAGGGATTCATTCATGATGCAGATAATATTTGGCATCGTGCCGTCGGTAGACGGTGTGTAGTCATTCTGACCGGTCAACAGGTTGGTACTTGTATCGCTGTCCGGATCAACACCTGAATCCTTCAGGGTATCAGCAACATAGGTGCTGACATTATCCGGAGCATAATCGGACGGTTTACGCACGATCAGATACTTTGTGTTCAGACAGAAGTTAAAGAAAGAACCGGTGCGGTGATAACCTCTTGCCTGATCCCAGAAATCCGGTTTATATCCAAGGTTTGCGGCGTGGTCGGTGAAAAATAAGGAGATCGCAACCACAGCGATATAAGCTGCCGGAGCAAGTTTTGCCAGCAGTTTAAATTTTAATTTTTTCGGTTTGATATTGACACTTTTTTTGTTTACCAGATAAATCAGGAAAAACATGATGGAGCCGCAGATAAGCTGCCAGCTCAGTTCGTAAGTGTAGCCGTCGGATACCGTAAGACCGGTTTTGAAAGTCAGTATATCCAGCGGAACAAATGGTGATCCACGAAACAGTTCAATAAAATAGTTTAGCAGCGACCAGACGTAAAGGGAAATATTTACGATCAGTCCCACCATATGATAGCGCCCTGTGATCAGGTAAAAAACCAGATAAAATACAAGGTAGATCATGTAGTTTGCCAGAAACGTAGGTACAGAAAACCACCAGATGAAGTTTTCATTAAATGCCTCTACCATCTGAATGGTCAGGATCGGCATGATAAAAAATAATGCCGTATTGGCAAATGCCTGATATTTCTGATCTACCGATGGCTTAAAAATGATCAGAAATCCGGCAGTCGGACCGGCAAGAAGCGACAGAACAAACAAAAGGGTTCCGCCTTGCAGATTCAGATCCGGATCTAAGTACAGCTTCCAGTTAGCCGATACAAAAATAATCATAAAAATACAGACCGCCAGTGCCAGAAGGCGGACTTTTTTTCCTGCGAATGAAATATGCATTTTTTCTCTCTCATTTCCGTAAGTACAAGTTGATAAGTTACTATATAAAAAGTTATTTTCGGTAAAAAACCACTAACATATATTAAATATCAGACTGCAAAATCTGTCAACATCAAAAAATGTGAAGAAATGGTGAAGATTGCATTAATATGGGAATGTGCGCTGAGAATAAGCGGTGAAAAGGAGTTGCCATTTCCGGATGTGGAGTATAGTATTAATAAAAAAGATGGAAAATAAAATATCAGGAAAGGGAGCGCAGAATTATGACAGGGACAGAACAGTTAAAACAATGGATCGAAGCATCGGACAATATTGTGTTTTTTGGCGGAGCCGGTGTGTCAACGGAAAGCGGAATTCCGGATTTTCGAAGTGTGGACGGGTTATATCATCAGAAATATGATTATCCGCCGGAGACGATTCTCAGTCACACCTTCTATATGGAAAAGACAGAAGAATTTTATAAATTTTACCGGGATAAAATGCTGGCTTTGGATGCAAAACCGAATGCAGCACATCTGAAACTGGCAGAACTGGAAGCAAAGGGCAAGTTAAAAGCGGTGGTGACACAGAATATTGATGGTCTGCATCAGGCGGCAGGCAGCAAAAATGTACTGGAACTGCACGGAAGCGTACATCGAAACTATTGCAGAAAATGTGGAAGACTGTACGACGCTTCTTATATTAAGGAATCAACGGGAGTTCCAAAATGTGCCTGCGGTGGTCAGATCAAGCCGGATGTTGTGTTGTATGAGGAAGGTCTGGACGATGTTACCATGCAGTCAGCAATCCATTTTATCAGTCAGGCAGAGATCCTGATCATTGGTGGAACAAGTCTTGCGGTCTATCCGGCAGCGGGACTGATCGATTTTTACAAAGGAAACAAGCTGGTTCTGATCAATAAATCAGCGACACCGTTAGACAGTCGGGCGGATCTGGTCATTCAGGCACCGATCGGCGAAGTATTTCAGCAGGTCTGCTAAAAACTATGGGACCTGTGAAGTAGATGCTTCATCTCAGTCTGAGTTGAGACTCCCACTTCTGCAAGTGGTGAGTAGTAACAAGTATTTCTCAGTGGGAGTTCAATCTCCGACTGAGATAAATGCTCCGCGAGGGCGCACATTGTCTGGAAGACAATGGTTTTGCGCCGACCGGAACGGAGTGTAGAGTGCAGTGATTCTGAAAAGAAGATGTCAGCTTGCGCTGACCAGAATCACGCACCAAGTCTCACGTGCGTTCGACTTGAAAAAGGAGCGTGTACTCACGAAATGCATAAATGATGATGATGAAAGAAAATATAAGCGGGAAAATGAATGAGGTGGATAAATGGCATATCAATATGAAGTGGGAGATATCGTAAAATTAAAAAAGAAGCATCCCTGTGGCAGTTTTGAGTGGGAGATTCTTCGTGTAGGCGCAGATTTTCGGTTAAAATGTACGGGCTGTGGGCATCAAATTATGGTTTCACGAAAGATCGTAGAAAAAAACACAAAAGATTTGAAAAAACACTTGCCCGATGATTAAAAATATGGTAACATAGGCAATCGTGATATACAATATCCTTGCTCTCTACAAGATGAGCAGAGGGCCAAAAGACCACAAGGAGGTAAGAAAGCATGAACAAGTATGAATTAGCATTAATTGTTAGTGCCAAGATCGAAGATGACGCCAGAGCAGCAGTTGTTGAGAAAGCAAAAGAGTACATTACTCGTTTTGGCGGTACAGTAACAGAAGTTGAGGATTGGGGTAAGAAAAAATTAGCTTACGACATCCAGAAAATGAGCGAAGGCTTCTATTACTTCATTCAGTTCGACGCTGCAGCAGAAGTACCTGCTGAGTTAGAACAGAGTGTTCGTATCATGGACAACGTGCTGAGATTTTTATGCGTTAGAAAAGACGAGGCATAATTTCACAGTAGAAAAGGAGTTATCCTTATGAATAAAGTAATTTTGATGGGACGTTTGACCCGTGATCCTGAGGTTCGTTATTCTCAGGGTGAACAGGCAACCGCAATCGCAAGATATACAGTTGCAGTAGATCGTAGATTCCGTCGTGACGGCGACAGCCAGTCAGCAGATTTTATCGGCTGTGTAGCATTCGGACGTCAGGCAGAGTTCGCAGAGAAATATCTGCGCAAAGGAATTAAGATTGCCCTTACAGGCCGTATCCAGACCGGAAGTTATACAAACCGCGATGGACAGAAGGTTTACACAACAGATGTTGTTGTTGAGGAGCAGGAGTTTGCAGAGAGCAAAGCCGCAAGTGCTGAGCATACAGGAGGTTTTGCGCCGGCAGACAGACCATCACCAAGCAATGCAGTGAGTGATGGTTTTATGAATATTCCGGACGGAATTGATGAAGAATTACCATTTAACTAAACAGGAGGTAAACTATCATGGCTTATAATAAAGATGAAAAAAGCAATTCTCCGATGAAGAGAAGAGGCGGCCGCAGAAGAAAAAAAGTTTGTGTATTCTGTGGAAAAGACAATGTAATCGATTACAAGGATACAAATAAATTAAAAAGATACATCTCTGAGAGAGGAAAAATTCTTCCGAGAAGAATCACAGGAAACTGTGCAAAACATCAGAGAGCTATCACTGTAGCAATCAAGAGAGCACGTCACGTTGCTTTAATGCCGTACGTACAGGATTAATTTTGACAACAGACTCCCCGGAATTTTTCCGGGGAGCTTTTTGCATTCTTTAGAGCAGATAGAAGTTCGATGAAAAGAGTGAATTATGTCTGCAGGAAAGAATACGTTTTATAAATAACAGAATACAATAGAATAATCATATGAAGAAAATTATACGTTATCTGCGTTATGCATTTAGATTACTGAAATTGAATATTGGTACACTTTTAGTGTTTGAACTTTTATATAAATTTGTTTCCATGGCAGTATTTAAGCCGTTGCTCAGTGGTCTGATGAAACTGGCATTGAAGGCACAGGGGTTAAGTTACCTGTCTGATGAAACCATGGGAACGTTTTTGAAAGCCCCGCTGACTTGGGTGTTTTTAGTATTGATTGTATTTGGTATGGCATTTTTTACGCTGTTTGATATCTGCTGTATCATTTGCTGCATCCATGCGTCTTTCCGAAAGCAGGAAATGCCGTTGCTGGCATTGATCCGGCAGGGATTTAAGACGTCGTTGCGAGTTATCTATCAGCGAAATATCATTATGATGCTGTATTTGCTCATCATCATACCGATGACACATGCACTGGTGATTTCCGGTTATATTACAAAATTTACGGTGCCGCAGTTTATTGTGGATTACATTATGTCCCATACGTGGCTGGCAATTCTGTATGTTGGATTCTGGGTTTTTATCGGACTGCGGTCTTTCCATTGGATTTACAGTCTGCACTATTTCTGCCTGGAAAACTGCAATTTCAAGCAGGCGCGTAAAAGAAGTTTTCGTCTGCAGGGAAAACACTACTGGCGGGATATGGCAGTTGTCGTTGGCTGGAGTCTGGCTTGCATTGGAATCTATTACGGAATCATTCTGTTTGGTTCCTGGCTGGTTTCCAAGGTAAATCTGGCATTGCCGACACATGACCTGTTCAGTAGTCTGACACTTTCCGGTATTTCCCTGTTGATGGATGTGTGCGGAGCAATATTTTTCTGCTTTGATCTGCCACTGTTTTTCCTTTGTGTCAGCTTGCTATTTTACTATTATAAAGCTGCATCCGGAGAGAAGATTCCGGGACAGTTTAAAAATCTGGATAATGCCTATCGTCTTACCAAAACCGGTTGGGCGAAAAAACTGTATCTGTATCGGAAACGGATCATTGCCATCAGCATTGTGGTGGCGATTGGAGTAAACTTTGCGTATACTTTTGCGGATAAACGGGGCGTGTTACATATGGGGCTGGATAATCCGGTGGAGGTAACTGCGCACAGAGGCTATTCTACTGAGTATCCGGAAAATACGATTCCGGCATTTAAGGGTGCCATCACAGTTGGTGCAGACTGGGCGGAGCTGGATGTTCAGCAGACAGCAGACGGGGAAGTGATCGTGATGCACGATTCCAGTCTGAAACGTACCACAGGGCTGGATAAAGAGGTATGGCAGGTAACCTGGGATGAAATTAAGAATCTGGACAACGGAAGCTGGTTTAATAAGAAGTTCCAGACGGTCCGCATTCCGACGCTGGAAGAAGTTTTGAAAGTATGCCGTGGAAAAATCCGGTTAAATATTGAGATCAAACCAAGCGGACATGACAAAGATCTGGAAGAACAGGTGGCAAAATTATTGAAAGAATACCATATGCGGGATACCTGCGTGGTGTCTTCCCTGAAATACGAGTCCCTGCAAAAAGTGAAAGAGGCAGATTCGAGTATTGAGACCGTATATATTACGTCCGTTTCCTATGGAAACTTTACGGATCTGGAATATGCGGATGGCTACAGTGTGGAATCCACGATGCTGAGCCAGAGTTTTGTAAACCGTGCCCAGAAAGCAGGAAAACAGGTTTATGTATGGACGGTTAACTCTGAGGATCAGCTGGAAAAGGTGGTCGGCATGGGGATCGACAACGTGATCACAGATGATCCAGTTATGGCAAAAGAGCTGATCTATAAGCAGGATCACAGCACATTCTGGGATCGGTATGTCAATCAGCTGCTTTCTATTGGGAACTAGGAAAATAAACGAATAAACTCAAGTTAGCAACATGAAACAAAAAGCTTCCTAATCGCGTCAAAGTGTGGTATACTTACTAGATAGTATCGGTCTGTATAGAACCTGAGAGGAGTTTTTAGCAAAAGGAGTTATCATGCGACAGGATATTAAGTTGAAGGGAAAATTAAAAGGATATACGCAGACACCGCTGATGTTGACCCTGTTATTTGCGGCAATGGATGTGTGGATGTATGTTCTGAATGTAAAGGCGGGGATCCTTGGAACAATTTTCGTGGCAATTTACTTTTTTGTCATGTTGTTTGTTTACTGGAGAAATCAACCGATTCTGCTCAATGAACTGATTGATTTTGCTACACAGTATGGCACCGTGCAGAAGCGTCTTTTAAATGAATTTGAGGTTCCATATGCTGTTATGGATTCTGCGGGCAAGTTACTGTGGATGAACCACCAGTTTGAGCTGCTTTCCGAAAAAGATAAAGGATATCACAAATCTATCACTACGATTTTTCCGCAGGTTACGCGGGAACTGATGGAGAAAGAGGACGAGCTGGAGCTGATGGTACAGCGGGAAGAAAAAGTGTACCGGGCTTCTGTGCATAAGATCCATTTTGCGGATATTCTGCATGAGAGCAGCAGTATAGAATTGGCAGAGAAGAAGCAGTATCTGCAGGTGATCTATCTGTTTGATGAGACACTGCTGACACAGTACCGCATTGAAAATCAGGAAATGCAGATGGTTTCTGCCCTTGTCTATATCGACAACTATGATGAGGTTCTGGATACGGTCGAGGAAGTAAAACAGTCGCTTCTGGTAGCACTGGTCGACCGTAAAGTGAATAAATTTTTTGCATCCATCGACGGTCTGGTGAAAAAGACCGAGAAGGATAAATATTTTGTCGTATTCCAGCATAAATATCTGGAAAAAATGGAGGCAGAGAAATTCAGTCTCTTAGAAGATGTCAAAAGTATCAAAGTCGGAAATGAGATGTCTGTCACCCTCAGTATGGGTATCGGATATGTGGGAAATGATTACACGAAAAACTATGAACATTCCCGTATGGCCATCGATCTGGCTCTTGGCCGTGGCGGAGATCAGGTCGTTGTAAAGACCAGAGACAAGATTTCTTATTTTGGCGGAAATAACCGTCAGGTGGATAAGACTACCCGTGTCAAAGCGCGTGTAAAGGCGCTGGCGCTGCGTGAGATCATGATCAGCAGGGATAAGTTCTTTATCATGGGACATAAGATCGCAGATATCGATTCTTTTGGCGCAGCCATTGGAATTTACTGTGCTGCCCGTCAGCTTGGCAAAAAGGCGCAGATCGTAATTGATGGAGTCAATACGACATTGCGGCCGCTGAAAGAGTGTTTTACCTCAGAAAACGGTTATCCGGATGATATGTTTATCCCGAGCCAGCTGGCAATCGACGAGCTGGATTCTCATACTGCCCTGATCGTTGTGGATACGAACCGTCCGAGCTACACCGAGTGTCCGACGCTGTTAAACCGTGCAAGAACCATCGTTGTATTTGACCATCATCGTCAGTGTGAGGATGTGATCAAAAATACGGTGTTATCTTATACCGAACCGTATGCTTCTTCGACCTGCGAGATGATCGCGGAAGTATTGCAGTATTTTGATGAGGATATCAAGCTTTCCGCGCAGGAAGCGGATGCGATCTATGCTGGTATCCTGATCGATACCAACAACTTTGTATCCAAGACGGGTGTCCGTACGTTTGAGGCAGCTGCTTATCTGCGCCGCTGTGGTGCGGAAGTTACCAGGGTACGAAAAATGCTCAGAAATGACATGTCTGCATACAAGGCGAGAGCGGAAGCCGTGCGCCATGCAGAAGTTTACAGAAATATGTTTGCAATCAGTGTGTGTCCGGCGGATAATATTGAGAGTCCGACGGTGGCATGTGCACAGGCAGCCAATGAGCTGCTCAATATCATCGGAATCAAAGCTTCATTTGTGCTGACAGAGTATCATGAACAGATCTATGTCAGTGCCCGTTCCATTGATGAGATCAACGTACAGTTGATTATGGAGCGCTTAGGCGGCGGTGGCCATATGAATTCTGCGGGAGCGCAGTTGACCGACTGTACGCTGGATGAGGCAAAACGTACCATCGAAAATACACTGGATGAGATGATAAAGGAAGGAGATATCAAGTAATGAAAGTGATTTTGTTAGAAGATGTAAAAAGCCTTGGAAAAAAAGGAGAGATCGTAACAGTCAGTGATGCTTATGCGAGAAACGTGATCTTTGCAAAAAAACTGGGACTGGAAGCAACCGGTAAGAATCTGAATGATCTGAAGCTTCAGAACAAACATGCAGATAAAGTGGCACAGGAACAGTTAGAAGCAGCAAAAGCGCTTGCAAAGGAACTGGAAGATAAAGTAGTAGAAGTAAAGATGAAAGCAGGAGAAGGCGGACGTACCTTCGGCTCTGTTTCCACAAAAGAGATCTCTGCAGCAGTAAAAGATCAGCTTGGATTAGAGATCGATAAAAAGAAAATGTCACTGAACATTCCGATCAAAGCATTTGGAACCTTTGACGTGGCAGTAAAACTTCATGCAAAAGTAACTGGTTCTCTGCGTGTGAAAGTTACTGAAGCGTAAAAAGCTTTCATAACGCAGAATGAGTCCTGTAATTGAATTGCGGAAAAAACAAATTAAAAGCAACATAAATGGATGACAAAGATCCGTTTGATAAATTTTAGAGCTAAAGGAGCGACAGAGGTATGGAAGAAGCTTTGGTAAAGCGTATCATGCCGCATAGTCTGGAAGCGGAACAATCCGTCATCGGTTCGATGATCATGGACAGAGATGCGATCCTGACGGCATCCGAGCAGCTGGTCAAAGATGATTTTTACCATCAGCAGTATGGGATTTTGTTTGAGACGATCACAGAGCTGTTCAACAGTGGAAGCCCGGTAGATCTGATCACTCTTCAGAACCGGCTCCGTGAAAAAAATGTGCCGCCGGAGATCAGCAGTCTGGAATACGTCGGAGATCTGGTCACTGCCGTTCCGACATCTGCAAATATCAAATACTATGCGGATATTGTAAAGGAAAAAGCAGTTTTACGAAAACTGATCAAGATCAACGAGCAGATTGCAGACACCTGTTATCTGGGTAACGAGAGTCTGGAGACGATTCTGGAGGATACAGAAAAAAGTATTTTCAATTTATTGCAGAGTCGGAGTAACAGCGATTATGTGCCGATCAAACAGGTTGTTTTAAATGCGTTGGATAAAATAGAGCTGGCATCCCGGACGCAGGGAAATGTCACCGGAATCCCGACCGGATTTATCGATCTGGATTACAAGCTTTCCGGTCTTCAGCCTTCCGATATGATTCTGGTTGCAGCACGTCCTTCTATGGGTAAGACAGCATTTGTTTTGAATATTGCACAGTATGCAGCGTTTCATGAAAATATGGCAACGGCGATCTTCAGTCTGGAGATGTCAAAGGAACAGCTGGTGAACCGTCTGTTTTCTCTGGAATCCAGAGTGGATGCCCAGTTACTCAGATCCGGTAACTTATCGGATGCAGACTGGGAAAAACTGATCGAAGGCGCCGGAACCATCGGAAAGTCTCATTTGATCATAGATGATACGCCGGGTATTTCGATTTCAGAGCTGCGAAGCAAGTGCAGAAAATACAAGCTGGAACATGACCTGAAGCTGGTCATCATCGATTACCTGCAATTGATGTCCGGTTCCGGCAGATCAGATTCCAGACAGCAGGAGATATCAGATATTTCACGATCCTTAAAACAGTTAGCCAGAGAGCTGAATGTGCCGGTGATCGCACTGTCACAGCTGAGCCGACAGGTGGAACAGCGACCGGATCACAGACCAATGCTTTCCGACTTGCGAGAGTCCGGAGCCATCGAGCAGGATGCCGATGTGGTTATGTTTATCTATCGTGATGACTATTATAACAAAGATTCAGAAAACAAAGGTATTGCGGAGATCATCATTGCAAAACAACGTAACGGTCCGATTGGAACCGTGAACCTGGTATGGCTGCCGCAGTATACGAAATTTGCAAACATGGAAAAATAAAGTGTGAATAAGGAGGTACAGGGGATGCAAATTCATCAGTCAGCAGAAGATTATTTAGAGTGTATTTTGAAGTTGAGCAAAGAACTTCCGGTGGTTCGTTCCATCGACATTGCAAATGAAATGAATTACTCCAAACCGAGTATCAGTGTTGCAATGAAAAATCTGCGCTTAAATGGCTACATTAAAGTAGACAACAGCGGTTTTATTACTCTGACAGAAAGTGGTATGGAGATCGCTTCTAACATTTATGACAGACATCTGATCCTGCGCAAATGGCTTGAGTTTCTTGGAATTGATCCGGAGATTGCAGAGCAGGATGCATGCAAGATCGAGCACACACTCAGCAAAGAGACTTATACCGCACTGAGAAAACATATCTTAGACGAAATGGGAGAACTGTAAAGAAGAAGCAGAGGTTCCTGGTTTTGATGAAAATCAAGATCAGGGGCTTCTGCTTCGTTGTTTCTCTCAGTCTTATTAAAACAGGCATGATTGTCTGTTTGGTTGGCAAAGGTTTGTGCCGGCACACTGTCTTGCAAAAATAAGAAGCTGTTTTGGGGAAAAACAGAGAAAACAAAAAATAATTTTTTGTGCTGGATTACAAAAATATTGTGCTGAGTGACGGAAATGGTTTCAAATTATGCAAGAAACACGTAAAATCACGCTTAAATGTGAAAAATATGACAAAATTTAAAAAAAATATTGCATAATCCTTCATAAGATAATAAAATGATGATGTTGAGATTATTAAAAAAAAGGAGATACGAGATGAGCTACGTAGACGAAGTACTCGAGAGAGTAAAAACAAAAAATGCTGCTGAACCAGAATTCCTTCAGGCAGTAGAAGAAGTATTGGAATCCATCAGACCAGTAGTAGAAGCAAACGAAGAGCTTTACAGAAAAGAGGCAATCTTAGAGCGTATCACAGAGCCGGACAGACAGTTCAAGTTCCGTGTAGCATGGGTTGACGACAATGGTCAGGCACAGGTAAACACAGGATACCGTGTACAGTTTAACAACGCAATTGGACCGTACAAAGGTGGTCTGCGTCTGCATCCATCTGTATATCTTGGAATTATTAAATTCCTTGGTTTCGAGCAGGTATTCAAAAACTCCTTAACAGGTCTTCCAATCGGAGGCGGTAAAGGTGGATCTGATTTCGATCCTAAGGGCAAATCTGATCGTGAGGTTATGGCATTCTGCCAGAGCTTTATGACAGAGCTTTACAAATACATCGGTGCTGATGTCGATGTACCGGCTGGTGATATCGGAACAGGTGCAAGAGAGATCGGTTATCTGTATGGTCAGTACAAGAGAATCACAAGATTGTACGAAGGCGTTCTGACAGGTAAAGGACTTACTTATGGTGGATCTTTAGCACGTACAGAAGCTACAGGTTACGGTCTGTTATACATGACAGAAGAACTTCTGAAATCCCATGGACAGGACATGGCAGGCAAGACTTGCGTTGTATCCGGTGCTGGTAATGTTGCAATCTATGCAATCCAGAAAGCACATCAGTTAGGCGCTAAATGCGTAACATGCTCTGATTCTACAGGATGGATTTATGATCCGGAAGGAATCGATGTTGATTTACTGAAAGAGGTTAAAGAAGTAAAACGTGCACGTCTGACAGAGTACGCAGCAGCTAGACCAAGCGCTGAGTATCATGAGGGACGCGGCGTATGGAGCGTAAAATGCGATGTTGCTCTTCCGTGTGCTACACAGAACGAGTTGCTTATCGATGATGCAAAAGCATTAGTTGCTAATGGCTGTATCGCAGTTTGCGAGGGCGCTAACATGCCTACAACTCTGGATGCTACACAGTATCTGCAGGAGAACGGTGTATACTTCGTTCCTGGTAAAGCTGCAAACGCTGGTGGTGTTGCTACATCCGCACTTGAGATGTCCCAGAACAGTGAGCGTTTAAGCTGGACATTCGAAGAAGTAGATGCAAAACTGAAAGACATCATGGTTAACATCTACCACAACATCGATGACGCTGCAAAACGTTACGGCAAAGAGGGCAACTATGTTGCAGGCGCTAACATCGCAGGTTTCGAGAAAGTTGTAGATGCTATGCTTGCACAGGGTGTTTGCTAATCATTGAAATCTTGAAAAAAGATAAAATTGGCATACATTTTGCTTGATAAAAATGAAGAGACTGTGGGACAGAACAACTGTTCCGCAGTCCTTTTTTTGCGTGAAAAAACGACCAAGAAATGATAAAAAATGCATGACATTTCAGTAAAAGTAACGGTTTTTGAAAAGATGCTTGTCAAACATAGAAATAAGGACTAAACTACAATAGTGTATTAGACGGAGGTTAGGAAAAACGTATGAGTAAGAAAGAAATTGTCATTGCAGATGTCGTAAATAAGTACGATAATCCAATTGCAGAGTTAGTACAGGTAGCCTGCCAGTTTTCCAGCTCACTGTATCTGGTGCGTGGAAATCATCGCATCAATGCAAAAAGTATTATGGGGATCATGGCTTTCAACCCGCACAACGGTGTGGAAGTTGAAATTGAGGCTGAAGGCGCAGATGAAGCAGATGCTTTAAATGCCATGGAAAAATTTTTGCTCTGTATGTAACTTTATAGTATATCAGTTTAGTGAAGAAGCACCGGATATTCCGATGCTTCTTTTTTTAATCCAATTTAAGTACGTCCTTCATTCAATTCTGCAAAAGTAATAAATAAGGAGACTTCCCTATATCAGGAGGAGATGCAAGATTCTTCTGACTCAAAAAAGAGCGCCCGGTCGGACGCTCTTTTCTTATGATCAGATTTGAATATTACTCCTCATCCTCTTTTGGAATTTCCCCTTTGTATTTAGCAACTAGAGTCTGAATTCTCTGATATGGATCAAGCAGATCGCTGATAGATGCATCATGATTTAATGTATCAATGATGTAAGCGATATATTTGCTCATATCACAGCTGATGTAGTAATCTCTGCTTAACAGTTCCGGTGTCTGGTAAGTAAGGTTGGTTGTAACCACTTTGTAGATCAGACCTTCCTCTACGGCTTTATCAAATTTCTCAAGACCGTTTGTGAACAGACCGAAAGTAGCGATTACGAAGATTCTGCCAGCGTTACGTTTCTTTAATTCACGGGCAACATCGATCATACTTCCGCCGGAAGAGATCATATCATCAACAACCCATACATCTTTGCCGTCCAGAGAAGAACCAAGGAACTCATGAGCGACGATCGGGTTTGTACCGTCTACGATGTGGCTGTAATCACGACGTTTGTAGAACATACCCATATCTACGCCAAGTACGCTTGCAAGGAATACAGCACGGCTTGTAGCACCCTCATCCGGGCTGATGATCATCAGATGGTCATTGTCGATCTGGATGTCATCTACGCTGTTCAGAATGCCTTTTACGAACTGGTAAGCCGGCTGAACGGTATCGAATCCGTGAAGCGGAATCGCATTCTGTACACGCGGATCATGTGCATCGAAGGTGATGATGTTGTCAACACCCATGCTGATCAGCTCCTGAAGTGCCAGCGCGCAGTCCATGGACTCACGTGCAGTACGTCTGTGCTGACGGCTCTCATACAGGAACGGCATGATAACAGTGATTCTTCTTGCTTTACCATTTGCTGCAGCGATCATACGTTTCAGATCTTGATAGTGATCATCCGGTGACATATGATTCTCATTTCCGCAGAGTTTGTAAGTAAGAGAGTAGTTGGTAACGTCTGTCATGATGTACAGATCGTATCCACGAATTGTTTCATGGATCATACCTTTTGCCTCACCACTTCCGAAACGTGGGCAGGATGCGTTGATTACATAGGTATCACGCAGATAGCCTTTGAACGCAATGTCATCTTCATGCTCATGTTCACGGACGCATCTCCATTTTACAAGATATTTGTCAACTTTCTCACCGATCTCACGGCAGCTCTCAAGCGGAATGATTCCGAGTGCGCCAGTCGGGATTGTTTCTAAGTTTCTCTGGTCGTTATGCATTTGAAAAGTTCCCTCCATCAAAAAATCTTTTCGTTGGTTTGTAGTTTATGTTACAGCATTTCATGAAATTTGAAAATTAAACTTCTGTATGCTGCCAGCTTCCATCAAAAAAAGCAGGAAGCCCAGTAATACGTTGGCATTATATCACTGAACACCTGCTTATGACAAGGGATTTCTGCAATTCCTTTATTTTTATGCAAAAACGGTTAGTTTTCGTTAAGTTTTTTCTGGATGCGGATATCGTTTCCAAATAAATGCAAAACGGTAAAATTGTTGAAGATTCTGGAAAAAATTCGTTCTGAATAATAAGTGGCAAGTTCTGTCAGTTCCAGGTTAGTGGAGATCAGCGTAGACTTATGATTCAGGATCCGTTCGTTCAGGCAGACGAAAAACTGTGAGGTTGTCATTGTGTTGATGGCTTCCGTTCCGAGGTCATCAATGATCAACAGGTCACAGTCGAAAATATTCCGATAGTCTGCGGCTGAAAACTGAGACGTACGTCCAAACTGTTGATCCGTCAGCAGCTCAAAGAGCTGATGTGCGGAAAAATAAATGACAGAATGACCAGTATCCAACAATTCCTTTGCTACACAGTTGGATAAAAATGTTTTTCCAATGCCGGTATCTCCAAAGATAAGCAGATTCTGGAAATCATCCGGTTTTTCAAAGGAGCGAATAAAATTTCGGCACTGTGCTACGGCATTTTGCGCGGCTTCCAGAGGGGTATACTGTGTCGCCGGATCGATCATATCTTTTGAATCCGAATAGTAATCAAAAGAAAAATTGGAAAAATTTTCTGTCTGCAAAATATTACGGAGATTGGACTGGGTATATACCAGATCAATGGATGCCTGTTTCAGACAGTGACACCGCTGATTGTTGATATAACCGGTATCCTGACAATCTGGGCAGGTATATGCCGGCTGAAGATAGTTCTCCGGATAACCGTACTCTTTTAACAGATCGGTCCGCTGCTGACGAAGATGCTGGATCTTTTTGTGCAGATGTTCCTGCGCGGAAGTATCGCCGCTCAGAAGCTGTTTTGCAGTCGCAACGCTGGATCTGGCAATCCGGCTGTCGATCTTTGTGAATTCCGGATCAATCCGGGCAAGTTCCTTTTTGCGTTCATCGATGAGCTGCTGGCGGTCTAACTGCCGTTTTTCATAAGTACGCATGATTTCGTCATATTGTGTATTGGTAAGTGGCATAGTTCATCTCCTTTACGTGATAAAAAGGGAAAAGGCGGTAATTACTGCTGTCAGGACTGCGTTTTTTTATTTAACAGTGATTTTTGCAGTAATTGTTTCTGAAGCGCTTCATAATCATTGTCACGCTGCTGAAAATTAATAAAGCGGTTATTGTTCGGAGCAGCAGATTTCTGCGGATTGCTTTTCTGTGACTGCTGATAAATGCTGTCCGATTTTGCAATGTCATCCAGTGTATGCACCCCGTTCTCATGCCATTTCTTCAGAATAGAGTTTGCATAGGCAAAATTGGCCTCGTGGGTGCTTCGGATCGTCCGGCTGCATGCTTCCTCAATGATTTCTGTGGAAAAGCCCATACGGTCTGACCATTGCTTTAGAAAATTCTGCTCTTCGGGAACCAGATTCCGTCCACGAATGCCGAAGGCCTTCAGAACCGCATAATATAAAGAACTGCCTTGATTCATCGCTGTCTTGGCTTCTTTCACCGTTCGGATATTGCGGGCGGCAAAATCCTCTGCAACTTTCTGCATGTAGTGCAGACTGGTTTTTCCTTTTGCCACGCAGTTTTCAATGATCACTTCAATGACCTCTGTGGAAAGCTTCAGTTCATCATACCAGAAAAAGATGGTATTCAGATCGCTTTGTGTCAGCGTGCGTCCAAGATACTGTTCGGTGATAAAAATCAGTTCCCGCACATTTTCCCGGGAGACAAAGGTTCGCATTTCGTCCATTGTATAGGTGCGTCTGCCGTCACTTGCTGCCTGAATAAAACGATCTGTGACGTTGGTTGGTTTTGATTCTTTTCCCACCGGTGTCAAAGTTTCTTTTTTCTGTGTGTCAGCTGCCGGAAAAGCAGATGGCATCGAAGGCGCGATGGCACTTTGCGCACTCAGGACACGGATGCCTGCCAGATTCTGATCTTCATCAAATTCCAGACGGAACAGCCGTAGTTTTTCCCAATATTTTAAAGCACGGAGGATATCGCGCTCCGTGCAGTCAAAATGATCCGCAATAGCAGAAAGGGAAACATTCTGTGCGGACTGGTTCAGGTTCCGGAGGAGGTAAAGATAGATCTTTACATACTCCCCGTTCGCCTGTGTCATATATTCATCAATAAAAATATTCGGCACAAAAGTTGCAGATGCCGGCTGGTCATTATATAACGTAATATTTGCCATGTTACTCTCTCTAGCGTTTTCCTAATAAATGTTCTCCGACCTGATAAATATCGCCTGCGCCCATGGTGATCACCAGATCGTTGTCGTGACATTCTTCCAAAAGAAAGTTTTCAATGGCATCAAAGGATGGGAAATAATAGCTTTCGGTTCCTTTGTGACGGACATCATCTGCCAGATCTTCACAGTGGATGCCAAGGGTATCGGTCTCACGGGCAGCATATACATCTGCAAGTACCACCACATCTGCCAGTGCAAGGGAATCTGAGAACTGATTCCAGAATGCCTTTGTTCTGGTATAAGTGTGTGGCTGGAAGACACAGATGATACGGTCGTGCGGATAATTGCGTGCTGCAGTCAGTGTGGCAGCAATCTCTGTCGGATGATGCGCATAATCATCGATGATCGTGATGCTGCCAAGTTTTCCTTTGTACTCAAAACGTCTGGCTGTACCGCCAAAAGACTGTAATCCGCGGATGATGGTGTCTGTATCAAATCCGGCTTCTGTTGCAAAGGCGATTGCTGCCAGTGCATTTGCAATGTTGTGTTTGCCCGGAACATTTAAGGAAACATGTCCTGCTGTCTGTCCATGTGCGTTAAAAGTGAAGGAAGCACATGCTTCTTCATTATAAGTAATATCTGTTGCTGTGTAATCGGCATCCTCTGTCAGACCAAAGGTCACGATACGCTCTTTTAAGTCTGCGGTGATTTCCTCCGGATGGTCGATGGCTGCGTTCAGGAACAGAATTCCGTCTGCTGCGGTATTCTGCGCAAATTTGTGGAAGGAGTTGCGGATGTCGTTAATATCTTTGAAGAAATCCATATGGTCTTCTTCAATATTTAAGATAATGCTGTATTTCGGATGAAAATTTAAAAAGCTGTTGGTATATTCGCATGCTTCTGTCAGAAATACATCCGAACCGCCGACACGGATATTTCCACCGATCGCATCTAACATGCCGCCGACAGAGATGGTTGGATCACTGTCAGCTGCCAGCAGGATATGAGAGATCATGGAAGTTGTTGTTGTCTTGCCATGCGTTCCGCTGACTGCGATGGATTTTGCATAATTATCCATTAACTGTCCTAAAAACTGTGCGCGGGTAAGCATCGGGATGCCTGCGTCGCTGGCAGCTTTCCACTCCGCGTTATCCGGATGGATGGCAGCGGTGTAAACCACCAGATCAATGTCATCGGTAATGTTGGAAGCGCGCTGTCCGATATAGACTTTTGCCCCATTCTGCTCCAACTGTTCGGTCAGGGCAGATGCCTTGTTGTCAGATCCGGATACGGTAAAATCTTCCTTTAATAATATCTCTGCAAGACCGCTCATGCTGATGCCGCCGATGCCTATAAAATGAATATGAATTGGTTTTTCAAAATTGATTTTGTACATATTTATCTACCACCTGTATATTTTCTAAATCTCATAAATGTGTTTTTTTCGATTATACTCCATAGGGGAAAAGATGGCAATGTCTGTTTTGCGAATGTCTGCTTTGCATATCATGTGCGTGAACTGGGTTTATGATAGAACTTTATGACTGGTAAAGATGATACGAACAGTGTAATCCAGATATGTGCAAAATTCAGATATGTGTAAATTCAGATATGCGTAAATTTTGACAATACAGGTGCAAATTCAGACGTTGCAACAAAAAAGAAAGTGTGGTAAAATCTACTAACATCATTTGTAAAAAATAATTCCAGTGTTGGTTAGACCAAAAGTTGTGAAAAATGTCGAAAAAGGGCGATAATTTTAGTAAAAATTGTGAAAAATCATGCACACGGACGAGAAAATATGTTATAATTTTCCTATCAATTTAATTTTTTAAATAGCCTGAGAAAAAAGTAATACGCAGGCTATTGGCAAGAGGTGATTTACATGATTCGAAAGGAAATGATCGCAATGCTTCTGGCCGGAGGCCAGGGAAGTCGTCTGGGAGTGTTAACAGCAGACGTTGCGAAGCCGGCAGTGGCTTTCGGAGGGAAATACAGAATTATCGATTTCCCGCTCAGTAACTGTATTAATTCCGGAATTGATACCGTAGGTGTGCTGACACAGTATCAGCCGCTGCGACTGAATACGCATATCGGTATTGGTATTCCGTGGGATCTGGATCGTAATAACGGTGGTGTTACGATTCTGCAGCCATATGAGAAAAGCGGCGGAAGTGAATGGTATTCAGGAACTGCCAATGCTATTTACCAGAATATGAAATACATAGACAGCTATGATCCGGAGTATGTCCTGATCCTGTCCGGAGACCATATTTACAAGATGGATTATGAAGTCATGCTTGATTTTCATAAGCAGAACAACGCGGATGTTACCATTGCTGTTATGCCGGTTCCGATGGAGGAGGCAAGCAGATTTGGTATCGTAGTTGCAGATGAGGAAAATCGAATTCAGGAGTTCCAGGAGAAACCGGCAGAACCGAAGAGTAATCTGGCATCCATGGGTATCTATATTTTCAACTGGAAAGCATTAAAGGAAGCACTGATCGCAAATGAGACCGTGGAAAACTGCGATTTCGGTATGCATGTAATTCCATACTGCTTTGACAAGGGTGAGCGTATTTTTGCCTATGAGTACAATGGTTACTGGAAAGATGTAGGAACACTTGGTTCTTACTGGGAAGCGAATATGGAGCTGATCGATCTGATTCCGGAGTTCAACCTGTATGAAGAATACTGGACGATCTATACCAAGAGTGATGTGTTGGCACCACAGTATATCGCTGCTGACGCAAAAGTAGACAAGAGTATCATCGGTGAAGGTACAGAAGTGTATGGCGAAGTACACGGATGTGTCATCGGTGCAAATGTTACCATTGGAAAAGGAAGTATCGTGCGTGATTCCATTCTTATGGAAGGCGTGACCATCGGAGAGAATGTTGTGATCGACAAAGCGATCATTGCAGAGGATACCGTGATCGGTGACGGTGCGGTTCTTGGTATCGGCGAGGAGAAACCGAACAAGCTCAAAGAGAGTGTTTACGCGTTTGGTCTGGTAACCATCGGAGAGAAATCCGTCATTCCGCCAAATGTAAAAATTGGTAAAAATACAGCGATCGCAGGTGTGACCACGCCGGAGGATTATCCGGATGGATTGCTTGACAGCGGGGAATATATTGTTAAGGCAGGTGGCAAACAATGAAAGCATTAGGTATTATTTTAGCAGGTGGTAATAATTACAGAATGAGAGAGCTTTCCGACAAGCGCGCCATTGCTGCAATGCCGGTGGGCGGCGGATACAGAGCCATTGATTTCGCATTAAGCAATATGAGCAATTCTCATATTCAGCGAGTGGCAGTACTGACACAGTACAATTCCCGTTCCTTAAACGAACATTTGAATTCCTCAAAATGGTGGGATTTTGGTAGAAAACAGGGTGGTCTGTATATTTTTACACCAACGATCACCGCAGACAACGGTAACTGGTACCGCGGTACGGCAGATGCGCTGGCACAGAATATTGATTTCCTGAAACGAAGCCATGAGCCATATGTCATCGTGGCAGGCGGCGACTGCGTGTACAAACTGGATTACAACAAAGTGCTGGATTACCATATTCAGAAAAAGGCAGACATTACCATCGTGTGTAAAGATGTGCCTGCAACAGAAGATGTCAGCCGTTTTGGTGTGGTACAGATGAATGAAGAATCCAGAATCATTGATTTTGAAGAAAAACCAATGGTGGCTCAGTCTCATACGATTTCTACCGGTATCTATGTGCTGCGCAGAAGACAGCTCATCGAGATGCTGGAGAAGAGCATGGAAGAACATCGGTTTGATTTCGTAACCGATATTCTGATCCGTTACAAAAATCTGAAACAGATTTACGGATACAAATTGGAAAATTACTGGAGTAATATTGCCAGTGTGGAGTCTTATTATCAGACAAATATGGATTTCCTGAAACCGGAGATCCGCAAATATTTCTTCCATCAGGAGCCGTATATCTACTCCAAGGTGGATGATCTTGCTCCGGCAAAATACAATGTGGGAGCAGAAGTCCGCAACAGCCTGATCGCAAGCGGATGTATTATAAACGGAACAGTAGAAAATTCTGTACTGTTCAAACAGGTATTTGTAGGAAAGAACTGCGTAATTAAAAATTCTATTATTTTGAATGATGTTTACATCGGAGATAATACGCATATTGAGAATTGTATTGTGGAGAGCCGTGATACAATTTGCGCAAATACATATTTGTGCGGCGAAGATGAAGTAAAGATTGTGCGTGGACACAATGAACGTTACCTCATGTAGAACGCCGTGTACGGCAGACGGGAGGAGACCGACATTGATGTGACAGCTTGAGAATACGCACCGCCCTGCTGTGGAGAAATACAAAAACACAGGGGAAGAGAAGTATGAATATTACAGATGTGAGAATTCGAAAAGTAGACAAAGAAGGAAAAATGAAGGCTGTCGTATCGATCACGATCGATAATGAATTCGCAGTGCATGACATCAAGATCATTGAAGGTGAAAAAGGTGCATTCATTGCTATGCCAAGCCGGAAAAATGCAGACGGGGAGTACAGAGATGTAGCACACCCGATCAATTCTGAGACGAGACGACAGATTCAGGAACTGATCATGCAAAAATATCGTGAAGAAATTGCGGAAGCATAAATACTTGTGGTATACTGTTATCCGCAACTGCACAGAAAGGAGAATCCTGCATTGCAGGGTTCTTCTTTTTGATTTGTATTTCCAGCAAGTCAAAAAGAATGTGAGGATGCGACCAGATGTAAGGGGAAGATACCTGCTGAAGCAGATTGCATCTGGTGCAAAATCAGAACAAATCCTGATAGATTAGGAAAAATGAACGGTTGCAGAGGATTTTTCTGATTTTAACCGAATCAAGTAAGTCCCCTGCTTCAATTGCGAAAAGCAATAAGCAGTGGGTGGGGACTTGCTTGTATCAGGAGGAGTGCAAGCTCCTTCTGATAAACTGCGGAGCAGTTATTCGGTTATGAGCAAGTAGCGAAGCGGATTGCGAATATCCGCTTGACTGGAATGGTAGATATAGATACAGGAGGATGAAAAAATGTACCTGATCGTAGGACTTGGAAATCCGACCGCAAAGTATGCCAAAACCCGCCACAACGCAGGGTTTGACGTCATTGATGCGATCGCTGATAAATATGGAATTGAACTGAATCTGCGAAAAGGAAATGCTTTTTGCGGAACCGGATATATCGAAGGACAGAAAATAATGCTGGCAAAGCCGCAGACGTTTATGAACTTAAGCGGCGACAGTGTCAGCGCACTGGTAAATTTTTATAAATTAGATCCGACACAGGAGCTGATCGTTGTGTTTGACGACATCAGTCTGGCGCCGGGCAATTTGCGGATCCGCAAGAAAGGAAGCGCAGGCGGACATAATGGAATTAAGGATATCATTGCAAAGACCGGAACCGATCAGTTTGAACGGGTAAAAGTCGGTGTCGGTGAGAAACCGGCAGGATGGGATCTGGCAGATCATGTCCTTGGGAGATTTTCCCCGGAGGATCGGGAAAAATTTGAGGATGCCGTAAAAGATGCGGTGGATGCTGTCAGCCTGATGGTTCAGGATCGAACCGATGAGGCAATGAATCTGTATAATCGTAAAAAAGAAGCATAACAGAATCGTGATCTTATAAAGAAGCATAATAGAACCATGGTTTTTCAATAGAATAAGAGTGCAGGAAATCATGAAACATATCAACAGATAGAAAAGAAAGGAGTAACACTGGCATGGATGCTTTTGTACGTCCGTTGTATGAATTAAACAGCTTTGAAGAACTGGAGCATTTTGCAGAAAAACCGGGAACTGTGATCTCAGCTTCCGGTTGTATGGATGCGCAAAAACCACATATGATGTATGGCCTGAACAATGGCAGGGGAACCCGTGTCATTGTTACTTTTAATGAGCAGAAAGCGCGGGAATTGCTGGAGGCATACCGCTACTTTGAACCGAAGGCAGTGTATTTTCCGGCAAAGGATATTTTGTTCTATCAGTCGGATATCCGTGGCAATGCGCTGACACAGGAGCGGATTCTGGCTTACCGGAGACTCTTTGAAGAAGAAAATGCAACGATCATCACGACTTTTGATGCGCTGATGGATCGTCTGGTGCGCCCGGAGGTTTTACGGGGATTTTTGCCCCGATTGAAGGCAGAAGATACCCTGGATCTGGAAAAACTGCGGCAGCATCTGGTTGGCATGGGCTATGAGAGTGCTTATCAGGTAGATGCGCCGGGACAGTTTGCGGTGCGCGGCGGTATCGTGGATATTTTTGCATTGACGGAGGAACTTCCTTACCGTATTGAACTGTGGGGAGATGAGATCGATTCGATCCGGACCTTTGATCCGGACAGCCAGCGTTCGGTAGACACGCTGGACGAGATCGTGGTTTATCCGGCAGCGGAACTGGTGCTGACGAAGGCGCAGCAGGAAGCGGGACTGAAACAGATCACGGCAGAGGGAAAACGTCTGTCGGAACAGTACCGCAAGGAAATGAAAACCGAGGAAGCGCACCGACTGGAACAGGCAGTGGAATTACTGCAGGAGCAGGTGGAAGAATTTGGAAGTGTACGGGCGGCAGAAAGTTATCTGACCTATTTCTACCAGGATACCGTAAGTTTTCTGGAATTTGCGTCCCGCTGTGCTGCCAGACGCGACCAGAAGCTTTTGATTTTTGCGGATGAACCGGCACGGTGTCTGGAAAAAGCGGCAGCAGTAGAAAAAGAATTTTCCGACAGTATGCAGCAGCGTCTGGAAAAAGGATATATTCTGCCGGGACAGATGGATGTGCTGTATTCTCATGAGGCGGTAACAGCAGAAATGCAGCGGCTGGGTTGTGTGCTGGTATCGGCAATGGAACTGCGGGCACCGGGACTGACACCGACGCAGAGCTTTTTCTTCCAGGTGCACTCTGTCAATGCGTACAACAGCAGTTTTGAATTACTGTCAAAGGATCTGAATAATTATAAAAAACGCAAGTACCGGGTGATTTTGCTTTGCAGTTCCAGAACCAGGGCAGAGCGTATGGCAGATGATCTGCGGCAGGAAGGATTAAACGCATTTTTTACGGAAGATACAGAGCGACTGGTGCAGCCGGGAGAAGTCATGGTCATGTATGGCAAATTGAAACGCGGATTTGAATATCCGGATATCAAATTTGTGGTGCTGACGGAGACGGATATTTTCGGTGCGGAGAAGAAAAAGCGCAAAAAGAAGAAAATATACGAAGGCGAGCGGATCCAAAGCTTTTCTGAATTGAAACCGGGGGATTATGTCGTACACGAAAATCACGGTCTTGGAATTTTCCGCGGTATTGAGAAGATCGAGGTCGACAAGACCATGCGGGATTATATGAAGATCGAGTATGACAAAGGCGGCAATCTGTATGTGCTGGCAACGCAGCTGGATCTGATCCAGAAATATGCGGGTTCCGATGCGAAAAAACCGAAACTGAACCGTCTGGGCGGACAGGAATGGACGAAAACCCGTCACCGGGTACAGACAGCAGTGCGACAGATCGCACAGGAACTGGTGGAACTGTATGCAGTGCGCCAGAGCAAGGAAGGTTTTGAGTATGGACCGGATACCGTATGGCAGCGGGAATTTGAGGAAATGTTTCCATATGAGGAGACCGACGATCAGCGCCTTGCCATTGAAGCAACGAAAGCGGATATGGAAAGCAAGAAGATCATGGATCGTCTGATCTGTGGAGATGTCGGCTTTGGCAAGACTGAGGTGGCAATCCGGGCAGCGTTCAAAGCGGTGCAGGAGAATAAACAGGTTATTTATCTGGTACCGACTACGATTCTGGCGCAGCAGCATTACAACACGTTTGCACAGCGTATGAAAGATTTCCCAATTAATGTGGAACTGCTCTGCCGTTTCCGGACACCAAAGCAGCAGAAAGCGGCAATCGAAGGTTTGAAAAAAGGAACGGTGGATATCGTGATCGGAACACATCGTGTCCTTTCCAAAGATGTGGTCTGCAAGGATCTGGGCCTGCTGATCATTGACGAGGAACAGCGGTTTGGTGTCGGTCATAAGGAAAAGATTAAACAGATGAAAAAGGACGTGGACGTGCTGACTCTGACCGCGACACCGATTCCGCGAACTCTGCATATGAGCCTGATCGGAATCCGGGACATGAGTGTGCTGGAAGAGCCGCCGCATGACCGTATGCCGATCCAGACTTACGTCATGGAGTACGATGAGGAGATGATCCGGGAAGCTATTGAGCGCGAGATGGCGCGGGATGGTCAGGTGTATTATGTATACAACCGTGTAAACCAGATCGCGGAGGTAGCGGCAAAGATTTCCGAGCTGGTACCGGATGCGGAGGTTGCCTATGCCCACGGTCAGATGAGTGAGCGGGAATTGGAGCGTGTCATGTATGGCTTTATCAACGGTGAGGTGGATGTGCTTGTTTCCACAACTATCATTGAGACGGGGCTGGATATCGGAAACGTCAATACAATGATCATTCACGATGCGGATAACTTAGGGCTTTCCCAGTTGTATCAGCTGCGCGGACGAATCGGACGTTCCAACCGGACGGCGTATGCATTTTTGATGTACCGCAGAAACAAGATGCTGAAAGAAGTGGCAGAGAAGCGTCTCTCTGCGATCCGGGAGTTTTCGGATCTGGGAAGCGGCTTCAAGATCGCCATGAAGGATCTGGAGATCCGCGGTGCCGGAAACCTGCTGGGAGAACAGCAACACGGTCATATGGAAGCGGTTGGTTACGATCTGTATTGCAAAATGCTGAACGAAGCGGTAAAAAGTGCAAAAGGCGAAACGGTGGAGGAATCTTTCGATACTTCCATTGATATCGAACTGGATGCCTATATTCCAAACGGCTATATTGCGAATGAGTATCAGAAACTGGATATTTACAAGCGGATCGCGGCGATCGAAAATGAAGAAGAAAAAGATGAGATGTTAGATGAGCTGATCGATCGTTTCGGAGAACCGCCGCGGTCGGTACAGAATCTGCTGACCGTCGCACAGATCAAAGCAGATGCGCATCGGGTTTATCTGGTGGAGATCAAGGAAAATGCGGCAGGAATCACGTTCCGTATGTTTGAACGGGCAAAATTGAATGTGGCAAACCTGCCATTGTTGTTGGACAAAAATAAACCACTGCTGTCGTTTATCCCGGATAAAAAAGAACCGTGTCTGTATTATCGGAAGCAGAAAAACAGTCCGGATACGCTGACGGTGATCCGAACCGTGTTGACGGATTGTGCGGAACTGTTGCTGGAGAAAAATGAGGCATAGGCAGGATTTGCATTTGTATACATGGGTTGCGCGAGTTTAGGATAGAAAAAATCTTGCAGTGGCGCGGATTCTGGGTTATACTAGGACAGATAATAGATGAAAAAATTTCACTTTACGATATAATGAGCGCAAGAGAGTCAACATACTGGTATGATTGACGAACGGCGAAATTGGATCATGAACTGCTTTTGTTCATGACATATGATAGTTGGAGGAAACCATGAAGTTTAAGAAATTTGCAGCAGTTATTTTAATGAGTGTCATGATCGGATCGATGTCATTAAGTGGCTGTGGAATTAATAAAAATGCAACTGCTGTCACCATGACAGGGGATGCCATTGACACGATCGAAGTAGATATGGGATATGCTAATTTTGCAGCACGTATCCAGCAGGCATCTTATGACAGCATTTTTGCTTCTTATTATGGAGAGGATTACTGGACCAATGAGTCTTATGCACAGGATGGAAAGAATATGCAGGAGTCCATCAAAGACAGTGTTATGGAGAACATTGAGACACAGTGTCTGTTAGAAGCACATATGGATGATTATGGTGTAGAGATCACGGATGATGAGAAAGCAGCAATGAAAGAAGCTGCTGAGAAATTTATGTCCGATAATACAAAATCCGCACTGAAAGAAGTTGGCGCTACTGAGGAGTATGTAGAGCGTTATCTGTATTTACAGACTGTACAGCGGAAAATGAGCACAGCGATCCGCGCAACAGCAGATACCGAAGTATCTGATGAAGAGGCTGCACAGAGAACGTTCAGTTATGTAAAGATCAGTCTGACGACTTACACCGATGACAGCGGAAATCAGCAGACCTATACAGAAGATCAGGTAACCGTTGTGAAAAAAGATGCTTATGATGCAGCAGAGAAGGCAAAGACAGATTTTGACGGAACTGCTTCTGATTATGGCTATACCGTACAGACTTATTCCTATGGAAGTGATGAAAAGAGTGAGTCCGATGGCGGTTTCTGTGATGCCGTTATCACAGCTGCAAACAGCATGAAAGAAGGCGATGTATCCGATCTGATCGAGGGAACAGACTGCTATTACATCATCCGTCTTGACAGCGAATTTGATTCAGATGCTACGGAGAAGAAGAAACAGAGTATCATTTCTGACCGTCAGGATGAGGCTTACAACAATGCCGTAGAGAGCTATAAAAAAGATATTGATATTAATGTAAATGACAAAGAATGGTCAAAAGTTGCTTTTGACAATCTGTTTACCACACCGTCTGCTTCCGACAGCAGCAGTGCAACAGCAGAGTAGAACGGGGAAAAATACAAAGCGGACAGAACAGTCCGCTTTTGTTTAGCGCATGAGAAAGTATAAGTTGAGAAATGAATAGAGATAATATTGTTTTGATCGGTATGCCGGGTGTTGGAAAAAGTACGGTTGGTGTCGTACTGGCAAAAGCTCTTGGATATCAGTTTGTGGATGCAGATCTGCTGATCCAGGAAGCAGAAGGAAAATTGTTGAGTGAGCTTATTGAGGAACACGGTACCGACGGATTTATAGAGATAGAGAACAGAGTGAACAGTCAGATTCAGACACATCGCAGTGTAATTGCTACCGGCGGAAGTGTGGTTTATGGAAAAGAAGCGATGGAACATCTGAAATCCATCGGAACAGTAGTATATCTGAAACAGAATCTGCGCGTGTTACAGCGCCGCCTGCGTAACCTCAAGGGACGTGGTGTTGTATTAAAAGAGGGACAGACTCTGGTTGATCTTTATAAAGAAAGAACCGTTCTGTATGAAAAATATGCAGATATCACCGTTGATCAGTATAAACAGAGCATCGAGCAGACACTGAAGGCTGTTCGAAAAGCGCTGGAGGAAAATTAGGAACCGAGACGGCGGTATTTGAATAAAATAAAGCAAAGATTCTTTTATATACCTATCGGGTATGTTATAATAGAATCGCTTTACTAATTAAATATGAATGAAATGAAAAAACTTGACAAATTTTTAGAGATATAGTTATAATAGCGTGTTTAAATTTAGAAACATAGAGGTGCAAGATGGATCAATATGTAATTAAAGGAGGCAGTCCGTTAGTCGGTGAAGTGGCGATCGGTGGTGCGAAGAATGCGGCACTGGCGATTCTTGCGGCAGCAGTCATGACGGATGAGACCGTTACAATAGATAATTTACCAAATGTCCGTGATATCAATGTTATGCTTCAGGCAATCGAGAATATTGGTGCAACTGTGGAGCGTGTTGACATCCACACCGTAAAGATCAACGGATCAACGATTCACGATACCAGCGTGGATAATGAATACATCAGAAAAATTCGTGCGTCCTACTATCTGTTAGGCGCATTACTTGGCAAATACAAAGATGCAGAAGTTGCCCTTCCGGGTGGCTGTGATATCGGAAGCAGACCGATCGACCTGCATTTAAAAGGCTTCCGTGCCATGGGCGCAGAAGTGGATATTCGTCGTGGACTGGTTGCGGCAAAGGCAGAGCACCTTTGCGGTACACATATTTATATGGATAAAGTTTCCGTTGGTGCCACCATCAATATCATGATGGCAGCAGCTATGGCAGAGGGCAAGACCACCATTGAAAATGCAGCAAAAGAGCCGCATGTCGTTGACGTGGCAAACTTCTTAAACCGTATGGGAGCCAATATCCGTGGCGCCGGAACAGACGTCATCCGTATTTCCGGTGTAGAGAAACTGCACAAGACGGAATATTCTATCATTCCGGATCAGATTGAGGCAGGTACATTTATGTTCGCGGCAGCAGCGACACATGGTGATGTCACAGTAAAGAACGTAATTCCGAAGCATCTGGAGGCGACCAGTGCAAAACTGATCGAGGTCGGATGTGAGATTCAGGAATTTGACGATGCAGTCCGTGTCATTGCAAACAAACCGTTACACCATACACAGGTAACCACATTACCGTATCCGGGATTCCCGACAGATATGCAGCCACAGATGGGTGTTGTTCTGGCACTTTCTGAGGGAACAAGTACGATCACCGAGAGTATTTTTGAGAATCGTTTCAAATATGTAGATGAACTTGAAAAAATGGGTGCCAATATTAAGGTGGAAGGCAACATTGCGATCATCAACGGCGTAGAGCGTTATACAGGCGCAAGAGTCAGTGCACCGGATCTTCGTGCAGGTGCGGCACTGGTAATTGCAGGTCTGGCAGCAGATGGCATTACCATTGTGGATGATATCTATTATATTGAGCGTGGATATGAGGCTTTTGATGAGAAATTCAGAGGCATTGGTGGTATGATGCAGAAGGTAAGTTCTGAGAAAGAGATTCAGCAGTTCAGACTGAAACTTTAGAATGTAATGTGTGGTGATTCTGAGAAAATAAGCTGGCTTATGTTGATCAGAGTCATGCAGGAAATCTTGCCGGAGTTCAACTGAAAGGAAGTTTGGAACAGGCATCGATAAAATTTTAACAGGAAGCGGGTAGAAGCAACAAATCTACCCGCATTTTTTCGGTTTTTTGTTATTTGTGCAACATTTTCGGGGAAATCTGTTGGTTGACTTTTCCTATATTGGAATGTATGATACATAAAGTATGACTGCAATAAACGTGAACTGTGGGAGTTCACATGTTTCAAATTAGATTAGAATGAGAGAAAAGAACGGAGGATAATTATGGAAAAATTATTATTTACTTCTGAGTCAGTTACAGAGGGACATCCGGATAAAGTCTGCGATGCCGTATCTGATGCAATTCTGGATGCCTGCATGGCACAGGATCCGATGAGCCGTGTTGCATGCGAGACAGCTGCTTGTACAGGTTTTGTATTAGTAACAGGTGAGATCACTACAAAAGCACAGCTTGATATCCCGTCTATCGTTCGTCAGACTGTAAACGAGATTGGTTACAATGACGCAAAGACAGGTTTTGATGGAAATACATGTGCAGTTATGGTTGCTCTGGATCAGCAGTCTGCTGATATCGCTATGGGTGTTGATAAAGCACTTGAGGCTAAAGAGGGTGAGCTGACAGATGATCTTGATACAGGTGCTGGTGATCAGGGTATGATGTTTGGTTACGCTACAAACGAGACACCGGAATTAATGCCGTACCCAATCTCCCTTGCTCACAAAATGGCTCTTCAGCTTACAAAAGTTCGTAAAGACGGTACATTAAGCTACTTAAGACCAGACGGAAAAACTCAGGTTTCCGTAGAGTATGATGAGAACGGCGCTCCTAAGAGATTAGAGGCTGTAGTTCTTTCTACACAGCATGATGATGATGTTACTCAGGAGCAGATCCATGAGGATATCAAAAAATACGTATTCGATCCGATCCTTCCGGCAGAGCTGATCGATGATGAGACAAAATTCTTCATCAACCCGACAGGACGTTTCGTAATCGGTGGACCTCACGGTGATGCAGGTCTGACAGGACGTAAGATCATCGTTGATACTTACGGTGGAATGGCTCGTCACGGCGGCGGAGCTTTCTCCGGAAAAGACTGCACAAAAGTAGACCGTTCTGCAGCATATGCAGCACGTTACGTTGCAAAGAACATCGTTGCAGCAGGTCTGGCTGACAAATGCGAGATCCAGCTTTCTTACGCAATCGGTGTAGCACAGCCGACATCTATCATGGTAGATACATTCGGAACAGGCAAACTGTCTGATGAGAAACTGGTTGAGATCGTTCGTGAGAACTTCGACCTTCGTCCGGCTGGAATCATCAAAATGCTTGACTTAAGAAGACCGATCTACAAAGCAACAGCTGCTTACGGACACTTTGGACGTACAGATGTAGATCTTCCTTGGGAAGCAACTGATAAAGTTGACGTATTAAAAAAATATCTGTAATTCTTTGAAGTAAGAAAAACAGTTACATAAAGCGCGTGAAAATCGTCGGATATTTCCATAGAAGTTGTGGTAAGTATCCGACGATTTTTTTGTAAAAGCAGGAGTGATTTTGGCTTCTTTTTAAAATTTAAAGAATGAATAACTGCCAATAAGTCTTTTCTCTGTAATTTATAAAAACTTTACGATTGCAGAATGTAAATTGAACAGCAGACGTGTTATAATGAAAAACAGTATAAGAAAAATGGAGATGCCTATGAAACTAAAGACACGTTTGATTGTCGCATTCTGCATCATCATTATTTTGCCGGTCGGTCTGGCAGGTGCAGCGATTTTTGGTCTGTACCATATTCAGACGAAAGCGATCCAGAAAAATTATGGTCTGGAAGCAGTGGATACACAGGGCGTGCTTTCTAATTCCCTGCAGTTGATGAGCAGATATACGAAGACAGAATATGACGAGATCTGCAAACTGGCAAAGTCAGATCCGGAAAAACTGGAATCAGAAGATTATTTAAAACAGATCAATGAAAAATTACAGGAAAAGAGTTCTTATCTGATCTTCCGAAGAAATGGAGAACTGGTATATAACGGTTACAACGGAGACTCCGTCATCAGTGATGAACAGTGGCAGGAGGAATTGCCATCATATGGAGAAGGCGAAAAGGAAACGGGTTCCGGATATTATATTGATAACGATGCACAGTCTTTGCTGAAGCAGATAGATTTTGAGGGAAGCAATAACGATCAGTGCAGTGTCTATATCATTACATCTTCGGAGAGTATTCAACCGGAGATCAAGCGGCTGATGATCGATATTGCGGTATCGGTACTGTTGATCCTGGCGTTGACTGCCGGAGTTATGACGATTTGGATCTATCGTGGAACGATGGTGCCGCTTAAGAAATTGCAGATCGCTACGAAAAATATCAAAGAGGGAAATCTGGATTTTTCCATTGATTATGATGAACAGGATGAGATGGGAGATCTGTGCCGGAACTTTGAGGAGATGCGGAAGCGTCTGAAGGAATCCACCGAAGAGAAGATGGCAGCAGAAAAGGAAAACCGTGCCCTGATCAGCAATATCGCACATGACCTGAAGACACCAATTACAGCGGTAAAAGGCTATTCTGAGGGTATTTTGGACGGTGTTGCGGATACGCCGGAGAAACAGGAACGTTACATCAGGACGATTTATAATAAGGCGAATGAGATGGATCGTCTGCTGAATGAGCTGACGCTGTATTCCAAGATTGATACGAACCGCATTCCATATAACTTTAAGAAGATTAATGTGGCAGATTACTTTAACGACTGCATTGAGGAGATCGGTCTGGATCTGGAGACCAAGGGCATTGGTCTGACATATTTTAACTATGCGGATGAAGATATTGTAATCATCGCAGATCCGGAACAGTTGATGCGCGTGATCAATAATATTGTGACAAATGCCATCAAATATATGGACAAGCAGAAGGGACAGATTAATGTCCGGATCAAGGACGTGGGTGATTTTATCCAGGTTGAGATCGAGGATAACGGAAAAGGAATTTCTGCCCGGGATCTGCCGTATATTTTTGACCGTTTTTACCGCACGGATTCTTCGAGAAATTCTTCCACCGGAGGAAGCGGCATCGGTCTGTCCATCGTAAAGAAGATCATTGAAGATCACGGTGGCAAGATCTGGGCGACAAGTAAAGAAAAGACAGGTACGACCATGTACTTTGTTATTCGAAAATATCAGGAGGTACCAAATGAGTAAGATTTTAATCGTAGAAGATGAAGAAGCAATTGCGGATCTGGAGAAAGATTATCTGGAGCTGAGTGGATTTGATGTGGAGATAGAAAATGATGGAACCAGCGGTCTGGAGCGTGCACTGAGTGAAGAATTTGACATGTACATTCTGGATCTGATGCTGCCGGGAACCGATGGTTTTGAAATCTGTAAAAAGATCCGTGAGAAAAAAAATACACCGATCCTGATGGTGTCCGCGAAAAAGGATGATATTGATAAAATCCGTGGTCTGGGACTTGGTGCGGATGATTATATTACTAAACCATTTTCCCCGAGTGAACTGGTTGCCAGGGTAAAAGCACATCTGGCGCGTTATGAGCGTTTGATCGGAAGCAATGTACAGAAAAATGACATTATTGAGATCCGTGGCATCCGCATTGATAAAACTGCCCGTCGTGTATGGGTAAATGACGAAGAGAAGCAGTTTACGACAAAGGAATTTGATCTGCTGACATTCCTTGCAGAGAACCCGAATCATGTATTTACGAAGGATGAGCTGTTTTCCAAGATCTGGGATATGGAGTCCATCGGTGACATTGCAACGGTAACCGTTCATATCAAGAAGATCCGTGAAAAAATTGAGTTCAATACCGCAAAACCGCAGTACATTGAGACAATCTGGGGCGTGGGCTACAGATTTAAGTTATAAGGATTGGATACATGAGAATAAAGCAACCGGAAATCATATATGAAGATGAGGCAATCATCGTCTGCCGCAAGGAAGCTGGTGTGGCGGTTCAGACTGCCCGTGCCGGTCAGGCAGATGTGGTAAGTCTGTTAAAGAACTATCGTGCAAAAAAGAAGGAAGAACCGTATATCGGGCTGATCCATCGCCTGGATCAACCGGTGGAGGGCGTGATGGTGTTTGCGAAAACGCCGCAGGCGACAGCAAAACTGTCTGCGCAGGTCAGCAGTCGCAGCATGGAAAAAGAATATCTGGCGGTGACAACCGGTGTGCCGGAGCCACAAAAAGGAGAACTTCGGGACTGGCTGCTGCGGGATGGAAAAACAAATACATCCGCCGTTGTTGCCAGGGGAACTTCGCAGGCAAAAGAGGCTGTGCTGGACTATGAGGTAGAACAGGTTTTAGAGGACGGGCAGCAGGCACTGGTTCATATCTGGCTTCACACCGGGCGGCATCACCAGATCCGTGTGCAGTTTGCACATGCGGGATATCCGCTGGTGGGTGACACAAAGTATGGAAAGCCAGAGCAGGGCGGTCGGTATTGTCCGGTGGCGCTGTGTTCCTGCCGGATCGGATTTCTACATCCTGTGACAAAGAAAAAAATGGAATTTGTGATCGAACCGAAGGGGAAAGCATTTTCGGGGGTTGCAAAAGATACCAAAAACGTATAATATAGGAATACATAGTTGCGATATGTTTCAAGTCGAACGCACGTGAGACTTGGTGCGTGATTCTGGTCAGCGCAAGCTGACATCTTCTTTTCAGAATCACTGCACATCCTCGCGGAGCATTTATCTCAGTCGGAGATTGAACTCCCACTGAGAAATACTTGTTACTACTCACCACTTGCAGAAGTGGGAGTCTCAACTCAGACTGAGATAAAGGATTTTTAAAGGGCAGAGTGATCTGCCCTTTACTTGGTATAGTTGGACGAAAAATAAAAAAGAGGGAGATACTTGAATGAATATTAAAAGTATTAAGATTTTGTCCGAAGAAGAACAGGTGGGACTGTTCCTCAGCGGCAGCGCCGCAGAAAGAAATGTACTGTATACCTGTACCGACCTGGATCAGCAGGAAAAAACGGATCGTCAGCGATTTTCTGTATATGATAATCATGAGGATGCGGAAAGCCGGGATATTGAAGAAGGATTTGGATTTCCGCTGCAGCGGTATCTGGATGCAGCAGGAGCAACAGATGTAAATGAGATCCGGCTTGGCAGCGTGGATGGATTTGAATCTGTGGTCACAGAGTTAGGATCCAGACGTTATTTTTTCCCGGGATTATTAGAACGGAGTGCAGAAGGAAAGGAGCCGCGGGAGGCTTTTATTTCTTTTTGCAAAAATGGTATACCAGTAAAATACTATCCGCACCCGACCATTATGTTCGGGCAGCAGGGAATTGATGACAAGAACAAAGATTATTTTGCCAAAGGAATCCGGATGCTGGTGGCAGGAAGTGCCGAGCAGGGATTCTGGGTTCGTGGAACCGGACTGCGCTGTAACCGGTATTTTTCGCTGAGCCGCTTTTTTGAGTGGGACAGCAAGCATGCAGGGATCATGCACTGGGCAGAAGTGCAGATGGAGGACGAGAGCATACGCCGTGTACCTGCAGTCAGACTGCATCGGGAGTTTTGGTCAGAGCAGGCAGAGTGTACACCGGAGGCAATGGATCAGTTACTGGCTGTGGATGCGAAGGGACAGGAAATCAGCAAGATTACCGGAGACATCTGGCTGTTTCTGGCAGATGAGGCGTTTAAACAGGTCGGATATTTTGACGGTCAGAATATTTGTACAGAGTTTTCCGGAGTCATTGCAGGTGAGTTAAAGGAACGGAAAGTTGAAAAACAGATCCGTGTCCCGGGCACACGCGTGGACGAGAGTGAATTTTATATTCAGGTCGTAAAACAGGGACAGACTGTGGCTTGCCATGACTATTCTTTGCGGGAACTGTTACATGATTTTGGTGACCTGGAAAGCTGTGAAACCTATGAGTATTACAACCATAACATGAACCACGGACAGGGCGGTCAGCGCCGTGTCACTGCAAAAGGCTGGAGTCTATTGACTTTGCTGGAACTTTTGCCGGAGATTCCACAGCGGGAAGAATTGGAAAATGGTTCTGTGAAGTTTCAGATTTTTACCAATGACAATTACAAGGAAAAGATCGTGCTGGAGGCAAATGAGCTGTCAGCATATCGCTTCCTGTTGGCATATGAGCAGGATCAGCGTTCACAGGATGGTCTGGAAAAGGGTGATACCAGCAGCTGGGCAGATGAAGATCTGCATTTTGCACCGATCAAGGGAACCACACCATTTCGCGTTTACTGTGGAAAAGAAAGTGCCAATCCGTCCGTGTATAAAAATGCGGCGGGTATGGTCGTAACTATATTATTTTAAACAGGAGAATATTTTGATTACAGATCGTTATAACAGAGAAATTGATTATATCAGAATATCAATCACCGACCGCTGTAACCTGCGATGCAAATATTGTATGCCGGAGGATGTGCCGTTTATTCCGCATGAGCGGATCCTGCGTTACGAGGAGATCCTGCGGATCGTGAAAATTCTGGCAAAACTGGGGATCCGAAAAGTAAAGCTGACCGGTGGAGAACCGCTGGTGCGCCGTGGCTGCGACAGTCTGATCCGTGAGATTAAGCAGATTGAGGGCATTGATATGGTGACACTGACGACAAACGGTGTCCTGTTGGAAGAAATGCTGCCACAGCTGCAGGAAGCAGGCGTGGATGCCATCAATGTGAGTCTGGATACGCGAAACAGAGCGCGTTATCTGGAAGTGACCGGGAAAGATATGTATGAGCAGGTAGAGCGCGGTATTGAAGCGGTATATAAAAGCGGGATTCCGTTAAAAATAAACTGTGTACCGGTACAGGGCGTAAATATTGATGAGATTCCGGATTTTTTTACATGGGCTAAGGAAAAACAGATTGCCGTGCGATTTATCGAAATGATGCCCATCGGATACGGAGATCAGTATGAGGCATTTTCCGCGGAACAGATCAAGGAAATGTTTTTTGCACGCTATCCGGAGGCATATCAAGTAAAGGAAATCCTTGGAAACGGTCCGGCAGTCTATTACCGGGCACCGGGATTTGCAGGGGAGATCGGTATTATCGGTGCGGTGCATGAAAAATTCTGCAGCACCTGTAACCGGATCAGGCTGACTTCGGAAGGATTTTTTAAATTATGCCTGTATTCCGGAGCAGGGATTGATCTGCGTCAGATGTTACGTGACGGAAGTACGGATGAGGAGATCGCAGATGCAATTGCGGATGCGATTCAACGAAAACCGAAGGAACATCATTTTGGTGAAGTACAGGCGGAGTCATCTGTTGATGCGTCAGCTTCCGGGGAAGCGGATACAAGAAAAATGTCCCAGATCGGAGGATAAACTGGGGTTGCATATTTTGAGCAAACGTATTATACTACGCTTAGTAAAAATAAGGAGGTACAGCAAAATGGCACAGATTACCAAAGACACCATGATCGGTGAATTATTACGTGATCAGGAGCATATCGACAGCATTGCAGAAGTATTATTCGGCATTGGTATGCACTGCCTCGGATGCCCGTCTTCTCAGATGGAGACCATCGAGCAGGCTGCTATGGTGCATGGCATTGAGCCGCAGGAATTAGTAGACCGCCTCAATGATGTTGTAGCATAAGGCACAGGCTTGGCACTGTAAACGATATAATTTCAAATAAAAACTGCTATGCAGAGAGGTTCTTTGCATAGCAGTTTTTTCATTTGATAGGACATTACGATAAATTTCCTATCAAGTAAAAGCACTTCGTGTGGACGATAGCGCACTTTCTTGTTGCTTTTCTTTTGACTTTTTGATTTCAGATTCGGAAATCAGGCAATTTCGCCTAATTGCTGTAATGCATTTCCAATGATGATCTTCTGGAAATGTTCTTCGTAATAAGCCTGAGTACCGGTCACATATTTCTTCGACTGCAGGTAGGAGTTGATCAGATGGATCACCTGATTGAATTCAGCGATGGTATGCTGACTCTGGTGAAGGATCAGATAATAATCTCCCTCCTGAGGATCTTTATACAGTGTATTTTTTCCCTGATAAAATCCCTGCAAGGTGTTAGCTGCAAGAATAGCTGCATCCAGTTCACGGAACGTAAACAGTCGGACAAGATCAGAAGGAATGGAAAAAGTCTCTTTCTTCCCTGTGGAAGATTCCTCTTTTTTGTGTGCCTGCTTTAACTGCTGGAGCAGATCAAGTAACTGCATGGACGTGTCATCCGGTTCCTGATCGGAATTGTCGCCAAAGGTATCAGAACCAAAGGAGAGGATGTCGTCATCTTCATTTTCATTGTCGGTGTCCGCCTGAGTGAAGTTGGAAAATCTGGTATCCAGCTCATCCGGTGATTCCACTTTGGAAATAATAAGAACAATCTTCTCCGAGGAGAGTGGAATTGCTTCTATCATGATTGGTATATCTTCCGCTTCAAATCCAAAATCCATAGCTGCCTGCTGCATCATATCGCGGAACAGAGCTTTTGCTTTCTCTGAACCATAGGCGAGCTCACTGAGTTTGATATTGCGCGTAGCCAGGTCTTCACTGGTTAAGGTACAGCGAATCTGATGGTCATTTAATTTTTCAATTTTCATGTCATCACTTCCTTACTTGTTAGAAAAGTATATATAATCTTGTGTTTTTCGTCAAGCATTCATTCATAAAGAATGTATGAAATTAATGACAATTTCCTGCTTTTTATTCTTTTTAAAGAAAAATTAAAAATTAAGTTGATTTTTCAAATTGATTGTGGTATATTATGGCTCAAGAAGTTTTCCGTACATACGGATAGATCAAATTCATATCAGTTTGTTAATAATTCTTTTGTAATGTTGTTTCAGCAGAAGGATTTTTACAGACTGGGGACTGCAGCAGATTTCATGCATCGTACAATTCTGTACATTTTACAGATGCTTTTGCTGCAAGGGGAGAGATCCCACAGATCTAGGTAGGTCAACTGACCATCTTTATATTTTCCGTTTTATGTATCCAGGAGAGAAATCTGGTATTTATTCAGACGCGTCACAGATTTTGCCCGAATACTTGGCTTTTTTGGGGTGAAAAGTAAAGTAAGGTGCAGACCTGATGTATTATTTTTATCAGGACGAGCTGTCGGTATGGGGGAAAGTTCTTAAGAATACTTTTTTGTTAGTATATGTGCATTTGCCGAAACTGACAAAGAACTGGGGGTGGATAAGAGAAATCCGGCAGAAATCTGTGACAGTCAGAAAAGATAAAACTGTAAGAATATAGATACGGAGGTAAAAAGAAAGATAAAGACGAAGACAACGTTGTCATACCTTTTTGCCGGAGCATAACAGTGACGAAACATAGAATCATATCCAAAGTTTTATAAGATTACGGAAGTGTGTGGGAGCAGATATCATGCATTGCAGGACACACATTTTGCAGCAGGAATAGGAAAGATATTCTTGAAATAAAGTTATTGGCGGATTGTATATCACGAACTTACTTCCGCTATGGTCAGAGATGAGGTATTTTTATGAAGCAGACATTTGCTGGTTCCGGACAACCACTCCTGATCGAACTTCAAAATTATGAAAAACAGGGGATTTCTATCTGGCTGGAAGGTTTTCCGAGTAATTCGGATGAAGTGTCAGAAACCATGTTTGTCCGGGAAAATGTAGATTATATGCGCGATTATGTGTTCGATGAGGGCGCATTATCGGAGCTTAGATTTGATGTAGTAAAAACAGAAGAATAACAAAAACGGCAGAAGGTTTCCTCAAATACCAACGGTACGGCAGGGGCAAAAACAGAGCCGGCAGGTTCACACGAATACTTATCCATGCCCTCATGCTGTACCGATTGCCGTTTGAAAAATGTTTTATAAAACCTTCATTAAGGTTTGATCGGAATGGTTGCATCGCATTTTTTTTTCATGTATACTGAACATAACAGTAGCATTCAGACATGTCTGAAAATCTGTGGAAAATGTTACATACTATCTATCGTATATAAGAGAGATCCGCAGGGGATGATATACAGGTGAGAAAAGGAGGGAGCGATGGCTTCACGAAGACAGCAAACAAAAAGGGGAAAGCAAAAATTAATTCTGGCAGTCGGGGTGACGGCGCTGATCATATTGATCGTTTTGATCGTCGGACTTACGACTTTTTTGAAAAAATATTCTCCGTCAAAGGAGGTAACTGATTACAAGGAATATTACAGTTTATCGGAAGATGATGAGCTGTTTGTGGTCTATGATAATGAGCAGGTACAAAATCATGCAATCCTGCAGGATGATGAGGTGTATGTTAATTATCAGACCGTGCATAAATATTTGAATAAGCGATTTTACTGGGATGCGACAGAGCAGGTTTTGCGTTATGTGACACCGGATGGACTGATCAATGTGACACCGGACAGCACACAGTATCTGCTTGGAAAATCATCTGAGACAGCGGATCATGTGATCGCTCTGGTGCGGGATGGAGAAATGTATCTGTCCATGTCTTTTGTGCAGAAATACACGGATATTCACTATGAAGTATATACAGATCCGGGACGCATCGTGATTTCTGATCAGTGGGATGATGTGACTTATCAGACGGTGAAAAAGAATACACAGATCCGGCAGAAAGGCGGCGTCAAGAGCCCGATCCTTTCCGAAATCAAAAAAGGTGATCTGGTGACTGTTCTGGATACCGTCGGATCCTGGAGTAAAGTGTGCAGTCAGGATGGATTTATCGGATATATGAAAACGAAAGCTGTTGGCAGTGAGCAGGATGTTCTGTACGATCATAATTATACAGAGCCGAAATTTTCTCATATTACCAGAGATAAGACGATCAATATGGCATGGCATCAGGTGACCAATCAGACTGCAAATGGAAATGTGGCAGATGTACTGGGACGTACCAAAGGGGTAAATGTAATTTCACCGACATGGTTTTACCTGAATGACAACAGTGGAAATATTGCTTCCCTGTGCAGTTCAGATTATGTGACTTACTGTCATCAGCAGGGAATTGAAGTCTGGGGACTGGTGAGTAATCTGGAGAACAGTGACGTAGATTCTACTTCTGTATTGAATCTCACGTCCAGCAGAGATAATCTGGTGAATAATCTGGTGGCAGAAGCGATTAAATATGATTTGGATGGCATCAATGTGGATTTTGAATCCTTAAGTGCAGAAGCGGCAGACGGATATCTGGAATTTATCCGGGAGCTTTCTATCAAATGTGAAAATAATGACATTGTATTGTCCGTGGATAATTATGTTCCGGCATCTTATAACTCTTTCTATGACTGTGGAGAGCAGGCTGTATTTGCGGATTACATTGTGATCATGGCATACGATGAGCATTACAATGGATCAGATGAAGGTTCTGTGGCATCCATCGGCTTCGTTCGTCAGGGAATTGAAGATACGTTAAAGGATGTTCCGGCAGAGCAGGTGATCCTTGGAGTTCCGTTCTACACAAGAGTGTGGGAGCTGACACCGGTGACTGCTTCAGAGGATCAGTCAGATCAGGCATCGGATGAGGCACAGAGCGGTTATACTGTATCCAGTGAAGTGGTCAGCATGAGTGAAGTAGATACCCGTGTGGCAACAAATGCGGTAACGCTTCAGTGGCTGGATGACTGCGGACAGTATTATGCAGAATATGAGCATGACGGCAAGACGTACAAAATCTGGGTGGAAGATCAGAAATCCATCGGAGAAAAGCTGGATGTGATGAAAAATAATCATCTGGCAGGTGCATCTTTCTGGAAGCTTGGATATGAGAAAAATACGATCTGGGATACCATTGCAGAGTATATGAATTAGTAATAGTGTAGTAAATACCCGAATACATTGTAAGTGAGATTACATATGTTCGGGTATTTTTGCGTGAAAAAAAGAATCGGTGTTACAGCGTTATTAGTTTGCCTTGTAGTTGCTGCCATACGAGTGCCGCGGGTAGTGCAGTATGATGTCATGAATCGCAGTGTACAGAAAGCGCGGTACTGCATTTGTATAGACAGTGGACACGGCGGAAACGATCCGGGCAAGATCGGAGTTGCTGGGACAAAAGAGAAAGAAGTGAATCTGGCGATCGCTTTAAAACTCAAAAAGAGTTTGGAAAAACAAAATATCCGGGTGGTTATGACGCGAACCGATGACAGAAATCTGGCAGATGCGAATGCAACAAACGAAAAAACGTCGGATATGAAAAATCGTGTGGCGAAGATGGATTCCGAGCAGCCGGATGCGGTGATCAGCATCCATCAGAACAGTTATACTGACAGTTCCGCAAAAGGCGCGCAGGTATTTTATTATTCAGAATCAAAAGAAGGAAAAGTGCTTGCAGAAATATTACAAAAGAGCCTGATCGAGCATGCAGATCCGGAGAATCATCGGATGGCGAAAGCCAATACCAGTTATTATATTCTGAAAAACACGGCGGCGCCGACGGTGATCGTGGAATGTGGATTTTTATCAAATCCGGAAGAAGAGACGTTGTTGAATACTGCACAATATCAGGATAAATTGGTAGATGCGCTACAGAAAGGAATTTGTGAGTATTTGGAGCATTCTTGAATCTTGTTTGTGGCGCAAAAATTCACAAAATTCACTGCGTAAATTAAGAACTCCTGTAATTTTTTCTCAAGGAGCGATTGCTAGCGACTGAGACAAAATTACAGGAGTTCCTATTAAAATCCAACATAGTAAATTTTTAAGCTATCCCTAAACAAGAATTTAATATTTCCAGGTATGTCTTTCATACGCATTAATAATCTGCGTATTATTATATTGCATGGTGCGTTTCAACGAGTGATCATACTGCAAATGCATATGTCCATGCACCATATATTTTGGCTGATACTTGTCCAGCAATTTCAGAAAAACTTCATATCCCTGATGTGCATGATCATCGCCATCGCCCAGTCCCTGAGCCGGTGCATGAGTCAGCAGAATATCGAAGCCATGATAGAAAATCAACTGGTGTTTGATATGTAACAGGCGTCGTTTCATTTCTTTTTCCGTATACATATATTTGCCGGGCTTATACGGCATACAACCGCCTAAACCAAGAATACGGATGCCTTCGTGAACGTAAATTTTATCATCAATGCAGATGCACCCTTCCGGCGGTGTCTGATCGTATTTCTCATCGTGGTTGCCATGCACATACAGCAATGGCAGATTCGTACAGCTTACCAGAAATGAGAGATAATTTGGATTCAGATCGCCACAGGAAAGGATCAGATCGGTATCGGTGATTTTGTTACTGTTGTAATGATCCCACAATGCAGTTGATTCTGTATCGGAGATTGCCATGATTCTCATAATACAGGTTCCTCCTTACGGATTCCCTCCTGCCGTACAACGTTCTGCGCATCTTCGCGCAATTCGTCTGCAGTTGGAATCCGACCGATAATATTGTCCGCGAGCCAGTCAATGGAAATGATCTCTTTTGAGGTTAAATGGTGGTTCGCATCTTTTGATACAAGTCCGTCCTGAGAATGCAAAATGCCGTCAAACGGGTTGAAATCGTAATTGCGGATGGCATTTCGCAGGGTATCCAGCAGATGCCGTGTTTCGTCCGGAACCGCAGAGGACCAGACCACATCGATCACATCGGAGGACATGCCCCACCAGTAATGCAATGCTTTCTTGGCATCGGATTTTTCTTCGGTATTCCAGATCCCGTTCTGTACATTTCGAATGATCCGTTCGTAATATTTTCCCCAGTTCCATGCCGGAAATGCCAGATTGACAGGTGTTTCTCCGTTGACGCGGAACAGACCAAACTGTCGGGTGATCTTGCGCGGAATGATCATATCCTGATGGGAGATATAAGTAGCTCCCAGCGCATATAGTTTTCCTGTGAGGTCGACATGCTCATTTTCTTTCAGGGTGGACCATTCCAGATATACTTTTGCTTTCGGGTTTACCATTTTGACACCCAGAGCAAAGGCATTGATATTGGCAGTCATGCCGTAGATCGGATAGTCCGCGATGTAGCCGATTTTGTCCGTGTCTGTCATAACGCCTGCCAGAACGCCGATCAGGAATTTGGCTTCATACATACGTCCGTAGTAAGTGCGGATATATTTATGAGAAGCGTTCAGGGAACAGTTCAGGATCTTTACTTCCGGGTGGTCAACCGCAGCGCGCAGGCTGGCACTTAAAAATTCCGGTGATGTGGTAAAAATCATTTCATTGCCATCGGCGATTGCCTGTTCAATGGCAGCAATAGCATTGTCTGTTCCGGAAATGTTGTCATAGGCTTTAGTCTGTACACTGCCATGAAAAGCATCTTTCAGGTACAGACGACCAAGTTCATGGGCATAAGTCCAGCTGGAAGTCTCCGGTGTCTTTCTGTTAATAAATGCAATATGTGTGATATTTTCTTCATCGGTACCGGTGAGCAGTTTGGTAAAGATATTTTTCTTCTGTTCCGGTTCCGGATCATATTTGACCGAAGGTTTCTCTTTCGTATCGTGGAGTTCGATCTCTGCCCACATTTTTTTCAGATTTTCCTTGATCTCAGAAGGCGTCTCATCGGAAAGCTGGCTGTAATCAAACAGATCCAGATAGATGAGCAGAGCGTCTCCAATGGTCATATTCAGTTTGTCACCGCCCAGTTCCCGGAACGCATCGGCAAAACGGTTGTAGCAGGAACGGAACAAAATGCGGTCGTCCATGCTCCAGCGCTCATAGCGGCTGTGTCCGAGATGGTAGGACAGATGCTGATAGGCACCTTCCTGACTGAAAAACAGGTAATTAATGTTCGTTGCATTATAAAAATCCAGAAATTCGTAGTAAATACGGCTCTCTTTCGTATCTTCCCTTGCAGGGATGATCCTTGTGACGTAGCCGGGAACACTGATCGCTCCAAAATATTTCAGAACGCTGACACGTTTGTTGCCTTCCTGCACATAATATTGGTTCATGTATTCATAAGCAACAATGGGTTCACGAATACCTTCCTGTAAATGTGCATCGCAGAGTGCGGACCATTTGGCAGCAAATTCTGTACCTTCGCCGAGGATTGGCATAAAATTCGGGGCAAAGGAGGAAGAACGTCCATAGGTTTTGGTTCCGATGATCAGTTCTGTTGGGATATCCACCAGACCTAATGGAACTTCACCGCTGATGTCTACATGTTCCAGAATCGTGTCTAAAGCGGGCATTTGGGTCGGCAGTTTCTGTGCTGTTCGGTTCTGTAAGTCTTTTTTGCCTGCCCTTGCGGCAGCTTTGTAATGCTCCATCGACATATCGATCACTCCTATCGTTTATTGGCTGTCACGGAAAAATGAAATAATGTTTTGGATTTAAAAGTTTCCCCTGCTTTTAAGATAACAGATGGGAAATTCGGGTGGCTGGTTGCATTTGGAAAATGCTGTGTCTCTAAGCATGCGCTGCCGTATGCCGGGTAGCAGATGCCGTTTTTGCCATGTTCTGCCGGAGACTGTGCCGGTACATATAACTGCACGCCAGGCTGGTCGGTAAAGCAGGTCAGGCGGATGCCGGATTCTTCTGCATACAGAGTAGCTGCTTCCTTCAGACCGCTTCCGTTTAATACAAAGTTATGATCGTAGGTTTTGGAATATTTTAACTGCGGATGATCTGCAAAAATATCCTGTCCGATCGGTTTCGGAGTACGGAAATCAAACGGTGTGCCTGCTACGTCGGAGATTACACCGGTGGTGAGGTCGTTTTCATCAGTTTCGGTATACTGGTCAGCATTGATCATCAGTATATGCTCCAGAACAGATCCGGAAGCTTCGCCATTTAAGTTAAAATAAGAATGGTTTGTCGTGTTGAATACGGTATCCTGATCACTGGAAGCTTCGTAGGAGATGGAAAGTTCATTGTCCTCACTCCATGCATAGGTCACGCTCATTGTCAGTGTGCCCGGATAACCTTCTTCTCCGTCCGGTGAAACACGGGTAAAACGAACGGTGTTGCCAACCTGTGCAGATTCCCAGTTGTAGTAGTGGAAACCGCGGGTGCCGCCGTGCAGGTGGTTTGGTCCATTGTTGATTACCAGATGATATGTTTTATCATTTAATGTGAACGTACCTTTTTCAATACGGTTTGCATGTCGGCCGACAACGGCACCGAAACTTGCCTGATCTTTTTCATATTCAGCAAGGGTGTCATAGCCAAGGCATACATCACGCAGAGTGCCAGTTTTGTCCGGAACACAGATATTTACCACGCGGCAGCCAAAGCTGGTTATGGTAACATATGCGCCGGATGTGTTTTCCAGACGGTAAAGAAAAGCTTCTTCTCCGTCATTTGTGATTCCAAAAGAACTTTTTGTAATATTCATTTCAAAACCCTCATTCTTTCTGTTTTAAGTTAGGTAAATGTATCTATAGTATACGCGCAGGTGACAGGTGCTGACAAGTAAAATCTTTTGTGGTATACTGTTTTTCATGAATACGAATAAAAATACAGATAATGAAATGATGAACACACAGGTGAAAAAAGTGGATGCAATGCATCCGGATATGGATATTATGCGGGAAGCGGGAGAAATTATCCGTCAGGGTGGACTGGTTGGATTCCCGACAGAGACCGTATATGGATTAGGAGCAGACGCGTTACTGCCGGAAGGGGCGAAACGAATTTATGCAGCAAAAGGGCGTCCGTCAGACAATCCATTGATCGTGCATATCGCAGATTTTGAAGCACTGAAGAAAATTACTTCTTATATTCCGCCACAGGCAAAGGCTCTGGCAGATGCGTTCTGGCCGGGACCGCTGACCATGATTTTTCAGAAAAGTGATGCGGTTCCGTATGAGACGACCGGCGGGCTGGACACGGTAGCCGTTCGTATGCCGTCCCATCCGACGGCGCTGGCTCTGATCCGGGAAGGCGGCGGTTATATCGCTGCGCCGAGCGCGAATACTTCAGGTAGACCGAGTCCGACGCTGGCAGAGCATGTATACGAAGATCTGAAGGGAAAAATCCCGATGATCCTGGATGGCGGAGCAGTTGGCATTGGTATTGAGTCAACGATCATTGATCTGAGCGAAGAAATCCCAATGATTCTGCGCCCGGGTTATATTACAAAAGAAATGTTGTCGGAAGTGATCGGAGAAGTAAAGGATGATCCGGGATTTGCCAGTGCAGATCCAAATGTACATCCGAAAGCTCCGGGCATGAAATACAGACATTATGCACCAAAGGCAAATCTGACGATCGTATCCGGAGAAGCTGGGGCAGTGATCGAGCGCATCAATGCGCTGACACAAGAGCATCAGCAAAAAGGAGAAAAAGTCGGAATCATATGTACAGATGAGAGCCGTTCACAGTATGTCGGTGATGTGATCAAAAGCACCGGCAGCAGACAGGATGAAGATAGCATTGCACAGCATTTGTATGCTATTTTGCGTGATTTTGATGATATGGATGTGGATGTGATCTTTTCTGAAAGTTTTGCCACTCCGCGTATCGGTCACGCGATTATGAATCGTCTGCTGAAAGCTGCGGGACATCAGGTGATCGAAGTTTAGCTGGAGGTGACAATTTGGAAAAAATCGAGAAGATAATCTTTGCGGGGAAACGGGCAATCTGCCGGGAACCGATGGCGGCTGCAATCTTGCAGCGGGAACATCTGAATTTTCCGGTGGAGATACTGGCGCGGGGCATTGTAGTATTATTTCCGGAACCGCTGAATCAGAAAGCAGAAGCTGTAATGATCAGTAATGGGATTACACTGGAAAATTATATGTCCAGTCAGCTGGAACCGTCTGATTTTGGGGAACATACACTGGTTCTGACCTTTGACCAGGCAGCAAAAGAGAAAGTGCTGGAGATGGAAGGCGCACAGAATGTGGAAGTGCTGACAGAGCTGACCGGTGATGAGCTGGAAATTCTGGATCCGTATGGGGCAGAGCTGGTGACTTATGGTATTTGTTATGAGACGTTGTCGAATACGATACATAAATTGGCAGAAATATTGAACGAAGAATATGACAGAAGCGAAAACGAATGATGGAATAAAGAAAAATGCTATATTTCATTTTTTACAAACTGTCATATAGAAAGTATAAATGCAAAACGTAAATGAAAGAGAGCAGGCTATTTTTTCCTGGTAAGCGATTGTTAGCTACCGGGACAAAATAGCCTGCTTTCTTTTTCAATACGTACAATTTAGCCACAAGAGAAGTTAAATATTCCTAAAGTATATTTTCCAGTCCATACAATGCCGCACCCAGTGCGCCCACAATTTCCGGTTCCTCAGAGATAAAAAGCGGCGCCTTCAACTGTTCTTCCAGCACCTTAACCACGCCCGGATTTTTTGCAACACCACCAGTCATCATAAACCTTGGTTCCAGTCCAACACGGCGCATTAGTGAAATGGCTTTCGCGGCGATGGCCATATGAATGCCGTGGGCGATATCAGAAGTTTCTTTATTCCGGGCGATCAGTGAGATAACCTCCGATTCTGCAAACACGGAACACATACTGCTGATCTCAATATTTTCTGTAGATTTCAAAGACAGTGGTCCCAGTTCTGAAATATCCACTTCCAACGTCCGCGCCATCATTTCCAGAAAACGTCCGGTTCCGGCGGCACATTTATCATTCATGACAAAATCAGTCACATCCCCTTTTTCATTCAGATGGATCGCTTTGCTGTCCTGTCCGCCGATATCAAGAATCGTGCGGATTTCCGGATTCAGATAATGTGCACCTTTTCCGTGACAGCTGATTTCTGTTACGTTTTCATCTGCAAACGGAATGCTGACACGTCCGTATCCGGTGGACACGATTTTGGTCAGATCAGAGCGCTGTAGGTTTGCCTTCTGTAAAATTTCTTCTAAAATGCGCTGTGCACTTTCGCCGCTTTTAGCTCCGGTGCGGATGACCGCGGAAGCAACGATTTCACGATTACCGTTTAAGATAACAGCGTTTGTGGAAGTGGAACCGCTGTCAATTCCCATGACATAGACAGGTGCATCCGTTGTATTAGCTGTTTTTGCATTTGCAGTATCGGAAACGGCATCTTGTGTTTCAGTAGAATAGTTTTCTGACTGCTGTCGTTTATTTTTAAATAACATAGATTCTCCTTTTTGTGCACGTAAGGATTCTAAAAATGCTTCCAGTCGGGTTAAAATCTGACCGCCGCACTGAGCGGTAGCATCGGTTTCGATTTTCAGAATCGGCAGGTTAGATGTTTCGTGCAGTTTGGTATATTCGTAAGCATAAATATCACAAAATTTAACGGTGTGGTAAATAATGCCGTCAATGCGATCTTCATAGGCTTCCAGAATACGTTGGCGGTTGGATGCGGCAGCCATACGCATGCAGGGAAGCTGATCTAACAGAGCATGTGCATAGGCAGGCAGAATCTGTTCAGAATTCAGGTCGTAGCTGCGCTGGATGCCGGTGCAGGTCAGATCCAGTGTGATCTCTGCCTGATGATCGGTGATGAGCTGACGGATCTCACTGCCCGGACGGGCACCAACAAGGGCGATATGAAGACCATTCATCGGTGAATCGGCAGTTGGGTTATCAGCTAAGCCAGATGAGATGGAGGTGTGATCGACAGGAGCTGTTGTCTGATAAGCAGTTGCATCGAAATTCTGAGCATCATTTGCCGTTTTCTGTTTTGTATCATGTTTTTTGCCAGTTTCAATCAGTTTTTGTTCATCAGCACATTCTCTGCAAATTTCCAACAACTTCTGCTCCGAAAAGGTTTTTCCAGAAAAATCCGCATAGGCATCAATGAGTTTTTGCAGCTGTTTCGTATAAAGCGTCACAGCAAAATCATTGATCTTGCGCGGCAGATCCAGACAGAAGAAAAATTTATCCGGAAACTGCTGACATAAAATATCATACAGTCGGCGGGAACTGTCGCAGCAGGAGGTAAAGACCATTCCTTCATAATCCTGCTTTTCAAATTCTTCCAGAACCGCTTTGGAGAAGGAACACATATTTGGGTGCATCAGGGCATCTGCCTGGGTGAAATTCGTTACATGCGGTTCCAGACAGACAAGCTCTGTGCCGAACGCCTGCAGCAATTCTTCCAGGACATATTTACAAAAATAAGCCAGCATTATGCCTCCTCCTTTCGCTGTTTTAATACTTCTAAAAATGCTTCAAATCGGGTGCGGATCTGTCCGTCGTGACTGTTTCTGCGGTCCATGCCGTCTCCATCCAGGATCAGAAGAGGAATATCTTTTTTATCCAGTTCTTCTTTTAACAGCATGACGCCGCCGGAGGACTGTTTGCATCCCCAGTGACAGAAATTGATGACGCCGTCAGACTGCAGATCCTGTGCCAGTTCCGATACCAGTGCTGCTTTTCTCTCATAAGGACCGTTGTAGACATTGTGGATCATTTTGTCTGCCAGAGCTTCCAGCGGATGTTCGGTATCCAACGGCGCGCGGTAATCCAGATTCATTTCAATCGCCTGAATCTGATAATCATCGGTGAGATTAAAGTACTCCTTTAAAGTTTCCTGATAATAAGGCAGTAGGTGAACCCAGAGAATGTTGGTGCCATGAAATTCCGGTGCAGCTGCGGTTTCGGCTTCCATCTGCTGATAAAAATGCAGGATTTCCGGTGTGCCAATATTCATATGTGACGCAAACAGCATATACATTTGCATAGTCAGCGTAGATGGATAATGATGCGTCCGCAGATTTTTTAAGCAGCGTTCATAACAGGCTTTGGATGCATTTTCCCGTTGTAAAATAGGAACCAGTTCTTCTTCCTGAAATTTTTGGTGGAAGGTATCTTCCAGCATGGCAATCAGTTCTTTTAACTGTTCCGTGACATAGGCTTTTGCATCCGGTGTATTGTACTGCGGGACATCGATCAGAAAGGACGGCACCTGATGTTTTTCAGACAGATGTCGGAAAGTGTTGATATTTCCGTCGCAGATGGTAGAGGTTGTTACTGCAAAAGCTGCCGGCGGGATGATGCAGCTGTCGATGGCGCCGATGAAATTTTTATGGTAGGAGCACAGGGTGGATGCAAGACCTTCATTTTCGGCATAATCCAGAAAATAATCTTCGATGGTGAAGCCGGATAAAAAAGAGGACAGACATTCAATGGACAGACTGTGCAAGCCAAAGCACTGTAGCAGTTCCACCGGAGCAAAAATATTTGCCCAGACGGAGGTCTCAGGGTGCTTTAAAGCAGCCAGAACTTCTCCAACCGCATAGGTATTTAAATACTGGTAAGCGCCGGGCATTCTTTTGTCAGCCAGATGCTTACTGCGAAACTGCTCCAGAGCCAGTCCGGCTTTGATCATGCGGAAAGCTGCCAGCGGATGGTCGGGAGCATATTTTTTTATGATATTTCCATAAGTACGAATTACTTCCATAAATTTAATGTTTACCTCAGTCGAAATTGAGACTTCCACTTTTTCACATGATGAACAATAACAAATCATTCCTGGTGGGAGTGCTGCGATTTCTTTAAAATCTTGTCATAAGTTTCATTTTGTTTTTTTCGATAGCATTTTACAGGAAAACGGGGAAAATGGCAAGATGACAGGCAATGAGTCGATATGTGTGAAATGCAGAGAACATTTGGATGTAAATCAACCATACTTACAACCATTTAAGAAAATTTTAACTGTAAACACAGGAATGGTTATGGTAAACTATAAGAAATATGGAATGAATTTATACGAATATAGAAGGAGTTTAGGAAATGGAAAAATCAAAAGTTTATTTTACTTCCTTTAAGACAAGTTTTACCGAAAATCTGATGCAGAAGCTGGCGCGCCTGGTAAAAACTGCGGGCATTGAAACCATCGATTTTCAGGATCATTATGCAGCAATCAAAATTCATTTTGGCGAGTACGGAAACCTGGCGTTTCTCCGCCCGAATTATGCAAAAGTCATTGCAGATATCGTAAAAGAGCAGGGTGGAAAACCATTCCTGACAGACTGCAATACTTTATATGTAGGAAGCCGTAAAAATGCAGTAGATCATCTGGAGACGGCTTACATGAATGGATTTACCCCATATGCAACCGGATGTCCAGTGATCATCGCAGACGGACTGAAAGGTACCGATGAGGCATTAGTTCCAGTGGACGGCGAATATATCAAAGAAGCAAAAGTAGGACGTGCGCTGATGGATGCAGATATTCTGATCTCCCTGACTCATTTCAAAGGTCATGAGGCAACCGGTTTTGGCGGTGCTATCAAAAATATCGGTATGGGCGGCGGTTCCCGTGCAGGTAAAATGGATCAGCACAGCGCCGGAAAACCATATGTACGCCGCAGACTTTGTGTAGGTTGTGGTATGTGTACAAGAGTCTGTGCCCATAGTGCGATCACCATTGATGAACGCAAGGCAGAGATCGATCATGAAAAATGTGTCGGATGTGGAAGATGCGTCGGTGTCTGTCCGAAAGATGCAGTCACACCGGAATTTTCTGAGTCCAACGATATCTTAAACTGCAAAATGGCAGAGTATACACTGGCAATTTGCAAAGACCGTCCGTGTTTCCACATTTCACTGATCTGCGATGTGTCACCGAACTGCGACTGCCATGCGGAAAATGACCGTCCGATCATTCCAAACGTCGGTATGCTGGCATCCTTTGATCCGGTCGCTCTTGATATGGCGTGTGCAGATCTGTGCAATCAGCAGCCGGTACTTTCAAACAGTGTGCTGGCAGAGAATATGGAGCAGCATAAGCATGAGCATGGTGACTGCGACTGTGAGCATGGACATGATCATTTCTATTTCACACATCCGGATACCAACTGGAGAAGCTGCATTGAGCATGCGGTAAAAATAGGACTTGGTACGGATCAGTATGAATTGATCGAAGTATAAAAAGAGCATTGTGATCTGAAGAACAGAGCGTTTTAACTGGATGTTGAACAGCTACATGCCAGATTGAGAAAAATGCGATTTGGGAAAGGAAAAAGAAGAAGGAGAAACAAAGGAAAGCATGAGTCCACAGGATAAAGTAGAGCGGGTGTTAAAGGAGATTCATGTCACTTTTTCCAAAAGTGAGATGATGGACGGACATCCGGATAAAGTAATTATCGACCGAAAGAAATTTCTGGGATTGCTGGATCGTCTGAATCAGGGGATTTACGATATGATGGATCAGTACGAGCAGACACGTCAGAGCCGGAACAACGCGGAGCGGGCATTCCGCAAAAAGGGCGATGAGATCATTGAGGCGGCAAATGCCAATGCGGAGGATGTGTACGCAGCATCTGTTATTTACACTGCGGATATGATCGGAGCTATCCGTGATCTGATGGATCAGACCAACGATTCCATGAATGATCTGTTTATGCAGTTTAAAAAAGATCTGCGGGAGCAGAAGGACAAGCTGCAGTCCCATGAAAATGAATTGCAGGGACAGCTTGCAGACCTGGCAGATACGAAGAAATACCTGTCTGTTATTGATGATATCAATCGTCAGCGGGCACGGAAAAACCGCGATCTGGAGGCAGAAAAAGAGGCTGGTGTACAGTATGCCCGAAATATGATGTATATTCCGCCATCCGAACCTGACATTAAAGTAAACGAGCAGTACTTTGAAAACTCCGGAACAAAGAGACCGGAGGATATCTTATCGGATGGGGCACCGGCAGAAAAACCGGATATCAAGATCAATACCGATGCGGCTTATTTTAAGTGGAAAGCCAGTCAGGAGGCACAGCAGGCAGAGCCGGAAACAGAAACTCAGGAACATCCGAATCCGGAATTTCCGGATGAAGCGTCTATACGCCGTGCGGTACTGGAGGACGAGTTTGCACAGGAACAGGAGCAGCATCCACATCGGAAAAAAGAAAAACGGGATGCAAGTTCCATTTTAAAAGATCTGATTTTCGGTAAAGAAGAATAGGAGGGATTCCCTTGAACAATATTTTAGTATGCGATGATGACACTTCCATCGTTGATTCCATTGAAATTTATCTGCAGCAGGAAGGGTATCAGGTTTTTAAGGCATATGATGGCGTGCAGGCGCTGGAAGTGCTGAAAAAAGAAGATATTCAGCTGGTGATTATCGATGTGATGATGCCGCGTTTAGATGGAATCCGTGCAATTTTAAAAATTCGTGAAGAAAGTAACATGCCGATCATTGTTCTGTCTGCAAAGACCGCAGATTCGGATAAGATTCTGGGCTTGAATGTAGGAGCGGACGATTATGTGTCGAAACCGTTTAATCCTCTGGAGCTGGTGGCGCGGGTAAATTCCCAGATGCGCCGTTATACAAAGCTTGGAAATGCAACCGAATCCAGCAAAGTATTTCAGACGGGCGGACTTGCCATCAACGATGATCTGAAGGAAGTAACTGTGGACGGGCAGAACGTGCGTCTGACACCGATCGAATACAATATTTTACTGCTCCTAGTGAAAAATCAGGGCAAAGTATTTTCCATCAACCAGATTTATGAGAGCATCTGGAATGAGGAAGCCATCGGCGCAGACAATACCGTAGCGGTACATATCCGTCATATCAGAGAAAAAATTGAGATTAATCCAAAAGATCCTCAGTACCTGAAAGTAGTTTGGGGTGTTGGATACAAGATTGAGAAAATAGAACCGAGGTAGTCGATGGAACAGAACAGAAAGCGTTATTCATCTCTGGCAAAGGCGATTGTGATCGGTCTGCAGATGATCGCGGCGGTGCTGGCTTCGGTCAGCATTGTGCTGTTCAGCACCTGTGTCAATCAGAATATGCTGAATATGGGAGATCTGCAAAATTCCTCTTTTGTGGAATCCGGATATTTTGAGCGTACCTTTTCAAAACAGATGCTGCAACTGTTGGATTATCTGAACCTGAAGGAGCAGTTTGAGACAGATGGCGTTTATGATGAAAATCGTCCTGAAACAGTGAATGCTTCTCAGGAGCGGATCTCAGATTACAAAATCTACAACAACAAATACGATCAGAATAATACCAATGTGTATTACTGGCTTGGAGATCTGAAAGATGGCACATATGTGACCAATATGCATGATGTTGAAAAACAGGAGGATGCTTATGAGAAAGCAGTCAATTATGGTCGGTATCTGAGCTATAACAACAAAACCTTCCGTTTTGAGACGAATATCGGTGGAATTGAAAACAATTATTATCAGAATATGGCGCAGTATAATGAGCTGCAAAAAGGCGATTATACGCTGATCGTTGCCGTGGATGTGAACTTTCCACAGGAAGATGACCTTGCGGTGGCAAAACGGGAATTTGACAAATTATTCCCATGGGCGCAGCGGAGCCTTGTACTGGCAGCAGTTGGTCTTATCGTCTGGTTAGTGGGACTGTGTTATATGACCGTGGCAGCTGCAAAACGAAGTGAGGATAAGGAAATTCATCTGGCAAATTTTGATAAGCTGCGGACGGAAATCCCGATTGCCCTGCTATTTGTATTCAGTGTGGCATTGGCGGCACTTGGCATGCGGGTACATCATCAGGATTACGGTGTCATGGGGCGCATGGTAATCGTTGGTACGTTTACGGTACTGGGCGACTGTGCATTTATGGGAATGTACTTAAGTCTGGTGCGCCGTGTCAAAGCGGATACGTTTTTTGAAAACAGTTATCTGCACTGGTTGATCGTCAACCTGAAGGATACCCTGCATAACCGTTATCTTGGGAACAGAATGACTCTGGTCATCTGGGGAATTGTACTGGAAAATGTTGTAGTCGCATATCTGGCATTTCACTGTGGATTTATCTGGGCATATATTTTGCTGATCATATTCCTGCTGTTTACGCTGATCTATTTTTCACAGCGTGTCATTCAGCGACGGAAAATATTGGAAGGAATTGATCAGATCACGCAGGGAAAATTTGATTATAAACTGAATCTGGAAGAGTATCAGGGAGACGAATATCAGCTGGCAGAGGGCATTAACCATATCAGCGAAGGTCTGGCAAATGCTATTGGTGAGAGTGTGCGGGATGAGCGCATGAAAGCAAATATGATCACAAATATTTCCCATGATATCAAGACACCGCTGACTTCCATCATCAATTATATTGGTCTGCTGCGCCGGGAAAAAATCGATAACCCGAATGCAGAATCGTATATTGAAGTACTGGAATCCAAAGCGATGCGGTTAAAACAGCTGATGGAAGATCTGGTGGATGTATCACGTATTTCCTCCGGTAATGTGATCTTACAGATGGATGACATCGATCTGGTGGAACTGGTGCGTCAGACCGGCGGTGAATTTAACGAGAAACTGGAGCAGAAAGGCTTAAACGTGATCAGTAAGTTCCCGAAGGAAGCGGTGATGATCTATGCAGACGGACGGCAGCTGTGGCGTGTGATCGGAAACCTGTATAACAATACGTCAAAATATGCGATGCCGGATACCCGCGTGTATGTGGAAGTGGCAAAGGATGGTTACGAAGCATCTTTTACTATGAAAAACATATCGGAAAAACTGTTGAATGTGGATGCGGATGCACTGGCAGAACGGTTTGTACGGGGGGATGAATCCCGCAGCACCGAAGGAAGCGGTCTGGGACTGTCTATTTCAAAAATGCTGACCGAACTGATGGGAGGCAAATTTGAGATCAGTCTGGAGGATGATCTGTTCCGGGTGAAAGTTACGTTTCGGTGTAAAGAATAACCAGAGTGAAAACATAAAAAATAAATAGAAAAAGTCTGGAATTGGAAGAAGCGAAATGCAAGAAGAAAAGCATTTCGCTTCTTTTTTTGTCCCCTTTTGGCGGAAAGTTTCAAAAAATTACGGGGTTTCAGAATTTTGGTTGCAAAAGGAAATTCAGAACATCCTGTTTGCACGGGAAAAAATTCGATATTGTGAAATTGTTCCAAAGAGAGAGATCGAAAGGAGAACAACATGAGTAACAGAGGAAGAATTACACGAGAGTGTGAGTTCTTGAATAGAAAAAGAAACGTGTTTGAAGGAATCATTGACAATCGCAGTTTTTTTCAGAACATACGTGGCGATCTGCTTGTTTCCGGTGAGAGAGCCGGTGATCAGGAAATGATCCTGAATCTGGTGGAAAGCTGTATGGAAAAAGCAGACATGCCCATCATTTTACTTTCCGGTCATCTGGGTGTGTTTACAGAACTTCAGAGACGGAGAACACAGGACGCGTTTTCAAATGTGAGAATTGCAAGCCCATCAGAAAAAACGTACCATCCGTTTCTTGGAATGTCAAAGCAGCAGATCCAGAGATTTGTCAGCCTTGCAGCAGAGAAAATGGGAATCGGAGTTTTAATCGGAAAAGTAATGATTTATACAGCGGCATTGCTGGATCTCGTTGCTGTAAAATATCCGGTTTCTCTGCCGGCTATGGCAGGTCTGCTGCAGGAAGATGACGATGTGATCTCAGAGGTTGCAATGGAATGTGGTCTTTCCAATGTGGTGGTGGATAATATCAGAAGCAATCATGAGGCAGGCATTGTTCTGAGAAGAATCTGTGGAAAACTGGAGGAAGTATTTGAGGAAGTCTATACGCCCGGAAGTGATACGGGTTACAGTTTTGCAACAGGTATCAGAGATCATGGTAGACTGTTTGCTTTCTATACCGCTTCCAGAGATTATCAGATCTTAAATACCTGTTTGAAAGAAGAACTGTACAACTGTCTGAAACAGGGAACCCGTCTGAGAGTGATTCTGGATGAGATGATCTTTGAAAATGAAGAAGATGAATTACTGAGATATCTTCTGAGAGAAAAAATGCAGGGACGGATCGAGCTGATGTTTCTGGCACAGAATCCGGTGAAATGGCTCCCGGAGGCAGCAGATCTGGCATTTGCCAATGTTGTGATGTTTCCACAGCAGACACCTGCTGCTACCGATCTGGTGTCAGAACGATTATTCAGTACCTATCAGTATTATTTTCCGGCACCGACGGCAGGCACACCGCCGCATCTGCTTTTTACCTTTCAAAAAGCAGTCAACTGGCAGATCCAGTCAGAACAGCGTCTGCGTGTGCAAAGTAATGATTTGTACCAAACACCATCCCGCTGGGGACCAGTTGTTGATTATCTGGCAGTGAAAACCATGGAAAGTGACAACATTTTTCTGGTTCCGTTGGAAGACTTTATGCAGTCCGGAGCAAGGTATCAGTTAACAAATAAGGAGGGGAACATGAAAAATGAGACGTAGACGAGATATTTTTGGAAATGGATCGGGCAGAATGTCTGGAATCCGTAATTTGTCACCGGCACAGCTTGTGACAAGAATCCTGGGAATTTTATCTGTGATCCTGGCAATTGTGATGGTGGTAAACCTGAACCGGATTATGGCGGCGATGGCCGTATTTGCAGCAAAAATCTGTTCCTATGGTGTGATCGCATTTGTTGTGATTGCTGTGATAGCATACCTGCTTCTCCGTTTGCGTTGGAGAATCAGAAGTCGATTTTGGAGGTGGTAATAATGGGTTATGAGATGTGGGAAATCTGGATGGCAATCAGACGTTTTCTGATTGGATGGGCAGTAGCGTTAGGTATTCTGTTTGTGGCAAGCTGTATCCGTTATCACGCTTTTATTGCAGAAGCATTTGTAAGTCATACCGGAGTATTGATTAATGGCATTATGCCGATACTGCTCATACTGTTTGGAATAGGATATGCCCTGAAAACGGTATTCAGATAATTCAAGTCGAACGCACGTGAGACTTGGTGCGTGATTCTGGTCAGCGCAAGCT
>ERZ773169.201-NODE-201-length-86914-cov-7.083192_pt1 | contig 86914 bp, 74 predicted proteins | sample MGYA00580536_ERZ773169 | MGnify/ENA primary metagenome ERZ773169 (study PRJEB29015, sample SAMEA2737814) | human gut metagenome | biome: human gut; feature: human-associated habitat; material: faeces | place: China | collected 2012 ... | reverse complement strand
CCATGTTCAGAACCACAAACGGAAGCCCCATCGCAAAGTACAAACTCGGAACCCACCGAAGGGGTGAACGCGAAGAAAGATTCATTTCTGTAGGATCAATGTATTACTCCACAATTATCTCATCGGTGAAAATCCATCCGCCAGGATGTCCGTTATGAAAGGCTTTCAGCCGAATATAACGTCCTTGGGATTCACCCGTCCAGCCAAACGTCCGGTAACAGTCCTGTCTGAAATCGAACGGCACGTCGTTCTCAACGGTCGCAAGCATCGTATACGCCTTATTATCGTTCGAAACAGAAATTTCAACCGCCCGAGGCATCCAAATATCAGCATAGAATCCCTGCATAAAGTCTGCGGCAATATGTTTCACTGAACAGCATTCCCCCAAATCAACCACCAGATCAATGTCTGTATCGAGCCAGCCTTGCCAGCGGCCGTCGCCGTAATTCCAGTCTCCGCGCAGCCCGTCGGTCAGCGAGCCATCGCCCACAGCCGCGTATTTCGGGCTGTAAGGCGTATGGTAAACAACCGGTTTGCCTGTCGAGAGGCACAGAACAGGTTCGATTGATTCGGGACGGTCCCCTACGGCATTCTTCTGATCGAAAGGATGATATCCCCTCTCTTGCATCCACGCCACGGCATCGAGTACGCGGGCATGAAAATCATCGTAATCCTTGCGTTCCGGAAGGCTCCACCCCACTTCGGCAATAGCCATCAAGCGCGGCCATATCATATGCTCGGCATGTTCCCCGGTCGGCACATGCTCGCACCACAAATTACCCTGCACACCAAGGATCATCGGCACTACATCGACGCCGAGCGAATCGGGAGCCGGATCCAGGGAATAAGCCTTTTCAAGCGTGACGAAAGCCGCAGCAGCAGCCGGTTCACGCGTAGGATCATCTTGGCAATAATCAAGGTAACAATAACTATTGGGAGTCATCACGGCCTGATGTCCCGCACGGGCGGCTGCAATACCGCCCTCGGAACCTCGCCACGACATCACCGTAGCGTCCGGAGCCAATCCGCCTTGCAGAATCTCGTCCCAGCCCAGCAAACGGCGTCCCTTACCGTTAAGAAACACCTCAACACGATGCACCAGATAGCTCTGCAATCCGTCAACATCTTCCAGTCCTTCCTGCCTCATCCGAGTCCGACAGCGCGGACATGTCGCCCAACTCGCCTTGTCCGCTTCATCACCTCCAATATGGATATATTCCGAGGGAAAAAGTTCAATGACTTCCGAAAGCACATTCTTCAGAAATTCGAAGGTTTCTTCATTGCCAATACACAAGTCCTTATTGACATAAGGCTTGCCGCTGCAGGCAAGTTGCGGATAGGTTGCCAGCACCTCCTCGCTATGCCCGGGCATCTCAATCTCGGGAATCACGGTGATATGCAGGGCGCGAGCGTATTCAACCACCTCGCGGATCTCCTCCTGCATATAATAACCGCCTTCGGCCGCAGGATCATCCCGATGACAGTAACGCCGGTCGCCGTAATACCACTCCGTATAACAGGAATAGGGCCTCCAAGCCGCAAAATCCGTCAACTCGGGATATTTCTTGATCTCGATACGCCAGCCAGCGCCGTCGGTCAGATGCCAATGAAACCGGTTGAGCTTGTAGCGGGCCAGCAGATCGAGTTGCCGTTTGACAAACTCCTTATCCCGGAAATGACGCGATACGTCAAGCATGAAGCCCCGGTAAGCGAAACGCGGAGCGTCTTCGATCGTAACGGCGGGAATACGTTGCCCCGTATGCTCTGCCAACTGCGCCAGCGACTGCAAACCGTAAAACAAACCGGCTGCATCAGGAGCCGTAATCGTCATGCTGTCGCGGACGACATCAAGCCGATAACTCTCGGGGGCACCTTTATCTGCAATCCGCAACCGCAGAGCCGGAATATCGCCTTCGAGGGCTTCGACAAAAGGAACGGGGAAAAACCGGCCTGCAACCGAACGCTCCATCCACGCTGCAAGATCGGCTTTTTCCTGCCCCTCAAGATCAGTGACATAAGTCAACGTCCGAGGCATACGGAATGTCCCTTCACCCCAATTCACATGCTGCGGAACGGGAATGATTCCCGTAGAAAAGGTCTCCGACGGCCGGCTGCATGCCCCGGCAAACAACACTGCGGCAAGAAACAGATATCGTAATTTCATAGTTTATTTTTTAATTAAAAAGCGGACGGCTTGCAGGCCGCCCGCTTCGATACATAGCACTGCATTTTTCCGTACAACGAGGTCCGTTGCTTAAAATAGGGATTCAAAAAACAGGACCATTTCGAAAAAATGTATGTCGCTTACCAATTGGTGTCAATAAAATCCGGATTTCTTCCTTCCCCGTAGGCATCATATCCGTGGCCCGTCTGATCGACAATCCGATTATAGAAAATGCGATTAAGAATCGGGTCTCTACGAGGCTCTTCAAGCACTTCGCATTCGTTCATCTTCCAATAGGCCAGCAAGCCGGGCGACTGCGGATCGACAACCACCAAATCCTTGTTGTTGGCGATTTCATTCGACGAGAGCGCCCGCGACCAGACACGTGCCTCGGCCAAATAACCGTTAAGCGGACGGTTATTGTTATAAACCGAAGCTGCACCCAAACTGAAGCCAATTCCAGTACGGCCCAATTTATGGTATCCAGCAAGGTTGACAGTTTCGCCCTTGTGCGTCTGCTCAGCAACAAACTTTCCGTCAATATAAACACGTAATGTAGAGCGCGACCACACGGCGGCCACGTGATACCACAGGTTCGGAGCACAAGGAGAATTGATAGCTGCCGGCTGATAATCACCCTTGCAGACCTGGAGCACGTCATAGCCGATCTTCACGTCACCGAAACGCATACAAACATCACCCTCAAATCCCATAATCGACGAAATGTAGGGATCGCTCTTCGTGAATGAGTTGACCATAACACGGCACTCAAGCGTCACCTCCTGCATCGTTTCGAGATTCAATCCTTCAAATGAGGGATGCTCGGGGAAAGTCGGAACAAAGCACTTGTTGCCTGACCCAATATAGACCGCTTTACTCCTAACCGGTGCCCGGAATACAAGAAAAAGCTTACTCGACGATTCCAAGATCGACATGCCTCCGTCCGTAGAGGCGATCTTGACCGGCAGACAATAGAATGTTCCCGGTTTCAGTTCCTCGTTCACGACAACTTCGACACTTTCCGAAACATTTTTACCGGCAGCAATCACCACTTCTTTTTTCGCAAACGTAAAGTCTTCGAGTGCAACGGCAGTCCGTCCGTATCTGTCATTATAATCCGCAACCAGTTCCGGACATGCTTCAAACGACACATGCGTATCACGGTCGACAATCTGTGCCGCCGAAACTGTAAATTCGGCTTTTTCTCCAGCTTGGGAGATCGTAATGGTTTTAACCTCTTGCCGCTGTGCCTCGGTGATATAAATCGACGGTATGTATTCGGAAGCCTCCTGACACCCTGCAAGAGCAGCCATACCTGCGACAAAAACAATAAAATATTTCAGGTTCATAGTTTTTTCGTATTTAACAATTAATTCGAAGCAATGGCATTGAACTCATTGCACCCTACATAACTATTAGATGCACTCTCTTTATCGCAACGATAGGTCATTCGGACAAAACGGCAAGAAACAGGCTTATAGAATTTCACATACTGCCAATCATCACCGCTCAAAGCCAAAGAGACGAAAGAATCCCCCGATTGCGAAACCCAATGCTGACCGTCTTCGCTCGTCTTCACGTCATAAAGCCGTAATACCTTATAATAGCCTAAACCATACATGGGACGGATGCGGAAACCTGCAAGCGTATGAACATTCACCATATCGACAGTCGCCGTCACGGAGCCGTTTGTAATATACCAGCCTGATTGATTCATCGCTATTGCTCCGTCGAACATTTGCGAAGAGACGAGCCCTTCTGCACCCGGAGCATCATAAGTCCATCCGCTCATATCCGCAATCACCGTACCGGGAACCCGCGTAGCATTTTCCTCAATATTCCCTTCCATCTTTTTGAATACCACGAATTTAACAACATCCTTATCTCCAATGGTATTGAAATCCGCATTCCCGCCAAGATCGACTTTCAAAACCACCATCGATCCGTCCGACGTCAGTTTTTCATAATCAACAGCCTTAATCTCAACAGGGGTGGTCGCCTGACTATTTTTCGGAAGCAACAACTCGTCTGGAAGCGTTACATCATTCGCAGACATCGGGGTGTATTTCGTGCCGTGCTGTTTGTTATAACTATCAACTAAGGCAGGATCAGCCACAATGGAAAATTTGCTATCGACAGGCACTCCGATGGAGGCCTGCAATTGCAACGTATAACCTTTCTTCTCAATGACCATACCGTCTTCTCCTTGCATCACAGAGATTTCAGTCACCTGCTCCATTCCAGGAAGCGACAGAACACAAACCTGCTGCTTCGTCTTCAACTTAAGGTAACAAACCTCTTTGTCGGTATTGGCAGAAAAACCTGAATGCTTTGAGAAATCAACACGCACTGGAACCAAATATTCCTCATCACCCAACGCCGTCATATCTGTAATGCCTACTATAACTGGAGTCTCCGAATCCTGTGCCCCAGCCACGAAATGAAGCGGTCCGGAAAAAGAGACAAGTGCGGGATCCAGCGTTTTATATTCCGTATAATAATAATTATTATAAGCAGTCACCAGACTGTTGTCCACAACCAGCGGAATATCTGCATCGGCTGTTGGTACGCCCGTCAACGATGCCGTCAATGAGAACTGAACCCCTTCGCTCATGCCCGAAGGAAAGACCGGAATCTCGAAAGCGTACTCGCCTGCCTCGTTCAACGTAACCAAATTTTTCGAATAGTCCCCATGCGGGGCAGGATTTGCATACTGAATCGCCTGACGCATATATTTATAAGGCATATCCGAATGGCCATATTCATACTCCATGTGATAAGCGCCAAAGCCGCACGAAGTACCATTTACCGCAAAATCGGCCATGCCTTGCAACGACATCATCTGTTTGCCGGACAAGGTAGTATGAAGTATCCCGCCGCTTTTCCACATAGATTCGAAATTTTCAGTAAAAATAAGCTGATCGGCTTTCCAGCCCACCCGTTCTGCACTTGCCGTACGGCTTGTCAATGATGTATAGCCCATGGTCGCAGACGAGCATCCATAAGCCTGCGAAACACCATAATTACAAAGCTCTGCAATACCCTGATCAAGAGCATCAATGTTACCATCGATCAGAAACAAACGCCCTGTCCCCGATTTAGGACCGATATACTGGCTCAACTCTTCGCAGAACTTCTTGAACAGTCCGGGCGTGGTATTCAGTGGTCCCAAATGGTCTGCAGCAGTCTCGAAATCAATATCAATACCGTCATATTGATATTTATCAATCGAATCCTTACCCCATGCTCTGGCATAATCTTTAAGAGACTCATCGGTGATCTGACCGTCAACCTTGAACTCTTCGGGAACATCTTTTGCTGAAATACAAAAAACAACCTTCGTTCCCAATACCTGCTGCACGAAAGCTTTGTCTTCGATCTGCTCCCGACTCAGACTGTGCCACTGACTCCATATCGAAATAATATCCATCGAGTCGGGGGCACTGCGCAGGCGACTTTGTTCAGAAGGATTGATAGCTGTCCAAGAACCAAACCAGCCGAAAGCGAGTTTGTGATCCGTTTTCTTGTAAGCACGCAAACGGGCATAATAAACATCGTCACGTACGATGGGCGACTGTAATTCCGGACGTTGGATTTGAACCGGCTCAGGAGTGGTCTGCTTCTCACAGGAAATGAACGCAATTCCACAAACGAGCGGCAACAGAAAATGTTTTATACTATTTTTCATAATGAAATTCATTTGTGATTTCTATTCGACTTTTATCGGGCATCCCACCAAAGTCGGGTACCTCCACTGTCGGGTCCTCCCAACAAGCGCGTCGCAGCATTCACGGCTCCGGCGTTGTTCGCATACTCGCTCTTGGGGAAAATCACCCGTCGAATCTGCTTATTTTTGTCAATCGACGGATCGTTGCTATTTTCGTTAATCGGGAAAAGTTTCGGGAAACCCGTGCGACGGAACTCGGCCCATGCCTCCATCCCATTAGGGTAGAGGGCGATCCACTTTTGAGTAATGATTCGCTCCAACTCATTTCCATCTTCGGCCCACTTCACAGAAACGGTTCCTAATGCATTCTTTGAATACTTGGTCGGATTTTCCGACATATCTATGAATCGGGCAGGGGTCTTCATACTCTGCGCATAATCGGCAGCATCAGATGCGGACAATCCGTTCTCGAGAAACGACAGACGAATGCCCTCTTCATAATCGGATTTGGCCCCGCTCTTATCGCCTTTCAGCAGTTTGAATTCCGCTTTCAGGAAAGCCACCTCCGAAGCAAGCAGCCAACGCATCGGAGTCTCACCGAAAATGTTCGGAGCGGACATCTTGGTATAAAATTTCTGTTCGGTCGACCCCAAACCGTTAACCACACCATGAAAACCTCCTCCGGTAATGGTCGCAGGTTGGAACATCTTCTCGCGGCGCGGATCTTCATAACCATTCAGATACGAATCCATCGAAGCTCCCATACGGGCATCGTTGTAGGAGTTCCAAATCATTTCCAACGGATTGGTGACCGTAATCTGGCGATAAGTCTGCAACAAGGCATTCTCATCCGTCGAGGTGATGACCCCGCCCTCAATGGCTTCCTGCGCATATTGAAGGGCCAGGTCCGGCTCGACATAGCGGATACGCATCGCCAGACGCAGTTTGAGCGAACGGGCAAATTTCAGCCATTTGGCAAAATCCCCGCCATAAACGGCATCAACCTTCACCAACGCTTTGCTGTCGGGCGTTGTAGCAAGAAAATCTTCCAAAACGGAAATCGAATTATTGAGCGTCTGGAAAAAATGGTCGTAAAGTACATCTTGAGCATCATAAGGCGAGCGCGCCTCCCCGAAATGGAGTACAGGCAGGGGACCATACATATCGCTGGCCCGGTGAAGAGTCACAACCTTCAGAATATCTCCGACAGCCATCACCTCGCCGGCAACCAATCCCTGATCGTAGGCCGCTTTGAGTTGAAGCCATGCAGGCATCACTTGCGTAAATGCAACCGAAAAGACAGTACTGCGCCAATTATTCGTCAAATTATAAACGAGTGGATTGATACCACCCTCCCAATGATTGGCACATGCCATGTAACCGGCATAATGGTCTGCCAACAAGTTCCAACCTGTCTGATAATTATTCACAGGAACCGTCGTTTCACCCGTAGTGGGATACATTGCATCCAGCTCCATGGAGGTGATCAATGTAGTCGGGTCGATTTGCTGTGCGGAATTCGGGTCGGTATTGAAATGCTCGAAATCGCCCGTACAAGATACCATTGTCAACAGCGAAGCCGTAACGAAAGCCAAACCAATTTTGGTTCTATATAAAGTATTTTTCATGATGATTCTATCGTTTTAGAATTGAAGTCTCACGCTGAAACCGATTGTACGGACACTTGGCTGCATGAAAAAGTCGATTCCCTGATAATAAGTGCTTGTCGAAGCGGTCTGTTCGGGATCGAACGGAGCTTTGTTATAAAGCATCCAAAGGTTGCGGCCCACAAGCGACACCGTCGCCTGCATCTTGTTACGGAACCATTTCGAGGGCAGGTCATAACCCAATGAAAGCTCCCGCAGACGCACGTTATCCATATCGTAGACATAACGAGCCAGCATGCCCATACCGTCGCCTGTATTATTAAAGAACTCCTGAGCTCCGGAACCAGGAAGCATCTGATGTTCCGAAAGCTGAATCCCGTTTTCACGAGCATCAACCGAAGCTTCCGAAACCCCGAAGCGGTCCATCAAAGCTTGTGTCACCGACACACCGCGACCGCCGATGCGCGCATCGAACAATGCACCGAGTGAAATACCTTTCCAGGAGAACTGGTTATTCCATCCCAAACGGGCACGCGCATCCGTATTTCCTGCATAAATCCAGGTGTCGGGATCGGTCGTCACCGTATTCGAGTTCGGATCGACATAAATGTTGCCTTTGTCATCGGTTTTAAGACCTGTCACATAGAAATCTCCGATAGAGCCGCCCTTTTTCAACTTAACCCGATAACCTCCGAAATCCATATTCACTTCCGGAAGATTCACTTCAGCTCCCGTTACGGGATCAATCGTTCCTTCGGGAACCAGTTCGCGAATCGTATTGCGGTTCATCGAAAAAGTGAAACTCGTCGACCATGAGAAATTCTTCCACGTGTTCTTATAGCCGGCAACAGCCTCAATACCCCAGTTATTGACTTTACCGGCATTCAAATAGGCCTTCTTGTAACCGGTCGAGGGAGGGGCGTCATAGCAGAACAACTGGTTATAAGTCGCCGTATTATAGTAAGTAAAGTCAGCCCAGATCTTATTGTCGAGAAACTTTGCATTCATACCTACTTCGAAAGATTTGGTACGCTCCGGACGCAAATGCGTAGCAGGAGCGATCGTTTCGGTTGTCACAACCCCTCCCTTGATCGAATAATTCCGTCCCGTAATGTAACGCTGCGGCGGGTTGCCGACCTCGGCGTACGAGGTCCGAATTTTAAGGAACGAAATGCCTGTTTTCGAAAGATCTGCCATCGACGAGATCACGGCAGAAAGGCCTACTGAAGGATAAAAGATATTCAATTCATCCGTAAAAGCCAACTGCGAAGCCCATTCGTTACGAGCCGTCACATCCAGATAAAGCATCCCTTTCCAACCCAGTTGTAACGTGGCATAAACGGCCTGATTCTGATCATGGTAATTCTCTTGACCGGGTAGTGTGTTCAGGTCGCTCGATACGATATTGTTATAAGTGAATTTATTCGGAATACCGGCCAAATGTCCCTCATAACCGACCAGTGAATGTTTGTCATCCGTAAGACTGGCTCCCAAGTTAAATTGCAGGGAAAGCGCTCTGTCGAAAAAACTCTTGTCGATGGACAAAAGGGCATCAGCATAGAGGTTATTATGACTCATTGTATGGTTCAAGTAGTTACCATATTCCGATGCAAAAAGAGTATTCGAAGAGGCATAGATTTTACGCGTATAATTCATCCGCGTGTTGTCCGTACGCACCCGACCGGACAGAGTCAACCAATCGGTAACATTCCATTTGAGCGTAGCATTGAATGTATAACGCTGCATATTATTCTCGAACAGCTCTCGATTGGTAACCCAATAAGGATTTTCCACGCCATTAATGAATTCCAAACCCCAAAATTGTTCGCTGTAACCCAAACCAGCATTATAACGCTCGTAAAGTTGATACTTACGGATATCATCTCCTCGCGGAAACAGATAGACGCCGATCAGCGGATTGTGATAGATACCCTGCACCAATGCATTCCGCGAATACTGCTTCATATAAGTAGCACCCAAATCGAGCGTCAGCTTTTCAGGCAGAAGCACGGCGGAATTCCGCAAGGAAAAATTATAACGGTTGTAGACATTGTTGGGAATAATGCCCCGCGTGTTTACAGAAGCGGCCGAAAAATAAGTCTGATTACGCTCGGTACCAGCGGTGATGCCAATCGAGTTCGTTTCATCAAACCCGGTCTGGAAAAAATCTTCGGGGTCATAACGATGGGGGGGGGAAACCAACTTCTCACCCCAACTCATTGAAGGTGCGTCTGAACTCGTACCATAGGTATTCTGAAACTCAGGCATTACGAGAGGCGATGAAAAGGTTGTATTGTTGGCATAGTTAACACGCACACGTCCTTCTTGTCCCTTTTTAGTAGTAATAAGGATCACACCGTTGGCTCCCTGTGAACCATAGAGAGCGGCTGCCGTAGCTCCCGTCAATACAGACATCGACTCGATGTCCTCTGGGTTGATGTTGGCGATACCTTCGTAATCGCCACCATCGGGCGTTTCATAAATGCCTTCCGTCTGTTTAGAACGCAGGCTCGGAAGCGGAATGCCGTCAACTACATAAAGTGCATTGTTATCCCCGTTGATCGACTTCACGCCACGCATAACCACACGCGTCGAACCTCCGGCTCCCGAAGCGCTGGCATTGATCTGCAAGCCTGCGATCTTTCCGGAAAGCGAATTGACGAAATTGGCATCCTTAACCGTATTGACAATAGAGCCAGAAACCTCCTGAACATTATAGGTCAATGCTTTTTCCTGTTTCTTGATACCGAGCGCCGTCACCACGACAGCATCTACACCAAGCGACTGTTCCTGCAAAACGATATCAATTCGCTCCCGGGTGCCGACAAGCAGTTCAATCGGCTCATATCCCAGATAATTAACCGTTATCATAGTATTTGCATTCACTTCTGGAATACGCAACGTATAAACTCCGTCGACACCTGAACTCGTGCCAACAGTCGTTCCTTTGACAAGTATTGCCGCACCTATCACAGCATCACCTTTATTGTCCGTTACTTTTCCCGACACGACTTTCGGACCATCCGTTTGTTGGCTCCTGACAGTAAGAATAATATTGGAACCTTGAATTTCATAAACCACATCTGTTCCCTTCACCATCTGATCAAGAGCCTCAGCAACAGGACGCTTATTAACATGCACATTGACCAAACGCCCCGTGTCCATATTTTTATCATAAATAAACAAATACTTGGTCTGATTTTCGATTTCGTCCATTACCTGCACCATCTTCACCTGTTGCAAATCAATGGTTACGAGCGCTGTCTGTGCCTGAGCAGCCGAGGCCGTAAGACAAAAGAAAGTTACGAACAGCGAGATTATCAGACGTTTTGATTGCCTGATAGTTTTTTTCTTCATATCTTTGTAAATTAAAGAGGGATAATGAGCCGGAAATATCCGGAATTAATTCAAATAACGACGTTACCCTCCAGTGCCCGAAACTGTGACAGCAGTTCGGGCATCTTTTTATAAAAAGATAACGCGCAAAATAGGATGCGGAATTACATCATAGGCAGGTGGGTTTAAGGTTCATAAAAGGTTAGCTAATAAATGGTTATTTCGTTGGTTTCGTGGTTGTACATGTAATTGAATTTGCAATTGCGCTGCAATATGCCGAGAGCATGCTCGATACCGTCGGAAATGCGAAGTTTACCCATTGCCTCCAATGTTGGTATTGGAGCAACATTGAGGTTGATACGCACGCCGTAACAATGCTCCATACGATGTATCACCTCTTTGAAATCAAGCCCACTGATAGAGATCAGCCCTTTGACCCATAGATATTCGTTAGGGTCATCTGCTCTATGAAGGGTCAATTTTCCATTTTCGAATACGGCCTTTTCATCAGGTTTGAGCACAACTTGCTGTCGAGAATCCTCCAATGATGTTAGGCGAACACTGCCACGCAGCAAAGTGGTCGAAAAACCAGAGTGCTGCACATCGGCATTCACGTTGAAGCGAGTTCCGAGCACTTCAACCCGGCACGCAAAAGTTTCTACGACAAACGGCTTGCTGGCATCGTGGCTGACATCGAAAAATGCTTCACCGGCCAACCGAACCCGGCGAGTATCCCCGGCAAAAAGAGACGGATATTCAAGTTCTGCACCCGAATTGAGCCACACTTCAGTGCCATCCTGCAATTTCAGATTGACACGTTGCCCTTCAGGGGCAGAGATACGAGTTGTAAGCGCTTCCCAGGAATGCTCGTGATAGGAAACATATCCCCAACCGATCCCCACTGCCAAAGCAAGCATTGCGGCAATTTGAGCTGCATATCCGATTATTCGCCGCAAGCCAATCGACTGACGGAAAGCAACCTGTTTCTGCGGAGCAAACAACAACAAGGCATTATACATTTGTCGTTCTCGATCAAATGTTCGGCGGTGTTCTTCGTCGGCATCAAGCCAATCCATCAAGCATTGCTGCTCATCAGGAGTAGTTTCTCCTCGAAAAAAACGATATAAGGTTTCTTTTTCCATCTTACATGCAGCCTTTTCAGGCGCTTACATAAATAAAACACTTCTGCGAGACTGTTTCCCGCAAAAAATATAATTTTTTTTTGTAAAAAACGAAAAATCAACGAATGAAACGACTTAGAACCAAGGATACAAGTATCACAGGCAGATAATCCTTCAATCTTCTACGCAATTTATCCAATGCACGGGCAAGTTCAGTTTCAACTCGTCGTTCAGAAATGGCATACTCGACAGCAATATCCCGATAAGACTTACCCTTAAGGCGTTGATCTATAAAAATATAACGAGTCAATTCCGGTAGTTCTTCCAAACTTTGCCGAACGAGAGCCTCAACCTCTCCAGCAAAAAGATGGACGGGATCACAAAGCTCCAACGACCGGATATTCTCCTGCACAATACGACTTTGAGATTCTCTGATCTCGTTATGACTCCGCAATCGAACTTGTAACGCACGCAGATGATTGAGACATTTATGTCGAATAGTCGCAAGAATATAAGCCGCAGGATTTTCGTCTTTCGATCCAACTCGATCTCTGTGTTCCCACCAATAGACGAATGAATCGGTTACAATATCTTCCGCTACACTGCGATCTTGTATATAACTTATGGCAAACCTTTCGAAACGAACTTTATAGCAATTATAAAGTTCCTCGAAGGAAACATCAGCTTTTCGCATCATATGTTACCCTATTTACTCAGATTCACGCCCAAACTTTATAAAACAAAGATAACATTTTCTGTCTTATTATAAAATATTATCTGCTTTGCACCATTTTTACCAACATATTAAATAGATGCGTTGTTTGAATTAAAAGCAAATTTACACGTATTTTATGGTACACTGACGCAATCATTTCTGTTTGTTAATCGAGGTACAACATCCACTGTCCATATTTGTCGAACAGCTCTAACATCTTCTGCCCAAAGAGTACTTCCGCTTTATCCTTATCCACTTTCTCCTTGTTATAATACAACGCTCCACTGGGCGAGGGGCCCGACCTTATATTCGCAACCATTCCTTAGCCTGTTTTGCGGGGTTGAGAATTTCGATGCTTAGGACTTTCAATTCGCGTGTCTGTTGTTCCAACATGGCAATCTGATGCGGGATCGCAATGTTGGAAAAGTGCGCATTGACGACCTTTACAATCTGGTTATAGTTATTGGCCAGTTTCTGAAATTGAAAATAAAACTCGTTGTGTCGAGCGATGAACTGCACTTTCGAAGGGGCGCGTCTGATGATGATGAACTCCTCGGCGAAGATACATTTTACGATAAATCGGCTTCCATAGCCGGATCAGTTCCGGGGTGTAATATTACAACCGTCCGGCACGAAAAAAAACCGCCGAACGGACTGGAGCGGACATAAAACCCGAATGCATCACAAATAAAATCTTTCACTATCAAAAGATGAAACGCGAGATTCAAAACCCTCTTTCCTACATTCCTTTTACAAGTCATTCATGGAATCGATATGGCAGGCAGGAACGCCTCCCATCTCCTCTGCATAAAAGAAGTCGTTCACGAATGAATACAGTCGTGAATCACCAAAATCACAAATTCATGAACACAAGAATTCTTTAATTTATCGCTTATAAAAAACTCTTAATTATGCACTGCCTTATGTCGTCAGAAGAATGGCATCGGAAAATTCCCTTCACAGGTTATTTGCTGGCTATCAGCATAAGTGTTCCGGTCGTGGATTTGGAGAGCGTTCGCAGGGTAGCGTCCGGGGCGCAGAATATCGTCTTTCTCGCCGGCTGGGAATTGCTTGAATATTAGGTTGCTGCGCGACCTTGAAAACACGGTCGAATTTCTCCGCTCAATGCCGTCATATCTTGTCCGATCTTGTCATTGGTGATTTTGGCATAGATTTGGGTCGTGGTGATCCGTTTATGTCCCAGCATCTTGCAGACCGTTTCCAGAGGTACACCCTGTGTGAGCGTAACCGTCGTAGCGAAGGTATGACGCGCCATGTGGATCGTCGGATTGAACGACAGACCGGCATGTCTGGCAACATGCCGTAACGACATATTCAACGTATTATAGGTGCCTTTGAGCGGGAAGGCCCTGTCTCCCGAGAGGTGCATGTCCTTATAACAGTCGTAAATCATTTCAGCAACGGGGAGAAGTTTGACACGGAACTGTGTACCCGTCTTCTGACGCTTGTCGATGATCCAACGATCCCCGTTGTCGTCTGTATGAATATCTGTATGGGTCAGTTTCGAAACGTTCGCATAGCTTAAACCTGTAAATGCGCAGAAGACGAAGACATTCGGTTGATGCGTTGGGCTTCGAGGCTTTTGCCGGCTGCTTTATTTGCCTTGGTATCCCAAAAAGAAGAACGAACGGTGAGTTTGCAGCTGAACTGCGACATCGTACCGTTGATCGTAATACGGCCATGACGGGAATCTGGCCCGATTTCTCCGACTGCCTTTTTACGTAGAAAAGGACTTTGAACGTGCTGCGTTGCATAATAACTTGAACTTGTTGGATGGGTTAAACGTTTAGTCAAGTTATTTGGCATGCGAGAATTCGGCACAACAAGCTGAAAAACAAGCGCTTTAATGCGAAATAAAGCATTTCGGGCAGGTAACGGATAAGTAATACAACTCACCGTTAAACCTGCCCGATTCTGCCTTTGAGTGTTTCGGAACCTACGGAAATCAATACATTAAATACCTGTAAACAAAACATTTACACTTTTATGCATTGTACTGCTCCTACAAAAAGCCGCACCCTTTCGGGAGCGGCTTTTTTCGATATGTACACGAAGGGCAACTGCCCGGCGACACGTCGTCGCCATAGCCCCCCCCCTTCGTCTTCGGCTACTGCGCCTGCTGGAGCGACTCCAGATCGGCCTTCGAACCGACTACGAGGTCGTCGTAGTCGCGCAGGCCCGTACCGCCGGGGATCAGGTGACCGCAGATCACGTTCTCCTTGAGGTTCTCCAGCGGATCGACCTTGGCCTGGATGGCCGCCTCGTTCAGCACCTTGGTCGTCTCCTGGAACGAAGCCGCCGAGATGAAGCTCGAAGTCTGGAGTGCGGCGCGGGTGATACCCTGCAACACCTGGGTCGAAGTCGCGGGCACGATGTCGCGCACCTGCACCGGCTGCTGGTCGCGGCGCTTGAGGCTCGAATTCTCGTCGCGCAGCTTACGCAGCGAAACGATCTGCCCGGGCTGCAACGATGTCGAATCGCCCGCGTCGGTGACGACCACCTTGTCGTACAGCGCGTCGTTGACATCCATGAACTCCCACTTGTCGACAACCTGATCCTCGAAGAAACGGGTGTCTCCCGGGTCCTCGATCTTCACCTTGTTCATCATCTGGCGGACGATGACCTCGAAGTGCTTGTCGTTGATCTTCACACCCTGCATGCGGTACACCTCCTGCACCTCGTTGACGATGTACTCCTGCACCTTCGTCGGGCCGAGGATATTGAGGATGTCGCTCGGGGTGATCGCACCGTCCGACAGCGGGCTGCCGGCCTTCACGTAGTCGTTCTCCTGCACGATGATCTGACGCGACAGGGGAACCAGATAGCGTTTCACGTCGCCCTGCTTCGAGGTGATGATGATCTCGCGGTTACCGCGCTTGATCTTGCCGAACGCCACCTCGCCGTCGATCTCCGATACGATGGCGGGGTTCGACGGGTTGCGGGCCTCGAACAGCTCCGTAACACGCGGCAGACCGCCGGTGATGTCGCCGCCCGACTTGCCGACGGCGCGCGGAATCTTGATCAGGATGTCGCCGGCCTTGATGCGGGCGTTGTCCTTCACGACCACGTGGGCGCCCACGGGCAGGTTGTACTGCTTGACCTCCAGACCTTCGCGGTCGACGATCTTGATGACGGGGTTCTTGGTCTTGTCCTTCGACTCGATCACGACCTTCTCCGAAAGGCCCGTCTGCTCGTCGCGCTCGTCGCGGTAGGTGATACCCTCGATAACGCTCTCGTAGGAGGCCTTACCCTCGTACTCCGAAATGATAACGGCGTTGTAGGGGTCCCACTCGCAGATCAGGTCGCCCTTCTTGACCTCGGAGCCGTCCGCCATGAAGAGCGTCGCGCCGTAGGGCAGGTTGTGCGTATAGAAGACGATGTCGGTCTTGGGGTCGACGATGCGGAACTCCGACTGACGCGAAATAACGATGTCGATCGCCTCGCCGGCTGCATTCTTGCCCTTGACGGTGCGCAGCTCGTCGATCTCCAGACGGCCTTCGTATTTCGAAACGACGTTGGTCTCGACAGCCGTGCCGCCGGCCACACCGCCGACGTGGAACGTACGCAGGGTCAGCTGCGTACCCGGCTCGCCGATGGACTGCGCGGCGATGACGCCGACGACCTCGCCCTTCTGAACCATGCGGGCCGTGGCCAGGTTGCGGCCGTAGCACTTCGCGCAGACGCCGCGGCGCGACTCGCAGGTCAGCACCGAACGGATCTCCACCGACTCCAGCGGCGATTTCTCGATGGCTTCGGCGATCGGCTCGGTGATCTCCTCGCCGGCCTTGCAGATCATCTCGCCGGTCAGCGGGTGAATCACGTCGTTCAGGGCCACACGGCCCAGGATACGGTCGTAGAGGGTCTGCACCACGTCGTCGTTGCGCTTGATGGCCGTAGCCGTCAGGCCGCGCAGCGTGCCGCAGTCCTCCTCGTTGATGATCACGTCCTGCGCCACATCCACCAGACGGCGCGTCAGGTAACCTGCGTCGGCCGTCTTCAGGGCGGTGTCGGCAAGACCCTTACGGGCGCCGTGGGTCGAAATGAAGTACTCCAGCACCGAAAGTCCCTCCTTGAAGTTCGAGAGAATCGGGTTCTCGATGACCTGCTGGCCACCCTCGACGCCCGACTTCTGCGGCTTGGCCATCAGACCGCGCATACCGCTCAACTGACGGATCTGCTCCTTCGAACCACGGGCGCCGGAGTCGAGCATCATGTATACCGGGTTGAAACCGTCATTGTCCTTGATCAGCGTTTCGATCACGGCCTTCGTCAGCTTGGTATTGATATTCGTCCAGACGTCGATGATCTGGTTGTAACGCTCGTTGTTGGTGATAAGACCCATGTTGTAGTCCTCCATGATGGAGTCCGAACGTTCGTAGCCCTCCTGCACGAGCTTCTCCTTCTCTTCGGGGATGATCACGGCATCGAGGTTGAACGACAGACCGCCGCGGAAGGCCATCCGGTAACCCATATTCTTGATGTCGTCGAGGAACGCGGCCACCTTGTCGGCACCGGCCTTCTTCATCACCACGGCGATGATGTCGCGCAGCGAACGCTTCGTCAGAATCTCGTTGATGTAGCCTACCTCCTTGGGAACCACCTGGTTGAAGAGGATGCGGCCGATGGTCGTCTCCTTCAGCACGCGCACCTCGTTACCCTGCTCGTCCAAGTCGTCGACCATACACTTCACGATGGCGTGCAGGTCGGCCCGGCCCTCGTTGTAGGCGATGATCGCCTCCTCGGCGCCGTAGAATACGCGGCCTTCGCCCTTCACGCCCTTGCGGGGCTTGGTGATGTAGTAGAGACCGAGGACCATGTCCTGCGAAGGGACCGTGATCGGCGCGCCGTTCGCGGGATTGAGGACGTTGTGCGAACCCAGCATCAGCAGCTGGGCCTCCAGGATGGCGGCGTTGCCCAGCGGCAGGTGCACGGCCATCTGGTCGCCGTCGAAGTCGGCGTTGAACGCCGTACATGCCAGCGGGTGCAGCTGCATGGCCTTGCCCTCGATCAGTTTGGGCTGGAACGCCTGGATACCGAGGCGGTGCAGCGTCGGGGCGCGGTTCATCAGCACGGGGTGTCCCTTGATGACATTCTCCAGAATGCCCCAGATCACGGGGTCCTTGCGGTCGATGATCTTCTTGGCCGACTTCACCGTCTTGACGATGCCGCGCTCGATGAGCTTGCGGATCACGAACGGCTTGTAAAGTTCGGCGGCCATGTCCTTCGGAATGCCCATCTCGTGCATCTTCAGCTCGGGACCGACGACGATGACCGAACGGGCCGAGTAGTCGACACGCTTACCCAGCAGGTTCTGGCGGAAGCGGCCCTGCTTGCCCTTGAGCGAATCCGACAGCGACTTGAGCGGACGGTTCGACTCGTTCTTCACGGCGTTGCTCTTGCGCGAGTTGTCGAACAGCGAGTCGACGGCCTCCTGCAACATGCGCTTCTCGTTGCGCAGAATCACCTCCGGGGCCTTGATCTCGATCAGGCGTTTGAGGCGGTTGTTGCGGATGATGACGCGGCGGTAGAGGTCGTTCAGGTCCGACGTGGCGAAACGTCCGCCGTCCAGCGGCACCAGCGGGCGCAGCTCGGGCGGGATCACCGGAATCACGTTCAGCACCATCCACTCGGGCTTGTTCTTGCCCTCCGAGGCGCGGAACGACTCGATGACGTTCAGACACTTCAGCGCCTCCGACTTACGCTGCTGCGAGGTCTCGGTCGAGGCCTTGTGGCGCAGGGCGTAGGACATCGAGTCGAGGTCCACCTGCTTCAGCAGCGTGTAGACGGCCTCGGCGCCCATCATGGCGACGAACTTGTTGGGGTCCGAATCGTCGAGCGACTGGTTGCCCTTCGGCAGCGCGGCCACCACGTCGAGGTACTCCTTCTCCGAAAGCGTGGCCAGACGCTCGATGCCCTGCTCCGAGGCGGCGCCGGCGTTGATCACGACGTAACGTTCGTAGTAGATGATCGCCTCGAGTTTCTTCGACGGAATGCCCAGCAGGTAGCCGATCTTCGAAGGCAGCGAGCGGAAATACCAGATGTGCACCACCGGAACCACCAGCGAGATGTGTCCCATGCGCTCGCGGCGCACCTTCTTCTCGGTCACCTCCACGCCGCAGCGGTCGCAGACGATGCCTTTGTAGCGGATGCGCTTGTACTTACCGCAGTGGCACTCGTAATCCTTCACCGGGCCGAAAATCCGTTCGCAGAACAGACCGTCGCGCTCGGGCTTGTAGGTACGGTAGTTAATGGTCTCGGGCTTCAGCACCTCGCCGCTCGACTGGGCCAGAATCTCCTCGGGGGAGGCCAGGCCGATCGAAATCCGGCTGTAACCATTATTCGGTTTATTGTCTTTGGTAATTGACATATTTGTTCTCGTTTTTCTTTTCCTCTAAAATACACCTTACTCGAGTTTCACCGACAGAGCCAGACCGCGAAGCTCGTGCAGCAGCACGTTCATCGCCTCGGGAATACCCGGTTTGGGCAGATTCTCACCCTTGACGATGGCCTCGTACGCCTTGGCGCGGCCCATCACGTCGTCGGACTTGATCGTCAGAATCTCCTGCAGGATGTTGGCGGCGCCGAAGCCTTCGAGCGCCCAGACCTCCATCTCACCGAAACGCTGACCGCCGAACTGCGCCTTACCGCCGAGCGGCTGCTGCGTGATGAGCGAGTAGGGACCGATCGAACGCGCGTGCATCTTGTCGTCGATCATGTGGCCCAGCTTGAGCATGTAAATCACGCCCACCGTAGCCGGCTGGTCGAACATCTCGCCCGTTCCGCCGTCGTAGAGGTACGTACGGCCGCTGTGCGGGATACCCGCCTGCGCGGTGTATTCGTTGATCTGGTCGAGCGAAGCGCCGTCGAAAATCGGCGTGGCGAACTTCAAGCCCAGCTCGCGGCCGGCCCATCCGAGCACGGTCTCGTAAATCTGGCCGAGGTTCATTCGCGAAGGCACGCCCAGCGGGTTCAGGCAGATGTCGACGATCGTTCCGTCCTCGAGGAACGGCATGTCCTCGTCGCGCACGATACGGGCCACGATACCCTTGTTACCGTGGCGTCCGGCCATCTTGTCGCCCACCTTCAGCTTACGCTTCTTGGCGATGTAGACCTTGGCCATCTGGATGACGCCCGTCTGCGGAAGCTCGTCGCCGTTGGTGATGTTGTACTTCTCGCGCTTGATGGCGGCGTCGGCCTTCTTCCACTCGATGGTGTAATTGTTGATGGTGGCCTCGATGAGCGCATCGGTGTGGGCGTCGCCCGTCCAGTTGCACGACCCGAGGTTCAGATACCCCATCACCACGCCGGTCTTCTCGTCCGTCGACTTGCGGGCGATCTCCTCCAGCATCTTCTGCGAGAATTTCGTCCCCGCAGGATAGAGTTCCACCCCGAAGTAGTCCGTAACGCCCGTGGAGGTCTTGCCCTGAAGCAGCGTCCACAGTTTGCCGACCAGACGCTTCGTAAGTTCCGCGATTTCGGCTGCGAACTTCTCGTCGAGCTTGTCCAGCTGGGCCTTCTCGGCGCTCTTGCTCTTTTTACCCTCCTTGTTGGCGCGGCTGTAAAGACGGGTGTCGATCACCACGCCGTGCAGCGACGGCTGGGCCTTCAAAGAGGCGTCCTTCACGTCGCCGGCCTTGTCGCCGAAGATCGCGCGGAGCAGCTTCTCCTCGGGCGACGGATCGCTCTCGCCCTTCGGGGTGATCTTGCCGATCAGGATGTCGCCCGGGTGGATATTGGCGCCGACACGGACGATACCGTTGGCGTCGAGGTCCTTCGTGGCGTCCTCCGAGACGTTGGGAATGTCCGACGTAAGCTCCTCGACACCGCGCTTGGTGTCGCGAACCTCCATGATATATTCGTCGACGTGCACCGAGGTGAAGATGTCCTCACGCTGGATACGCTCCGAGATCACGATGGCGTCCTCGAAGTTGTAACCCTTCCAGGGCATGAACGCCACCTTGAGGTTGCGGCCCAGGGCCAGCTCGCCGTGCTGCGTCGAGTAGCCTTCGGTCAGAATCTGCCCCTTCGTCACCTTGTCGCCCGTCAGCACGATGGGCTTCAGCGTCACCGAGGTATTCTGGTTGGTGCGACGGTAGCGCGGCAGCGTGTAGGTCGTCACCTCCGGAGCGAACGACGCGAGGATCTCGTCCTCCGTACGCTCGTATTTGATCTGAATCTTCGTCGCATCGGCGAAAACCACCTCGCCGTCGCCCTCGGCAACGATCTGGATGCGGCTGTCGGAGATCATGTCCTTCTCGATACCCGTGCCGACGATCGGGGCTTCCGAAGTCACCAGGGGCACGGCCTGGCGCATCATGTTCGAACCCATCAGCGCACGGTTGGCGTCGTCGTGCTCCAGGAACGGGATAAGGCTCGCGGCGATCGAGGCGATCTGGTTCGGAGCCACGTCCATCAGGTCCACTTCGCTGGCCGTGACCACGGGGAAATCGGCGCCTTCACGCGCCTTGATGCGATCCGGCTCCAGGAAATTGCCCTCCCCGTCGATCGGGGTGTTCGCCTGTGCGGCGACCAGGTCTTCCTCCTCCTCGGCCGAATAGTAGTGGATGTGCGAATTGTCCATATCGACCTTGCCGTTCTCCACGCGGCGGTAAGGCGTCTCGATGAAGCCCATCGGGGAGATCTTCGCATAGACGCACAGCGACGAGATCAGACCGATGTTCGGGCCTTCCGGCGACTCGATCGGGCAAAGGCGTCCGTAGTGCGTGTAGTGCACGTCCCGCACCTCGAAACCGGCGCGGTCACGCGACAGACCGCCGGGACCGAGGGCCGACAGACGGCGTTTGTGCGTGATTTCGGCCAGCGGGTTGATCTGGTCCATGAACTGCGAGAGCTGCGAGGTTCCGAAGAAGGAGTTGATCACCGACGAAAGGGTCTTGGCGTTGATCAGGTCCACCGGCGTGAACACCTCGTTGTCACGCACGTTCATGCGCTCGCGGATCGTACGCGCCATGCGCACGAAACCGACCGAGAACTGATTCGACAGCTGCTCGCCCACCGTGCGGACGCGGCGGTTCGACAGGTGGTCGATGTCGTCGACGTCGGCCTTCGAGTTGATCAGCTGGATCAGGTATTTGATGATGGCGATGATGTCCTCGCGCGTCAGCGTGCGGATGGCCGGATCGGTGTCCAGATCCAGCTTCTTGTTGATGCGGTAACGGCCCACATCGCCCAGGTCATAGCGTTTGTCCGAGAAGAACAACTTCTCGATGACGTCGCGCGCCGTAGCCTCATCGGGCGGCTCCGAAGCGCGCAGCTGCCTGTAAATATAAACCACGGCCTCCTTCTCGGAGTTGCACGGGTCTTTTTGCAGCGTATTGTAGATGATCGAGAAGTCGATGCCCGAGAGGTTCTCCTTGTGCAGCAGAATCGTCTTGGCGCCGCTTTCGAGGATTTGGTCCACATGCTCCTCCTCGAGAACCGTCTCGCGGTCCACGATCACGTTGTTTCGTTCGATGGAAACCACCTCGCCCGTGTCCTCGTCCACGAAGTCCTCGACCCACGTCGAGAGCACCCTCGCGGCCAGCTTGCGGCCCACGGCCTTCTTGAGGTTGGCCTTGTTGACCTTCACCTCGTCCGCCAGGTCGAAGATTTCCAGGATCTGCTGGTCGGCCTCGTAGCCGATGGCGCGCAGCAGCGTCGTGACGGGCAGTTTCTTCTTACGGTCGATGTACGCATACATCACGTTGTTGATGTCCGTAGCGAACTCGATCCACGAACCCTTGAAAGGAATGATTCGCGCCGAGTAGAGCTTGGTGCCGTTCGTGTGCATGCTCTGTCCGAAGAACACGCCGGGCGAACGGTGCAGCTGGGATACGATGACACGCTCCGCACCGTTGATGACGAACGTACCGCGTTCGGTCATATAGGGGATCGTACCGAAGTACACGTCCTGAACGACAACACCGAAATCTTCGTGTTCGTCGTCCGTGCAGTAGAGCTTCAGCTTGGCTTTCAGCGGAACGCTGTACGTCAAACCGCGCTCCAGGCACTCCTCGATCGAGTAACGGGGCGGGTCGATATAGTAGTCGATAAACTCCAGAACGAAATTGTTCCGGGTATCCGTGATGGGGAAATTTTCCTGGAAGACCTTGTAGAGGCCCTCGTTCTTACGGTTTTCGGCCGTGGTGTCCATCTGGAAAAAGTCCCGGAATGATTTAAGCTGTACCTCCAGCAAATCCGGGTACGGAACCCGGTTTTTTACTGTCGAAAAGCTAATTCTTTGTTGTGTTTTTGCTGCGGACATCGTAAAATCCAAATTAGTTGAAGTGTAATGGGTTACGCTCCCCAAAATGTGCGGGTCATTATCCCGGCAATGCTCCCGTATGAAGGCCTTGCAGGCCCCGGGAGCATCCTATATTCCAAAAACCGGACACAGCTCCTGATCGGCACTTCCGGTCTTTAGACCAAGAAAAGGCATAGAGCTTACACACCGGTAAGCCCTATACCTGTTCGTCTTCTATTGACGCTTAAGCAGCAATGCTACTTGAGCTCAACTTCAGCACCTGCTTCCTCGAGCTGGCCTTTGATCTGCTCAGCCTCCTCCTTGGAAACACCCTCCTTAACGGCCTTGGGAGCACCGTCAACAAGTGCCTTAGCATCGCCCAGCGAAAGACCTGCGATGTCCTTCACTACCTTGATAACCTGGAGCTTGGCCTGACCTGCAGCCTTCAGGATAACGTCGAACGACGTCTTCTCGGCGGCAGCAGCCTCGCCTGCGCCTGCAGCGGGGGCTGCAACGGCAACAGCGGCAGCAGCCGGCTCAATGCCATACTCCTCCTTGAGGATCTGTGCGAGTTCGTTTACCTCGGTAACCTTCAGGTTTACCAGTTCTTCAGCAAGTTTCTTTACGTCTGCCATAGTTGTAAGCTTATTAATTTGTTTTTGATTCTTGTTTGTGAAATTAGTTGTTTCTCGATTCGAGCGTCTTCACGAGGCCCGCAATCTTTTGGCCTGCATTAGCCTGCAATGCAGAGATAACATTCTTGGCCGGGGACTGGAGCAGTGCGACGATGTCGGCGATAAGCTCTTCCTTCGACTTGATGTTACACAGAGCGTCCAGCTGATCGTCACCCACGTAAACGCATCCTTCGGCGAAAGCCGCCTTCAGGACGGGCTTCTCCGACTTCTTGCGGAACTCCTTGATCAAAACAGCGGGAGCTTTCGCAACGTTGGTGAACATAATCGAGGTAGGACCCTCCAATACTTTTACCAGATCAGCATCGGCCTTCTCCACCTTCTCAAGGGCTTTGCCCAGGAGGGTGTTCTTAACGACCACCAGCTTCACGTCGCTCTCGAAGCACTTGCGGCGCAGGGCAGCGGTCTGCTCTGCGTTCAGCGACTCGATGTCGGCGATATAGAAGTGAGGATAAGCCTGGAGCTGCTCGGCAAGGCTGTCAATTACAACCAGTTTTTCTTCCTTAGTCATCTCTTCTCTCCTCCTTCTTATTTGGTTTCTACTGATTTGGAATCAATCTGCACGCCGGGGCTCATGGTGGTCGAGAGATAAATACTCTTCACGTAAGAACCTTTGGCAGCAGCCGGTTTCAGCTTGAGAATCATATTCAGCACCTCTTTCGCGTTGTCCACGATCTGATCTGCCGAGAACGAAACCTTGCCTACCGTCGTGTGGATGATACCGAATTTGTCGACCTTGAAGTCGATCTTACCGGCTTTCACCTCCTGGACGGCCTTGCCGACTTCCATCGTAACCGTACCGGTCTTGGGGTTCGGCATCAGTCCGCGGGGACCCAGAATACGGCCCAGCGCACCGACTTTACCCATCACATTGGGAGTACAGATGATCACGTCAACGTCGGTCCAGCCGGCCTTGATCTTGTCAACATACTCGTCCAGACCTACATAGTCCGCGCCTGCAGCCTGTGCCTCGGCCTCCTTCTCGGGAGTACACAGCACCAGCACGCGCACCGTCTTACCGGTTCCGTGGGGAAGCGTCACCACGCCGCGGACCATCTGGTTCGCCTTGCGGGGATCGACTCCCAGACGCACGTCGATATCCACCGAAGCGTCGAATTTCGTGAACGTAATTTCCTTCAGAAGAGCGGCAGCCTCCGAGAGCTTGTAAGCCTTACCGGCTTCCACCTTAGCGTAGGCGATCTTTTGATTTTTTGTCAACTTACTCATCTTCTTCGCAATTACATATTAGGAAATTCTCCGACGACACTGATACCCATACTGCGGGCAGTACCGGCAACCATGCGCATAGCGGATTCCAGCGTGAAGCAGTTCATATCGGGCATTTTGTCCTGCGCGATTTCGCGGATCTGATCCCACGTCACCTGACCGACCTTGTCGCGGTTGGGCTGCGCGGAACCTTTCTGCACTTTAGCTGCTTCCTTGAGCTGGATAGCTACGGGCGGCTGTTTTACAACAAAGTCGAACGACTTATCGCTGTAAACCGTGATGATGACCGGAAGAACCTTTCCCGCCTTGTCCTGCGTACGAGCATTGAATTGCTTGCAGAAGTCCATGATATTGACTCCCTTAGAACCCAATGCGGGACCAACCGGGGGCGAAGGATTGGCGGCACCACCTTTGATCTGCAATTTAATAAATGCAGCAACCTCTTTTGCCATAGTTTTCCTTGGTTAATTATTCTTTTTCTACTTGGGTGAAACTCAACTCCATAGGAGTTTTGCGCCCGAATATCTTCACCGATACCGTGAGTTTCTTGCGCTCGTTGTCGACTGCCTCGATAGTACCTTGGAAGCTCGAGAAAGGACCGTCCGTAACCTTGACGGTCTCGCCGACAAAGAAGGGTATTTCGTTCTCCTCCTCCTGTGCGTTCAGTTCGTCGACGCGGCCGAGAATACGCGCTACCTCCTGCGGACGCAGGGGCGTGGCGTTCATCTTGCGGCTGTCCTCTTTGGTGTCGCCGAGGAAACCCAGCACGTTGGGGGTATTGCGAATTATAATCGGAATCTGCCCTACGAACGCAGCCTCCACCAGCACGTAGCCCGGATAAGAGACCTTCTCCTTGGAGACCTTCTTTCCGTTGCGGATGGTATAGACTTTTTCGGTAGGGATCAGCACCTGGGAAATGTAGTCCTCAAGGTGGTTGTGGCGGATTTCAGCCTCGATATACTCTTTGACCTTCCCCTCCTTGCCACCGATTGCGCGGACGACATACCACTGTTTCTTAATCTCGCTCATCGTTCAGCAAACAATTAACGGCCAAGACCGCCCAGGGTCTTGTAAATGCCTGCCATCACGTTCTCGAACGTCACGTCCATCGCCAGAACGACCACGGCAAAGATGACCGAAGCCACCATCACGACGATCGTAGAACTCTGGAGCTGCGGAAACGTAGGCCACGTTACCTTGTTTACAAGCTCGTTGTAAGATTCTTTAACGTATTTGAACATATCTTCGTCTTTTACTCTTGGCAGGAGCAGAGAGATTCGAACTCCCATCAACGGTTTTGGAGACCGCTATTCTACCCTTGAACTATGCTCCTATGTGACAGAAAGAGTACAGTAACCCGTACTGCTTTCTGTCTATTATTTCGTCGCCCGAAAACCGCAGGCGACAGTAGTCGGCGTCGCTCGGCCATTCGCAAGCAACCTTCCGATGGCTCTCGCGCCTGAACTACTTCACGATCTTCAGGATCTGACCTGCACCTACCGTACGGCCACCCTCGCGGATTGCGAAACGCAGACCTTCGTTGATAGCTACGGGGTAGATCAGCTTCACGGTGATGGTCACGTGGTCGCCCGGCATAACCATGTCGACGCCTGCGGGCAGGTGAACCTCACCCGTTACGTCCATCGTACGCAGGTAGAACTGGGGACGATAGTTGTTGTGGAACGGCGTGTGACGGCCACCCTCCTCTTTCTTCAGGATGTAGACCTCGGCCTCGAACTCGGTGTGCGGAGTGATCGAACCCGGCTTGGCGACTACCATACCGCGCTTAACCTCCTTCTTGTCGATACCGCGGAGCAGCAGACCTACGTTGTCGCCGGCCTCGCCCTCGTCGAGCAGCTTGCGGAACATCTCGACGCCCGTGCAGGTCGACGTGAGGGTCTTCTCCTCAAGACCTACGATCTCGACGGGATCGCCTACGTGGATGACACCGGTTTCGATACGGCCCGTTACGACGGTACCGCGGCCAGTGATCGAGAACACGTCCTCGACAGGCATCAGGAACGGCTTCTCGTTCTCACGCGGAGGAACGGGGATATATTCGTCAACGGCAGCCATCAGCTCCATGATCTTCTCCTCCCACTTCGGCTCGCCGTTCAGGCCGCCGAGTGCGGAACCGCGGATGATGGGAGCGTTGTCGCCATCGTACTCATACTTGGAAAGCAGGTCGCGAACCTCCATCTCGACCAGGTCGAGCATTTCGGGATCGTCCACCATGTCGCATTTGTTCAGGAAAACGACGATGCGCGGTACGTTCACCTGACGGGCGAGCAGCACGTGCTCGTTGGTCTGGGGCATCGGACCGTCCGTAGCGGCAACGACCAGAATGGCGCCGTCCATCTGAGCGGCACCGGTAACCATGTTCTTCACATAGTCGGCGTGGCCCGGGCAGTCTACGTGAGCGTAGTGGCGGTTGGCCGTCTGGTACTCAACGTGCGAGGTGTTGATCGTGATACCACGCTCTTTCTCCTCGGGAGCGTTGTCGATCGAGTCGAACGAACGGAGTTCCGACAGACCGTTCTTTGCCAAAACAGTCGTGATAGCAGCGGTAAGGGTGGTCTTACCGTGGTCAACGTGACCGATGGTACCGATGTTTACGTGCGGTTTCGACCGGTCGAATTTTTCTTTTGCCATAGTATTTAAGTATTTAAAGTATTGTTAAAAATTGTCCCAAAGTTTTAAAATTCATTTCGCAGAACAAGCGAGCGACACAAACTCCCCATCATCGCTGAACGGAGGCGTTCGTATCACACGCTGCTGCGCATTGGAGCGGAAGACGAGGCTCAAACACGCGACCCTCAGCTTGGAAGGCTAATGCTCTATCAACTGAGCTACTTCCGCAAAAACAGACCGTATCAGAGCTATCCCTTCCCTCACACCGTCTCTCGACGGCGCCGGGCCTGCAACTCCAACCGGCACTCTTTTTTGTGGGAAGTGATGGATTCGAACCACCGAAGGCGTACGCCAGCAGATTTACAGTCTGCCCCATTTGGCCACTCTGGTAACTTCCCTTGTTTTGCTCCTCTCCCGCGAGGAATTCGCTTCGCTCGTCTTTCCCGAAGGAATTGGCTCGTTTCACTCGGCTGCGCCTCGTTCCACTTCGCCGATCCCGCTTTGGGGAGGCTTTCGTCCTGCCGCCGCTCGTCGTCGTAAAAAGCCTTCGTTCCTTCGGAACTCCCAGCCTCAAAATAGTTCGTCGTTTCAAACAAGTTTGACCGTCAAACTCTTTTTCGGCTACTGCCATCGGCAGGGCCTTTTCAGCTCCTCCTCGCGTCGGCTTTCCGAGCCGATGGAGGGATTCGAACCCCCGACCTGCTGATTACAAATCAGCTGCTCTGGCCAACTGAGCTACATCGGCAATATTCACCGTTTTGGATTGCAAAAGTAGGCATAAAAAATTTATCGCGCAAATTATTCGGAATAAATTTTCTACTTTTTCACTCTTCTCAAAGAACCGCGCCCGATCGTCCTGACTTCAGGGGCGAAATCGGGTGCAAAGATAGGAAAAGTTTTGGATAACGCAACAGCTACCGCAAAAAATATTACCTCCCCGGGCCAACTATGTCACCCCGCCACCCGGACGGCGTCCCGGCGGCTCCCGGGCGGCAGGTTCCCGGGCCTTCGACACCTATTTTTATATGCAAAACCGAATGCGCGCTTTTTCCCGATCTTCGGCGCCGGGGGCCTGCCGCCTTTATCGTTCGGCGCGTTTTGCCGAATCGAGCGCCATCCGGCTTTGAAACCGTCCCGCTTTTTCGTATCTTTACCGCTACGAATTCACGCACTATGGAAACCATCCCCCTCTTCGGCCCTTACGCGCTCCGGCGGCTCCGCACGGAGGACGCACCGGACATCTTCGCCTCGATCGACACCCAACGCCGCTACCTGGGCCGCTGGCTCCCGTTCGTGGCCGACACGCACCGGATCGAGCAGACCCGGCAGGTGGTGGCCGGAATGCTCGCCGACACGGCCAATCCGGTCTTCACGCTCCGCAGCGGCAACGCCTTTGCGGGACTGATCGGCTTCAAATCGGCCGACGCCGCCAGGCGCAGCGTCGAGATCGGCTACTGGCTGCGCGAGGAACAGCAGGGCAAGGGGATCATGGCGGCCGCCGTGCGGACGCTCTGCGACCTTGCGTTCGGGGAGATGGGCATGCGGCGTGTCGAGATCCGCTGCGGCACGGGCAACCTCCCGAGCAACCGCATTCCGCAGCGTCTCGGCTTCCTCCGCAGCCATGTCGAGGCACAAGGCGAACAGCTCTCCGACGGAGAGTGGATCGACCTGAACGTCTACGTGCTGGAACGCTGAAAACCAGATGGCATCCGCCCCGGCGTCACCCGCAAATCCGATCCGGCCCGATGCCCTACGCCGCGACCGGCCCGATGACGCCGTGCGCGGTTCATCCGGCGTCGCATCGAAAAAAGGAGACCTGCGGAGAGGCCTCCTTTTCATCCTTTTTATCCGTGGCGGCCGGCGGCCCTATTTCTTCTTGATCGAGTTGATCAGCTGCGCGGGCGTCGCCTGAAGGTAATTCTTGCAGAAACGACTGAACTGCGTGTAGTGACGGAACCCGTACTTGTTCATCAGCGCCTTGGTGCTGTCCTCGCCGTCGCGGATGTCGGTGAAGACCTTCAGCGCCTTCTGGCGCATCATCCAGTGGTAAACGCTGTCGTTGAAATGCTCGGCGAAGCGGCGTTTGAAAACCGAGAGGCTCATGCCCGCCAGCGAAGCCAGCTCGGCGACGCCCTGTGCCTTGTCGTAATTGTTGCAGACGAAGACGCGGAAATTGTCCTGCGGCTGAATCATCGACTGGAAGAAGTAGGCATGTTCGGTCGGCGTGTAGAGCACCTTGATCATCATAAAAAGCTCGGTGGCCTTCATCCGGTGGTAGCGGACGCAGTTGAACATCTGGCGGATCGTAAAGAATGTGCTCAAAAGGCGTTCTATCGCCGGATGCATCGAAAGCATGGGGACCGATTCGGTCGGAACGACCGAGTCGTAGGGCATCACCTTGTCGAAAATGTCCTGCTCGCAGAATTCGATCCGATGGATGAGCGACAGCACGACCACATGCGTCTCGTCGTCCTGAGCCGTCACCACGAAGCGTTCGCTGCGGGCGAGACACACGCACTGTTTCGACGTAACCAGACGCACCGTGTCGTTTCCGTGTTCCAGCCTCAACGATCCCGACATCACGAAAAGGATGCGCACCATGCGGTCCGCGGGGAACGTCACCCCTTCTCCGGCTGCAAACGTAAGCTGTGAAAACCGACAATAGGTCGAATCGCCGATGCGGCGGAACGGCGCCGGAAACGTAGGACAACTACTACAATCCGCAGAACAACTCTCCTTCAATTCCGACTCCTCAAACTGCGGTTGGGGTTGATAATCCATAAACTTATTTGATCTGTGTGATGTGATTTTACGAACAAAAATACAAAAAAATCAGGAAAAGCAAACAAATCAGCTCCCGTGATGTCAAAAAAAGTCCCCGCCGCGACCGGCAGGGACTCTGAAAAGCGTTGTAACGGCGGACGAACCGCCTATTTGCAACTAATGATCAGAATTTTCGAAGACTCCCAGAACCGCACGGGATCGGTGATGATCAGTTTCTCAACGACCTTGTTCGCGTCGGTCACCAGTTCGTACGACCCCTCGGGATGCGAAGTGACGAGCGTCGCCTTCTTCTGTCCGACAGGGACCTCCGACAGCAGGCGCGAATCGGCCATCGTGAAGCTGTCGAAATTGCTGTTCCGTCCGACGGTCAGCGTCCGTCCGATGAATCCCTGCTTGTTGATGATCTGCGCGTCGCGCAACTCCTTCTCGGCCCCCACGATGTAATAGACCGTGTTGAGCTGGTTCTGCAACTCGACCTTCTCGCCGCTCAGGTTCTCGACCTCGGCGCTGCGGACAGCCACCTCCTCGGTCAGGCTCTTCACCTCGTCGCCCATCCGGACGAGACTCTCGCGCAGCTGCTCCACCTCGGCCTTCTTCTCCGCCAGCTGCCTGTTCATGTCGGCGATCATCTTCTCCAGACCGTCGATACGCAGATTGGCCTTGCGCAGCTGGGCCGCCGAACGTTGCAGCGACTCGATCTTCGCGCGGTTCTCCCGCAGCAGCCGGTCGATGGCCTTGATGTCGTTGTCGATCTCCTCGACGGGACGGCGGCCTCCCTCCGACTCCCCAGCCACGGTGATCAGGTTCTCGCGCGACTTGATCAGCGCGAGGTTCTCCGAGATGGCGTTGATGTCCGCGAACACGGCATTGATCAGCGAGTCCTTCGCGCTGACGACCAACTCCAGCGAATCGCTCCGGCTCTCGGCCTCGACGGCAACCTGCCTGCTCACGCAGGAGGCAAGGAGTGCAACGACGCCCAGCGCCGCGGCGGTTGCTATATGCTTCATCTTGTTTTTCATGGCTCCGACTCTTTAAGGGTTTACGGTCTTGTTTGCCTTCAGGCGCAAATATATGCATAAAAATAAAATCTTGTACGGATTTTTTCACAAAGACCGGAAATTCCCTGCGGGGAATGAAAAACAACGGGCCGCAACCCTCGGTTGCAGCCCGTTATTTCGTAAATGCGCAAGCAGTTTTACTTCGCATTCTTCTTATCGTAGCGTTTTGCGTAACGGCTCATAAACTTATCGACGCGACCAGCGGTGTCAACCAACTTCATCTTACCGGTGTAGAACGGGTGCGAGGTGTTGGAAATTTCCATCTTATACACGGGATAGGTTTCGCCGTTCACTTCGATGGTCTCTTTTGTCGAAACGGCGGACCGACACAAAAACACGACGTCGTTGGACATGTCCTTGAACGCCACCAAACGATAATTCTCCGGATGAATACCCTTTTTCATTTCGTTGTTTTTGTTTTTAATTAATGCTTAAGCGCGACAAAGGTACGAATTAATTCGCAACAAACAAGCCCGCGTGCAAATTTTTTCGCACCCGAAGCACCTCGGGGTTGCGCAATCTGAATACTTTTTCTATCTTTGCGCCACGAAAGCGCCCCCGGGGCGCAGGACCGGGCCCATAGCTCAGTTGGTCAGAGCAGCGGACTCATAATCCGAAGGTCGTGGGATCATGCCCCTCTGGGCCCACTTGAAAATCAGCCATTTACACGCAAGTAGATGACTGATTTCTTTTTCATTTACACACAATTTACACACAACTTTCCGATTTTACACTCGTTTGAGGTCGTCCGAAAGGCCGTGCTTTTCTCGCGCACGTGCGCACATACGCCAAAAAATTACCGATCGCCGATACCTCTCTCGCGCGTAAGGAGGCCGCAAAATTCATCGTAGCGACATAAATACGGCGCAATCAATTAAAAATGACCAACGGGCCGATAACCCTCAACCAACGCAAAATTGCGTCCGTTGATTCTGTTCGACTGGGTAACTTTGTGATTCTGAACGTCAACACAAAATTGTGTTGAGCAGTATTATACCTCCCCGTAACCACCCCGTTTTACCCTTGGCGTAACCTTGACGTATTTCCGTTTTACGCTTGTTTTGCGCTTGTTTTACCTTGGGACAACCTTTGGGTGTTTTGGCAAAAGGCCAGCAGGGCCAGCAACAGCAAACCCAGCCGCCCGGATTGACGGCTGGGGCAAGTAGTGGTATAACGAAGCCTTAATGCTCGGTTGTTATTTTCTCGTGCTCCTCGGCCAACTGCCGTAGCTCGGTATTAAAATCGGCGTTGATCCTCACACGCTCTTTAAGTTGGAACAATATTTCTTTTACCTGCGGGTCCTCCGGTTTTACATCTCCGCTTTCCAATTTGGCGACAAGCTCTTCCCCTCGGCGTATTACTGCTGCTGTTTCCGCCGCCATCTTATCGCCCCGTCGTAAAATTTGATCTATATTCATAACGCAATAGTTGTTTATCGGGTGAGTTTCATTAACAATCCTTTCGGCTTATGGGTGGGCTTGCTCGGCGATACCTGCGCCCCTCGAATGTGTTTTTGCTTCGGGTGATTTCGAGAATCACCCGATCGCCGTCGAGAACCAGCATCCCGTGCCGGCGTGAATCGCCGCCTTTGGTTCGGTGCTCTACCTCGCATTCGGTTCGGATGCGGACACAGCGGAAGCCTGCGGCCTCGAAAGCCGATCCGATCAGCGACAGGTCGCTGCGCTTGGATACATATACTTGCTTTTTCATAGTGTCAGTTGTTGAAGTCATAGTGTTTGTTCGTCGAAGGGTCGAACGTCGAAAATTCGCCGTCCCTTTCCCATTCCCGGACGGTATAGCGCCCCTTCGGAAGATACCCCGCCCGGCGGACGGCCTCGGCCTCGGTAGGGAATGTCCCCAACCGATAGCCGCCGTATGTCAGTTCGTAGATCATAGTTCGGTATTGTTGGACAACGTACATAAATTTTCCGTCATGGACATCACGGCCAACTTCATTACCTCGTCTTGCGCTTTGCCTAATGCGCTGTCAAATTCACTGTTCACCTCATTGACCGCCGAGCCGCCGTAATCCATTTCGGTAACTTCCGCCGCCTCGCCGCAGAGGTCCGATAATTTGATATAGATAGCCAGGTATCCGGCGGTCATCGGACTTAATTTTACGTTTTTCAAATCTTCGATAGTCATGATTTTATAGTTTTAATCGGTTAGTTCAACATTAATTGCAAGGCATCGGCGATCTCCGGACACTCCCGGCCCGACTGGTCCCATACGGCGGGGACTTCTGTAAATTCGCTCAGCTCGTCGTTGCACAACCGGGCCGAATAGTCAACGAATACCGTGTACCCCTTGTGGGTAATTTCGAAACCTTCGCTTACACCGTCGCAGTTGAAGGTGATGTAATCGGCCGCCTTGCGGGCCATTGTCCGAATGTCGGACCGGGTTAATTGTTCGTTCATATCGTTGCCGTTAGTCTCCGTAATAAGTTCTGCTGTCTCCGTAGTAGTCGGCCGGGATTATCAGCGGGATCGGATCGAGGGCGGGGCGTTTCGGCTCCTCCATCGGGCGGTTTTCGATTATCGCTGTCATGACCGCCAGCTTCTCGTTACGCCAAGCCTTGCGCAGGCAGGCCGAGAACGACATCGAGGCGTTGGCCTTTTTCAGATACCAGGCGTTGCGAAAGATCTTCGATTTGTTATATATTGCTTTCATGGCTGTAAACATTTTGTTGTCGTTTGATGATGCAAAGTAAACAATAATTATTCAACAGCACAAATATTTTGACAACTTTTTATTATCAATAGCAAACAATTTGCACACAATAAGTTTAATTTGTATATTTGTTGCATCAAACAATATGTTTACATTATGGATAATGATTTCAGAATAGCGGAGATTCTCAAAAGTAAGGGAATGACACAAACCGATTTAGCCGAAAAAATAGGTATTTCCCGTGTTGGTCTATCAAAAGCAATTAACGGAAATACTACTATTACAACATTGCGAAAGATCGCCGCAGCCCTCAGCGTATCGGTTCCGGAGCTTTTCGCCCCTCAACCGACGAACACAATCACCTGCCCGCATTGCGGCAAACTTATCAAAGTAGAAAAAGGGGAATAACCTCAAACATCTGCATCATGGAACAAGAATTGATACTATACAATTCAGCCGACGGAAAAAGTAGTGTTTCATTACTGGCCCGCGACGGATCGGTCTGGCTCAATCAAATGCAGTTGGCCGAACTTTTTGCCACCTCGGTCCCCAACATTAGCCAGCACATAAACAACATACTAAAAGACAAAGAATTAACCGCCGATTCAGTTATTAAGAATTACTTAACAACTGCCACAGATGGCAAGCCCTACCAAGTTAAATTCTATTCATTGGAAATGATTTTAGCGGTAGGGTTTCGCGTTCGATCTATCCGCGGCGTGCAGTTCCGCCAATGGGCAAACCGCAATCTTGCCGAATACCTGCGTAAAGGGTTCGTAATTGACGATGAGCGATTGAAAAATCCCGACGGCCGCCCGGATCATTTCGACGAACTTCTCGCCCGTATTCGCGATATTCGAGCCTCGGAAAAGCGATTTTATCAAAAGGTGCGCGACCTGTTTGCCCTGAGTAATGACTATGACAAAACAGACAAAGCGACGCAAATGTTTTATGCCGAAACCCAAAACAAACTATTGTATGCTGTAACGGGTCAGACATCCGCGGAGATCGTAATGACACGAGCCGATGCAGATGCTCCGAATATGGGGCTGACTTCTTGGGAAGGGGCGGTAGTGCGCAAACAAGATGTCATTATTGCCAAAAATTATTTGACACACGACGAATTGGATTCTTTGAATCGACTGGTCGTTATCTTCTTAGAAACAGCTGAATTCAGAGCCAAAAACCGAAAAGACCTCACAATGAATTTTTGGCGTGAAAACGTCGATAAAATTCTGCTTTCCAACGACCAACGCCTACTACCTAATGCTGGTACTGTCCGTAAAGAGCACAAAGACGAGTTCGCTTATCAGGTTTACGAAGAATTCAATGCACGCCGCAAACGCAAAGAAGCTATTGAGGCAGACCGTGAGGATATGGAACAACTGAAAGAACTGGAAAACGAAATAAAAAACCGTCCTATATGAATTCTAAAACCTATCAAATAGACGCCCAAAGCCTCGAACAGGCGCACACCCTTTTCGAATCGGGGGACATCGACCGCATAGAGGTCGGAACCGTGGCCGGACTTTGTGAGATTCACCGCTATCTATTCGGTGGGTTGTATGACTTTGCCGGAAAGATTCGGACGCTGAACATTGCAAAGGGTGGCTTTCGCTTTGCAAATTGCCTTTACCTGGGCGCGATACTTCCGGTAATCGAGCAGATGCCGGAAACGACCTTCGAGGAGATCATTGCAAAATACGTTGAAATGAACATCGCCCACCCGTTCATGGAGGGCAACGGCCGGGCCACCCGGATATGGCTCGATATGATGCTGAAAAAGCGTCTCCGGCGAGTTGTAGATTGGCGGAAAGTGGATAAGGATTTGTATTTGCAAGCTATGGAACGCAGTCCAATAAATGACCTTGAATTACGCGCCCTGTTACAACCAGCTTTGACCGACCGCACGGATGATCGGGAAGTTATTTTCAAGGGAATCGAACAGTCGTACTATTACGAAGGATACGAGGCATAAATCTCAACGATACCGACCTATGGAACTGCAACCCATCCAAAGCAAGATATACGAGATACGAGGCCAGCGGGTAATGCTGGACTTCGACCTGGCCGAACTCTACCAAGTGGAGACAAAGCGGCTGAAAGAGGCCGTAAGGCGCAATATTGAGCGTTTCGAGGGCGACGATTTTATGTTTGTACTCTCGGAAAAAGAATATGAAATTTTGAGGACGCAAATTGCGACCTCAAGTCTAACATCACAAAATGCGTCCTCAAATTGGGGTGGTCGTCGCTATATGCCATTTGCTTTTACGGAAATGGGTGTCGCAATGCTTTCGAGCGTCCTGCGTAGCGAGACGGCTATACGGGTAAATAGGGCCATTATGCGGGCTTTTGTAGCAATGCGCAACTACATTACCACCACAACCCAAATCACGGCAGAATTGGCCGAAATTCGGGCAAAACTGGCACTACTGGAGCGGGCTGATGCAGACAATGCCGAAGCGGTCAGCGATCTGTCGGAGGATATGCGCCAGGAACTCGACAATATCTATCAGGCTATCGCAGCATTGTCGATCAAAGTGCCACAAGCCCGCAAGCCCTCCCAGCCGATAGGGTTCAAGCCGACAACAAAGAAATAGCCGATTTGGCGACGCTTGCTCTTTGGAGGGTATATGCTTCACCCGTTAGGAGATCGTCGAAATTTAGGCATTCCAGAACGCAAATACGCTCGATAAAAGACAAAGAGAGCCGGAGTAATTCCCGGCTCTCGTCATTTCGTCGTTATTCGGTGGCGTGCATCATCACACGCAGCGTGCCCCGTCATTCCTTTACTGTCCGCCTGCCGATGGACTGGATGATCTTGGCCGCTTCGGGGTCGAGGACCACGGAAATAGGCTGCGTTGCGGTCGTTATCTCCTTGCCGTTGGTGGTCACATCCTGACGGTCGGCAAGATGCAGAACCCGGGCAACGATTCCCGAATCGTACTGTCCACATAATGCGCCCTCCAGCTGGTCCGCCTCGATAGCCTCGCGCACGCACGTAAGGATGTCAGAAAATTCCTCCCTTGACTCATATTCATAGAAATTTTGCCTGCTGATCTTCGCAAATTGGCAGAATCCCACCAATGTCAGGGGACGCTGTGTTGGAACGGGAATTATTTCCCCTGCTGAAACCTTGTTGATGTAAACCGGATTCGCTTTCACCCATTCGACGTATTCCTCAAACTTGGCTTCAAGGGCTTCGGGGGTATATGCACGAGGGCGGCCCACTTTCTTATTAGGGGTATTCATGTTATTATTCGTATTTTTTTCGACCTAATTTTCCGAGGCTGTTTTGAACCTTGACCCGCTTCTGCCCTTTGTTGATGTCAACCACCGAAACAATGGGCGCCGGCATATTCATCAGGGCCCGTTCCATCATGCGCTCCATCCCCTTCATTCCGTCGTTGCGCTGGGGAAGATTCGATACTTGGATGGCGTTTCCGCCGCTTGCCACGTTCATGGCCGAGAGCATTGCGCCCCAGTCGTTGACAGCCTGGGCGGTCATCACAGCTTCGCCGTTGGATAACATTGCGGGGATGCTGTCCGAAGTTCCGGTGCCCGGGCCCGTGACAAGGCCGCCTTCCGAGAAGAACGAAGGGATGGCTTGTGCAAGCGTTGTCGCCGATGCGATTGCCGCCTGCGCTGTTATAATTCCTTTCTGTGTTGCAAACCATATAGGTCCCGCAATAGGTCCGAGTTGGAATGATGCAACCATCGCTTCCATTGTTGCTTTTTGAGCGTCGATGATGATTTGCGCCACGGCCAATGCCTGCTCTGCAATGGCGAATGCCTCAAGATCATCGCCCAACGCCCCGAATAAACCTCTTAGACTCCCAACTAACGAGGAGGCGGCCGCCAGTTCGTCCAGTTGCACTTTTATTGCCTGATTTTGCGAGGCGATAGACAGGTCGGTCGTTTTCTTAATTGCATCTTGCACATTGTTTTCTGCATCCAGTCGGGCCATCTCATAGGCTTGAATAGAACCGTATTGCGCACTCCATTGCTCCTCATCCATTTGTGAAATAGCGTCATATTTACTTTGAGCAATACGCAATTCTTCATTTGCAACGGCCTGCTGCGCTTTAATCCGTGCATCCTTGTCGTCCCCGATCAATCCTGCATAGTTCCTGTTTTTTACTTGCGCAAGAGATAGTTTGTCCATCTCTTCCTGGACATTGATCCGCATCTTGATCCTGTTCTCCGCATTGCGGGCTTCTTCCTCGAACTCCTTATCGCTCCAACGCTGGCGGATTTCGGATTCCTCCTTATACCTGCGTTCCTCCATATTCAGGATTAGCTTGTTTATAGCTTCCCGAGATTCCGCAGTCAGCGTTTTGTCGTATTTGAGTTTGTTTTCCAACTCCTGACGTTCCCACGAAAAGCGAAGCCGGGAAAGTTCCAGGTCTTTTTCAAGGCTCGCTTGTCTGAGTTCAAGAATGGATTTTGATAATTGCTTCTCTAAATCGAGCTGTGTCTTGGCGGCTTGTCGTGCTATTTTATTAGCAGCCTCTTGCGCCTTCTCATTCGTTCGTCCAAGTTTTTTTAAGCGTTTGATCTCATTCTCAACAGCCTCGGCCCTTTTATTCCGTGAAATGATTTCGTCCTCCGTGGTTGCGACCTCCTTGTTTATATCGGCAAGTTCTTGTTTCTTTCGCTTGATTAAATCCTTGATGGCCTCCCCTTGCGCATTGATGTCATCTGCACTGATCTTGTACATATCCATCAATGTTTTCATCGCTATTTTGTTTGCAGAAAGGGTTTCGTTATACCGATCCGTAGCATCTCGCACTTTATTCAGAGTGCTTTCCAGTTCATTGGAAACCTCTACATATTCACTCACGACCGGACGGTTCCCGGCCATAGTCGTCCGAGTTTTTGTGGTGTTCTCATCGAACATCCGGTATATTTCCTGCGCACGCTCTTTCAATTCCGGAATTTCACTATTTAACCCGGCACGAAACTCGGTAAAATAAGCGATCCCGGCCTCCCGGCCGAATTTTTTAATAAACTTATCCTGCACGCCTTCGAAGGCTTTGTCCATCGTTTTACCGTATTCTTCGGAGGCATTGGCATTGGATTCCTCCAAACCCTTAGCAATAGCGGCCGCCGTAATACTGCCTGCAAGGGCATCATAAGCCGCCTTTTGGTCCTCCAAATTCCGTATCTCCTCCTTTTGGTTGGAAAGATAGTCCCCGTATTTATCCTCTATGACTTTGCGGGCGGCGGCATATTCGGCTGTACCTTTTTTTGCCTCACGGAGGGCGTCAAACTCCCGCTTCAACTCTGATCGGCTGTTTTCAATGGCCCGGTTGAGGTCTTGCGTATATTGAGCAACATCCGACAACACATCACCTGCGCTAAACAATCCCTTTACCCACGCCCCAATCTCTTTACCGTAGGCTGTCAGCAGAGTAATGCCCACGACCAAAGCCGTCTGCCAGGAAAAGATGGACGAAATAACCTGCCGGAACACCGGGATCGTCATTTTCCCTTCGGCTCGCAACGCTTTATTATTGGCCGAAGCTCTCTTCAGTTCATCGGCAAGCATCGGCAGGTTGTTGGAAATCGCCAGAAAAAATTGCTGGGCGGACATCGTGAGCGACGGAAGTTCCCGGGCCACTTGTTGCACCTGGAAAGAAAGCGGACTAAGCGCACTTGCATAATTGCCGACATTGGACCGGAAATTCAGCAAATCCTGCTCGGCCTTGTTCACCTCCGTTTGCATATTGCGGACCTGTTCGGCCATCTTCATTCCTTTTGCCGATTTGCGATCAGCTTCGGAGAGCGCATAATACTCTTTTGCCAACTTCGAAATATCGCTTCGGAGTTTATTAACGGAGCCATCGAGTTGCGCTTCCTTCTTGACCTGCTCGTTAATCTGCTTCATGTATTGACGCTGCGCATCGGTATTATCCCGAATTACGGCTTTATACCGGGCCATCTTCTCGTAATAGTCTGCATCCTCTTTCTTGAGGTTCTTAATAGACTGCCGGGTCTCATCTATCACCTTTTGCGCTTCAGCCCAACTTTTGATAAGTTTCGAGTATTCGATCTCGATTGTGATGATCTTGTGAATGGAATCCTGTGCCATACTTCTCTATATGGATTAAATAGTCAATAATTATTTCATGCTGATCCAGCGCTCCGTGTCATAGGTTATTCCCCGCCTATGCTCGTCCGGTAGGATCGGCTGGGTGGCAGATATGCGCCCCCATTTACCACCAAGAAAATAGGGACCTTTCGATTTGGAGACCTCAACGCCGCATAAACGTCCGTCATGTCCGAACAGTTTCAAAACCGTCGCATTGTCGGTCGTAATGCTGGCGCCCTTTGCTGGAACCGATATTTGCCGGATGGCATTGATCTGGCCGTCTCGATTTCTCTGATATACAACGGCGACTAAACGCTGCGGGACACGCCCCGCCAAAGGCGCAAGACGGCCCAAGAAGCCATCGCCAGGGCAATCCACGTATTGCAATGATATGACGTATTTCCCTAAACGAATTTGCCAATCGTCAGATCCTCCGGCGGCGATTTGATTCCGGATGCAATACTCCGTGTAGATTTTGGTTTCTTTTTTCATAACATTTTAATATTTAATAGTTTATCTTTCATTGCGAACCTCTGTCTGCGTTCGTACTCCTCGCACTTACGGCGGGTACGCTCCAGCAACTCTACAAGTTCTTTCTTATTCAATCCTATTGTCAGCGTGCTGTCGTCCCGCTGGCCACCCCTTCGTTTTTCTTTCGGTCTTACTCTGCTCACTTCCCCGTTTTTTTTCGTACTTTTGGCTTGTCGAGAACCAAAGTGCGGGGAAACAGTTTACGGCCCTTGCTTTCGAGGATAGGCGGGATTTATACCCGTCTATCCTGTTCTTCGCCTCATCTTGTCATATCACACGCGAAATCTGCCCGCCTCGAACCCGTTTACCATATAGAAGGCGATCTTGTCAGCGGTGTGTCGTTCATCACCCCGAAGGCAAAGAGCCGAACCGAATCCGAATTGCGCTGTGCTTGGATAGCGTTCGTAGGCGTTACCGTTCTCGTCTTTTGCTTTGGCGGCTTTGAACACCTCGTAATAGGTCAGCCCGTCGGAGGTCATGCGCTTGTAGCAGTACATTCCGTTGATCTTGTTATGGGCGATTTTCTCGAATCTGTCGCCGAATTTGGTAAACTCGTCCCGCAATGGCGGGTAAAACATCTGTTTATTCATATATTGTTTCTGAATTTTCGATTTTCTTTCGTTGTGTGGGTCTTATTTCATTTGGATGTTTTCATGCGTCCAAATCGCAAAGGGTTTAGAATGGCCCCGCCTCCCCGATTACATCCGTCGCGGGACTGTCGTAGTCGGTTATTCGGGTCAGACTTTTGTTGTGGCGAAAGTATATCCGCCCCGTTGCCCCCTCGCGGTTCTTGGCGACGTGCATGATCCCCACCCCGTCGGATGAAATTAATCCGTAGCGATTCGAGTTTATCGTTTGCGCGCCATACATCGCCGGACGATCGAGAAACAGCACCATATCGGCGTCCTGCTCGATGGCGCCAGATTCGCGCAAGTCTGACAGTAACGGCGTCTTATCGGCCCTATCCTCAACTTTGCGCGACAACTGCGACAACAGGATGACGGGCGCGTCGAGCTCCTTTGCGAGCAGCTTTGCCGAACGGCTGGCAGCGGCGATCTCACGCTCGCGGGTGCTTTGAACGTTACGGGACGTCGTGTCGAGCAGTTGCAGGTAATCAATAATGACCATCCCGCACCGTCCCCGGCGGTGCATCGCCTTGCATTGCGAATGTATAGCCCCTATAGTGATATTACCTCTATCGTTGAGGTAAACAGGCATTGCTGAAAGTGCCGCACCCGCTTGTTCCAATCGTGTCCACCCCTGACTGTCAACATTCCCAGTCCGGAACGATCCCGAATCTATACCCGAACATCCTACCAGCATTCGCCCGGCCAGCTGGGTGTTTGGCATTTCCGCGGAAAACACGCACACCGGAATACCCGATATGGCGGCGGTCCGGGCAAAATGCAACATCGTTGCGCTCTTACCCGTCCCAGGACGGCCGGCCAACACTACAAGCTGGCCACCCCGCCAGCCGCCCGTCAGCGCGTCGAGCCGTTGTAAACCCGTAGGAATGCCGATGCACTCGCCCACCTGTCGGGCCTGTTGGCGTCGTTCCAGGTCGTCGAGGGTGGCCCGCACGACCTCTGACAGAGGGGCAATGTCGTCTGCCCGTATTGCCCGGTCGGCTATCGCTGTAATTCCCGCCACCGCCCAATCCATAACCCCGTCGGGGTCCGATACGGCACGCGCTGCGAGTTCGTGACCGAAAAGGCACATACGGCGACGTATCTCGGTATCTCGGAGTTTCCGGGCATGATCCAATACGTTAATGCCGGAACCTACTGCATTGGTCAAAGTCGTGAGGTATCGCAGCATCTCCCGGCCTTTGAGTTCCGGACGATCTGCGAGCGTGCAAAGGTCTATTTTTTCGCCACGCTCCAGCATTGAGAGCATCACGCCGTAGATTTTGCCGTTATTTGCATTATGGAATGCCGAAATTTCGACGATCTCCGAAACATCAGACAGTTGTTCAGGTTCGAGAATTAAGGCACCCAAAACAGCCTTTTCGAGCTCGGGCGATTCCGGCAGCCCTTCAACAGGGGCCGGGCGGTTATAGGTCTTTATAGATTCGTTTCGTCTCATAGCTTGTTTGAATTTGGGTCGTGTTGCTGAATTCGGATTTGCGGCGCATCCAATTTCGCGCAGCGGCTTTCCAGTCTTTTATCGGGTTTTTACCCGTTCGCCAACCGTTGGCTGTGAAATAGTCGTAAAAGCATTCCGAATCCGTATTCGCTCCTTTGATAGTCAAAAAATAATCTTTGACCATTTCGAGCGAGGGAGCAACAAACGCCGCGCGTTTGGTTGCGACTTTGCGCGGCTCGCCCGCGCTACTTGGGGCGACAGCGTCGGGACTTACCGCGGTCGCAGGTTCCCCCTTAAAATCCCCTTTACTATCTTTACTTTCTTTTATTTTATTTACTTTACTGTTATAAGGTTGTAATAGCGGTGTTATAACATTGTTATCGTCGTTGTTATTCCATCGTGATCTCATGCCTTTTTTCCCTGCTTCCGAACGCTTGCGCCGACGCTCGTCTAAAACTTGCATACGATTTATTAAACCATTGGAAAAGAATATTTTATCTTCAATAATCGTAAACAACCCGAAATCGAATACAACTCGACGCACCTGTTCCGGGGTTGTGTAATACTTATGCGCTACGATGGGAATGTTCACCAATGGGTAGGTATAGTCGGGTTGTACTCGCAACACCTCTAAAAGTGCCCAAAATATTCCGTATCCCTCCATTCCCATTACCGAAATAAGACGCTCGCATTTCGGGTCGTCTTTGGCGTTATATTCGTGTGGGAAATAGTACGTGTCCCGCCTACTCATTGCGCGCCTCCTTTACGAATGTAATACAGTTTGTATCGGCTGCCGTGCCTGGCCTTTACCCATTCGTCGGATATTGCTATGCCTTTTGCCCGGAGGTCCCGGATATGGCTGCGAGGATCTGATACATGAAGTGCAACGGTGATGTCTGCGGCAGATAGTTTCTCGCCCCTTTGGAGCAAAGAAAGGACGCGCTTCTGATGGAAACCCCGCGAATTGTTCGTATATTTGTCAACGTGAATAGCCGGGGTTGCCGCTGTGTGCTCGATACGGGCATCGGCGGCGATCTTGTTTTCGATCATTGCGCAATTACTTTTTGGATTCAGCAGATTGTGCAATACGCAATGCGGCAGCGGTCCGCCTGTCTTCAGAATGGACGGTGCGCGATTCAATCCACGCAAGAAGTTCTTTTTTAGAGAATACCGTGCGGCGTCCGAACTTCCTGTAAGGGATAGTGTTTTTGTAGACTTGATTGTAGAGCGTGGCCCGGGTGGTGGGTATGCCTTGTTCGGTCAGGAACAAAGCGGCATCTTCGACGTTCATGCCGTCTGTTTGGACGGGCTCGTTCTTGCGCCGGAAGTCGGCGAGTTTGGGAAGAATCGCGTTTACTGCATCGCTGATGATGGATTGCAGTTGTGCGGGAGTGGTGACGATAACAGGTTCATTCATACCTTGACACTATTGATTGTTTTACAATATCCGCTGATCGGGCGGATTGCTCAACGTTGATAGTGCAAAGGAGCAAATAATTAAATTGGATCGTAAATACTACCCATTTGGAGGACAGGTGAAAAGCTATGCAAAATAGTTGTCCAGTATGTCGCAAATTATACTACACAACAAAATGACAAATACAGACAAATAAAAAAAGCTGTCCAGTAAAAACGCACAATGCCCCACAAAAAAATTACATTTCTTTCAGCCTTTCTATGGTTTTTCTTACCATTATATCAAATTTGGGCTGACCCAATCGGCGCAACCCCATTGAATTGGCAACAGTCACAATAAATCCTTTATTAATCCAATCTGTTACGGTTTTTCTATTTCGTCCTGTTATACGAGCAAAATATGCTGCACTTATACAAATATCGCGTTCTCCATTTGCGAGATATTCATAAGATGGCCCGAGTTCGTTTTTATCATACTCCGTTAGCTTTGCTATTGTGTCAGCAAACCTATGCCGTTGCTCTTTATCCGCTTTCTTTATGCGGATGTCTATTATATTCCAGTCGTAGTCGTCCGCGCATATGTCACAACACTCTACAAGGTCTTTTATAATAGCATTTTGCGCATCTTTCGAAAACCTCATTAAGAATTTATCAAATTTATACCGACCCATATCCCTAAAATTTCGTTAATAATTCCGCATTCTTCTGCCGTTCCTCCCGTTCGAAGCTGGCCAGGTAATTTTCCGTTGTTTTGAGGTCCTGATGCCCCAGCGATTCCGAGATATAGGCGATATTCGCTCCTGCCCGCTTCAACACCGTAGCGAACGAATGCCGGGCCGTATAGGTCGAGATATTGCCGATCCCGAGCTGTTCGCCCACCTCCTTCATACGCTTATTGATCGCACGGGTGAAATACATCGTTTTACACTTCCGCCGCATTGCATCCTCCTGTCCGTCGAGAATCGGAAAAATGAAGCTGTCGGGCCGGGAGGGATTACCCCACCGGTTGATGATCGCCTGCATCCGCTCCGTAACAACGACCCGGATTTCCTTGCGAATCTTGGTCGTGCGTTCGGTCTTTTGCCGCACAAAGCATATTTCACCATTCACAATGTCCCGATACCTCAACTTTACGAAATCGGCAACGTTGATCCCGTTACACAAGTAGAGGAACAGCCAATAATCCCGGTATTTGGCCGTTGCCTCGGTTCCGTCCTCATAGTTGGCTATCTGCCCTATTTGCTCCAGCGTGAGGGCCAATTTACGCCCTTCTCCGGCTTGTATCTCATATTTACCCCGGCCGAATGGGTATTGTACCTCTGAAATCTTTCCGCACCGCTTCATGTCGTTGAGTATTGCCCGTATATGCCGCATATGTATTCCGACAGTAGTACGGCTTTTACCCTCGTTAAGCAGGAACTTTTCGTAGCGACGAATCCAATCCACCGAAACACTCGACAAAGGGACACGAGACCCGGCAAAGCGTTCTATCCCCTTCATAACGACCCGATAGGCCATCATATTCCCGATGCGCTCCTGCGCTTTCATTTCAGCGATTTTGCCCTCAAAGGCGATATTAAGCGTATCGCCGTTTGCGCGTTTTAACCGATTGTTAAGATTTTCCAATGAAAAGATACCGCGCATTAATAAGTCCTCAACAGCCGTCCGCACTATCTGGTAGCTGCTTTCGATGTCCTTGCGAACCGCTACGAGTGCGCGGGCTTTTGTTGTTGGCAGGGCGTCCCACTCCGCCGGCATCAAATCTTTCCCGGTCGGATAATAGTGACGCACTCGATTGTAGGTAACACGGATTTTTACGGAGCACTTCCCGGACTTTTTCGGATGGGCTGAATCGAACATTGCGGCCACCGTCGCACCGTCTTTCGAGTAGTTCATTTTGTGTATAAATTTTGATTTTAGACACACAATTTAGACACAAATATACGGATTTAATCAAAACCAACAAAAACCAAGTGAAATAAAATAGCTATATTTACCATTGAAATACAAGTATTTACAAAACAATATAGAAATTACCAAAAACAGCTAAAAATCGACAAATTACGACTCATAATCCGAAGGTCGTGGGATCATGCCCCTCTGGGCCCACAGAAAAAGAGGTTACGAATTGCCGTAACCTCTTTTTTCGCACTCTTCGGGAGCGGCGTTATTCCAGCTTCGCCGCGTCGGAGGCCAGCTTTTCGTAGATGGCGACCATTTCGCCGAACGATCCCTCGCCGCGTTTCAGTTCGTACATGAAGACGCCCTTGTAACCGGCCTTCATCAGCGCCCCGTACAGCGCGGGCCAGTCGATCCGACCCTTGCCCGGAAGCCAGTGACGCTCATCGACCATGTCGTAATCCGAGACATGGACGGTCGCAATCCGGTCGCCGCACGCCTCGACGAAGTGCAGCAGGTCCTCCGAAAGCAGGTGGTTCGTGTCGAAACAGATTTTCACCTCGGGATAAGGGGCGATGATGCGCAGCAGCTCGGCCGAGTTCCGCCCGAGGCACGTGCGGGGCAGATCCTCGATGCACAGCTGCGCGCCGATCCGCGCCGCCTCCCTGCGCAATATGCCGATCGAAGCGATGCTGTTCCGGATACGCTGCTCGCGCTCCCCGTCCGCAATCGGTTCGGAACTGGGATGCAGCACCAGTTTCTCCGGTCCCACTTCGCCGCAGATCGCGATCATTTCGGTCAGGAATTCGAGGTTGGCCATGCGGGCGCTGTCGTTCAGCACCGAGATGTCCAGCTTGCGGGAGAACGGGAGGTGGCACGACCAGACCTTCAGACCGGCCTCGTCGGCCATGCGTTTGGCGTGCAGCGCCTTCTCGCGGATTTCAGCCACGGTCCCGCGGCCGCTGATGCCGATTTCGACATACTCCACGCCGGCCTTCGCGGCGGCGGCCATCTCCTCGGGGCTCATGCTGCTGGTCGAGCTTCCGACGCCGAGACACTGGGCCGTCAGGTTGGCGGCGCACACCAGCGCCGCTGCCGTAAACAGAATTCTTTTTTTCATCGCTTCCGGTTATTTGGTGTAGTTTTTCACGCAGCGGACGTTCAGATAAATATCCTTGGCCGCCTCCTGATTGGTCTTGGTCTGAAGGTTCAGACTCGTACCGCTGATGACCAGCGAACGGGCCGTCGAGGCGTTGGTCTGCCCGATGAACCACACGTAGCCCCATTTGCCCAGCGCGCCGCTGTTGAAACTGCCGTCGGCCTTCTGATAGCCCAGCGGATACCAGCCGAAACCGATGCTTTCGGCCCCGTCGACGAATTGCAGGAGGGGTTCCCCGGCGTCCGTGAGCGTCATATTCGCCTGATTCCAAATACCGCCGTCAACGATACGGCCGTTGCCGCCGCGCAGCCATGCGCCGACGTTGCCCGTATTCTTGACCGTGCAGCCCGACTTGTAGAATCCGGCCTTCGTAATGGCATTCTCGGGTTTCCCGTCGTGGCCGCCGGAGAAGGTGTATCCGCCCTGCGCGAAATCGTCGGGAATGGCATACTCGCTTTTGATAGCCATCAGCATGTCCCACCAGTCGTTGGCGTTGGCCACGTGCCAGCCTTCGGGACAGCAGCCGCGTATCTGGACGCCGAACTCGCCCTCCTCCGTACCGTCGAGTTTGAAGGCGTTGCCCACGTCGTCCACCCCTTCGTAATTCTGCACATAGGGACACTGCTCCGCCGTACAGCCCGATATGCCGGTCATCGCCTCATACCAGGTGTAGTAACGGCCCTTTGCGTCGTTCAACCGCTGCAAATGCGACGCCTCCAACCCCGCAACCGAGAAAGCCGTCAGGTCGGGCGCAACGCCCAGATTGCCGTCCTCGCCCGCTTCGTGGCAGTTCTCGGTCATCCACCAGCGTTTGCCGTACTTCTTGATCGTATAGCCCGGCAGCTCGATGGGGACCGACACGGTGATCGCCGCGAAATACTCGCGCACCTTGCTCGCACCCAGTTCGTTTTTGGCCACCACCGACACCGACTGGGCGGGAATCACCACGTCGTCGTTGACCACCCTGACGGTGATGACGTTGGTTCCCTGACCGTCGATGATCGAGATTTTCGACTTCTCCTGCTCGGCGATCGTCCATTCGTAGGTCTCGGCCCACTGAACCTTCGAAACCGAGAAGGTGAACTCTTCGCCGCCGTTGCAGGTGAGCGTTGCCGGCACCTTCGTGATCGGTCCGGGTTTCTTGGGAACGGTCATCTCCTGGATTTCCTCCTCGGTGTCGCGTTTCACGGCCTCGGTGCAGGCGACCAGCGCCGCAGCGGCGGTCATGCATGCCGCGGCCATCATGTATTTTCGGATGTTTTTCATCGTTTTTGCATTTTAAGTTTTACAAAGTGTGAACCTCGGGATACCCGAACGGATTCTCCACATACCAGCGGGCCTTGTAAATCTGGTAGCCCGCGCGGTTGAACAGCCGGTTGCCCTTCATGTCGCACACCTCGGCCGACCACCAGTTGCTCCCGCCCGACGTGGGGCGCATGACGATCGTGGAATACCCCTCCGGACCCGTCGAAATGCTCTTGATGGTGTTCTGCTGGAAGATCTGCACGTCGAGGAACTTCTCCGCCGCACAGTCGAACTTGTAGACATGCTGATTCGTCGATACATACATCGCATCCTCCCCGCAGACGGGCGCCAGGTCGTGGGCATCGGTATTCCCCGCCGCCATATCGTAAGAGCGCACCTGCGTCAGTTCCGGAGCCGTACGCTTCCCGTTGTAGGCGAGCTTGAGCAGCTGGGCGCCCGTCGCCGTCCAGAGGCAGCCGCGCTTCCGGTCCCAGACCACGTTGTGGGCCGAATGGACCGGCATGGTGAAGGCGGGTCTGGAAACGTAGCTGTCGGCGCCATTGTACACGTAGACGCTCAACAGGTTGCCCGTGCTCGACGCCACGACGACATTCCCGTCGGGCAGCACCTCGGCCGAGTGGGGGTTTCCGCCCGGCTTGGCGTAGAACATCGCCTTCTTGTCCGCAATGCGGATCAGCGCCACGCCGCCGCCCGAAGCCGTGACGAGCACGCACGTACGGTTGTAGACCGGTTTGGCCTCGTCGGGCAGATCGAACCACGCCTGTTCCGCAGCCGAAAGCCCGCTGTCGGCGGCCGTCCACTCCCAGGCGACCTTCCCCGTCGGCTGGTCGATCATCACGATCCGGTTCTTGGCCTGCTCGGTCAGAATCATCACCTTCGTGGCCTTGTCCAGGTCGATCGTCTCCTCCTTGTCGTCGCCCGGCCGCCAGGGAACGTAAGGTCCCTCCTCCTCGTCTTTGCTGCAAGCCTGAAGGAGGAATGCGGCGGCCAGTATCCACAGATATTTTTTCATAATTGCCAGTTAGCGGTTGTCGGATTAATAATTGGGATTCTGTTCGAGTTTCTTGTTCAGCAGGATCTGGTCCGCCGGAACGGGCCACCAGTAGTCGCGGTCGGGGTCGAACGCCCGGACGGCGATGTCCGTGCCCGCATAGTCCTGAATCACGGCGTTCATCACCAGCTCGGCGGTCATCCAGCGGCGGATGTCGTTATAATAAAGCCCCTCGCCGGCGAATTCGACGCGGCGCTCGTGGCGGATGATCTCGCGCATTTCGGACTGGCTCTTCGAACCGTAGGCATAGGTGGGCATGCCGACGCGGCCGCGCACGCGGTTCACGGCGTCGTAAACGGCATCGGAGGGCGTGGCGTCGACCTCGTTCTGCGCCTCGGCGAACATCAGCAGCACGTCGGCGTAGCGGATGAACATGTAGTTGGTCTCGCCGTTGCTGTCGTCCGAATCGCGCTTCTGCGCGTCGTAGATCGTGAGTTTCCGGTGTGCGAAGCCCGTGAACTGGCACACCTCCCCGGCCGGGCAGTTGGCCTTGCCGAGGAACGTGCTCCCGGGATAGAAATTCGTCGCCGCGAAACGCGGATCGAGGTTGTCGTACTTGCCCATCGTGGCCGCACCGTCGGTCGTCGTCCGGTAGTCCATCACCAGATCGAGCAGCGGTGCGTTGTTGCGGTACTGGACGCTGTAAACGTTGAACGAATTGACGGCCGTGTTCTTGGTCTTCGAGAATTCGATGTTGAAGACGCACTCGCAGCTGTGCTCGTTCGCCGGCAGGAAGAGTTTCCGGTAGTCGCCGAACAGGTCGTAGCCCGCCTGGGCCTCCTTTTCGATCACGGCTTTGGCCGCATCGGCCGCAGCCTGCCATTTCGCGGCGTCGTTCGAGGGGTTGACCAGCTTGCTGGCCTCGAAAAGCAGCAGACGGGCCTTGAGGGCCATCGCCGCGCCGCGCGTGGCGCGCCCCTGGTCGGCGGCTTTGGTCCACTGCCAGTCGAGCAGTTCACGGTCGATGATGTCGTTCAGATCATCGAGAATCGCCCGCACCACCTCCTCGCGCGAGGCGCGGGGCAGCGAACCGTGCGCATAGACAGGCTCTTCGAGGATCAGCGGCACGCCGTTGTAATAGGTCACCAGCATGTAGTAATAGAGCGCGCGGAGGAACTTGGCCTCGCCCTCCATCTGCACCCTGCGGTCGTCGGCCACGGCGGCGGCAGGCAGGCGGTTGAGATGGGTGTTGCAGCGTCCGATGCCCTCGTAGCACTTTTTCCAGCGGTTGGCGATGATGCCCGAGCTGTTGGCCGTGTGGGTCCCCTGGGCGATGACGTTGTATCCGCCCGCGTTGTTGTAATTATAGGCGTTGGGCGTGCAGGTCTCTTCGAGCAGCGGCGCCGAGTCTCCGAACAGCGCGCTGTTGGTCAGTATGTTGTAACAGCCGGTCATGGCGGCCTCGGTTCCTTCTTCGGTTTCCCAGAACGTCTCGACCGTATATTTGTCGGTGGGAATGGTGTCGAGGTTGCAGGAGGCCAGCGCCGCCGCACCGCAAAGCATCAATCCGATTACTGTTTTTTTCATGTTTTTCCGTATTTGAAGCGATTAGAAAGTAATGTTGAAGCCGAAGTTGATCGTCCGCAGCGAAGGATACTGCATCAGGTTGGTCGACGAAAGGTCGATCTCGGGGTCGAACATCTTCAGCGGGGAGATCGTGAAGAGGTTCTCGCCGTTGACGAAGATCTGGCACTGGCTCATTCCGAGCTTCGAAATCCACCTCTTGGGGAGGGTGTACGAGAGTTGCAGCTGCTTGCAGCGCAGGTACGACGCATCGTAGAGCCACTGCGTGTTCTTGTAGTCGTGCATCTCGGGCGCGCCCGTGGCGGTGTGGAGGATCGGCAGGCGGGAGTTGTGGTTCTCGGGGGTCCACGCGTCGGTCGCCCACTCCTTCAGCACGCCCGCTCCGTTCCAGAACGGGGCTGCGAGGTTGCCCGAAAGATAGGTCTTCACGTCGGCGACGCCCTGGAACTGCGCCGAAAGTTCGAGTCCCTTCCATCCCAGCGAGAAGTTGAAGGCGTAGGTGATGCTCGGCGTGAGGTTGCCGCAGACGGCGCGGTCGTCGTTGTCGATCTTGTCGTCGTTGTTGAGATTCTTGTAGCGGATGTACCCGGGCTTCACGCCGCTGCCGACGGTCACCGAATTGGCGATCTCCTCGTAACTGTTGTAGAAGCCGTCGGCCTGGTAGAGATACCACGCGTCGATGGGTTCGCCCTCGCGGATGATGTTGAAGGTCTTGATGTACTCCTGCCCGTCGAGGTCGACGACGATGTTCTTGTTGTAGCAGAAGTTGCCGCCGAGGCTGTAATGGAAATTCTTGACCGCGCTCCGCCACTGGAGGTTCAGCTCGACGCCGTCGTTGGCCACCACGCCGATGTTCTGCTTCGGGCCGTTCAGGTTGCCGATCTGCGCCGGAATCTTCACGTCGCGCAGGATGCCTTCGGTGCGTTTCTTATAGAGGTCGACGCTGAACAGCAGGCGGTGGTCGAAGGCCTCGAAATCCAGTCCGAGGTTGTAGGTGCGGGTGGTCTCCCACGAGATGTTCTCGTCGACGAAATCCTTGATCGCCGCGCCGCCCGACAACACGTCGCCGAAGCTGTAATTGTAGCTCTTGTTCGCCAGCACGGCCATCAGGTACTCGTAGTTGCCGATGGCCTGGTTGCCCATCTCGCCGACCGAGCCGCGGAACTTGAGCACGTCGACCGCCCGGACGTTCTGCATGAAATTCTCCTTGTCGATGCGCCATCCGACCGACACGGCGGGGAAGAAGGCCCATCGGTTGCCCTTGGCGAATTTCGACGAACCGTCGTAACGCGCCGTCACGTCGATCAGGTATTTCTCCTTGTAGTCGTAGGTGATTCGCCCGAAGTAGGAGAAGAGCAGTTCGAGCGACGATCCGCCCGAAATATCCTCCATCGTGGCGCCGACCGACAGGGCGGTGAGCTGGTTGTTGAAGTAGTCGCGTTTCTTGGCCTGGAAGTTCTTGCCGTCGTAACGCTTGTACTCCGTGCCGACCATCACGTTGAAGTTGTGGTTGCCGCCGAAGCTCTTGCCCCACGAAAGGGTGTTGTAGAAGGTGTAGTTGATCGCGTTGTTGTCCCAGTCCTTGGCCGAAACGTAGGCGCTGAAGTTCTTCCGCTCAAGAGTTTTGGGATTGTAGGTGTACATCGCGTGCTTGAAGTCCTTCGAATAGTGGTCGACCTTCACGTAGCCCAGGTTGGCGTTGTACTTGATGCCCCACGGCAGGTCGTAGCCGATGTTGATGCGCCCCAGAATGCGGTGAAGCTGACGTTTGGTGTTGCCCTCGTGCAGCTCCATGAGCGGATTCTCGGGGTTGTTGCGCCCGGGGGTCGAGAGCCACGTCGAGAGCCACTTGCCGTCGGGCAGCTGCGTGCCGAAGATCGGCAGGGCGCGGTTGATGACGTTGACCGTCGTCGATACGCCGTAGATCGGGTCGGTGTTGTAGCGCAGGTTGCCCAGCAGGCTGATGCCCACCTTCAGGCGCTTGGTCACCTGCGCGTTGATCTTCATGTCCCACGAGAAGCGTTCCGCGTCGTCGTTGGCGACCATGATGCCGCGCTGGTTCATGTAACCGCCGCCCAGCGAGTAGGAGATCTTGTCCGTGCCGCCCGAAACGCGGGCGTTGTACTGCTGGAGAAAACCGTTCTGGTAGCAGAGGTCGTACCAATCGGAGGCGGGATAGATGTACTTGTCGTGCTTCATGCCCTCCTCGTATTCGAGGATGTCGTCGCGGTTGTAGGTCACCGTCAGCTTGCCTTCGTTCAGTTCGGCCTGGTTGCGCATGTTCATATACTGAATCGGGTCGGTCACCACGTCGGGCACGTAGGTCGCCGACTGAATGCCGAAGTTGGCGCTCAACTTCACCACCGGTGCGCCCTTCTTGGCCTGCTTCGTGGTGATGAGGATGACGCCGTTGGCGGCCTTGGAACCGTAGATCGAGGCCGAAGCGTCCTTCAGCACCGAGATCGTCTCGATGTCGCCGGGATTCAGCTCGTTGAGCGAATACTCCATGCCGTCGACCAGCACCATGGGGCTGGAACTGCTCATCGTGCCGACGCCGCGTATGCGGATCGTCGCGCCGTCGCTGCCGGGCTTCGACGAAGCCTGGTTGATGTAGACGCCGGGCATCGAATAGAGCGCCTGCGAGGCGTGCGTCATGGGCTGGTTCTCGATCTCCGACATCTGGCGCACGGCGACCGAGCCGGTCAGGTTGACCTTCTTCTGCACGCCGTATCCGATCACCACCACGTCGTCGAGGAGCTGGTTATTCTCCTTCAGCACCACGGTCAGATGCGTCCGGTTGCCCACTTCGACCTGCGCCGCGTCGTAACCGATGAACGACACGCTGAGCCGCGCGCCCGCAGTCACGTTCAGGGCGAATTCGCCCTTCGAATTGGTCACCATGCCGTTCGTCGTGCCCTCGACCAGCACGTTCGCCCCCACGATCGGATCGCCGGCCTCGGTCTCGACGCGGCCCTTCAGCTGGTATTCCCGGCCCCGGCCTGCCGGGTCGGATTTGTAAAGCACGATGTGGCGGCCTTCGAGTTTGGCCAGAATTCCCTGGTCGGCGAGCACGCCGTCGAGCAGTTTCAGGACGTTCTGATCGTGCGCCTCGACCGAAACGCGCTTCCGGAGGTCGATCTCGCTCTCCCGATACCAGAACGAGTAGCCGCTCTGCGTCTTGACCGCTTCGATCACCTCGCGCACGGTGGCGTTCTTCAGCGTCAACGAAATCACGGGATTCTGCGCGTAAAGAGCCTGGGCCGCCACCGTGAACCAACACAGGGTCAGCAATCCGCTCAGTCTGCACAGCATCCGCTGGCCGAAAAGGTCCCGGAAGGACCTTCTGCTGGTAGAATTGTTACTCATAAGGATTGAAATTTAGGTTGTAGTGAAAAAAATCGTGAATCTCTATCGGTTTCTGTAAAGCTCGAAATGGTTCTTGCGGCTGCGGCAGAGGATACGGCTGTCGGCCGAGATGATCCGCATGATTTCGTGGATGTTCTCGCCGTCGACGAACTCACCCGTGAAACAGATCCTGCGCAGCCGTTCGTCGGGGATCGTGATGTCGACGTTGAACTGCCTTTCGAGGCTCCGGGCGATCGACGCCAGGGGTTCGGCCCGGAAGTAGAGCCTGTCCTCCTGCCACGAGAGCACCTGCTCGACGTTCACCCTGCGCAGCGACAGCAGTCCGGAGGTCCTCTCGAAGAATCCCTGCTCGCCGGGACGCAGCCGCACGCTCCGCGACTCGGGACCGCCGTCCACCAGCAAGCTGCCCGTCGCCAGCGTGATCTGGTAATTCTCGTCCTCGGAATAGGCGTGCACATTGAAAGTCGTTCCGAGCACCGTCGAGACGACCTGTCCCGTGACGACGACGAAGGGCCTGCGGGCGTCGTGCTCGACCTCGAAATAGGCCTCGCCGTCGACCTCCACGCGGCGTTCGTCGCCGAACAACGCGGGATAGACGATGCGCGTGCCGCCGTTGAGCCGCACCCGCGAACCGTCGGGCAGCACCACGTCGGACTTCACGCCCAGAGGCGTCGAGACGCTCACCGGCTGCGCCGCGGCGACCAGACGGCTTTCGGTCCGGCGTCCGCCCATGAACCAGCTGCCGCAGACGACGCCCGCCATCACGGCCGCAGCCGCGGCGTAGCGGACGATCCGCATCCGGATTCCCCGGCGGCGGATGCGCGAGCGCACGTCGGCCCACACCGCCTCCCGCATTCCGTCGGCCATGGCGTCGACTCCGGGTCCCACCCGGATGCCGTCCAGCAGCTCCGCCAGCCTGCGGCGGTCGCGCTCCGAACCTTCGATCAGTTCCGCCATCTCCGGCTCCCTCTTCGTATGCTGATATTGCATGATTTCTCCTTTTTGGTCGTATACACATATAGAGTGCGAAAGCCGCGGTTCCGTTTAAGGGAACCGCGGCTTTTTTTCGTTTTTTTCATTCCGGCAGGCGTCAGAAACGCGCCGTGAAGAGGAACAGCAGCAGGGAAACCAGCTTCAGGTCGGGATAATGCGTGCGTATGCCGGCCACGATCCTGTCGACGGCGATCTTGATCTGGACCCGCACCGTGCTCTCGGAGAGCGACAGCGCCTCGGCGATCTCGCGCGACGACAGCCCCTCCTGCCGGTTGAGCAGGAACACCGTGCGGCAGCGTTCGGGCAAATCGTTTATGAGACGGCGAACCAGCTCCTCGACTTCGGCCTCTATCAACCGGCTATCGGGAGCGTCTTCGCTGTGGGGGGGGGAATTTCGGTCGATCAGCGAGATGGGAATCTCCTCGAACGAGAGGCAGCGGCGGCGCGTACGGGACTCCTTCAGATACCGGTTCGCCTCGTTGCGCGCGACGACGTAGAGGTAGGCGTCGATGTTTTCGATCCTCCGCAGCGCGACGCGGGACTTCCAGACGGCGACGAAGACGTTGCTCACGACCTCGCCGCAGGCCTCCCTGTTGCGCAGAAAATAGTAGGCGAACCGGAAAACGCTCCGGTAATAGAGATCATAGAAAACCCGGAAAGCGTAATCGTCGTTCTCGCTTACGGAAACAAGCAAATTCTCAAGTTCTTTTTTCTTCTCCACGTCCGGGCATGTTCAGGCTTTCACAAGACAAAATTAGGAAACTTTTTCAGAACCGCAATATACGGTTCCGTTAAAATCCCGCGACGGCCCCGAAGCGGCAGCCGCAAAGAGAGAGAGGGACCGCGCCCTCCGCACGGTCCCTCTCTCCGCCGACCTGCGGCCGGATTATTTCCCTTCATCGCCGCTGCGGATCTCCTTGCGGCGGATCTTGCCGCTGATGGTCTTGGGCAGCGACTCCACGAACTCGATCACGCGCGGGTATTTATAAGGAGCCGTGATGCGCTTCACATGGTCCTGCAACTCCCTGACCAGCGCCTCCCCGGCCTGCCCGCGGTAGGCCTCGGCGAGCACGATCGTCGCCTTGACGACCTGGCCGCGGATCTCGTCGGGAACGCCCGTAATGGCGCACTCCACCACCGCCGGGTGGGTCATCAGGGCGCTCTCCACCTCGAACGGACCGATGCGGTAGCCCGAACTCTTGATCACATCGTCGGCACGCCCCACGAACCAATAGTAGCCGTCCTCGTCGCGCCACGCCACGTCGCCCGTATAATACACCCCGTCGTGCCACGCCTCGCGGGTCAGCTCATCGTTCAGGTAGTAACCCTTGAACAGCCCGAGGGGCTTGCCCCCGTCGGTGCGGATCACGATCTGCCCCTGCTCGCCGTCCTCGGCCGAACGGCCGTCGGGGGTCACCAGGTCGATCCGGTACTGGGGATTGGGCACGCCCATGCTCCCGGGTTTGGACTTCATCCACGGGAACGTGGCCAGTGTCAGCGTCGTCTCGGTCTGCCCGAAGCCCTCCATCAGGCGGATGCCCGTCAGGCGCAGGAAGGTGTCGTACACGGCTCCGTTCAGCGCCTCGCCCGCCGTGGTGCAGTACTCCAGCGACGAGAGGTCGTATTTGGTGAGATCCTCGCGAATCAGGAAGCGATAGACCGTCGGAGGCGCGCACAGCGACGTGATGCGGTACTGCTCGATCTTGCGCAGCATGTCCGCGGGCGTGAACTTCTCGTGGTCGTAGACGAACAGGCAGGCCCCGGCCAGCCACTGCCCGTAGAGTTTGCCCCACGCGGCCTTGGCCCACCCCGTGTCGGCGATCGTCAGGTGCAGGCTGCCTTCGTGGAGGTTGTGCCACAGCAGCCCCGTGGTGATATGTCCCAGCGGATAGGTGAAGTCGTGGGCCACCATCTTCGGCTCGCCGGTCGTTCCCGAGGTGAAATACATCATCATCACGTCGTCGTTGGCGTTCACCCGCTCCGGGCGCACGAAAGGAGCCGCCTTTTCGATGCCGGCGTGGAAATCGAGAAACCCTTCGGGGACCTCGGGACCCACGCTGACGAGCAGTTCGGTGGTGGGGCTTTCGGGCATGGCCGCCGCAATGTGATCGGTGATCACCCGCTCGCCCGCCGCGACGATGGCCTTGATCCCGGCCGTATTGCAGCGGTAGACTACGTCCTTTTTGGTCAGCAGGTGGGTTGCCGGGATCACCACCGCGCCCAGCTTGTGCAGCGCCAGAATCGAGAACCAGAACTCGTAGCGGCGCTTGAGGATCAGCATCACCACATCGCCCTTTCCGATGCCGAGGCTCTGGAAATACGAGGCCGTGCGGTCGCTTTCGCGCTTGATGTCGGCAAAGGTGAACCGGATTTCGGCGCCCTGGTCGTCGGTCCACAGCAGCGCCTCCTTGCCGGGCTGCTCGGCGGCGTATGCATCCACCACGTCGTAGCCGAAATTGAAATTCTCCGGAACCCGTATGTGCAGGTTCTTCCGGTAATCCTCCTGCGAGACGAAGGAGGTCTGGGATAAAAATCGCTCTACCATGCTGCCGTTACATTATTATGGCCAGAAACCGCACCGTTTTGCCGTCGAGGGCTTTCATCCCGTGCGGCAGGCCCGAATCGAAATAGAGGCTGTCGCCCGTGTTCAGCACGATCTCCTTGCCGTTCAGCCCGATCAGCAGGCGGCCCTCCAGCACGTAGTTCATCTCCTGCCCGGGATGGCAGTTCAGGTGCATCGGGGCGTCGTCCGCAGCCGGCTCGACCGTCACGATGAAGGGGTCGATCTTCCGGTCGCGGAATCCCGCCGCCAACGCCTCGTACTTGTAGGCCTTCTGCCGTTCGACCGACACGCCCTTTCCGGCGCGGGTGATGAAATAGGCGTTCATCTTCGGCTCCTCGCCGAACATCAGCACATCGAGGCTGATCCCGTAATGGCGGGATATGGTTTGCAGCACGTTCACCGAAAAATCGGCCGTGCCGCTCTCCATCTCCCTGTACTGTCCGACCGGAAGGTTGCAGCTCGCAGCCACCTCCTCCTGGGTCAGTTCAAGCGCTTCGCGCAGCCCGCGCAAACGGGTCGCAATCGACTGAATAGGGTCACACATTGTCTTTTCGTTTTAAATGAAAGGTCCGCGCTGCGGGTCCCGGACGAACAGGTTACAATCCGGAAGGCCGCCCGTACGGCCCCTGCGCACCGCACGGGCCGTTTTCACTGGATGCAGGCCGTAAATATACTAAAAACTCTTAAAAACCGCAACTTCGCACTCCGTTTCCCTTCCGCGCGCCTACGGCGCCCATAATCAATCCGGCGGCGGAGCGTTTCGCCAAACGAGAGCGGCGGCCATCCTCCCCGACCGCCGTTTTTCCGCCGGATGCAAAAAAATCCGGGCCGGATTTTGTTTTTTCCCGCAGAAACCCTATATTTGCCTCCAACAACCGGACGAATGACGATTTTCAACCATATCCATCATCACCATCACCACTTTACCGAGGGGTAGGTCGATTATGTATATGTAAGAGGTTATTATAGAATACATGAAGCTCACCCCCTGCGGGTGGGCTTTTTTGCGTGCCGAACCGCAGGTGGGTGTCCGAAAGAAGCAAACAATCAAACACACACCGAATATGTTACGAATAGCCATCCAGGCCAAGGGCCGACTGAACGAACAGAGCATCGACCTGCTTTCCGAAGCAGGCATCCGCGTTGCCGAGAGCAAGCGCAAACTCATCTCCCGCGCGGAAGGCTTTCCGCTGGAAGTCCTCTACCTGCGCGACGACGACATCCCGCAGGCCGTCTCGATGGGGGTCGCCGACCTGGGCATCGTGGGGCTGAACGAGGTCGCCGAGAAGGGTTTCCCCGTCGAGCAGATCATGGACCTCGGGTTCGGAGGCTGCCGCCTCTCGCTGGCCGTACCCAAAACGACCGCCTACGAAGGCCTCGCGTTCTTCCGCGGCCGGCGCGTCGCCACCTCCTACCCCAACATCCTCGCCCGCTACTTCGCCGAGAAGGGGATCGAGGCCGAGATCCACACCATCGAAGGCTCCGTGGAGATCGCCCCGGCGGTAGGCATGGCCGACGGCATCTTCGACATCGTCTCCTCGGGCGGCACGCTCATCTCCAACGGGCTGGTCGAGGTCGAGAAGGTCCTCTTTTCCGAGGCGGTGCTCATCGCCTGCCCGGGGCTTGACAGCGACAAGCGCCGCGAAACGGAGCAGCTGACCTTCCGCCTCAACTCGATCCTCGACAGCCGCGGCATGAAATACGTGCTGATGAACCTCCCCAAGGAGCGGCTCGGCGACGCCATCCGGATACTCCCCGGCATGCGCAGCCCGACGGTGCTGCCGCTGGCGCAGGAGGGGTGGTGCTCGATCCACGCCGTCATCTCCCAGGACCAGTTGTGGGAGCGCATCGAACGGCTCAAGGAGATCGGGGCCGAAGGCATCCTGATCCTGGCACTCGAAAACATGATCCGCTAAAAATCCGGAACCGTCATGGAAATTCTGAAAATCCACAACAATCCCGAACGCGCCGAGTGGGCCGCCCTCACCGAGCGCTTCACCCGGGAAGAGGAGGAGATCACGCGACAGGTGACCGAAATCCTCGCCGACGTAAAATCCGGCGGCGACCGCTCGCTGCGCGAAGTCACCCGCCGCGTCGAGGGGCGCGATCCCCGGACGTTCGAAATTCCGGCCGACGTGCGCGCCGCAGCCGCCGCGCTCATCCCCGCCGCGCTGAAAGAGGCCCTCGCCGCCGCGAAAGCGAACATCGAGACCTTCCACCGCGCCCAGCTGCCGCCCGAGGTCGACATCGAGACGATGCCGGGCGTCCGGTGCGTGCAGCGCGCCGTGCCGATCCGCCGCGTGGGCCTTTACATCCCGGGCGGCAAGGCGCCGCTCTTCTCCACGGTGCTGATGCTGGCCGTCCCGGCCCGCGTCGCCGGCTGCGGGGAGGTCATCCTCTGCACCCCCGCGCGCCCCGACGGCACGATAGCCCCCGAAATCCTCTATGCCGCCGATCTGTGCGGCGTCGACCGCATCTTCTCCGTCGGCGGGGCGCAGGCCGTGGCGGCCATGGCCTACGGCACGGAGAGCATCCCGCGCGTCGACAAGATTTTCGGTCCCGGCAACCGCTATGTCACCAAGGCCAAGCAACTGGTCGGCGCCAACGACGTGGCCGTCGACCTGCCCGCCGGGCCCTCGGAGGTGCTGGTGCTGGCCGACGACGAAGCGTCGCCCGCCTTCGCCGCCGCCGACCTGCTGTCGCAGGCCGAACACGGAGGCGACAGCCAGGCGGTGCTGGTCTGCCCGTCGGTGGAGTTCGCCCGCGACACCCAGCGGGCCGTCGGCGAACAGCTGCTCCAGCTGCGCCGCGGCGAGACCATCCGCGAGGCGCTGCGCCAGAGCCGCATCGTGGTCCTCGACAGCCGCGAAAAGATGATCGGCTTCGCCAACGCCTACGCCCCCGAGCACCTGATCATCTCGATGCGCGACGCCTGGGACGTCGCGGCGCAGATCACCGCCGCCGGGAGCGTCTTCATCGGCCCCTGGTCGCCCGAAAGCGCCGGGGATTACGCCTCGGGAACCAACCACACGCTGCCCACGGGCGGCTGGGCGCGGGCTTACAGCGGCGTGAACACCGACTCGTTCCTGCGCAAGATCACCTATCAGGAACTCTCGCGCAAGGGGCTTGCGACCCTCTCCCCGACCGTCATCGCCATGGCCGAGGCCGAGGGTCTCGGGGCGCACGCCGCCGCCGTGCGCGTCCGCATGAAAGGAGGTGTGCTGTGAAACCGCTCGAAGAACTGGTGCGCCCCAACATCCGGGCGTTGAAACCCTACTCCACGGCCCGCGACGAGTTTTCCGGCGGAGAGATCACGACGTGGCTCGACGCCAACGAAAACCCCTACGACAACGGTGTCAACCGCTACCCCGACCCGCATCAGAAGCTCCTCAAACAGAAGATCGCCGCGCTGAAAGGCGTGCGCGAAGAGCAGGTCTTCATCGGCAACGGCAGCGACGAGGCCATCGACCTCTGCTACCGCATCTTCTGCCGTCCGGGCGTCGACAACGCCGTTTCGATCGCCCCGACCTACGGCATGTACCGCGTCGCCGCCGACATCAACGACGTCGAGATGCGCGAGGTCGCGCTCGGCGCGGACTTCTCGCTTCCGGCCGACGCCCTGCTGGCGGCCGCCGACGAGCGCACCCGTCTGCTGTGGCTCTGCTCCCCGAACAACCCCACGGGCAACGCCTTCCCGGCGGCCGGCATCGAACGGCTGCTCCGCGAATTCGACGGCATGGTCGTCCTCGACGAAGCCTACATCGACTTCGCCGCCGGGCCGGGATTCCTCGCACGCCTCGGCGAATTCGGGAACCTCATCGTCCTGCAAACCCTCTCGAAGGCGTGGGGCATGGCGGGGCTTCGCCTCGGACTGGCATTCGCGTCGGAAGCCGTCGCCGGACTTTTCGCACGCGTGAAATATCCCTACAACATCAACAGCCTCGCGCAGCAGGCCGTCGCCGAACGGCTCACCGAAGACATCGCCCCGCAGGTGGCCGAAATCCGCGCCGAGCGCGACCGGCTCGCGCCGCAGCTCGCGGCCTGCCCCGCCATCGAGCGGGTCTACCCTTCGGATGCCAATTTCATCCTGGTCCGCACCCCCGATCCCGACCGCATGTACGACGCGCTGATCTCGGCCGGGGTCATCGTCCGCAACCGCTCGCGCATCCCGGGCTGCGAAGGATGCCTGCGCATCACCGTCGGAACCCCCGCGGAGAACGCCCGGATGATAGAAACCGTCAAAAACTTCCGATTATGAAAAAAGCCCTCTTCATCGACCGCGACGGCACGATCATCGCCGAACCCGCCGACGAACAGATCGACAGCCTCGAAAAACTCGCGTTCGTACCCGGAGCCATCTCCGCCCTGAAGGCGCTCACGGGCCTCGGGTTCGACCTCGTGCTGGCCACCAACCAGGACGGGCTCGGCACCCCGTCCTTCCCCGAGGATACCTTTTGGCCGGCGCATAACAAAATGCTCGCGACGCTCGGCGGCGAGGGCGTCGCGTTCGACGACCAGCTGATCGACCGCACGTTCGAGGCCGACGCCGCCCCCACGCGCAAACCCCGGACAGGGATGTTCGGCCGCTACACGGGCGGCGAATACGACCTCGCGGCGAGCTACGTCATCGGCGACCGCGCGACCGACATCCTGCTGGCCCGCAACCTCGGGGCGCGGGGCATCCTGCTCGCTCCCCCCGCCGAAGGGCTGCGGACGCTGGAGGAAGCCGGCGCCGCCGACGCCTGTGCGCTGATCACCGACTCGTGGAGCGAAATCGCCGAATTCATCCGCCGCGGCGAACGCCGGGCCGAAATCCGGCGCGAGACCCGCGAGACGCAGATCACCGTCCGCCTCGACCTCGACGGCCGCGGGGATTTCAACGGCCAAATCTCCACGGGCCTGCGCTTTCTGGACCACATGCTCGCGCAGATCGCCCACCACGGCGGCGTCGCGCTGGCCGTCGACGCGCGGGGCGATCTGGACATCGACGAACACCACACGATGGAGGACGTGGCCATCACGCTGGGCGAGGCCGTCGACCGCGCGCTGGGCGCGAAGGCCGGGATAGCCCGCTACGGCTTCGCCCTGCCGATGGACGACTGCCGGGCGCTGGCGCTGCTCGACTTCGGGGGCCGCATCGACTTCGAGTGGGACGCCTCGTTCCGCCGCGAGCGGGTCGGCGACGTTCCGACCGAAATGTTCCGCCACTTCTTCCACTCGTTCGCATGCGCCGCGCGGTGCAACCTCCAAATCTCGGCCCACGGCGACAACGACCACCACAAGGCCGAAGCCGTCTTCAAGGCCTTCGCCCGCGCCCTGCGCATGGCCGTGGCGCACATCCCTTTCGATTACACCGTCCCCAGCAGCAAAGGAGTCCTATGATAGCCGTCGTCGATTACGCCACGGGCAACCTGCGGTCGGTTGCCGACGCCCTCCGCCGCGCAGGGGCCGAATTCACGCTCACGGCCGATCCCGCCCTGCTGCGCGGGGCCGACAAAGTGATCCTCCCGGGAGTCGGCGAGGCCTCGTCGGCCATGTCGCAGCTCCGCGAGCGGGGACTCGACACGGTGATCCCCTCGCTCACGCAGCCCGTCCTGGGCATCTGCATCGGCATGCAGCTGATGTGCCTTTCGAGCGAGGAGGGCGACGCCCGCTGCATGGGCATCTTCCCGACGCAGGTCCTGCGGCTTCCGGCCACGGCGGCCGACGGCGCGCGGCTCAAAGTCCCCCACGTGGGCTGGGACACGATCACCTCGCTCCGCTCGCCGCTGTTCGACGAAACGGCCGGGGAGACCTATGTATATTACGTTCACTCCTTCGCCGCCGAACCCTGCGCCGCAACCATCGCCACGACCGACTACGGCCGCCCGTTCAGCGCGGCGCTCGGGAGCGGCAACTTCTTCGGCACGCAGTTCCACCCCGAAAAGAGCGGTGCGGCGGGCGCGCGGATTTTACTCAATTTTCTAAACCTCTGACACCATGATCGAAATCATACCCGCAACGGACATCATCGGCGGCCAGTGCGTGCGCCTCACGCAGGGCGACTACGCCAGCCGGAAGACCTACTACCGCGACCCGCTCGAAGCGGCGTTCCGCTTCGAGGAGGCGGGCATCCGCCGCCTGCACATGGTCGACCTCGACGGCGCGAAGGCCTCGGAGCCGCGCAACCTCGCCGTGCTGGAACGCATCGCCGCGCGGACCTCGCTCGAAGTGCAGTACGGCGGAGGCATCAAGAGCCGCGAGGCCCTGCACAGCGTCTTCGACGCCGGAGCGCGCCGCGCCATCTGCGGCAGCGTCGCCGTCCGCCGGCCCGACCTTTTCGCCGCATGGCTCGCGGAGTTCGACCCCGGGCGGCTGATCCTCGGGGCCGACGTCCGCAACGGCGCGGTGGCCATCGAGGGCTGGCTGGAAAGTTCGACGCTCTCGGCCCCTGAGCTGATCGGGCGATTCATTCCGCAGGGGCTTACGCAGGTTATCTGCACCGACATCTCCCGCGACGGCATGCTCTGCGGCCCCTCGGCAGCCTTCTACGCCGACCTGCAAGGCCGCTTCCCGACGGTGGAGATCACCGTCAGCGGCGGCATCTCTTCGATGTCGGACATCGAAGAGTTAGACCGGCAGGGCCTGCGGAGCGTCATCGTCGGCAAAGCCCTCTACGAAGGGCGCATCACCCTCAAAGACCTCGCGCGATGCTTGCCAAACGCATAATCCCCTGCCTCGACATCCGCGACGGACAGACCGTCAAGGGCATCAACTTCGTGGGACTGCGCCAGGTCGGCGACCCCGTGGAGCTGGGTGCGAAATACGCCGCCGAAGGGGCCGACGAACTGGTCTACCTCGACATCAGCGCCTCGGAGGAGGGACGCCGCACCTTCACGGAGCTGGTCGCGCGCATCGCCGCGCGCATCGACATCCCGTTCACCGTCGGAGGCGGCATTTCGTCGGTCGACGACGCCTCCAGGCTGCTCGACGCCGGAGCCGACAAGATCACCCTCAACAGCGCCGCCGTGGCCAACCCCGCGCTGATCGACGCCATCGCCGCCAGATACGGCTCGCAGTTCGTCGTCGCGGCCATCGACGCCCGGACCGTCGACGGCCGCTGGGTCGTCACGACCCACGGAGGCCGACGCCCCACCCAGCGCGAACTCTTCGCCTGGGCCGCCGAGGCCGCCGACCGCGGCGCGGGCGAAATCCTCTTCACCTCGATGGACCACGACGGCACGAAGAACGGCTACCCGTGCGACACCTTCGCGCGGCTGGCGGAACTGCCCGTCCCGATCATCGCCTCGGGCGGCGCGGGCACGGCGGACCACATCGCCGACGTGCTGACCCTCGGCCGTGCCGACGCGGCGCTGGCCGCCAGCATCTTCCATTACAACGAGATTCCGATACCCGTATTGAAGCGGGAGTTGAAGAAACGCAACATAAACGTCAGATTATAAAACCACTATGAAAATCGAAGGAAAACCGTTTTCGGCGTTCGACGCCGCAAAACTCCCCGGCGGACTCGTCCCCGCCGTCATTCAGGACGACCGCACCCTCCAGGTCCTCATGCTGGGCTACATGAACCGCGAAGCCTATGAAAAAAGCCTCGCCGAAGGCCGCGTCACGTTTTACAGCCGCTCGCGCCAGCGTCTCTGGACCAAGGGCGAGACCAGCGGCAACTGGCTCGACATCGTGTCGGTGGCCGCCGACTGCGACTGCGACACGCTGCTCATCCGCGTCATCCCCCACGGCCCGACCTGCCACACGGGGTCGAAAACCTGCTTCGGAGAGGCCGTGCCCGAAACCGAAGGTTTCATCCGCTACCTGCAAAGCGTCATCCGGGGACGTCACGCCGAGATGCCCGAAGGCTCCTACACCTCGAAGCTCTTCAACCGCGGCGTGAACAAGATCGCGCAGAAGGTCGGCGAGGAGGCTGTGGAGACCGTCATCGAGGCCGTGGCCCAGAACCGCGAGGCGATGATCTACGAGGCTTCGGACCTCGTCTACCACCTGCTCGTGCTGCTCGAAGCCACCGGATGCTCGATCGCCGACCTCGAAAAAGAGTTGGCGCGCAGGCACTCCTGACCCCTCCCGGAAGCGTTCCGACACCCGGAAAAGCCGCTTCGGGCGAAAGAATGTAACGAATTGTTTGCTTTTTTCGCCCGAAGCGCTTATTTTTGCAATCGAACACCGTCAGCATCAGCAGTCAAATACTGCATGAAAACCGTAATCACATCCGAATACGAAGCCCTGTTCCGCCAACATTTCCGGCTGGCGACGCTCTATGCCGAACGCATCGTCGGTTCGGCACACGAAGCCGAGGACATCGTGCAGGAGGTCTTCATCGCGCTGCTCGACGTCGATTTCAGCCAAATCCGCCAGAAGGAGAGCTATCTCTACCGCTGCGTGCGCAACGCGGCGCTCGACCACCTGCACGCCCGGATGAAGAACCGCTTCTACGACATCAACTCGAAGGAGACGGTGCGCCTGACCGCCGAAGAGAACGCCCCCGGCGACGAACAGGCTATGATCGAGCAGATTGCGGCCATCTACCGCCGGATCGAGGCGCTGCCTGAACAGGGACGCCGCATCTTCAAGATGATCTGCATCGAGCACAAAAGCTACGTCGAGACGGCCCGTCTGCTTTCGCTCTCGCTCCACACCGTGAAGACCCACATGTCGCGCTCGTTCAAAGCCCTGCGCAAAATATCGATGTTCTTCCTCACGCTTTTTTAGGTCCCGGACAGCCGGAGTCCGCCCCCCCCGAATCCGATTTTAATCCGACCCGATTTCGCCCCACCGCACCGAAAGGACGAAATCCCGATTCCGCTTTTGTGTTACAATCCGTAACCCACCTGCAAATTTTTCACAAAAAAACGCCGGCATTGTATGTCCGGCGTTCGTTTTTTCGGTCTATTCCATAGGAAACGTTGTTTCCGGCCACACCGACCAACCTGAAAACACGGAAAACGACATGAGTTTCGAAAACCAGATCAAAGAAATACTCAAAGCCCGCCTCGAGGGAACCGCCACCGAAGAGGAACTGGCGATCCTCCGGGAGTGGCTCGACCGCTCGCCGCAGAACCGGGAGTTGGCGGAACTGCTGGAGGAGTCGGCGGAGAACCTTCCGCTGCTGGGCCGGATATACGGCTACGACGAACAGCGCGTATGGGGCAACATCCGCAAGGCGGCCCGCAAGCGCCGGATGCGCATGCTGGCTGCCACGGCCCGGAAATACGCGGCGGTCGCCGCCATGGCGGCGCTGCTGGCCGGCGGCGGCTGGTGGACGCTCGGCCGCCGGGCCGAACGGCTCGCACGGCAGGCTTACATCGAGCAGCTGACGCCCGGGGTACGGGGCGCCGTGCTGACCCTTTCGTCGGGCGAGAACGTCGCGCTCGAAGCGGGCGGGCGGCGGATGCTCGTCGAACAGGACGGCACGCGCCTCGAGATCGCCGGCGAGGAGCTGGCCTACCACAAGGTGGAGGCCGAGCAGGAGATTCCGATGACGAACACCGTCACCGTACCGCGCGGCAAGGAGTTCTCGCTCCGCCTCTCGGACGGCACGCAGGTATGGCTCAACTCCGAGTCGAGCCTCGTCTTCCCGGTCCGCTTCGGCGACGGGCCGCGCGAGGTGACCGTGACGGGCGAAGCCTACTTCGACGTGGCGCACGACGCCTCGCGGCGGTTCGTGGTCCACGCCGACACGGTTTCCGTAAGCGTCTACGGCACGGCGTTCAACATCTCGTCCTACGCCGACGAGGGCGCGATCGAGACCACGCTCGTGAGGGGCAGCGTCGAGGTGCGGAGCGGACACCGCCGCGCAATGCTCCAGCCGGGCCAGCAGGCCCGCGTGGGGCGCGAAGGGGCTATCTTCGACGTGCGGCAGGTCGCCGCCGAAGATTACGCCGCCTGGACCCGGGGACTGTTCACCTTCAACGACGAGACGATCGCCTCGATATGCCGCAAACTCTCGCGCTGGTACGGCGTGGAGATCGTCCCGCGGGGCGTCGACGCCGACAAGGTGCGCTACACGGGCGTCGTGAAACGCTACGAAACCTTTGCCGAAATGGCCCGTCTGCTGGCGCGCACCGATCAGATACGCGCCGATGTCGAGGAGGGGAAGATCGTGCTCTGCATCGACCGTGACAACGATTGATGCCGGTTAGTTGGGAAGCCGCCCGACGGGGCGGCATTCGTGTCACTTAAAACACAGCTATTATGAGGAAACTTTACCTATCAGTATCGCACCGAAGGCCATGGCTTGCCGTGTGCATGTGGCTGCTGGCGATTTCCGTCTGGGGCGCGCCCCGGCAGGCGACGGCGAGCGAAGCCTACCAGCAGCGCAGGGAACGCATCTCCGTATCGTTCCGCAACGCGTCGCTGGCCGAAGTTCTCCAACGGATCAAACAGCAGACGGGATATTACATCCTCTATAATAGCGACGCCGTGCGGGGAATCGGCGGCATCTCCTTCAGCAAGGCCGACGCCCCGGTGCGCGAAGTGCTCGACGAAGCGCTGCGCGGCACGCGGCTCGAATACTCGATCGACGACGACACGATCGTGATCCGTGGCCGAAGCGGGGGGGGGAACGCCTCCGCCCCGCAGAAAGCCCCGGACAAGGTCGTCAGCGGACGTGTGACGGACACGGCCGGCGCGCCGCTCGTGGGCGTGAACATCCTGATCCAGGGGACCGCCACGGGAGTCGTGTCGGGGTCCGACGGCGGATTCTCGATCCGCATGCCCGAGGGCCGCGACAACCTGATCTTCTCCCACATCGGCTACGTCTCGCAAACGCTTCCCTCGGCACAGACCAGACTGGTCAGGCTGGTGCAGGACGAACAGGAGATCGAAAACGTCGTGGTGACCGGCATCTTCACCCGCAAGAAGGAGAGCTACACGGGTTCGGCCACGACCATCACGTCGGGCCAGCTGGCCCGCGTGAGTAACCGCAACGTCTTCGAGAGCCTGAAAAACATCGAGCCATCGCTCTACATCATGGACAACACGCTGATGGGCTCCGACCCCAACACGCTGCCGGACATGCAGCTGCGCGGTATCACCACCTTCCCCTCGGAATCCACGGGCGTCAATATCAAGGGCAACTACCAGAACCGCCCCAACCAGCCGCTGTTCATCCTCGACGGGTTCGAAACCACGGCCGAGAAGGTGATGGACATGGACATGACCCGTATCGAGAGCATCACCATCCTCAAGGACGCCGCGGCCAAGGCGCTCTACGGCTCGAAGGCCGCCAACGGCGTCATCGTCATCGAGACCAAACGCCTGGCCGGCAATCAGGAGCTGGTGACCTACACCGGAAGCATCGAGGTGTCGATGCCCGACCTGACGAGCTACAACCTCTGCAACGCCTGGGAGAAGCTCGAGGCCGAGCGCATCGAGGGCGTCTACACCTCGGCGAATCCCCAGACGCAGGTGGATCTCACCAAACGCTACAACGCACTCAAAGCGCAGGTGCTCGGCGGACTGGACACCTACTGGCTCGCAAAACCCCTGCGCACGGGCGTCGGCCACAAACACACCCTCTCGGTCGAACTGGGCGACAGCCGCAAACTGCGGGCGATGATCGACTTCTCGTACAACAACGTGGCGGGCGTGATGAAGGGTTCGGAGCGCACGGTGCTCTCGGGCGACGTGAACGTTTCGTACCGCAAGAAAAGCTTCCTGTTCCGCAACATATTGAGCGTCAGCAACACCAGGAGCGACAACTCACCGTGGGGCGATTTCGGGGACTACGCCCGGATGAATCCCTACTGGAGCGCCGTCGATCCCCAGACGGGCCAGATCGCCCGCTGGGCCTACGACGAAGTGGCCAACCCGATGTACGACGCCACGCTCGGAACGCTCGACCGCGAGACCTACACCAGCGTGACGAACAACTTCTACGCCGAATGGCAGGCCACCGAGGCGCTGAAACTCACCGCCCGCCTCGGCATCGCCGTAAAGCGCAGCGACGCCGACGAATTCTATCCGGCCAAGCATTCGAAATTCGCCACCTCGGCCTACGAAAGCACGAGCATGCAGCTGCGCAAAGGCTCCTACCAGCTCGACAACGGCAAGAGCAGCGACATTTCGGGCGAAATCTACGCCAACTACGCCAAAAACTGGGGCAGGCACTACCTCTACGTCAACGCCGGCGGCCGGATCGCCGAAAACACGTACAGCGCCTACCAGCACTACGCCGAGGGATTCCCCAACAGCCAGACGGCCGACATCACCTTCGCCCGGCAGTACGCCCAGGACAAAAAGCCCGTCGGCATCTCGTCGATCACGCGCGAAATCAGTTTCCTGGGAACCGCGTCGTACAGCTACGACGACCGCTACAACGTCGACCTCACGTTCCGCGAAAGCGCCTCGTCGCTCTACGGCGCCGACAACCGCTGGTCGTCGGCATGGAGCGCCGGCGTGGCGTGGAACCTCCACAACGAACCCTTCCTGCGCGATCAGGACGTTTTGAAACAATTCAAGATCCGCGCCTCGGCCGGACTGACGGGCAACCAGAACTACGACACCAACGAAGTGCTGGCCACCTATCTCTACTACACCGGGGCCACCTACCACGGACAGACGGGCGCCTACCTCTCGAAGATGCCCAACCCCGCCCTCAAATGGGAACAGCGCATGGACTACAACGTGGGCGCCGACATTACGATCCACCGCGCAACGATCGCCTTCGACTACTACAACTCGGTGACCGAGAACATGCTCACCGACGTGGCGATCCCCACCTCCACGGGTTTCGACACCGTGAAGGACAACCTGGGCAAAGTCCGCAACCGCGGCATCGAGGCCAAATTGAGCTATACGCTCTGGCAGGGCAAACAGGGCTTTTTCAACCTCTTCGGCTCGATCGCCTATAACAAGAACATCATCATCAACCTCTCCGAAAGCCTCAAGGCCTACAACGAAAAGATGATGGCCCAGGCGCAGGACAAGAGCAACTCGACGCCCGTGCTGATCTATCAGGACGGAATGCCGATGAACGCCATCTGGGCCGTGCCGTCGCTGGGCATCGACCCCACGACGGGTCAGGAAATCTACGTCAGGAAGGACGGCACGCTGACCTACGAGTACGACGCGCAGGATCAGGTCGTGGCCGGCATCAGCGACCCCAAGTACCGCGGCAACTTCGGCTTCGCGGCCGAATACAAGGGCTTCGGGTTAAGCGCCACCTGCACCTTCCTCGGCGGCGGGCAGCGGTACAACACCACGCTGGTCAACAAGGTCGAAAACGTCGACATCCACTACAACGTCGACCGCCGCGTGCTCTACGGCCGCTGGCAGACTCCGGGCCAGAACGCCATGTTCAAGAAACTCGGCTCCTACACCGACGAAAACGGCAAGCAGCACGACGAAAAGACCCGGGCCACGACGCGCTTCGTGCAGGACAACAACGAGCTGACGTTCTCGTCGCTGAGCCTCTATTACGAGTTCAACCCGCGGCTGATCAGCAAAATCCGCCTCAAGCGGCTCAAGTTGGCCTTTTACATGAACAACATCGCCACGCTCTCGTCGATCCGCATCGAGCGCGGCACGACCTATCCCTTCGCACGGAGCATGTCGTTCCAGCTGACCGGAACCTTCTAACACAAACCACCGAAGCCATGAAAAACAGCATCAAATACCTCCTTCTGTCCGCCGCAGCCCTCGCAGCCGTCTCGTGCGAGAGCTGGCTCGACGTGACGCCCCCGTCGGAAATCCGCGCCGAGGACCACTACTCCTCGGCCGAAGGCTTCCAGCAGACGCTCATCGGCTGCTACCTCGCCATGGGCGAAACCGACCTCTACGGCGAAAACCTGACGTGGCACATGGTCGAAATGCTGGGCCGCCAGTACGACGCCCGCAAGAACACCGCCGCGGACGACTACGACCTCGACCGCTACAACTACAAAACCACGAAATCCACCGAAGTGATCGAAAAGGTCTGGGAGAAATCCTACTCGGTGATCGCCAACGTCAACGACGCCCTCGACCACATCGACCGCCGGAAGGACGAACTCGACTCGGTCAACTACCGCATCATCAAGGGCGAACTGCTCGCCGTGAGGGCCTACATCCACTTCGACCTGATACGCCTGTTCGGGTGCAGCGACCTGGCCGGACGCACCGACCTGGAGAGCCGTCACACGGTCCCCTACCTGACGAGCGTCGACAAGGACGCGGCGCCGCAGCTGACCTACGCCGAAACGCTCCGCCGCATGATCGCCGACCTCACGGAGGCCGCCCGCCTGCTGGAGATCGACCCCATCCGGGCCAGGTATCCCGAAAGCATCTATACCGAAGCCAACGTCGACAAATTCTACGATTACCGCTACATGCACCTGAACTACTTCGCCGTCAAGGCCCTGCTGGCGCGCGTCTGCATGTGGGAAGGCAGCGACGAAAACAAACACACCGCGTTGCTGGCCGCCCTCGAAGTGATCGACGACCCGGCATCGGTCGGAATCGCCGGCGGGCTGACGCTGCGCACGTTCACCGACTCCGCCAAGGCCCCCACGACCGAGATGTGCTTCCCGAGCGAACATATCTTCGCGCTCGGCGTCACGGACATGGCCAAGAAGATCGCAAGCAACCTCAACCGCGAATATTCGGAACAGGACCGCCAGTACCGCACGCTGTGCATCAAGAACTCGGTCGCCGACGATCTTTTCGAAATCAAGGGCGCCGGCATCTCCGACTGCCGCTACAAACAGCTCTACCACAACACCGACTACTGGCCCGAGGGGACCAAGACCCCTTCGAAGCTCTATCAGCAGACCTCGACGGGCGCCGACTACCGCCACAAGGACCTGATGCCGCTGATCCGCCTGCCGGAGATGTACTACATCGCCGCCGAGTGCCGCATCTCCGGTCCGGACAAGGACCTCGGCGAAGCCCGCAGCCTGTTGCAGGAGGTGCGCAAGGCCCGCGCGGTCTACGAAGAACTGGATGCCGACCTCGACGAGGCGGGCCTGATGGCCCAGCTCGAAAAGGAGTACCGCAAGGAGTTCATCTGCGAAGGCGTGGTCTTCTATTTCTACAAGCGGCTGGGCTACGAGAAACTGCCCCGCCAGAGCGATGTGATGAGCGGCAGCAAGGTCATCGACGACGCCGTCTACATGCTGCCCTACCCCGATTTCGAAATACAGTCGGGACGCGTACAGTAAGTCGAACGATTAATTGTTGAGAAGCATGAAAAAACTGATCTGCATACTGCTGGCCGCGGCGACGACGGCCGGCTGCGAAAAGGACGACCCGACACGCTACGACATGTCGCAGGGAAGGGTCTGCTTCCCGGGGGCTGCGCCCAACGAAACGGCCGAATATCCCGGATACTCGAATTCCGACAGCACGTTCTACGCCTCGATGACCTTCAAGCAGCAGCCCGAAGGGGTCGCCGAGGCGGTGATCGAGGTCCCGGTGAAACTCATCGGCGGGGCCTCCGGCTCCGACCGGAAAATCGGCGTCCGCGTTCTCGAAGAGGGAACCACGGCGCAGCCCGGGCAGTACGAAATCCTCGGCGCGGAGGTTCCGGCCGGGAAGACCTACGGCGCCATCCGCATCGAGGTCGCCAAATCGGCCGAACTCGACACGCAGCAGCGCGAACTGACGCTCTGCCTGACCGATTCGCCCGACCTCCGGGTGGGACCGGACCTCTACCTGAAAGCCAACGTCTCGTGGCACAACATGCTGCCGCGGCCCGCGACGACCAAGCAGTGGTCCACCTACAACGCCTTCATCGAATCGGAGGCCTCTTCGGGCAGCTCGTCGACGGAGGCTTACAGCCAGGCCGGCCACCAGCTGCTGCTGGACATCTTCGGCTGGGAGGTGTTCCCCGACTGGGGACCCGATTACAGCCACTACATCGACGCCTGGCGCGCCAGGGCACAGGCCTGGTACGACGAATGGAAGGCCGCCAACCCCGGGCAAAAACGCATCCACGAATCAGGCTCCATGAAGGGCCGGGAGGTAACGATCCGCACCAAGTAAACGACGAACGACCATGAGAAAACACACCCTATATCTGTTGCTGGCAGGCTGGGGCCTGCTCGCCGCGTCGTGCTACGACGACAAAAGCACGTTGCAGACCACCCATATCCCGCCCGTGGAGATCGAAGTGCCGGAAGCCATCGCCTCGCAGCTGACGGTGGTGCACAACGCACGGCTCGACATCACGGGCATCCGCATCACCAAAGACGGCCGGGAGAATCCCGAGGAGCTTACCTACGAATGGACGGTGAGTCAGACCGACAACGACTCGGAGGCGATTTCGCTCGCCACGACGCGCGAGTTCCACGAAGTGATCGACCTGCCGATCTCCTCGAAAGGCTACCTGTTCCTGCTGACGGTCACCGACACCGCCCACGACCTGAAGTACCAGTACAAGTGGACGCTCATCGTGACGGCCCAATTCAACGAAGGGCTTGTGGTGGCCTACACCAAGGACGGAACCACCTCGGACCTGGGACTGATCATGCACCCGCAGCTGACCGAGACCTACTCGGGCGCGGAGCAGGGAACCGTCGAAAAGGAGCTGATCAGCCGGCGCAACGGCAGTCCGTTCCCCTCGGCGGTCACCCACATGCTCTACACCTACGACAAAACCGACAAGAAAAACATCCTCTGGGTGTCGACCGACGACGACCTGATGCGCGTGGAGACCGATTATTACGAAATCCTGGGCCATAAGGAGGATGCGTTCGTCTACCTGCCCGGAAAGCTCGACATCCGGAGCCTGCTCAACACCTACCAGTGCACGATGATCCTCAACGACGGCGACATTTACGAAACGCTGCTCAGCCGCGGCCGGATCTCGACGCCCGTCAGCGGAACCGAAACCATGACCGTCGACAACGGCGTCGTTTCGGCCCACTCCGCTCCGGGCAGCACCCGCAAACCCAGCACGATCTTCTACGACCGGGAACAGGGCAAGTTCTGCTACGGCTACAACCAGACGTTCTACGCCTGCGGCAGCGTGGGTTCGTCGCCCTTCGACCCGGGGAACGCCCCCGGCCTGCGGTGCATCGCGGGCGGCATCAGCATCGACAACGCCACCCACACCCTGCTGATGCGGAAAGCCGACGGCAACCATGCGCTCTACACCTTCGGCAACTACTCCGCTTCGGCCGGCGCACCCGCCGCCAAGCTGATCTACGAAATCCCGGCGGAGGCCAACGCCCTCATCGCCGAAGCCGTGAGCTTCGTCTTCTCGCGATTCGACCCGATCCTCTACATCGCCACCCGCAGCGCCATCTACAAGGTGATCTTCACGACGGGCAGCGTCAATTTCGACCCGGCGCCCGTCTTCACGGCCCCTGCGGGCGAGCACATCACCCTGGCCCGCCTCTACCTGCAAGGCTACTACGCCATGGAGAACTACGACGGCTCGTCGACCCTTCCGAGCAACGCCTCGCTGGCATGGAGCAGCCGCGCGGTGACGGTGGTCACCTCGAAGGACGACGGGAACGACAAGATACACGTCGTGCCGCAGATCAACTTCGGCAGCGGACAGCTCGACCAGCCGAACGCGCTGGTGTTCGACGGCTTCGGCAAGATACTCGACTTCACCGTCGCCGGGCTTTACAAGTAGCCCGCACCGGCGTCGAAACACGCCCCATGCCGCAGATATTTTCAGAGCGTCTGCGGCATTTTTTTACTTTTTTGATTATATTTGCCTCGGTTTCACCCCCGAAAAGCGGCGGAAACCGCCCAAAACAAAAAAGCATCAGGACGGACCCGACAAATGCACAGCGAATCCAAACGGTATGATTTCGAACGGCTCTACATCGACTGCCAACCCCGGCTGACGGCCTATGCGCTGCGTTTCGTCAACAACCCCATCGAGGCGCAGGACCTGGTTCACGACTGCTTCATGGCGCTGTGGGACCGGCAAGCCCCCCTCGACCCCGAAGAGGCCCGCATGCTGCTGTTCGCCATGACCCGCAACCGATGCCTCAATTACCTGAAGCACAAAAGCATCGTCGACAAATACACGATCAGCTGCCTGGCCCGGGCGAAAATCGGGGAGGAGCGTCTTTACAACTACGATTTCTCCTTCGCCGAAAACGGGCATCCCTACCTGTACCAGGAGTTGGAACAGCAGATACAGCGCATCATGGACTCGCTGCCCGCACGCTGCCGCGAAGTGTTTTTGCTCAGCCGGTTCCAGGGGTTGAAGAACCGGGAAATAGCCGAACGGCTCCACATCTCCCTGCATACGGTCGAGCGGCACATCCAGCGCGCCCTGCGCATCTTCGCCGAAGCCCTCGAACGCGAACAATCCATTTACCTGCAAATACTGATCCTCGCCTGGCTGATGAACCAGCCGTCCTGAAGCCTTCCAGAGGCGAATTTCAAAAAATATGCGAATTTTTCCGGAACCGGGGGGGGGTAAAATCCGCCCCGATTGTTGTATGTATGTATGCGTACAACAACCGACCCCATGAACGAAAGCCTGAAAGAACTCGCCGTCCGCTATTTCGAAGGACCCATCGCCCCCGAAGAAGAGTGCGAACTCTTCGGATTCCTCGCCGCCTCGCCGGAAAACGCCGCCCTGATGCGCGAATGGGAACGCGAATGGAAGCAACGGCACGTGCCGTCGGCCGACGTCCTCCGTTCGCTCGCCCGGCTCAACGGAAAAATAGAACGGCGCGAGAACCGAATCCGCGCCCGCCGGCGCTGGCTGCGGTTCTCGGCGGCAGCAGCCGTGCTCATCCTGATCTCGGCCTTCACCACCCGGCACCTCATACACACCGAAGACCCCGTGCAAATGTTCTCCGTACAGGCTCCCCAGGGAACCAACAGCCGCATATCGCTGCCCGACGGCAGCCAGGTGTGGCTCAACGCCGGATCGACCTTGAGCTACCGGTCGGATTTCAACCGCTCGTCGCGCGACATCGGCCTTTCGGGCGAAGCCTACTTCGAGGTGGCCCGCAACGCCGACCTCCCCTTCCGGGTGCAGGCCCGGGGCTGCACGTTCACCGTGCTGGGCACCCGGTTCAACATCTCGGCCTACGACGAAGACCCCGACGTATTGGCCGCGCTGATGGAAGGCTCGCTGCAATTCGAATCGTCCCGCAGCACGGAAACGATGGTTCCGGGCGACCTGATCACCTACGACTGCCGGACGATGGAGGCGTCGCGCAGGCAGGTCGACACCGACCAGTTCCGCAGCTGGATCGACGGCATCATCCGCTACGACGCGATCTCCCTCCCGGCCCTGCTCCGGCGGCTCGCCCGCGAATACGACGTGAAGATCGAACTCTGCACCGACGCGTTCGACGACAAGACCTTCCGCATATCAATCACCGAGGCGCAGGACATCGAATCAATCATGGGCGGGTTGTGCGACATCCTGCCGATCAGCGTCAGGCGCGACACCTGCGGTTACCGCGTCGACAGCCGCCCCCGAAAAACCGAACCCTGAAAAAACTTCTTTCCAAACAAACCTAAATCTTAAAACTTATGCATGTAAATCTCCTATTCAAGAAGATTGCAGCGTTGATCCCGTGCCTGCTGCTGACAGTCGCCCTCAACGCGCAAACCGTCACCAAAGCCTTCCGGAGCGTTCCGCTGAAAACGGTGCTGGAAGAGGTGGAGCGGCAAACCGGCTACTCGATCCTCTTTGAAAACGAGGACGTCGACGTCAGCAGGCCGGTCACGGCAACGTTCAAGGACGCGACGCTTCAGACCGTGCTCGACACGGTGCTCGACAAATCGCTGCGCTATACCGTCAAAGGGGGGGGGAAACTGGTCACCATCTCCCGCCGCTCGCCGGTCTCCGCCCCGACGGCCCCGAACGGGGAGATGACCGTCGCCGGAACGGTCATCTCCTCGGCCGACAACCAGCCCATCGTCGGAGCCAACATCTATGTTGAGGGCACGAACGTCGGCACGACCACCGACGCCGGCGGCAACTACAAACTGACCGTGCCCGCTTCGGCCAAGACGGTCACCGTTTCGTTCCTGGGCTACGACACCAAGAAAATTTCCGTCCGGGACATCCACCTCTTCAAACTCATCACGCTGGCCGACGCTTCGAACAAACTCGAAGACGTGGTGGTGGTCGGCTTCGGCGTGCAGAAGAAAGAGTCGCTCGTGGGCGCCGTGCAGTCGGTCAAGCCGAGCGACCTGCAAACCTCGTCGAGCAACCTCTCGACCTCGTTCAGCGGCAAGATCGCCGGCGTGATCGCCGTGCAGAAATCGGGCGAGCCGGGCGCCGACGGCGCCAATTTCTGGATCCGCGGAATCTCGACCTTCGGATCGGGACAGTCGCCGCTGCTGATCCTCGACGGCGTGGAAATCACCAACCAGATGCTCAACAACATCCCGCCCGAGACCATCGAGTCGTTCTCGGTGCTCAAGGACGCCACGGCCACGGCCCTCTACGGTTCGCGCGGAGCCAACGGCGTGATGATCATCACCACGAAAAACGGCCGCGACTCGGAGAAAATGACCATCAACCTGCGCGCCGAGTTCGGCGCCTCGGCCCCGACCCGCGTTCCGAAGGTCGCCGACGGTGTAACCTTCATGGAGACCTACAACGAGGCCTGTGCCACGCGCGGCGAGAATCCACGTTATAGCCGCGAAAAAATCATGGGCACTAAACTGGGGCTCGATCCCTACGTTTATCCCAACGTAGATTGGTACGACATGCTTTTCAAAAACAGCACCTTCAACCAGAACTTCAACTTCAACATGACGGGCGGGGCCAAGAAGATCGACTATTTCCTCAATGCCTCGGCGTTTAATGAGAACGGTATCATGCGCGCCCCCTCCACCTCGAAGTTCGACACAAACATCAATTCGCAGAAATACCTTTTCCAAGCCAACGTCTCGGCCGACGCCACCAAAACCACGCGCGTATCGCTGAAGATGAACACCCAGCTGCACTACAATCATGCACCCATCGAAAGCGTTGGTTCGCTTTTCACCTATGCGCTTTCGGCCCTGCCCTGCGAATTTCCGGCCACGCTACCCGGCGAGGAGACTGACACGTTCGTGCGTTTCGGCACCGCGAACGCTTGGGATGGCAACACTTTCATCAACCCCTACGCCCAGCTCTGCCGCGGTTACAGCGATAAGTTCCGTGGCCATTTCACCTCGGCACTGACCGTCTGCCAGAACCTCGACTTCGTCACCAAAGGGTTGAGCCTAACCGGCATGGCCACATTCTATAACCGCGTTTATTCGGCTGTCAACCGCTCGTTCACGCCGTTCATGTATCAACTCTCTAGCTACGACGTAGACGCTGACGGCAATTACAGCTACACGAGCTCCTCGACTAATACCGGCACAACCTATCTGGGAACCAGCCGCGGTCGCGATGGCTACCGGGAACTGGCGTTCCAGGTCAAACTCGACTATGCACGCACTTTCAATAAGAAGCATGACGTGGGCGCAACGTTTGTTTACCATCAAAAAGAGCGCAACATGAATATTTCCGATGCCGAGGAGTATGCCTCGTTGCCCTACCGGCAACAGGGCCTCGCGGGCCGTGTTACCTACGGATTCGACAAGCGCTACCTGATCGAAGCCAATTTCGGTTACAACGGTTCGGAGAATTTCGCTCCGGGCAAACGCTTTGGATTCTTCCCCTCGATCGCCGGCGGATGGGTGATCTCGAACGAGCCTTTCTGGAAGGGGATCAAAGATAAGGTCAACCTCTTCAAGGTGCGCGCTTCATACGGTCTGGTTGGCAACGACGTAATCTCATCGAACTACAAGGACCGCTTTCCCTACCTAAGTACCGTGGCCATGGATCAGTGGTACGATGTGATGATTGGAACCAACTTCGACCAAAAACGAGGCCCTATTCTTTCAATCTACGGCAACGAAAACGCCACCTGGGAGGAGAGCCGCAAACTTGACATCGGCGTGGAGATCGGTCTATTCGACAGTTTGAACATCATCTTCGACTGGTTTAAGGAGAAGCGTTCGGGCATCTTTATGCAGCGTTCGTCGCTACCCTCGTCGTTCGGCATGTCGGGCATCACCCCTTGGGGCAACATTGGTAAGGTGGACAACCGCGGCGTAGACATCTCGATCGACTATAACAAAGCTTTCTCCAAAGATCTGATCCTCTCGCTGCGCGGTACGTTCACCTACGCCCACAACGAGATCGTTTCGATGGACGAACCCCAATACAAGTGGGGCTACCAATACAAGAAAGGCCACCCGATCAACTCGATTAACTGTCTGATCGCCGAGGGACTCTATCGGGATGAGGAAGATATCGCTTCGTCACCCAAGAGCGTCTACGCGACCCGCTATCCACTCCAGCCCGGCGACATTAAATACAAGGACTTGAACAATGACGAGGTCATCGACGACAACGACAAGTGCTGGAATGGCAACCCGACAGTCCCGGAGATCATATACGGATTCGGATTCTCGCTCAAATACAAGGGTTTCGACTGTTCGGCGTTCTTCCAAGGCCAGGGAAAAGTTTCAATTATCATGTATGATGCCCATCCTTTCTCGACTAAGGCCAAGCCGGGATTCGGGCTGATGCAATGGATCGCTGACGAACATTGGAGCGAGTCGAGCCCTGATCCCGACGCCAAATATCCGCGTCTCTCCTCGCAATGGAACGAACACAACGGCCAAGCCAACACGCTCTACGTGCGCAACGGCAAGATGCTACGTCTGAAGACCGCTGAAATCGGCTATTCCTACAAAATGATGCGTGTCTACGTTTCAGGAACCAATCTGCTGACTTTCTCACCATTCAAATACTGGGACCCCGAAAAAGGTTCGGGCAACGGATTGAGCTATCCGCTCCAACGGACGTTCAACCTCGGGTTCCAATTCAACTTCTAAACAATACCGCACGACCATGAAAAACATACTGATCACGCTTTCATTCCTGTTGCTGCTCACCTCATGCGAATACCTCGATGTCGTTCCCGAAGGCAAGGCCACGCAGGACGACATTTGGAAAACGACGCAACAGGCCGAGAAATACCGCTACTACATGCGCACTTACATGCCCAACCTGATTGGATATGACTGGTCGCCCGATCAGTTCGCCGGCGACGACATGATAACCGGCGGTGTGGGTACAACCTACTGGTTTTCCAGCAAGAGTCTCATCTACGGTGAGGAGAATGCTAATGTCACCTATTTCGGCAGATGGGCGCCTTACAGTACGAGCGGCGGTACAAACTATGACATCTACCGCGGCATCCGCTATGCCTTTTACTTGTTGGACAACGTCTACAAGGTACCGGCTATCAGTCCGGAGAATGCCGCCCGTTATGCCGGCGAAGCATGGTATTTGATCGGGTACTACCACCAATTGTTACTGGAATATTATGGTCCTATCATTCTGGTCAAAAGATACATTCCCAACGACGCCCCCGATTCGGAAATCTTTGTCCCCCGCTCGCCCTACGACGAGTGTGTGAAATACATAGCCGAATGCTATGACAAGGCAGCCGAACTGCTGCCCGAAACGGTCATCGATACCGAATTAGGACTTCCGACCAGGATGTCGGCACTGAGCTACAAGGCCCGCCTGCTACTCTATGCCGCCTCTCCGCTGGTCAACGGCAACTCCGACTATGTCGGATTCGACAATCACGACGGCACGCCGCTGATGAACACGACTTATGATCCCGAGAAATGGAAAAAGGCGATGGAGGCTGCGGCTGAAGCCATTTCTGTAGCCGAGAAATTCAACTCCGAACTCGGCCGGCAAAACTTCATGCTCTACACTTCGGCTGATTCGAGTCTGCCCAATGACGAGCGCGGTCGCCGCAACTACCGTGATGCCTTCACCAAAGAGCATTGGAACGGACTCGAATTTATCGAAGCCAAAGGCGACCGTGGTGGCTGTCAGACCCTGCAACAGTTGATGGGGCCCCGCCCGATCGCCAACAACATGTCGTTAGGCTGGAAGACCACCTCGGTTCCGACTATGGAGGCCGTCGAAATGTACTACACGAAGAACGGACTTCCGTGGGAGGACGACCCCGAAACCAAAGATATTGACCCCTATGCCTACAACGCCGAAGCCGGCACGGTCAACCTGCATCTCTACAAGGAACCGCGGTTCTATGCCTCAGTGGGTTACGACCGCGGCACGTATGAGATTGACGGCAAAGAAATCACGCTCTATCTGCGCGGCGGTGAATTGCATGGATCAACGCTCAAGGAGACCGATGAATATCAGAGTTGTACGGGTTATCTTTGCCAGAAATGGATTCCCAAGGCTTCAACCTACAGCATTCCGAGCAATTCGTTCAGTTTCTACTATTACGCTTACCCCTATCTGCGTCTGCCCGAACTCTACTTGAGCTATGCAGAAGCCGATTTCGAATATAACGGATCGCTGAGCACACAGAGTCTCGAATATATCAACCTGGTGCGCAAGCGTTGCGGCCTGCCTACGTTCCAAGCTTCGTGGGCCCTTGCCGGAGGCATTCCCACGGGTCAAAAACTGCGTAAGGTACTCCATCAGGAGCGCTCAATCGAGTTTCTGTTCGAAGGTCGCCGTTTCCACGACCTGCGCCGCTGGAAGGAAGCTCCCGAAGTGATGAACAAACAACCTCGCTCGTGGAACCGCGACGGAAAAACCGCCGAGGAGTTCTACCAGGTGATCGAAGCCAATCAGGGCGGACGTGTCCGTATCTTCGAGTCCCCGAAGAGCTATTGGATGGCAGTGCCGATGAGCGAAATCAATAAAAATCCGAATCTGGTGCAGAATCCCGGCTATTGATCGTTTTACACGCTAAAAATCAAATCTCATGAAAAAATACTTTTCGATACTTTACTGTCTCGCCGCGCTTGCCGCCGGATGCGACGACAACAACAAGGAGGCCCTCGCATTTGACCTGTCGACCGACGAATGGTCGTTTGCCAAGGAGGGCGGCACGCAAAACCTGATCGTTTTAGCCCCCGGAGTGTGGAAGGTTTCCGAGAAACCGGATTGGTGCACGCTGATCCCGGAGGGTGCCGAAAGATCGCGGGAAGTCAAGATCAACTGCTCGGCCAATACCGGAAAAAAGCGCGAGGGAACGCTTGTGCTGACCTGTGGCGATGAAACCCGCACGATTGCCGTGTTCCAGCAGGGAGCCTACATTGTAAAAGGCTTCCCCGTCGAATGGCTTTTTACGGCCGACTACTATGCCACAGGGAAATATACCAATGCCTTCGTCTTCGACAACGCCCTTCCGGCTGAAATCGGCGAAGGAACGATCAGCTATGTCCAAGATGCCGCGAATACGCGTACCATCCAAAAAGTTGTCGGCACAACCGGCCACCCTTATCTCTCAGGTTCTCTGACGGGCGATTACTGGCTTTTCCAGATTCCGGTCAAGGAGACGCTGCCTGCCGGTACAGTGATGCACATCAAGTTCATCACCCGTTCAGCGGCTAGAGCAGCCCGCTACTGGTCGCTTGAATACCTTGACAACGAAAGTTGGAAACCCATTTCTGCACAGCGCACCGCCCAAGTAGCCGGAGAATCAGTAATCTATACGCTCGATTTGGTCACAGACCTCACGGGCAACAAGAGAGTAGGTTCGGACAACGCACAGATCGACAATGATTTCACACTGAGCGCTCAGATCACTGCAGGCAACCGGTTGCAATGCCGGTTGCGCTGCGCTGCCGACATCGCCTGCAACGGTGAGAATCCCAACACAGGCAACCACCGTCTGGCAGGTGCCGTGGGAACCTCGCCGATAATCAGCGTCGTCTCCATTGACTGATTTTTTGTCACGAGACCGGGCGGAAGGGCCGAAGCCCTTCCGCCCGGTCTCTTAATAACCGAACTTATGAAACCGAACGAAAGACTGCTTTCATTGGATACCCTGCGGGGTTTTGACATGCTTTTCATCATGGGTTTTGCAGGCCTTATTACCGCAATATGTGCCCTTTGGCCCAATCCCATGACCGACGCCATAGCCCGGCAGATGGGTCATGTATCGTGGAACGGGCTGACCCAGCACGACACGATCTTCCCGCTATTTCTCTTCATCGCCGGAGTATCATTTCCTTTTTCGCTGTCCAAACAACGCGCCAGTGGAATCAGCGAAAGACGGATTCTGTTCAAGGTCATCCGCCGGGGAATGACGCTCATTGTTTTGGGAATGATCTACAATGGACTATTCCGCTTCGACTTCGCATCGCTGCGCGTGGCGAGCGTGTTGGGCCGGATCGGACTGGCGTGGATGTTCGCCTCCCTGCTTTACATGTATTGCAAAGTGCGCACACGAGCTGTTTTCGCGGCCGTCGTGCTGATCGGCTATTCGCTGCTGATGTACCTCGTCGTCGCACCCGACGCACCCGACGGCACCGATCCGCTTTCGGTAGCCGGGAATATCGCCGGATGGGTAGACCGCCAATGGCTTCCCGGGACATTCGCCTGTGGGTCGTTCGATCCCGAGGGATTGCTAAGCACGCTTCCGGCCATCGTCTCGGCATTGTTTGGCATGTTCACGGGCGAATTTCTGCTCCGGAAACGGTCGTCGCTCAGCGGCGAACAGATTGCACTTTGCATGGCGCTGGCCGCGGTGGCCATCACGGTAATTGGAATCATCTGGAATTGCTGGATACCCATAAACAAAAAACTATGGAGCAGTTCGTTCACCTGCGTGGTAACGGGCTATTCCTTGGGATTGTTTGCATTGTTCTACTACCTGATCGACGTGCGGGGCTGGAAACGGTGGACTTTTTTCTTCCGCGTAATAGGGTTGAATTCCATCACGATCTATCTGGCGCAACGAATCGTCGGGTTCGGCGGCATTGCGAATTTCTTTTTCGGCGGGGCGGCTTCCCATTGTCCCGAAGCGATAGCACGGGTGATCAGCAACGCAGGCTATGTCGCCATATGTTGGCTGTTTCTCTATTTTCTCTACCGAAAAAGCACATTCTTGAAAGTTTAACCCATCTAAAATGGCCAGCTGTATCTTCCAATACAAGCCAACGTTCGTCTGCCGAGATTTCAATAAAGGCTAATTACACAGGGGATTGGGAGATTCTATCTTCCGCATTGCGACTAATCCAAAATCACAAAACGAACCAAAAAGTGAAGGTTCTTAATTAAAATAAATCATGAAAAAACGCATCTCTTTTCTAATGATTTTGATTCTTACTGCGATCTGTGGCGAGATCTCGGCCCAACAGGATGTGGTGCAGGGAGCATCTGACCTGTCGAAATACATCCTGACCCCGAAAGCAGCTCCAACACCACGCATCAACGGTGCCCGTATCTTCGGTGTGCGTCCAGGCTCGGAATTTCTCTTCACGATCGCAGCGACGGGTATCCGCCCGATGATCTTCTCGGCCGAAGGACTACCTCGGGGACTGAAACTCAACCCCGCTACTGGTCGAATCACCGGCCGCGTGAAGAAAACGGGAGAATACACCGTCCGCCTGAGCGCCGAAAATGCGCTGGGGCGCTATGAACGCGACCTGCGGATCGTCGTGGGTGACGAAATCGCTCTCACCCCACCGATGGGCTGGAACAGTTGGAACTGCTGGGCACGCGACGTCACACAGGAACAGATACTTTCTTCGGCACGCGCAATGGTTGAAAAGGGGCTTGCCGACCACGGCTGGAGCTACATCAACATTGACGACGGTTGGCAAGGCCGGCGCGGAGGCCGATACAACGCCATTCAGCCCAACAAAAAATTTCCCGACATGGCGGCGCTCACGCGCGAGATTCACGACATGGGCTTGCGGGTGGGCATTTACTCGACTCCGTGGATCGGTACCTATGCCGCTCACATCGGCAGCTACTCGGACCGTCCCGATGGCGAAAATGAATGGATCGAAAAAGGATTGCACAACGAGAACTATCGTTATCAAAAACCGGGCGGTAACTACTGGGAGGATCGGTGTGAAGTTTGGCACCACGGCCCTTACTCTTTTGTGGAGGCCGATGTAAAACAGTGGGCAGAATGGGGAATTGACTACCTGAAATACGACTGGCATCCGTTGAACTACTACCACGTCAGGGAGATGTTTGACATGCTCAGGAAAATCGATCGCGACATCATCTTCAGCCTCTCGAACAGTGCACCCTACGGCGACGCTCCGGTCTGGCAACGTTATGCGAACTGCTGGCGCACGACAGGCGACATCCGCGATACATGGGAAAGCATAAGCCGCATCGGGTTCTCGCAGGACCGCTGGCTGGCTTTCAACCATCCGGGCCATTGGGCCGATTCCGACATGTTGGTTGTGGGGATGGTGGGCTGGGGCCCCAAATTGCATCCCACGAAACTGACAGCCGACGAACAGTATACGCACATCAGCCTCTGGTCTCTACTCGCCTCGCCGATGCTCATCGGTTGCGACATCGCACAGATGGATGATTTCACGATGAGCCTGCTCACCAACGATGAAGTCAACGACGTCAACCAAGACCCGCTGGGCATACAGGCTTACCCCGTCTGGCAGGAAAACAAGCAAGTAATCTATGCCAAACACCTTGAGGATGGTTCGATGGCCATCGGCTTCTTCAACCAGGATTCGCAACCGGCGAAGATGGGCATTTCGCTCCGCCAGTTGGGATTGCGCGGCGAACAGACGGTACGCGACCTTTGGCAACAGAAGGACTTGATGAAAACTTCCGACCACTTCGAGACCGAAGTGGCGTCCCACGGCGTCGTACTCGTGAAGTTCTTGCCAGGGAACAGCCGTGCGCAGATAACTGAAAAACCGTAAGTCACTTCGCAGATCATAATTATTCTCAATTGCACACGTAGTTGAAAATCTTCTGCGCCATGAACGTAAATACGAATTAAGTCGATGAAACATTAAAAGCTACTTAAAACATGAAACGAAACTCATTCCGAAATCTGCTCCGCACGCTGGCCGGATCAGGGATCATCGCGGCCTGCCTCTGCTCGTGCGGGCCCCGTCACAACACCCTCACCGAAGCCGAAATCGCCGACGGCTGGCAACTGCTCTTCGACGGCAAGACGCTCGACCAATGGAAAGACTTCAACGGCGATTCGCTCACGCAGCCGTGGCACGTCGTGGACGGCTGCATCCAGGCCGCCGGCGACGGCAGCGACCTGTCGGGATACATCG